>Ga0180887_133_pt1 | contig 2642 bp, 1 predicted proteins | sample Deesub1362A_J573_FD_124184 | JGI IMG/M metagenome (GOLD analysis project Ga0180887, IMG submission 124184) | Archaeoglobi archaeon JdFR-42 | reverse complement strand
GGAATGAGCTGATTTCCATAGAATCTGCAGAGAGAGATTATGGTGTAGTGATAAATCCAGATACGTTGGAAATAGATTGGGAGAGGACAGAGCAGTTGAGGGTTGGAAGATTTTCCCATAATTATAACGATTGATTGTTGTAAATTTGTTTACACACTAAAAGTCTTCTCAATTATAAATGATAAATAATTAAGAAATTTCGAAATTCTTAAGTATCTAACAGGATGAATTATGCATTATGTCGGCATTGAACGTCGATTTCTGCGGAGTATCCTTACGATCGCCCGTAGGTGTTGCAGCCCAGGCTCCATTTGCTCCTGGATCAACAGATCCGGATAAAATGGCGGCTTTACTCATGAAACATGTTAACCATGGAGCTGGTTTTGTTCACACACCTTACACCACACCAGAAAAAGAACATCCCGCTGATAAACTCCCAACGGGCCGATTTTTAAAGGAAGAAATAAGAGGCTTCGGAAAAGTGGGATTCTGGTGTATGGCAGAATCTTACAGAATTGAGATGAGACTTGATACATGTTTGAAAATGATGAGAATACTGAAAGAGATGCTGCCTGATGATGTAGCTTTAATTGCAAATATAATGGGTCCCGGAGCAGACCCAGAGGGTTGGGCAGATCATGCAAAAGTGTTTGAAGAGGAGGGTGCAGATCTCATTGAACTAGACGTATCCTGCCCATTACCAGCAGCTTACACCGATGCAGTTAAAGCATACATGTCCGAAAGGGTTCCTGAAGGTGCAGGAGTGCTTGTCGGAGATGTTCCCAAGCTTACTGCAACAATTACCAAGGAGGCGGTGAAAAAATGTTCCATTCCAGTTGGAGTCAAGATGTCTCCTGAAGTTGGGTTTCCAAGGTTGATTGGATTTGTTGAAGAGTTGGTTGAGGCTGGTGCTGCTTTTATCACAAGTATTAACGCACCACTTTCAGTCGCTCCACCCGACATCTATAATATGGGTCGTGGAAAATATGCTGGAATCGAGTACAATTCAATTTCTCCTGCACTAGGTCCCTGGACCAGATACCTCTGTTATCGTAACATAGGAACTATTTCTATGTTTATTCCTAGTATTGAACAGGCTGCCGTGGGGGGTCTCGTATTGCCTGAGCATGTAGTAGAGGCCATCATGCTTGGTGCCACTATCACCGAGCTTTCTTCCGGGACTTTATGGAAAGGCTGGCCTCTCATAGAAAGGTGCAACAAGTTTCTTAAAAAATACATGAAAGAACAGGAGTTTGAAAGTATTAACGATTTTCGGGGAATTGGAGTGAGATACATTCGGCCAGCTGAGGAAATCGATTGGAGATTGGGAGAAATTGTAGCCAAAGTGGATCTGGATAAATGCACACATTGTGGAATATGTACCGCTCAACTGTGTTTTGCTATGTTTTCCGGAGAGAAGGGTCCGGAAGTTGATGTTTCAGAATGTTCCGGATGTTCCCTTTGCAGTCAAGTGTGTCCATCAGGAGCCATCCATATGGTTGAGGTGTAGAGGGCTTTTCCAACTTCGAAAAGAGATTATGAGGTGATATAAAAATGGGAAACAAAATAGGTATAGATGTAGGAGGAACCTTTACAGATTTTTTGTTGATTGATGAGGACGGTAAAACGGAAGTATATAAGGTTTTAACCACACCCTATGACCCTTCAGAGGGTGTTTTTGAGGGGCTTAACAATATGGCTGAAAACCATTCGCTATCTCTGAAAGAGTTTCTGGAAAATGTAGACTTAATAGTCCATGGTACTACTATCACGACGAATGCAGTTATTACTGGAGAGGGGGCAAAGACCGGATTTATCACAACAAAGGGTTTTAGAGACTGTCTGAATCTTAGAAGAGGTATGAGAAAGGATCAGTATAACCCAAAACAATCACCCCCTTCACCTATTGTACCCAGACACTTAGTAATTCCAGTAGAGGAGAGGATTGATGTTGATGGAAAAGAAGTTACTCCTTTGAATAAAGAGGATGTACTTCAAGCTGTTGAGCTTCTAGAGAAAAGTGGTGTGGAATCTGTCGGAGTTAGTTTCCTTTTTTCCTTTTTCAATCCGAGTCATGAAAAAGAAGTTAAAAATACCTTGCTTGAGAGGCTACCAAATCTGTACATCTCTCTGTCTTCTGAAGTACTTCCTCAGGTTAGGGTATACGAACGTAACAGCACTACTGCCCTGAACGCTTATGTTGCACCTGTCTTATCCAGATACCTGAAGAGCCTTCAGGAGAGACTCCACGAACACAATTTCAGAGGAGTACTGCTTATAATGCAATCCAATGGAGGAGTGATGTCTCCAGAGTTTGCCATGAGATTTGCCGTTAATACACTCATGTCTGGACCTGCTGGAGGTCCTGTGGCAGGATTATTTTATACATCTAATCATGGCCTCAATAATCTGATAACTATCGACATGGGTGGGACAAGTTTTGATGTATCCATGGTGTATGACGGGGCACCTACCATTACCAAAGAGAATGAGATCTCAGGACATTTTGTGGGTGTTCCCATGATAGACATACATAGCATTGGGGCTGGTGGAGGAAGTATCGCCTGGATTGATGCAGGAGGAATTTTGAGGGTTGGCCCGAAAAGTGCCGGAGCTGATCCTGGGCCGATATGCTACGGAAA
>Ga0180887_142_pt1 | contig 2766 bp, 1 predicted proteins | sample Deesub1362A_J573_FD_124184 | JGI IMG/M metagenome (GOLD analysis project Ga0180887, IMG submission 124184) | Archaeoglobi archaeon JdFR-42 | reverse complement strand
AAGACCATGCATACTCAGGAGGTTGATTACTGGAACGAGCTGGATAATGGAACGAGGATTGGTAAGAACATATACGACAGAATGAGTATGATGACGCAACGTACATTCGCATTATACAGTGAGAAGACTGCTATTGAAAACCTGATTAACACTCTCCAAGAAGTCGAAAAGAAAATAGAGAATCCAAAAAAATATGCTATTGACCTTCTCAAGAGAGTGCGGTTGTTACACAGAGCCACAAAAGTTGCAAGAGATATGAGTGGGGGAGAGAAGCAAAGAGTTATTCTAGCAAGACAACTGGCAAAAGAGCCAATGCTTCTATTGGCTGATGAGCCGACAGGAACATTAGATCCAATAACCGCTCAGATTATCTCAGAGATTTTTAGAGAGGAGGCTAAACGAGGTTTGCCGATTATACTTACAAGCCATCTACCTGAGTTGATAGTCCATACATGTGATCAAGCGATTCTGTTGGAAAGGGGGAAAATGACTCTTAAAGGTTCTCCTGACGAAGTAGTCGCATCCTATTTGGGGAGAGCAGGACAAGATGAAATAGATGATGAGCTCGAACTACATAGTGAGCCTCAGATAGTTGTTGAACATGTAAAGAAACACTATTATTCGGTAGATAAAGGCTTGGTAAAAAGTGTTGATAATGTGGATTTGACAATACTAAGAGGAGAAATCTTCGGGATAGTAGGAGTTAGCGGTGCCGGGAAAACTACTTTAGTCAAGATGATATCAGGAATAACAAACCCCACGAGTGGGAAAGTGAAAATAAACATAGGAGAAGAATGGATAGACATGAGCATACCGGGCCCTCAAAATAGAGGGAAAGCTAAATCTCGCATTGGGTTTTTACACCAAGAGTTTGATTTATACCCACATTCTACAGTTTTAGAGAATTTAACTGATTCAATAGGATTGGAATTGCCAAAGGAGTTATCGAGGGCTATGGCCCTAGAAATGATGGAAAGTGTTGGTTTTGAATACGAGTATGCTAAAGAACTTCTGGAGACGTATCCACCATATCTCAGCGGAGGTGAGAAGCATAGAATTGCGATTGCAAGAGAACTAATGCGTTCCCCAGAGATTATAATCCTTGACGAACCAACTGGTACACTTGATCCAATTACTACTGTTTCTGTGATTGATGCTATAAAAAAATCTCGGAGAAGACTTGGGCAGACTTATGTGGTAGTAACTCATGACATGAGTTTTGCAGAAAAAACATGCGATCGGATTGCATTAATGAGGGGGGGAAAGATATTGGATATTGGCCCTCCTGAAAAAGTATTGGCCAAATTCAGGCTTGAAACGATACAAGAAAGTTAATAGGAGGTGATATGAATGAAATGCGAGACATGTGAAGGAGAAATACCATGGGAACCATACACTACCGAAAAAGATGGGGAGACATATTACTTCTGTAGTTGGGGATGTCAGAGAAGATTCGAACTACTGGAAGGGATATCGAAAGTTAGCATGGAACCTAAAGCTTAAGTATAACCCTTCTTTTCTATCTTTTTAATGGAGATTGGTTACATTGAAAAAATACAAAATAAACGAGGTTCAGGAAACTAATTATTTGGTAGTTAAATCGTTAAGTTCAATGTTTGAGTCTACGTTAGGCCCATTTGGGCACTATAAGTTATTGGAAGGAGAGGATGTCTCCGAATTTGTTACGACCTGTGGATACAACATTTTAAAAGAAATACAGGTTGAACATCCCACTGCAAAATTGTTTGTAGAGGCTGCCAAAAAGCACGGTGATATTTACTGGGACGGGGTGACTCAATTAATATTATTTTTAAGTGAATTATTAGACAATGCTTTCTCTCTTTTTGATTATGGTATTCATCCACTTACAATAGGCAATGGGTATTCCAAGGCAATGAATATGGCTGAAAAATATCTTACTGAAATCTGTGTATCTGATTATTCAAACTTAGAAGATGTTGCCAATACAGCTTTAAAAGATAGTGTGTATGAAAGAGATAGGATTCTAAATGCAGTTATAGAGTGTATGAAACTAGTTTCTGATAATGGAAAAGCAGATCCTGATGATGTTTTGATAGTTTCAGAAAAGGGAGGTAGCGTCTTTAATATTGAATCAATAGAGGGCGTTGTAGTAGATAGAGAACCAGTTAGAAATGACATGCCCGCCCATATAGTAAATGGAAGAATTGCTCTGTTGAATTATCCATTAGAGGGTAAGGGGCCCAGAACAGAGAGTTCTAGATTATTGATTTCAGACCCATATATCCTTAAGGATATGATCTATAGCGAAGATTCATTGCTTTTGAAGGAAATAGAAAAAGTTAAGGAAATTGGAGCAAACGTTATTTGCTGTCAAAAGGGTATAAGTGAAGCTGCGGGAGAACTATTATCCAAATTTGGTATTTTCGCTATAAAAAGAGTTAGTAATAGAGATATGAAGAGAATTGCTAAGGCTTCTGGAGGGGAGATAGTAAATTCTGTTGATGAGTTGAGACCCTCTACATTAGGGAAAGTAGGGCTTGTTGATGTAAAAAAAATTGGAAAAAACAAATATTCATTTTTTAAAGGTTTTCCAAATAAAAGTGCTGCAACATTAGTTGTCCGGGGTGGCTCAATTCATGTAATCGAGGGCATCGTTGGAGAGCTTAAGTGTGCATTGTATTCAGTCTCTTCTCTGTTAAAGACTCCAAAGGCATTGCCAGGAGGGGGGGCCACAGAGGTTGAGCTGGCCATGCGGTTGAAGAGGTATGCCAAAACCATTCCTGG
>Ga0180887_124_pt1 | contig 3100 bp, 4 predicted proteins | sample Deesub1362A_J573_FD_124184 | JGI IMG/M metagenome (GOLD analysis project Ga0180887, IMG submission 124184) | Archaeoglobi archaeon JdFR-42 | reverse complement strand
CTCTTTCAGGAGTTTGGATGAGGGAGAGAGACCGAGGCAGTACTGGATGTAGATGACAGCCTTGAAAGAATGTTGAAGAGTAAGCTCAAGGAGAGTATAATGGAAGTGCTAAAGTGGGAGGGATTAGATGAAAAAGTGGAGTGTTTAGAGAGTCATTAGCTTAAACGTTTGTGCCCGTTTTTGTAACACCCTGACTGCTCTAAATTTGCTAGCATTCAGGTAACAAGAATGGTTAATGAAATTCGAATTAATTTAAATAAATAAAGGCTAACTGTGTCCTAAATGATGACGATTTTAGGAAAATTAATATAGTTTATCCCACTAACTATGGGTTATGAGGGTTAAAGTTGACGAAAGGGGAAGGTTGTATCTACCAAGGGAGTTCAGAGAAAAGATTGGTAGAGAAGTCTATCTTGTGGATGTCAAAGATGGTGTACTTATAATCCCAAAACCAACTGATCCCGTAAAAGAGCTCGAAGAAATAGGTAGTTTAATCCCTGAGAGGTCAATAAAAGAGTTAAAAAAGGACATTCTTAAAATGGCTGAGGAGGAGATCGAATGATCTATGCAGACACGGATTTTTTCCTTGCACTCCTTAAACCATCTGACTGGCTTAAAGATAAAGCCAAAAAAATCCTTGAGGATTATAATGGAAAAATAACAACATCCACAACCACTTTTATTGAGCTTGCACTACTGGCAAAAAGATACAGCCTGGACGTTGTCAGAATTTTCAATAGTGTTATGGCTATCTGTGGAGTTGAGGATGAAGTTTATCTGAAGGCTGCGATCTATATGAGAGATTACAACCTTAGTGTTTTCGATGCATTTCATGCAGCATACTGTAGGGATAAGATTATAAGTTCTGATTCTATCTATGAAAAAATAGGAATCGAGAGAGTTAAGCTTGAAGAGAAGTGAGGTAAAGTTTCTCTACTTCTTTATGTAATATCTTTTCATATGAAAATTTGAAATAAGGCTCATAGAGAGGGTTTTGAAATCAGGGATATAGAAATGTTATAGTAATCTCGTAGAATGCCTCGTGGGGCCTCCATGAGCTTCAAGAGAGAATATAAGAATCACATCCTTACCAGCTTCTCCATGCTCATGGCGGTGTACCATAAGACGATGACAAGGACCAGAAAGGCGAATCCTGTAAATCCTAGATAGATACTTTCTGCATGACCGTATGAGATTAATATTACTCCCTCAGAAAATGAGAAGAGTCTGATCCCTACTGTAACTCTATAGATGTCCAGAGGAATTGGCAACATATTGGTTATCTTTGAGTATCTCCACAACATCACAGCGAAGTATACAATAACCATCACAAAGATTGTGGAAAGGATGGTTACGGAAATCCAGGGAATCTTCAGTCTGTCGAATATCAGTGCAAGAACGGCGAAATAAACAAGATAGTTGAAGAAATCCTTAGAAAGACCGGGTTTAAAACCCCCATCAATGAACTTTTTGAAGTTTATGGCCTCAATAATCAAAAGAGCTGCCCAGAGAGTTATTATTGCGATTATTAAAACTTCTCTCGATACCTCACTTTGAAATTTAAAAAGGATCATTGCTGAGACGTAGGCGAATAGTACGGTAATCAATATTATAGTTATTTGCCACTTTACCGCCTCTATATGTCGGTTAACAAATTCCTTTACTTCTCTGCCAATTAACAGTATATTCAGATTCGCCAACGAGAGAATTAGCAAAGGAAAACCAAGTAGAACATAGAACATAGGATGGGGCATATTAAATTATTATATTGAACTTTGACATAAAATTTTCTATAAAAACAATACTTCACAAAGTAACACTTAAATCACCTTAATACGACACTATTTTTAAATATTCTTCCAGCCAAAAGAACTGTTAATATTCGTTTGTCGAATATAGATGATTTGAGTTTGGTATATTGTTAAAGTAGCATTTAATGGTTAAGTTCTTAAACTTAAGTTAACAATACCAAACTGTATGATCTGCATAATATTTTAATATTATAATAGTCTTAATAATCTATAATGCCACTTCTGGAACTCTATACACTACTACTCGGAACCATTTTTGCTTATTGTCATGAACCATCCTATGTACTATTCGGGATTGTACTTATCTCCCTCTCTCTTCTCTCCATGAGCATGATGTTCGGCGAGAACGGGGGTAAAGAATTCATCAACAGGGAAATAAAAATGGCGAAATGGTATACCATTATAATCCTCCTTACCATCTTTTTCATCTATATAGTTGGAGTGTTCAACCTAATGTTTCTGAGTGCTTTAACGAGAAGTCTCATGCTCATAAGTATAGGGGTTCTCTGGGCTGGATTGGCTATAATAGAAGTAAGTATGGTAATTAAACTCTTCCAGGCTGGTTTCAGACCTAAGCCGTCTAAGAGATTTTTTGATGCTATTCTCTACATTGTTGTATTAGGGTTGATATTCGAGAGGTTTGAGATCTCATGGACTGTTATCGCATTACTCACTACTATTTCTATGGTGGCCATCATCTATTTTATCGTCATGCTATGGAAATATGGAAAGATGGCCAACATTTTAGTAGAGCCTCTTGATTTGTATGCCCCTGCTTCAGGGTTCGTGTTTTTCTCAGTCTTCATAGGGATAGTTCTGATATCTTATGGCCATTCAGAAAATGTTTTCAGAGGATTTATAGCTCTTAGTTTTATAATACTCGCTGCTGTTTTCTGGTACACCGCTATGAATATGGAGAAGACAATCAGAATATAAGAAGGTTTAAAATTCATTCTCTCTCCTTTTGGATGAGGGTCTCTTTCTCTTAAAATAAAAAGCTTGCAATACCACTAGATTGCTTTTCTCATCTCCCTCCCTACAGGCTGAAAATACATTAACTCATAAGTTCAGGCAAGTGTGTTGCTTACAGAACACTAGCAGAGGAAGAGGATTGGTTACATCCTAGGACCCAAGCACTTGAGAGGATGTGCAAAGCCAGTATCAACGATGAAGATGTTGAACCACAAATGAAGAAGCTACAGCCAGTTAAGTATGGAATTCGCAGAGAATATAACGAACCTCCTAGGCAGCGATGCTGGAAGTGCAAAGCAACTCTGGGTCCAGTCAGA
>Ga0180887_103_pt1 | contig 4571 bp, 2 predicted proteins | sample Deesub1362A_J573_FD_124184 | JGI IMG/M metagenome (GOLD analysis project Ga0180887, IMG submission 124184) | Archaeoglobi archaeon JdFR-42 | reverse complement strand
AGAGCTCCTAGAAGATCTCATAAATACCTCCATGGCCTCATCTAGGATGTTGTTCGTTCTCTCGAATCCGATCTCATATTCCCCTGGAGCTAAGCTTTCCACACATCTCAGCTCTTCTTCTGTCGGGGACTCGGGTTTGATCCACTTCAACTTTTCTTCAGGAGTAGGAAACATACTTTTCACCTCCTCTTTAACCTTCCAAATCCGTGCTTATCCACGCTGTAAGAGAATTCCTGTGGGACGATGATGGTTGTGTATTCAGACTCGATTATCGCTGGTCCTTCTACCACGTTCCCTGGCTTTAACAAAGCATAATCATAGATGCTGGTTTCAACCATTCCTTCGTCTTCCCAAAAGGCCTCTCTCTTTTCTTTCAATGATTTACTGGCATCTTCACCTTCAAGCTCATATTCTGGCAGTCTGGGTTTTTGTGTTGGAATTGAGGCCCTTAAGACGAAGTTCTCCACATACACTCCCCCTTCTGGATGAACCACTAAGGGACTGAATGTCTCGCTGAACTCTTGTTCGAATCTGTTATAAATGGCCCTTACATCTTCTTCGCTCTCTATAAACAGTAAGGGAGAAGATGCCCTCTTTCTATGGACTTGTCCTCCATATAACATATCCAGCTCTAGACTGAACACAGCCTCCTCAACTGGCAAACCCTCTCCTTCCAGCTCTTTCTTGGCTCTTTCCATCAAGCTTTCCACAGCCTGGTTGAATTCCTCATAGTTGGTGGTGAACTGTTTTGTTATGGGCTCCATGAGCATAAACCTCTTTGAAAGCTCATATATGTGAACGATGTCCATCACAGAAGAGCCCAGAGCAGAGAAAACTGGAGAGAAAGGGAATATTACAGCTTCTGGTACATCCTCCATGTATCCTGTAACGTGAGTTGGGCCTCCCCCACCATAGGCAAAAACGACGAAGTCGTTTGGATTGTAGCCTCTAAGATGTATCTCCTTTCTGATGGCTGCTCCCATGTTGCTATCCACCACTTTCCTTACCAGATGTGCGGATTCTATTACGTCCAAGCCTAACGGTTCAGCTATCTTCTCCTTTATCGCATTCTGAGCTTTTCTAACGTTTAACCTCATTCGTCCGCCATAGTAATATCTGGGGTTCAGGTATCCCAAAACGAGATCTGCATCGGTTACAGTAGGCTCGGTTCCACCAAGATCGTAGCATACCGGCCCGGGATAGGAGCCAGCACTCTGAGGGCCCACCTCAAGCTTGTTTAACTGCTCGTTGATCCAGGCAATGCTACCTCCACCAGCCCCTATGGAGAGGGTTTGGAGCATGGTTATGCCTACCATCCATCGATCTATGATGGGCCTGAACTCATAATTCCTGACGTTTTGCTCCACCACAAGCCCTATGTCGAAGCTAGTTCCTCCTACATCGCTTGCTATTATGTTTCTATAACCCAATGAGAGGCCCACATAATAGGAACCCATCAATCCAGCCACGGGGCCCGCGTTATAGGTTCTGACAGCATCGGTCTTGAATACCTCTGCCATACCTCCCGAGTTATGGACCATCATGAAGGGCCCCTGATACCCATACTCCCTCAGCCGGTCCCACATGGCTGAGAGCTCTATCTGCATGGTTCTATGAAGATAGGCATCGAGAATGGCTGTCATGGTTCTTTGGTATTCACCTGACTTGCCTATCACCTCATGGGATAGCACAACTGGCAGATAGCCAAGATAGTATTCCTTGTATTCCTCCCGTATGATCTCTTTGACTTTCTTTTCATGAGTGGGATTTATATGGGCCCACAAGAGAGAGACTACAAATCCCCTCACACCTTTATCGATCAGATATCTCACCTTTTCTCTGACATCATCCTCATCCAAAGGCCTTACGACGTTACCAAAGGAGTCTATCCTCTCCTTTATTCCAACGATGAACTCCCGCGGGATTAAGGGCTTCGGCTTTTCCTGTATTGCAAGATTTCTTCTTTCCGTCACTCTGGTTCCATCAACCCACTGGGCTCCTTTGCCTATTAAAACGGCATCTTCATGCCCTTCAGTGGTTATCAATCCAAGCCTAGGCCCTTTTCTTTCTATCAGCCTGTTCATGGCAACTGTGGTTGAATATCTCACGATATCTATCTTGGGAAGGAGATTCTCTAAGTTCATTCCCAACTCTTTTGCCCCTTCTTCAATAACCTTGAGAAAGCATACAGAGAGATCATAGGGAGTGGTGGGAGTTTTCTTGTAGATCGTCTCTCCGTTGTAATTGAGAACTAAATCGGTAAAGGTTCCTCCCACGTCTATGTCTATGGTGTTCATGGTACCACCAGCCTTCCATCCTCTATCCTGATCTCTCCCCTCTCTAGCCTTTCTTTTAATTTGTCGACGTCGATTTCGATATCGTGGGTAATGGGATGGCCTGGTGGAAGATATTCCGTCTCGATCTGGGTTCCACAGTTGGGGCAGTAAAACTCAAGGATCCTGATCCACTCTGGATCTGGAGAGAAGTTAAATTCAGCATCCACCAAGGGTGGATGGATCTCCCTGGGATCTCTCTCATACACCAGGCAACCTTTCTTATAGTTCTCTCTCGCTGAAATGAGCTCTGAGCCACATGTTCTGCAATGCCAAGTTTCTTTTTCCAGATCGATCTCCAAATATTCCGTTATGATCATCTTCATCTAACCACCTTTACAATTCCATTCAGGTATTCATCCACCTCCAACTTCCAGCCATCAGGGATCAGATATGTGGAATCTATGCTCTCTATTACGGCAGGCCCATTCACAATGTTTCCTGGCTTTAACAGATCCCAGTCGTAGATTTTAGCAATAACTCTACCCTCATTGAGAATGATCTCCCTCTCACCCTTCAAGGCTTGATCTGGGCTATCGCCAGCCTTTGGGTCGGTTACCAATGAAGGTTTTGGAGCTGGATAAGATGCCTTAAGTCTGACAATTTCTATCCTCGCCGTATCTCCCACTTTCTCTCTACAAAGCTTAACAAGCTCTTCCATGGAGAAAGGATGGGTTAACTCCACACTCCCATCATTCTCCAGTTCAAGCTCTACCTTTATACTCACCTTCTCTATTTCCAGCCCTTCCCCTTCCATGTCCCTCACTGCTTCCTCATACATTCTTGAGACTATTTCGTTGAGCTTGGCCGCTTCACCAACTTCAAGCATGGCCGAATGCTCATAAGTATGGATTACATCAGCTACAGAACTTCCAAAAGCGCTGAAAACGGATCCAAGGGAGAAGACATACACCTTGTTTAACCCAACTCGTTCAGCCACATTGCAGCCAAACAAACCTCCATTCCCTCCAAAGGCAAAGAGGGGATACTCACCTGCCATCCCCACTTCTCTGGCCACCATATCAAAGGCCAGACCTGCAATCCTATAGGCTGCATCTTCCACGCTAACTCCAAGCTTATCGGCAACTTTCTTGATGGCTTTGTTTGCCAGATCTACGTTAAGCCTTCTTGAGCCTCCAGCAAAATATTCAGGATTCAGGTATCCAAGAAGTAGAAATGAATCGGTTAGAGTGGCTGCATCTCCTCCGATACCATAGCATGCTGGGCCCGGATAAGCCCCCATGCTTTCTGGCCCTAATTTAAGTTGACCATCCTCAACCTTGGCCACCGTGCCACCACCCAGGGCAATGCTTTTCAAATCAATCAACGGTATGCTCAAGGGAATTCCAAACACCTCAGGATTCCTAGTCATGCCTGGTTTTCCTTCAGATACGTAACCTATCTTTGCTGTTGTACCTCCAACATCCAGAGTGAGGGCATTTGAAAGGCCATAAACCCCAGAAAAATATGCACTTGCATGAATACCGAATATGGGCCCACTTTCAATGGTTTCCACTGGTTTAGTCTTGGAAACTCTTGCCACTCCCCCTGATGTGTGTCCTATGAGCAAGGGTTTTTCATATCCTAAACTTCTTAGCACATCTTCTGCTTTAAACAGAGACACGGCCATGGGACCATGGACATAGGCGTTTAACAATGCGTAATGAACCCTTGTCATCGAATCAGGATGCTTGGCGATCTCACTTCCCAGCAATACGGGAACACTCCCCAGATAATGTTCTGGATATTGTTCTTCAACGATGGCTTTTACTTTAATCTCTTCAGAGTTGTCGTAGAAGCTGTTGTTGAAAGCGATGCATATCCTTCTAACTCCCTGTTCAAGGAGGGACTTGAGTTTTTTAAGTATTTCCTCTTCTTTCACAGGACTACTAAGGCTCATCACGCTATCTTTCTGCACAAGATATCCCACTGAAGGGCTGGAGAGGAACTCATCCCTAAGGTCTTCAGATACGATCAGTCCCAGTTTGGGGCCCTTCTTTTCAGCAATCACGTTGGAGGCGATTGTGCTGGACCACCTGATCACGCTAACATACTGCAAGAGTTCTTCAAGATTTTTGAAACCCAGTTTTTTCGCTCCTTCTTTTAAGCAATCCAAGAACGATATCGTAAGATCGTGCGGTGTGGTATCTACCTTTACCCTCACAATGCTCTTTTCACCAGAGAATAATCCATCTGTAAATGTTCCACCTGTATCTACATCGACAGTATACATACAAA
>Ga0180887_135_pt1 | contig 7556 bp, 7 predicted proteins | sample Deesub1362A_J573_FD_124184 | JGI IMG/M metagenome (GOLD analysis project Ga0180887, IMG submission 124184) | Archaeoglobi archaeon JdFR-42 | reverse complement strand
GTCGAGGAAAGCATATTTCACAGGACAGTTAGTGCCCTTTTTGGCAATCAGCCTGTAAAGATTATCTATTACACGCCCCACAAGAATGAAATCACAGAGAGAGTTATTTTACCTATTCATCTACTTTGTTATATGGGAAGCTGGCACCTGATAGCCTTCTGCACTCTAAGGGAAAGCTTAAGGGACTTTGCCCTTTCCCGTATTCAGACCATAGAGTCTGTCCACCAAAAGATAAAGTTACCCGGCTCTATCCCCCCTGTAAAGGATTATATAAGGATGAATTTTGGTCTTATAAGCGGTGAGGACTCCACTGAGGTGTGTCTCAGATTTACCCCTGATGTTTCAAAATGGGTTTCTGAACAGGTGTGGCATTCCACCCAGAGGGTTTCTATCAACCATGACGGCAGCTTAACACTTAGTTTTCCGGTATCAGACCTGCGAGAGATACGCAGGGAGGTCTTAAAATACGGGGCTACGGTTGAAGTCCTTGCCCCTGAAAGCCTGAGGGAAGAAATAAAAAACGAGATAAAAAGAATGAGCAACCTCTACCAGTAGGACATCTTTTGGGGGAGTGGATACTGTAAAAATAAACAGAAATCTATCATTGGGGGGAAATTGTGCAAAGGCGGAGTTTTATAAAAGCCCTTTTTGGTTTGCCTTTTGTTGTTTTAGGCAGCAGGCTGAACAAGTCAGAGCTGGAAGCCAAAAATATACTGCTTCTTGATACTGTCATAGCCGGGTTTCAGTACTATCAGGGCGAAAAGGTCTGGAGGAAGTTAAAACCAGGTGAACCACTCCGTTTGATAAGGGAACCAGAGAACCCTTACGATGAAATGGCAATAGAGGTTTACTGGCAGGGGAATAAGCTTGGCTATATTCCGAGGGTGGATAATTCTGTGATAGCACAACTTATGGACAGGGGTATGCATTTGAGGGCGAGGATTAGCTGGCTGAACGAAAGCGACGACCCGTGGGATAGAGTAGGCGTTAAGGTAGAGATGTCAGTGTAATTGAAGCTGGCAGGGGTTACTTGACCCCTGCCAGCAAACATCGAATATGCGATAGGAAAGGTCTTGATTTACCACGGGTGATTTTGCATGATAATGCAACGGAAAGGTGTAAACAAAACCACATAGGCAAGTGTTAAATGCCCAAAATTCCATTGTTTAAGAATCTGACAAATTATGAACCGTATCCTCACCAGAGGGAAACATATGAAACCCTGAAGAAAGGGAAATCTATTATCCTGAGAGCACCTACAGGCAGTGGAAAGAGCGAGGCTGTTTTTATCCCTTTTGTAGGTTTAAGAGGCATTTCTTTACCAAAACGCATGATTTATGCTCTTCCGATGAGAGCCCTTGTAAACTCCTTATATGAAAGATTCAAAAACTACACCTCTGACCTGGATATAAGAGCACAACATGGCATGAAACCAGAGAGTATTTTATTTAATGCGGATTGTGTAGTTGCAACGCTCGACCAAGTAATTACTTCATATGCCTGCGCTCCCCTGTCGCTGGGGGTTAGACACGGGAACATCCCCGCAGGTGCGATAGTATCAAGTTTTCTTGTGTTTGACGAAGTCCACACCTTTGAACCTCTGCTGGGACTTCAATGTGTCTTGATAGTGGCTGATAGGCTAAAAAAACTTAGCGTGCCTTTCGTAATAATGTCTGCTACACTTCCGACGCGCTTTGCTGTGTCCTTATCTGAAAGACTCAACGCTTTATTTATAGAAGTAAACGAGGATTCTATTTCTGCAAGAAATAAGCGTTCTGTAATACTATATGAAAAACTGGATGATACTCTTTCTCCAGAAAAAGTCCTTCAACTGCATGAAGAGCATGATGGTTCCACTATTGTAGTTTGTAACACCGTAGACAGGGCAATAAATCTCTACACTGGTTTAAAAGACAAAGTCTCTCCAATAATCCTTATACATTCAAGATTCCTTGATGCTGACAGGGATAAAAAAGAAAACGAGATAAAAAAATATTTTGGCAAAAGCAGTAAAAAGAAGGCATTGCTCCTTACTACGCAGGTTATCGAGGTAGGAATGGACATATCCTGCACCCTTCTTATCACAGAACTTGCACCTGTAGATGCACTTATACAGAGGGCTGGCAGATGTGTAAGATGGGGCGGAAGAGGAGAGATTATAGTCTTTAATATTTCTCATCATGCACCATACGACAAAACTGTCATAGATGACACAAAAGAAGTAATAAAGAAATATAGTGGCAAACAACTTACATGGTCTCTTGAAAAGACAATGGTAGATGAAGTGCTTGACGAATATTTCCTTAAATTAACAGAACCTGCTGCTGGGGCTAAAGCGATGATGTATCTGTCAAAAGGTGCATTTGAAGGAAAACCTGCCACAGCTGAAAAGGCTGTAAGAGACGCTGTCTCTGTAGAAGTCTCAATACATGATAACCCTCAGGATATTAAGGAAAATGTGTATTTACTGCCAAAGTGTAAATTACGCCCTGAAAGTTTAGAAAAATTCGTCAGAGAGGAAAAACCTGAAATCTGGCGAGTCGAAATAGACAGGAATACAAGTGACGACTACAAGCCAGCAGTAGAACTTACCGCTGTAAATTTAAGGGATAAAATTTATCCCAACAAGTTCTATGTTATACACAGTAAAGACGCAAATTATGACTCTGAACGAGGATTTATTCTGGGTGAACAAGGAAGTTCTTTAAAACCACTGAGGACAAAAGAGGCAGCACAGTATTTTAATCCCGATAACACTATAAAGGAAACCTGGGCAAGACATGCATTAAAAACCGTTGAGGTATTTGAAAGGTATATACTTCCTGAGGAAGAGTTTATTTATTCAAAACTGGCTTCAGCTCTTCATATTAATAAAGATGAGTTATTGTCTGTTTTTAAATTGACTCTACTACTTCATGATCTTGGTAAACTTACTGAGGAATGGCAAAAAGGAGTAGGTGCTTCCGCAGGACAATTTCTCGCCCATTCAGAGAAAATTGAGAAGGTTCAACTCCCGCCACACGCTACCGTATCTGCTTACGTGCTGGAGAATTATTTGAAAGATACATGGCGTATTCTCGGAGACGCTTCTTTCTTTGCTATTGCCCATCACCACTCAGTTAGAGCTGCTAAAGTGCCAAGATATAGATTAAGTGATGGGTGGTTTACTAAAGTAAATGATGTACTTTCTGACAAGTTAGGAATGACTTTAGATTATAATGAAGTCAAGGAATTTGAGACTCAAGATTGTCCAACTCAGCTTTCGCATATGCCTGCTTTCGAGAACGATAAAAAATATAATCTTTATGTCATCCTGTCCAGAGCATTAAGACTCGCTGATAGAAAGGCAACGGCTCAGGACAAACACTTCAGTGAAAATTTATGAGTGATATGGGGATATAAATCATCGAAAGGATGAAAAATGGATATAAATGAACTTAGAAAGAAAATTTACGATCCAGCTGCTCATCTGACCATTGAGGAGCTTAAAACTCTTGCAAAAAAAGATGGGCTGAAAGAAGGAGTCGGCATAGAAGAAAGAATTCATATCGCAAAGAAGAAACTATCCGCAACTACATATCGAACTACTCCTAAATATGTCAGGCGTTTTTTAAATAAATGTGAAAGAGACTATAACCTGTATGAAGGATATTCCGATCGTGATTTAATCTTACGCGTACAGAATGGATGTGAGACAGCCATGAATGAATTATACATACGTCACAAACTATTCATTGAATCAGTTGTAATAGAATGTATTAAAAATAGACGAGAGGAATATGAAGATTGTCTTCAGGTTGCAAAAGTAGCATTTTGGCATTGCGTGAAACGTTTTAGATTTGAACAATACACAAAAATCGAAACATTTGCTCGTCCTTATATCATTGGAAGGATTTATGATTATCTCAGATCTATAAAACAATTTGAAGCGTTGGATGAAAGTGTTCTCGACATGAAATACTGTAGTGAACATGAGGCTATAAGTAGAAAAATAGAGATAGAATTAATTTTAAAAAAAGCCAATTTGACCCCATTAGAGAAAAGAGTTATTTCAAAACGGTTTGGGCTTGAAGAGGAATGTGAACAAACTTTTTCAGAAATCGCCAAAAGTGAAAAATTATCTATTTCTTATATACATAAAGTTGAGAAAACTGCACTTGAAAAATTAAGATCAGTTTCTCAGATGATAAGGAGTTAAAATGAATTTTTTTATATATAAAACCGGTCTTGAGATATTCGACCTGTGCAGGGCATACGGTCTTGCAATGCTACTGGATTGTGCAAGTCCTGAAGAAGAGGTGCCTATTATCAGCAATGTTGGAAGTATGTATCGTATTGAACATGACACAACGAATTTTTCGCAGAATAACCTTCACAGTAACATTAAATGGTATTCTCTTTTTGAAGAATCTACAGATGACAGGACATGGAGTAGAATCTTCCTTACCGATAAACAGAAGTGGGTAAAGAAAACTCAAAAAGTAAAAGATATTTTGACTGAAAATGCAGATACAATTATCAGAAACTTCCAAAATGGTGGAAGGTTGCCTGAAATATCTTCTGATAAAGGTGAAACCCTTTCAGGACCTCTAGACCCTTCTGCCTTTAAAGGGCTGAGAGGAAAAACGGGAGGAGACTATTCCGAGAAACAAACTAAGGTTGACAGCTATAATTGGGCACTTGCCTGTCTTGGTGCTGCTGTATCAGGAAGATACAGGGCTCAAAGTCAAGGAGGCAAATGGGATTATTTTGTGGTTTTCCCTGTGCCAGAAAGAGTAAGCATGGACAATTTCAGAGAAATAAGGAGTTCAATATATACCATTGGACTTAAATATTTAAGTGTTCAGAATGCGGCTGCTCATTTTTCTGTTGTTCTGGCGGAAAAGGTCTACACCATGGCGACGTCAAAGTCCAAATTCGCTGATAGATTTTCTGGTGTTTTTTTCTTTTCTATGTTTCAGAGTGGACAGCAGTATAAACCATCCTCTGGAGGCAACCTCAGCCTATACCCTCTTATGGAACTTGCTCTTTCAGGAAGGCGGAGTGTCTCAAGGATGTTTGAAGTGTGGAATTATCTATTCAGAAAAGGGAGTGTTCAGGGCTGTGAAGATATGGCAGAAGCAATAACTCAGTTTATAATGAATCCATCATTAGAAACTTACGAGAAGCACATGAAAGTATTTCTGAGATATATTTTGAAACCAAAAGAAGTGAAATTTGCAAATATGTATGACGATGAAACTTTAAAGGAGGTGATTGCTTATGTCAGATAACCTGGCAGTACTTTATTCGAATGAGGCTATAAAAGATTTTGGTAGCACGCTGCGGAGGGCCCTACGTATGGAAGAAATCCAGGACTATACATCTCTTATCGAATTAGAAAATGCCGAAAGGGAAGAGGACTTTGCAGATGCAGTGCGTAAATTTTTACGGAGATACGAGACACACGCGCGACGGTTACATTTACGTAGACCAGCAGAAGAAAATCTGGAAAAACTGATGAAATTGGTGAGTGATTACGGCGTAAGGCTGGTCAGGGCAGCTCTTATAAGTCATGCCCTTGTCAGGGGAACGCGAGATGAGGAGCAATAAAGGAGGTTAAAATGGCTGTTTTTGAGATAGCAATACTGGCAAGAATAACATGGAACCTTCATTCACTGAACAACGAAGGCACTGTCGGTAATGTAACAGAGCCTCGAACTGTAGTTCTGGCAAGCGGAAAGAAAACAGATGGAATATCCGGTGAGATGTTAAAACACATCCATGCTTATAACATATGGCTTCTCCAAGAAGATAAAAGGCAGTTTTGCGAAGCCTGCAAAAAATTTCATCCTCAGAAAGCAGACATGAATCCCCTTATTCAAAAGGGGAATAAACCGGAAAAAGCAATGAAGACAGCGTTGTCTTCTTGTATCTTGTGTGACCTGCACGGATTTCTTGTTCAACGGCCTGCTGTAGCAAGGCCATCAACAATCGAGTTCGGCTGGGCATTGGGACTTCCCGACAGGATTCATCGGGAGATTCACATCCATGCGAGGCACTCAATAGTAGGACGCTCCAAAGAAGAAGTTAAAGCACGTCAGGAAGAAAAGGAAACTCAGGAAAGACAGATGACAGCTCAAATGATTTATCATAGACCGAGCCGCTCCGGCACATATGCCATTGTCTCTGTTTTTCAGCCGTGGAGAATTGGGTTAAACGAGGTGAATTACAGCTATGCAATAGATAATGATGAAAGAAAAATCCGCTATCAACTAACACTCAATGCTTACAAAGCAACACTTATGAGAACAGATGGTGCTATGACCTCCACACGCCTTCCTCATACCGAAGCGATAGAAGGTGTTATAGTCGTCTCAGAAACGAATTTTCCTGTGCCAGCGATAAGCCCTATAGGGGACGATTATATAACTCAGCTGGAAGACTTCGTAAAAAAGCAAAATGGGTTTTCTCTTCAGAAATTTAGTAATCTGGTTGAACTCTGTGCTGTTTTGGATGAACTCGCAGAAAAGGATATTTATAAAGTAACTCTGTCTGCGTAAGGAGATAGTATGTCCTGGATATGGGCAGAACTTGATTTTGCAAGTCTGTATTCTTACAGGATGCCGAATTTGTCTCCAAGCTATGCCCTCGCCTCGCCCGTTCCAAGCCCTGCTGCTTTGAGGCTTGCGTTGGTGGATGCCGCTATAAAGTCAAGCGGAAAAGTGTCTTATGGCGAGGAAATTTTTGAAGTCATCAAATCAGCAAAGCTGGAGATAGAACCACCTGAAAAGGTCTCCGTTATTAAATCTTTTATAAGGCGATTAAAGCCTGAAAAACAACAGAAAGGAAAAATCGCTGGTCTTCTGGAATCTACAGGGATAAGAGAATACTGCCATTTTTTCGGACCGATGAGGGTTTATCTTGAGATCTCAGAACGAGAAGAAGAAATAACCCGGCTTTTTACACTTCTTAGACGTTTGGGCACTACCGACTCTATTGTCATGTGCAGGGCGACTGTGCAAGAGGAGGCACCACAGAGTGATTTAATTTGTAAAGAAGCTATTAATTTAGAGCTGGAAGCACTAAACTTTGCAAAGCGTCCGGTATTTACTTTAAACGAAATAAAACCAGATGCTAAGTTTTCTCAGGTTAATCCGTATGGTAGAGAAAAGAGAGGTAATCCCTATGTCCAAAAAATATTTGTGCTTCCTCTTATAGAGGAACGCCGCGGCGAAAACTGGGTTTTATATAAAAAGCACCCTTTTGTTCTTTGACAACTATGGTTTTTTGGGCAGGAAGGAAGGGGAAAACACCCTTAATAGCTTATACTTGCGTATTTCCGGGTTTCTGTGATAAAAATTATTCATGGCAGAAACACAACCCCATAGAATCCACCCTGAACACACACCCGAAGAGAAATCCCTTCCTCCTGCCCAGTATAACCTTTTTACAGGTGAGGCAGAAGCAGTCCCTTTGCTCGTAGAAGAACCACTTGAAGAAGAGGTTGAAATAGACGATGGAATAAAAATGATAAGAACAGGCGACTCTTCCCAGGTAATACTTTCAGGCTATGG
>Ga0180887_137_pt1 | contig 7771 bp, 6 predicted proteins | sample Deesub1362A_J573_FD_124184 | JGI IMG/M metagenome (GOLD analysis project Ga0180887, IMG submission 124184) | Archaeoglobi archaeon JdFR-42 | reverse complement strand
CCATAGCCTGAAAGTATTACCTGGGAAGAGTCGCCTGTTCTTATCATTTTTATTCCATCGTCTATTTCAACCTCTTCTTCAAGTGGTTCTTCTACGAGCAAGGGAACTGCTTCTGCCTCACCTGTGAAAAGGTTATACTGGGCAGGAGGAAGGGGTTTTTCCTCATGCATGTATTCAGGATGGATTTTATGGACCTTCTCTTTTGTCATAAGCGACTTCCATTATGCATAAGAGCGCGCCAAGCACAAAGCCTATGTGGGGATTTTTACCCCTTTCCTTCCTGCCCGAAAAACCATAGTTGTCAAAGAACAAAAGGATGCTTTTTATATTCCTTTAACAAGTTTTACTATCTCAACCGGAAAAACCGTTTTTGTCAAAGGATCTTTGTAATACGGCGGAGAGATTTTTACTCCAAACATAACTCCCTGTAACTTCCACTGTGGTGTTCTGTTACCGTTACCCTCATTTTTTTGTGATGAAATTGGAACTATATATATTGTCGAATCAATAGCAAACTCAGTGACTGTCTCTACTGGTGCAATAGTAGAACACCATTCTACCCCACCTGTCTTCTCCAAATTTAGCGAATAAAGCTTTGAGCCTACTATCTGAACACTCCCTTTCTTACCTATTCTTGCTACACGACCATCTACACCTTTACGAATCTCTCTGAGAATATTCTTATGCTCTGATATAACAAACCCCCGTAAAACATTCGCCCAAAAATACTCTACTACTGCCAGTTTTTTATTTTGTTCTGATGTCCAGCACAAAGATTCATAGTTGAACTGTTTGTCGAAATGTTGACGGTAATGCTCACAAACTTTTATTTTCTCATTTGCAACTGGTGGATAGGCACCCAGAGAATAAGCATCTCCACATATATCTTCTATTCTCCTTGTTATGCCATTATTTCTTTCAATAAAATTATTTAAATTATCTTTAAAAATAACACTATGGAGAAATCCTGAAAAGGTAGTAGGCGGTATAAAAGGATATGTAAACCATCGCACATTAGATTTATGCGCCTGCCTCACAATCAGCTCTGACAAAGGCATTAGTGTTATTTCCAAACAATATATTTTGTCAGGAATGCTCACTTCCTAATTCTCCTCCGGTTCATTTTCTCCTGAAGGTTCAGTATCGCTTTTCTTAGAAGATCTTTTTTTATCTTCTACCTTTTTTAGAAGTTCCTCATGCGTGGCTTTCCATTTTTGTTCATCGAATGTTTCCAAAAAAGACTTCCATACATACTGTTTCTCTCGGAGATAGCCGAGTGCTCTATCTCCGTAGTATCTTATCTGGACAAGCTTTTCATCCCCTTCACAGCTCTCCTGAATACACTGGAAAATTTCCAATATGCCTTTATCATCTTCACAAGAAATTTTATAACGAGCCGAACCATTTGATTTAATTAACAGGGAAGACTTTTCTTTTTCTACTACTTCAAATCCCTGAGCTTCAAATCTCTCTTTAATTTTATTAAGGTTAATGCTTTCCATATAAATAGCAAGTGCACTCTTTAAATCGGTTTTATCCGCTCCTATTTTAGGCGTGGGAAGGGGGAAGATGCCATCTGGAGATTCGTCTATGATGATACAGTGTCCTATAGTATCAACCTCTGTGAATTTAACACCACCTTGAGCTCTTGAAGCTGCGGTGTATTTGTTCTGGTTAATATTTTCGAGCAACGCGTGAGCAAAAACACCTATCTCCCAATCCACTACTCTTTCGAGAGTGGTAATAGTGGGAAAGTGAATGCCACCTTTTATGAACTCCTCTGTATGGATTCCTGCCTCCCCAGCAGTTGTTTGGTCCTTTTCGTCTACCATGTTCCTTGAGTGAGGCTGCACAGCAATATCACTCGACTCTATGGAATACGCAGAACCATATAGAATTCTCGATTTTATATTGTATCCTTTGCCCATAACTGTTGCACCTAATAGCCAGCAGGTGGGACATTCGCGACAAAGATTTGGAATATAGCAATTTTCATAAGGATTATCCCCATCATGGCTTTGCAAAATTTGATTCCTCAATGCATGTATTGTTCTTCTGTCTACTCCTCTTCTTTTCGACCCTGCAAAAACTACTTTCTCAATAAAGCCTCCATCACTGGTTGGAATTAAATCCTTCTCTGTAATAGTAAGGTTAACTTCTGTTCCATCACCAAACCTTACCTGACCTGTGGTTTCTATTAGGGCATTTACTATCACCGTTTTGGCACTCTTCGAAAGAATTCCCATCTCATAATGGTTTTGCATTTTACCTGAATTAGCTTTTTTTCTCCTCTTTGCCATTTTTAATCCTCCTTTTTTGAGTGAACATTTAAGAGAAGTTTAGAAAGCAATCTTGCATTAACTTCCGATATAAACTGCTTCCAGAGGTAGGCGTTGCCTTCTTCAAAATATTTTCTGTAAAATCTGGTCACAATATCATTTTCTAACCCTTCTAACTGGCTCTTTACTTTGCCTTTTGATGGATAGCTTCTTCCTTTTTTTTCAATATCATCTGCCTTTTTTGCGACACAATATCGGAAATTTGTAAGATTAAGCTTTGGAAAGTCCGTAGCTATAAGGTCAGTATATTTTCTGACAACCACAGAGACATTGCTGCTAGTGTTTTCGACTTCATACTGAGCTAAAGGTTTAATAATATTAAACATATTTTCTGAAAGTTCTTTTACATCTTCGTAAAACTCTTTAGGATTCTGTTTCAGCATCGCAATACCTCCGGTTAAAAATTCAATTAATAGTTCTGACTGTTCTGAAATCACTCTATCGAAGTCTTTAAAGGAACAAGGAGATTTAAATATTTTACTTTCATATAAATTACCATCCCGCAATGCTTTTCCCCCAAGGGTATAGAGAGCTGTATACGGCTTGCCTTTTTCCAGATAAGATACCGCTTCATTAGCAGCATATTTTCTTGAATCGTTTGTAACGAAAGACGAAGGTTTTACACTATTGCTAAATATTTCAAGAATTTTCAATATAGGTATATGTATCTTTAACCTTTCTAAAGGTCCTGCTTCTTCTATAAATGCTTCAATAAATTGGATATTAAAACTGTCTGCATAATTTGAAAAAAGTAGATAAAGCTGGGTCTTAATTGGAAGTTTTCCCTCTCTATTATTCAATCTCACTACGATATATCTTGAAGGAAGCACAGAATACAATAACGCCTGTGAAAGCTGCATTGCTCCTAACGATGCTGTAAGATTACTTGTTCTTTCAGACAGGAAAAATACTTCAGTGAAGTCTTTTGCAGAAATTTCGCATACTGAATAGTTAGAGGAAGGATAAAGACAGCTTATCATTGAAGCAAAGAAACATTCTGGGCAAATGGAGGGATTCTCAGTTGTTCTGGGCTTATCATAAAATCTCTTCTTGGATTCAGGAAGAACCAGCTTTATACCTACTTTTTTAATACCTTCTCCGGCACAGCAGATAAAACATGCACTCTCGTCAATAGTATTGCCATTATCTTTTACATTAATCCGGAAAGGGGAAGCAGATTTTCCCTTTCTAACAACTTCCACATAATCTTTTACCTGATGCTTTTGAAATTTTGAAGGTCTCTCACTTGCAGCTTTTTCAATAATACTTGCAAATTTTTCAAATGGTTTAGGAATAAGTATTTTCCCTATCGGGCGTTTAACTGCAATATCTAATAAAGTTTTAACGTTTTGAGCAATTACATCTTCTGGAAACCATGCAATAAATTCTTCCCATAAGGCATCATCCGTAAAGCTTTCTCCAACATTACTCTCATGCCATATTTCTCCTCTACCATTATTAAATCTTATAGGAATAAAATTATGTTTGTGATACAGGAATTTAAGCACCCATCCTGCAAGAACATCGTATGCCATCTTCATTCTGATTTCATTTGGTCGTCTGAAAAAAATAGAGAAAGTGCTGCCTTTTCGGACAACAGTTTCAATATTGAAATCTTCTTTCTCTTCGGGATTAAAGTGCCTTATAAAATAACCATCATTGTCTTTTGCAAACAAACCAGCAGCTCTGAGAAATTGTCTTATCTCATATTCCTTCTTTTGGTTATTCGACAACAGATAATTAGCTATGGCAACTGCCTTGTCTGGCTCATCTACAAAATAGAGTATGCTAAATAATGTTTTCTCTAAAGCATTCAATTTATTCGAGATCTCCTTTCTGGAATATGTGATAATTGAGTATAAGCTTTGCTGGGTTATTGAAAGAATCTGAGGTTAAGAGAGCCTCCTTCTGCTTTGCATTCTCTGAGACAATTTCACAGTCAATAGTAAAATCATGTAGTAAAAACTTGTCTTCTTTTATATCTCCGATTTTAAACTTTTTCTCTGTCAAAGCCTTCTCATAAATTGCCGAACAAATATTGTCTGCAGAGATAAGAAAATGTAAATCATCAATAAATCTTTTACCGAATTTATTAGCTAAGGTTACTATTTCAGTAACTTTAAATCCATGATGATGTCTGATAAGTTCATAAGTGTAGTCACTTATGTTTATGCCTTGTTCTTTTTCTAATCTGTCCTTATCTGTCCTTTTTGCATGTGTTTTGAAAGGAGACCTCAAAGACGTGCCATGATTAAATATGTCTTCCTTTAACCAATTCTTATATGCTTTAAGAAAGGATCTGGGGGTTTCTGGATTCTGTTTGGCTATAGAGTTTTCAAGTCTGACCCTCTTGCCAATATCATGGTAGCGCGCTGCTAACAACCCGTCACCTTGTAAGCCAATAACTTGCCCTACCGTCTCAACATGAACTAAATGGTCGTTTAGAGATATCATCCATATATAATCATTATTTCTTCCAATTTTTGCAGGATAGAACAAATCATTCACTTTCTTCCTCCGGTTGATACCATGTAAGAGAAATCTCTTTGATTTTATTTCTTTCTGGCACCTTATATGTAGCTACATGTTGCTGAATTCCAAGACCGCCCCACTTCTTTTCATGCTTAGCCAAAATTCTTTCAATCAGACCAAAATCACTGTCAATACATTCAGATTTAGGTTTAACAACCAAATTATATTCCTTTGCATTAATAGATAGTTTATTCTTCTTTTTCTCTTCTAGCTTTAGCCTGAGTTCTCCGGGATTGTTACTTTTTCGAATCTTACCTTGCGATGTAAGAGATTCATCATCGCGATATTCAATCCACCAATCGTCCATCAATTTAGACCGTAAAAAGTATTCGGCAGAAAGCCTTAATCTATTATTCTCATCATTACCCCATTGCACATAGACAGTTGGCAGCCAGCTTCTTGTTGCCAGTATACCTTTTCCCCAAGCTTCAAAACTCTCTGGAACAAAATCGTATACATACTGATAAAGAGCAAGGTCAGAAGTATAGATAAGTGATTTACGGAGTTTTTTCAGTTCGCTGAGGCCTTGAGCATTCAACTCATTTATTTCATTTTTGATATTTTCGTCTATTATCTGATTTTTTGTTTTAGACAACTTGTCCAAAAGAGCTTTAGACAAAGAAGACTTAGGACTTCCAAATATATAGACATAGCCTTTCTCATTTGCTCTTCTTGCACAGCGCCCTATTCTCTGTATAAACGAATCTGGCTTACAAATCTCGGTAAACATCACATCACATGAGATGTCTATTCCAACTTCAAAAGCATAGGTCGTCAATAGGATAAATGGCTTTGTTTGGTTAGCAAGTAATTTTTTCAACTGTTCTTTTCTCTGTGTAGGGAATTGATGTCCGTGATAAATGTAAAAATCCTTAACTCCCCTTTCTTTTAATCTATCAAACATACCTCTTGCGCAAGACTTATCGTTATGCTCATCTGAATAAACGCGGTTAACGACTATTATTACTCGTTTTCCTTTCCTAAAATACTCTACTGCTTTTTCAACAACATCATTCGATTGTAGATGGTCAACATAAACACATTTTCCTTTTTTCACTTCTCCATGTTTTTCAGACACTAATGTAAACAATGGAAGCTTTTGGGGAAGAGGAAAGAACTCTGGAGTAGTGAGCATCTCTGTTATGCCATCTGGCAATGTAGCTGAAAGTATAGCAGTTTGAATCTGATTCTCATATGTCAACTTATCTATTAAAAATAAAAAATGGGTCAATGCTATATTCTCATAAACATGTGCCTCATCGAAAACTAAAATTGTAGGCTTTGCAGACCAAGAAGCAATCCTTTTAGGATAAATATATCCCCATCTTGCGCTTCCATAGCCAAAAACTCTGTATAAGAATTTATCAATTGTAGTGAGAATTATATCGGCACGATAAAGGCTTCTATCCTGTTCATCGCCCGTATCTACTGTTAGATAAAGAGGTGAAGCTATAGTTCCTGACAACTTTTCAATAATTTTTTTAAGCCGTAGTTCTTGGTCTTCGAGCAAAGCCTTAGCAGGATAAATAATGATTATTCGTTTTTTGCTGGATATACTCGGTAACAGGATTGATTCTGTTTTGCCTCCTCCTGTGCCAACCTTTAAAATGATATTTTGGAAATTTTCTAATAACTTCCAGCACTCCTGTTGATGGTGATAGGCTTCAGTAATAGAAAGAGCTTCATATAATTTCTCAAGTTTTTTTTCTTCTTCTTTTTTAAGCATTGGTTTGAAAGCTGTATCTTAATAAGTCGCGATTTTTACGATTTCTCTTCCCCCTACATCCCCCCGTTGCATTATCATGCAAAATCACCTGTGGTAAATCAAGACCTTTCCTGTCGCATATCCAATGTCTGCTAACAGGGGGCTTGCCCCCCTGTTAGCTTCAATTACACTGACATCTCTACCTTAACGCCCACTCTATCCCACGGGTCGTCGTTTTCGTTCAGCCAGCTAATCCTCGCCCTCAGATGCGTACCCCTGTCCATAAGCTGTGCTATCACAGAATTATCCNCCCTCGGAATATAGCCAAGCTTATCCCCCCGCCAGTAAACCTCTATTGCCATTTCATCGTAAGGGTTCTCTGGTTCCCTTATCAAACGGAGTGATTCACCTGTTTTTAACTTCCTCCAGACTTTTTCGCCCTGATAGTACTGAAACCCGGCTATGACAGTATCAAGAAGCAGTATATTTCTGGCTTCCGGCTCTGGCTTGTTCAGCCTGCTGCCTAAAACAACAAAAGGCAAACCAAAAAGGGCTTTTATAAAACTCCGCCTTTGCACAATTTCCCCCCAATGATAGATCTCTGTTTATTTTTACAATATCCACTCCCCCAAAAGATGTCCTACTGGTAGAGGTTGTTCATTCTTTTTATCTCATTTTTTATTTCTTCCCTCAGGCTTTCAGGGGCAAGGACTTCAACCGTAGCCCCGTATTTTAAGACCTCCCTGCGTATCTCTCGCAGGTCTGATACTGGAAAACTAAGTGTTAAGCTGCCGTCATGGTTGATAGAAACCCTCTGGGTGGAATGCCACACCTGTTCAGAAACCCATTTGGAGACATCAGGGGTAAATCTGAGACACACCTCAGTAGAGTCCTCACCGCTTATAAGACCAAAATTCATCCTTATATAATCCTTTACAGGGGGGATAGAGCCGGGTAACTTTATTCTCTGGGAGACAGACTCTATGGTCTGAATACGGGAAAGGGCAAAGTCCCTCAGGCTTTCCCTTAGAGTGCAGAAGGCTATCAGGTGCCAGCTTCCCATATAACAAAGAAGATGAACAGGCAGGATAATCCTCTCTGTGATTTCATTCTTGTGGGGCGTGTAATAGATAATCTTTACAGGCTGATTGCCAAAAAGGGCACTAACTGTCCTGTGAAATATGCTTTCCTCGAC
>Ga0180887_136_pt1 | contig 9353 bp, 8 predicted proteins | sample Deesub1362A_J573_FD_124184 | JGI IMG/M metagenome (GOLD analysis project Ga0180887, IMG submission 124184) | Archaeoglobi archaeon JdFR-42 | reverse complement strand
GGCCTCTTTTGCCGTCTCAACCACTGCATCCTCATCGAATTCAATCACTCCATTTTTCAGCCTTTCAAGAATCTCTTTCCTTTTCTCCTCGTCTACCATTACTACCACCCTCCTATAATTTTGTAAAGCCATGCTTTACAATTTGTCAATGTGATGACAATTTTCCAAATTCTTTTGTCGCTTCTACCATGGCAATCATGTTCTCTTTTGGAGCAGAAGGCCAGATATCGCAGCCAGGCCACACACTATTTACTCCATTTTCGATTGCCCTCCTGACAGCCTCTCTCACATCATCTGGAGTTCCCTGGACAAGAGTTCCAAAAGCGTCAAGGTTTCCGAAAATAATGGCATTTTCTCCGAGCTTCTCTCTGGTCTGAGCAACATCGTTTTTCTGCTCCACACTGATGGCAGTGGCTCCACATTCCCACATCAGATCTACTATTGCATTGGTATCTCCGCAGATGTGTAGTACTGCAGGTTTCTGAATTTTTTTGAATAGCTCTTTCAATGGAGGTTGAATTAATGTCCTGAACATCCTTGGACTGAGAACGTCTGTTGGTGCTCCCATCTCTCTCACAGTAAGGTAATCTATTCCAGAGTCCCAGTAGATCTTGGCAAGATCGCTGAGCAATCCTACAAAGGTATCCAAGATCTCTCTGATCATAACAGGTTTCTTAAAGGAATTTTTAAGAAGATATTCTAGGTTCATGACCTGTCCGGCCAGTGTATAGGGGCCCAGTATGTAGGTTCCTACAGGAACATCATCTCCAACTCTCTCTTTCATCACTTCAATAGCTTTTAGGACGATCGGAACACGGCCGGCCTCTTCAAGGTTTTCAGGTATGTTGATGTCTTCCGGTCTCTCGACAGATTTCGTCTTAACTGTAGGGTACACGATATCATCTTTCCCTTTATGGGTGTAAAAATTCATCTCAGAGCCAAGTATTTCTGCCTCTATTCCTAGATCGAAAGGAGCAACCGCACATTCATAGCCGTAGATCTCGTAAGAGGTACACGCTGCGTTTCCCATTTTCTCTCCATCAAGATGGATCTCGTAAAATGCATAATCGTGCTTCCTCAGCCCTTCTACTGTCACATTTCCCATTCCACTGAAACATGCGACTCTATCCGGTCTCTCTCCTCTGAATATCTTCAGAATTCTCTCTTTTGATGTCATCTCGGACATACACATCCCTTCTGTCGCAGGGTGAGTCTGGTATTTAGGTTTTTCGTGCAATCTAAATGATTATAAAAAGGAATTTTCACTTATATAATTGTAATTTTATTTCAGATGTGAAGAAACAATTTATCCTATAATTGCTTTGATCTCTCTTTGTATGTAATCTTTTATCTCGTGGATCTATATGTATCTAGGCGCATTTATTTCATTACTCTCTCAGTTTGTAGTGTAAAATGAATCGTTATTAGAATAAACCGTATTTCACTGTATATATTGTGGATTGAATCTAATCTATGAGGTAGACTTTACAGTACCCTTCCTAAAAGGTTTATATTAGTATGGAACGATCAACTATGGCCATGGAAATGGGATGAAGAATCTCAGGAACTAAGTAAGGTATGTGGTATAGAGTATTTTGATTCTGATACTCCTTCAGCTTTGTTAAAAACCAAAATTTTATTCAAAGGGTTTAGGGTATCAAGTGATACTCTGGATAAAATAAAAAGTATAGAATAGTTCAGTATATAGAAAACTGGAGGTCTATTTTATTTTATAATTTACAGGTATATATGCGTATTTTTTTAATTATAGATAATCCTTAAATATCCTCTTCCCAAAGGTTAATATGAATGATTGATCGAATCAGCATTTCTTTAGACGAGGAATCAAAGAGAAAATTGGATTTTTTAAGGGATAAAATTAGTGATAATACGAGTGAGGTGATTAGAGGGATAATTGATTTTTGCTTTGATGTTATCAGAACTATGGAAAAATTTGACACAGAATCAATTAAAATATGGATTGATTATCTAGCAGAAAAACAGCACATGATTCTCGATATTGAGCATTGGCGCGTCATCTTCTCTGAAATTGAAAAATGTTCTCGGAGTGATCAGTTCTGGGAAGATATGGAAAAAATTGGTTTATCTCATGCAATACAGTATAAACTAAAAGGGTTGGATAATGTAGAAAAGATATTAAAATATGTGGAGCGGGCTAATTGGTATGGAGTAAAATGTGAAGCCAAAGGAGTTTATACTCTAATTTTAAATGACTTAGCTATAAAAAAATTTGTAAAGGTTTTTTTGGAAAAAGTTTTTCAAGGCCAGGATTTAGATGTGGAGATTAAAGAAGGTTTTGGAAAACTCATCATTGTCGAAAAGAACTAGATATCTCTTTTAGCAATTTTAAAGCCAGTAATTTATCTGATCCAAAAGGACTGCCCACTATTATCTGATCCACACCAAGTTCTATTAACTCTATTATTTTTTCTCTAACCTCGTCTACATCTCCTGCAATCGCGAAAGAACTAATCATCTGCTCTGTTACTGCATTTTTTAAAGAGGTCCAGTCCTCCTCTATGATAAATTTTTTCAGGTCTTTTGCTTCTTTTATTTTGATCCCGTGATCTTTTAGTACGATATCTGACGATCCTGCTGTAATAAATCCTACTACAGTTTTTGCAACTTCTCTGGCAATTGTTGGATCTCTGTCTATACTCAAACATGTTGAGATACATACAATGGGTTCTTTCTCTATAGTCCTGCCTCTAATACCTTTTTTTATCTGATGTATTGATAAAGAAACATTTTTAGGATGGGACGCATTAATCAGAACTCCATCCCCAAGTTTTCCGGCAAGTTGGAGCATTTTTGGCCCCTGAGCTCCAATATAGATGGGTATCCGACCTGGGTTAAAATCCAGCTTTGCTCCTGCAATATGGAAAAATTCTCCTTCAAAATCCACTTTTTTTCCGGCAAGTAAATTTCTTATGATGGCAATAGATTCTTCCATATACTTTAGTGGTTTCACCCTCTTTAACCCGATCTTTTGCAAAGTTGATTCATCTCCTGCCCCTATCCCCAGAATAGCCCTTCCTCTGGAAATCTCGTTAATGGTGGCAATACTGGAAGCTATAATAGCTGGATGAGTGTGGTATGGATTGGCAACTCCCGTTCCGATTTTGATTCTGGATGTGTTAAGAGCTATCGTCTCCAAGGCACAGTACACATTTCTGTTGTTGAAATGATCGGCAACCCATATGTTGTCAAAACCATATTTTTCACAAGCTCTAGAAAACTCTATCATAACGTCTGGAGTTGTATTGGGTACAATTTCGATTCCAAACAATCTATCCCTCCGTCATATTCCTAAATTCTTGGATCTACAGTAGCTGCATTTTGAAGGGAGATATCTTGCTGAAGCGCATTTTTTACATAGCTCTGCAGGAAAGATTGCTTTTTCAGGGTACATTGAGACCAGATTGACCAGAGTGACAATACTAGGTGGTTCTGGGGCGAGAAGACAGGGCTGGTCTACAAATCTTAATAACGCCGTCGTCCTTGTTGTGATTGCACAGCCCGGGAATGCATACCACTGAGGATTATTTAGCTCTGTATTGAACAATAGAGGTGAAAGATCCACCTTGGTCTTTCCAATGTATCCTCCGTATCCCATAGGTCTCTCTCTTATTATCTGCTCACCTCTGGATATGAAATCAAGAAAGTCGTTTACATGGAGATCTCCAACCATCACTCTATCGAATGGATGTTCAAGCTTGTAGTTCTCAAATCTTCTCGAAAATAATTCAATGAACATATCACTGGTAAACCCTTCCCACTCGAGGATAGTAACCATAGCTGCAGCAGTTGAACCAGTTGCAATGGAACCAATATCCGGGATTCCTTTAATCTCACCCATGTGATACGCATTTTTCAATGTCTTTGCCATCACTTGTGTAACTGATTCGAGAATGTTCATACACATTTCATCCTTGCAGAGATTGTAATAGCTTGGACCTATGTGGTGTCCGATGTCACCTACATGAGTTGGGAGCATTACAATATTGGCAAGGTGTACTCCACTCTTATGAGCCTCGTAGACGTATTTCTTGAATTTGTTCATGTATCCATCAAAGTATCGATTTCTATCGTATCCACTCTGCCCAAACCCTTCGAAGGGCACCCATTCTGCCATCAATTTTTTTGAGGTTTTAACTGGTTCAAGCCAGATGTTTTTCAGGAATTCTCTCTCTTCTTTCAGAGCCATGTTGATATCTCTGGTTCGTCTCAGAGTCCTTGTAAATTTGTCTCCAAAGACATATGTTGTGTTAAGCCCCCAAGATTTAGCAGCTAAAATTGCTTTTTTATGTTCTCTATCGATATCAGCTCTCTCTAGTATCTGGACAAGGATGTTAAAAGTGCTTCCAGGTACAGCAGCAAAATCTTTGGCAGAAGTTATGCCGTAATACCCGCAATGCAATCGGATGGCTTCAAGCATTAAAATATCATCTGAGTCATCGATAACCCTCACAAATTCTTCGATAGAATGCCTGAAATCTCTGTCTATTTCATATAGTATTTCCAGAACTACTGGAGTTTGTTGATATTCGAGGAAAACACACTCTTTAGCGCTTAGTTTACTGGTGAGGGAAGATAAGACATGATAGTGGGTAATTACAGACTTTTTATAGAGGTTAAAAGCCTCCTCAGATTGAGAAGGATGGGATTCCATATTACTGACCACATCCACAAATGGTTTTGCATGAGATAGCTCAAAGGTCGAGTGTCTGTTGGTCCTTATTATATCCACTGAAATTTCTTGAACCTGAATAGCCTCATTTACGACTTTTTCGATCAAATCCTTGTCGTTACTCACGATTCCACCTCGATACCTAGTTCTGCCAGTTTTGCAGGAATCGGTCTCCCTCTCTCATCCCATCCCCTCAGATTGTAGTACTCTTTTAACATCGGCTTAAGATTCACAACATTTCCTTTGCTCGGACCTTTATGAGTTCTGGATTTCAGAAGCCGATCTGGGAGAATGTCTTTCAAATCTGGCTCTCTTTTCAAATTCATAACCCTTTCCAGGTTATAAATTCTTTCACCTGCAAGGAATAATTTATTTGTGTTTATCTCAAATCCAGTCGCATACCTCATCATTTCTGCAAAAATATCTGGGCCTAATGCAAAGGACGTAAATTTGCATACTACGAGGGAGTCTATGAAAGCACCAATGTCCTGTTTGTATTTAACCCAGATAGCCTTATCCTTAACTCCAAATCGATCTACTGGTCTCGGAACACTGAATATTTCAAGAGGGATGGTATACCCTGCAAGATGACATCCCCCCCTGCTGGATGTTGCATAGGAAAGGCCAAGCCCCTGAACTCCTCGGGGGTCATAGGCTGGTAGTTCCAATCCCTTTACATGCATGGCAAATTCTGGCCTCCCAAATTGTTCTGCCACTTTTCTGGCTCCCCCTCCAAGTATTTTCCCTATACCTTCTCTTTTAGCAGTCTGATGGATTAGTTTGAGGGTTTTTTCGGTGTCACCCCAGTCTAGCTTTATCTTGGAAATACCGTTTTCTTTTAATTCCATCATACATGCAATTGCGCTCCCTAATGAAATTGGATCGATGCCATATTCGTTACATAGTTCCTGAGCCCGTACAATCGAACGGACATTCCAGTTGTCTATATTTCCTCCAAATGCCCAGTCTGTTTCGTACTCGGGGCCCTTGAAGGTTTCACCATCTATCTCCAGAAGTTGTTTGCAGGCGATGGGACAATTATAGCAGGCAACATTTTTTTTCTTTAGCGTGTTTTGAATGAATTCTCCACTTATCATTTCAGCTTTTTCGAAATCCCAGTAATTCTCTTGAAAGTTCCTTACAGGAAATATACCATTGGCGTTGATTACATGGACGAGAGAACAGGTGCCCATGGTCTTGAGGGCCTCTCCAGTTACAGGATTCTCCTTTAATAATGAGAATGCTATCTCTACTGTTTCTTTGAACTTGTCCTCATTGTGTAATGGGATATCATTCTCTCCAGCAACTGCAATGGCTTTAAGATTTTTAGAACCCATCACCGCTCCTGCTCCAGTCCTACCAAATGCACTGATTTTGTCAGCCATTATAGTTGCTATAGGAACCTTGTTTTCACCGGCTATACCAATACAGGCAGAGCTAACCCGATTACCATGAGTCTGTTTTATCCATTTTTCAGTAGTTGATGTATTCTGACCCCAAATTTCTCTAGCATCTTCAATGGAAACATCTCCATTAAAAATAGTCAGGTACACAGGTGATTCTGCCTTTCCTTCAATTATTAATCCATCATACCCGGCTTTCTTTAATCTGGCTCCAAAAAAGCCACCACAGTTGGAATAAGAAATGAGATTAGTTAAAGGAGAGATGAACACTGAACAGATCCTACCAGATGTAGGTGCTCTTGTTCCTGTTAATGGTCCAGTAAAGAACATTAACAGGTTATGTGGAGATAAGGCTTCTATATTGGTGAGCCCCATCTCGCTGGAGTATTTCATCCCTAGTCCTCTACCTCCTATGTATTGTTCAGCCCATTTAGAGTTGAGTTCCTCATCCAAAATCGCTCCAGTTGAAAGATTCACTCGCAAAACCATTCCCGTGTAGCCATCCATAATTTTCCTCCTGATTTTTGCTTAACACATTCCATATTTTTCAGTGGCCCTGACCATAGCTTTTATATTCTCAGGGGGGACATCTGGCCATAAATCACATCCTGGCATTACGGCATCAACACCATGGTTTATAGCTTTTTTAACTGCTTCGTCAATTTCTTTCGGGGTACCCTGTGATATAGTGTTAAATGGATCTAAATTTCCAAAGATTTTTGCCTCATCTCCCAACATTTCTCTTGATCTGGCAATGTCGTTTTTTTGCTCTACACTTATTGCATCTGCTCCACATTCCCACATCATTTTGACAATCTGATTGGTATCGCCACATATGTGGAGTATCACAGGAGAATCGATTTTTTGTATGACGTTTATCAAATGAGGTTGGATGAGGGATTTGAACATTCTCGGGCTGATCACCTCAGAAGGTGCTCCATCCTCTCGTAGAGTTATAAAATCTGCTCCAGCTCTCTTAAATTCCTTTGCAATCTGAATTGCAATCTCTGAGTTAGTTTGTAAAAGTTTTCCTACTTCATCAGGTTTTTTAAAGGAATTTTTTAGTAGATCTGTTAGATCAGTGATTTGCCCCGCTAAGGTGAATGGGGCCAGAATAAAGCACCCGATGGCTACTTCATCTCCGACGGAATCTTTCAATAGCTCAATTGCTTCACAGACTAATGGTATTCTCCCCTGTTCGACGAGATCTTCAGGAATTTCCAGGTCTTTTCCAATTTCAGCAATTTTGGATTTGATTGTTGGGTAAATTATTCTATCTTCAGAGTGTTTATAAAAATTAATCTCACATCCCAAGGCTTCTGCTTCAACACAGAGGTCAAATGGTACTACTGCGGATTCAAACTTAAAAAGTTCAAAGGTTGATGCTGAAAGTTTTGCCATTTTTTCGGGATTTAGATGGGACTCCCAGAATTTTGTATCATATTTTTTGAGACCTTCTACCGTGACACAACCCATTCCACTGAAGCATGGTATACGATCTACCTTTTTCCTATGGAGTATATTCAAGACTCTATCTCTCGCCTTCATTTTAGACCGCCTCAACCATATATTATTTCAGGAAAGAATTTCATTGCTGGATGTGAACTGGAGTTTGGTATCTGTCCTGTGAGATCTGTTTTTATTATTTCAGCAACTGCGACAGCAGGAAATACCCATTTTGCCTTTTCAATAGGGCCAAAAAACAGAAAGTCAGAGTACAGGACACTCATAATGGAATTAGCCGCAGCGTATACTCCGTTAATGGCCTCTCGACTCCATTTTTTTGGTTCTGTCCACACAGTCACACCATTTCCTGTTCCGCATCCAGCTGGGTAACCATACTTCTTTTTAACCTCAAGACATGTTTTTCCAGCAGAACCAAGATCTCCAATGCTGATGGACTGTACATCTACAAGCAGGTTCTCTATTCCGGCTTTAGAGGATTGTGTAATTAAATTTTTAAGGGATTCCATTTTCTCGTCTACTGTTAGGCTCATGGCTTTTTCTGCTCTGATATCAGAGGTAAAAAGGATTGCATATTGGAGTCCGATATCTCTGAGAGCATCAATCTCTGTGTCTTTTGTCCATGGGGCTATACTGTTGTAAATGGTTCTGTCATCTAATCCCGAATCTATGGAGTATTGTGCTCCATGTAATCTAACTTTTTCCGGTACTGCATCGATTATAATGGGATATTCGGTGTAAGAAGCCACAAAATCTATGTAGTTTTCCATTGCTTTTGGAGTCTGGGCTACCACGTCGTAAGCACAGTTTAAACCTGTCCTTTCTGCTAGAGAATCCTGAAGATTTATCAATTCTTCTGCTTTTACTTTGTTAAAAACACCTTTTTTTGCATCTTCAACAATTTTGTGACTCCAGTAAAATATGCTGCCTATCAAAAGGCATGGGTTCTCCCCAATTACACCTCCAATTTCGATATTTCCGATTCTGTAGATTTTTTGGTTTTTTAACTCTTCTATGATCATTCTCTCACCTCAATAAATCAGAAGAAGCCCTGTCCATTTTACCTCTTTTTCAGAAGAGAATTCAACATTTAGACCTACATTCTCACAGGTTTTTATAATATCGATACCCAATGCCTCCATAGAAGGCCTCGCCTTAAATGGAAATCTACAAACCATGTTGCCCGTCTCTACGATACATTTATTGCAGAGTTGACAGTGACCTCCTACAAATCCAGTGGCTAGATAATATCCAAGTTTGAATGCTTCTCTTTCAATGTCTGTAACGAGATTATGTAGTTTTTTCATCCAGAATGTGTGTGATTCAGCCTCGAGCTCTTCTATTAATTCTTTACTTAATTTTTTATCCTTCTTGTCAAGTGTATTAACTCCTGTGGCCTGAATCTGAACAATTAAACCTTTTTCATACTTTTTCACGATTTCTCTGAATTTTCCTACCGACATTACAAAAGGGGGGCAGGTAAGAAACCTGTTGTATCCATAGCAAATTGGAATTTCACATTTTAGTCTTACTCGGTCGTCTATGACTATATCACTACTATCAATTATTTTTACTTTAAAAGCACCTGATGCAAGAGCAAATTGAACCAGTTTTTCGAGGTTATCCACATCTTTTTGGACGTTCATACATTTTCACATCCCTTGTTATAATTTTAGTCCCCCTCACCCATTATCTCTCTTTTCAATCCTTTGACCAGATTTATGGCCTCTCTTACCGCGTTGGTGGCGTCTGGAGCCCACCCATCTGCGCCCCAC
>Ga0180887_116_pt1 | contig 9897 bp, 9 predicted proteins | sample Deesub1362A_J573_FD_124184 | JGI IMG/M metagenome (GOLD analysis project Ga0180887, IMG submission 124184) | Archaeoglobi archaeon JdFR-42 | reverse complement strand
AAAATCCTCTCCGTGTCAGTCTATCCATCTACTACACCTCTTTGTTAGGATTTATCATGCACAACCATATAATATTTCATGTTCATTCATGAACATCTGTGAACATTTGGGAGGGCAATAAACACCAGACTAGACGCTTAGTAGTTAGATCTAAAATGAGGCGGGTTGAAGCCAAGACATATTTCATAAAAAAGAGAAATGTATGGTGAAGCGTTACTCATTTATTATGGAGACTATTGCATCTTTAAGAAACTTGATATTTACTCCATTGTCAACTTCCAGAACAATTTGATCTCCTTCTACGTTAACCACTTTTCCATAGAGTCCGCAAGAGGTTAAAACCGTATTACCTATTTTAATCTTTTTATGGATTTCCATTCTTTTTCTTCTTATCCTGTAGAAATTTACAAGACTCATTACCACATAGGTTACTACAAATCCTGTGAAGGCCAGAAGGACGAGAATTGCAAAGGAGCTCATAATCAAAAAAGTTGATGTACATGTATATCTATATAACTGCTCAGGATTACGCATAAAAAATCAGAAATAACTGATGGATGGAGAGACATCAGCAGTTTGAGAGACTCATTTCTATAAATAAGGGCGATTCTATTTTTTAGAGACATAATGGTATAATGGAAAGATTGGCAGAATCGCCACGATCTCGTAAACATACGTTTACGATTTATAAAGTATGGCTTTACAATTCTCTATAAATGGTTCAATTAATCATGTGCTCGTGTGCGTATTTATGTTGATAAATATATATATATTTGTGCTAAACGTAAAAAATTATCATGACATATCCAGATCTTAAAGACCACATACAAATTTTAGAAAAAGAAAATTTGCTCTACAGAGTTAGAAAGGAGATCAACAAAGATACAGAGTTGCACCCTCTTGTTAGGTGGCAGTTTAGGGGAGGTATTCCTGAAAAAGATAGAAAAGCGTTTTTGTTCGAGAATGTAGTGGATTCCAAAGGGAGGAAATATGATATACCGGTAGCGGTAGGTGTTCTGGCAGCGAACGCAAGGATATATGCTATTGGTTTGGGATGTAAGTCTGAAGAGATTAATATTAGGTGGGAGCAAGCTGTTGAGAATCAAATACCTCCTGAGAAAGTTAGTAACGGTCCCGTACATGACGTGGTAATAAAGGGTAAAGAGATAAAAAAAGAAGGTTTGGGAAGATTACCAATTCCGATATCAACACCTGGATTTGACAACGCACCCTATACGACTGCAGGTCACTGGATCACTAAGGATTTGGAAACTGGAATTCAAAATATGGGTAATTATAGAGGGCATGTGAAAGCTCCTGATAGAATTGGTGTATTTCCATCAGGTTTAGGTCAAGATATCCAAATACACTGGGAAAAAGCTAAAGAAAGAGGAGAGCCATTAGATGCAGCCATTGTTATTGGCTGTCCGCCTGTTGTATCTTATGCTGCTGTACAAAAATTCCCTTATGGAGTTGATGAACTTGCTGTAGCAGGAGGGCTAGTTGATGAGCCAATTAGAGTTGTGAAATGTAAAACCGTCGATTTATCTGTACCAGCAGAAGCTGAGATTGTAATTGAGGGGAAAATAAATACTGATTATCTAGAAGAGGAGGGACCTTTTGGTGAGTCTCACGGATTCATGCACCCTAGGCAGTACAATCCTTTTATGGAGGTTGAATGCATAACTCACAGAAAAGATGCAATATATGTTTCTATAATAAGTCAAGTAACACCAAGTGAAAGCAGTGTGATAAAACGTATAGGCTATGAGAACATTTTTTTGAAGCATCTCAGAGATAATGTGGGACTAAAGAGCGTAAAAAAAGTGGTAATGCACGAACCCCTCACCAATCTTAGGAAAATGATCATTATCCAGATGAGTAATCCTGCAAGGAGCGAAGTATGGAGGGCTTTGGCATCTACAGCAACTTATCATCAGGGAGTGGGAAAATTGGTAGTGGCTGTTGATGAAGATATAGATCCATACAACCTAGATGCTGTTATGTGGGCGGTATGCTATCGAGCCAAGTTCCATGAAGATGCTCAGATCCTGAAAGGGATGGAAAAAGGACATGCACCTCCTTTCAAGTACTCGAAAAATGAGATAGATGTAATATCTCATCATGGAGAGGCTAATGAGTCATCTTTGTTAATCGATGCCACTCTCAAAGAGCCGTTCCCACCAGTCTCATTGCCCAAAAAAGAGTATATGGAAAGAGCATTGGAGCTCTGGAATGAGCTCAAAGAAGAGCTTGAATTGCCTGATATAATTCCTGAAGGCCCATGGTATGGTTACTCTTTGGGGCTATGGGATGAAGAACTGGAAGAAGAGGCAAAACTTGCTGTGATAGGTGAACACTATAAAACTGGTGAAAAACTTTCAAAAAGAAGGATAGAAGTTCAGTAAAGGGGGAAGGAAAAAATGCCCGATCCAGATATTGAGAAATATTACGAGTCCAAACGGATTTTTGTAAGAGAGATATCGAGCCACTGGTACAACCTTGTAGATGAGGTTGAAAGGCTGAGAAATATGCCAAGGGTGATAAGGGCAAAAGACATGTTTTTCAAAGGTGGTCCCCAGTTTTTCAACAAAACAGTAGTGAGTCCGAAACATGGGATTACCCAATCTATCCATATGCATGTCGAAGAACTGGTTCCAAAGGGCAGATCTCAGAAGCATTACCATCAAAATGAGGCTCTTATGTATATCTTGGAGGGAGAGGGATATGAGATACACGACGGTGAGGAATACAAATGGAAAGCTGGAGATTTGGTTTTAATACATGCGGGATGCATACACCAGCATTTTAATGCAAGCGATGATAAGCCTGCAAGGGCCCTCATAATTAAGGCAAAACCCCTCTACCTCTTCTTAAATCTTTTTTATCAGGCTACAATAGAACACCCTCCTAAAGACCCCATTCCAGGATGGGAATCTTATGATCCAAATTCCAGGTGAAAATATGGAAGAAATCGATGTCTGGAAAAAAGGGAAAAGAAAGAGAGAATATTACAGGGATTTCTTAGAGAAGACTTCTAAAAATCCCCTCTCTTTAGTAGGTAAAGCAGAAATGGAAAAAGTAATACATCCAGAGGAGATGCCATGGGAAGTCTGTGAACAGGGATTAATTAAACACCTAGTCAATAAAAGCCTTTGCGAGGAGTTGAACTTTCCAGCAAAAAGTGTGAACGTATACATGCAGATAATACCACCGGGAGGTAGGTCGGGAAAACACAGGCATATGTCAGAGGAAATACTGTTTGTTCTCGAAGGTGAAGGTTATGACCTCCACTGGGATGTCGACATAGAAATTAGAGAGGATAAAAGGTACTGGAAAATCAGGAAAGAGCCAAAAAGATTCGAATGGAAAGATGGAGATGCTATTTACATCCCTACGAACACCGTACATCAGCATTTCAATTCTTCCATGGAAAAGAGAGTCAGACTGATTTCTGCTACTTCCAGAGTTTATGATTCTCTCGGATTTGGTTACAATGATCTGGAGCAGTTTGAATCTGCAATGCCTTCAAAAGAGGAACTTGAAAAGTTATTGCAAGCTTATGCTTGCAATTTGTAGTCGATGACTTACAATACTGAAGAGTGAAGAATTATAAATGGTGGTAGAGGAGGAGACACCGTGAGTTTAAGAGATTTCCTTGAAAAAATTGATAAAGAGGGAGAACTCAAAATAGTTAATGGAGTAGACTGGAACAGGGAAATGGGAGCTATTGTAGATATATATTACAAAAAATATGGCAGGAATGGGAAGGCTCTCCTTTTCGATGAAATTAAAGGCTATCCTAAGGGGTGCAGGACGTTATTTGGTTTTTTAAATTCACAGAAGAGGCTGGGAATTGCCATGGGTATCAATCCTCAAAACAACTTAATGGATTTTGTAAATTCCGTAAGAGGGTTGTTAAAAAATCTAACACCTATTGAACCCGTGTTTGAAGAAAACTACTCTTTTGAAAATGTCCAGAAAACCAACATCGATCTGCTTGCTTTTCCAGTCCCATTACTGCATGAGAGAGATGGGGGAAGGTATATCGGTACGGGTAACTGTGTTATTACTAAAAATCCTGAAAATGAGAGAATTAATGTAGGAACTTACAGAATGCAGGTGTTTTCTAAAGATAAAGCTGGTATATACATCTCACCCGGTAAACATGGCAGGATGGATAGAGATGCCTACTTTGCAAAAGGGGAAAAATGTCCCGTAGTTGTGACTTTAGGTCAGGATCCAGCCCTTTGGATATTTTCAACCACAGCTGTAGAGTCTCCTTCTAAATATGGTGAAATTGCCATGGCCGGCGGAGTTAAGAGAGAGCCAATCCCTCTTGTGGAAGGGGAGTTGACTGGATTACCTATCCCTGTCGAAGCGGAGATAGTACTGGAAGGTTATATACTTCCTGATGAATTCCATGAAGAAGGTCCTTTCGGGGAATGGACAGGCTACTATGGTAGCAGTCATAGATCTGAAAACGTGTTTAAAGTAAAGCGAATTTATTATAAGGATAATCCGATTTTATGCTGTGCATCTCCAGGAATCCCTCCATATGACTATTCCTTCTTCAAATCAGTGGTTAGATCTGCTAATCTCTGGGATCAGATGGAGAAAGCTGGTGTTCCAAACATAAAAGGAGTATGGAGAGCAGAGGAAGGGGGTTCAAGGCTTTACAGCATAGTCTCTATAAAAAACAGCTATCCAGGACATGACAGACAGGCTGGGCATGTTGCTGCCATGTGTAGGGCTGGAGCCTATGCAGGCAGATGGGTAATTGTGGTTGATGATGATATAGATCCGTCAAACATAAATCAGGTGATCTGGGCCCTCTCAACAAGATGTGATCCGGCAAGGCACATAGAATTTATTGACAGAGCATGGAGTACTCCACTCGATCCTATGGTGTTCGATAAGTCCAACACGGTCAATTCAAGGGCCATAATATATGCTGTAAAACCCATAGAGAAGAAAGACGAATTTCCGGAAGAAGTAAAGGTTCCTGAAGATTACAGGAAATTCATTGAAGAAAAATGGAAGCATGTTCTTTAATTCTGGTGAGGAATGATATCAACTTCCTCTAGAGGGACACAGAGAATTAATAGCAGCAAGAGTTCTGATATAAGGTTACTATTGGCCACGAGTCTCGGGCATTCATTTACTCACTGGTTTCCATCAACGTTCTATCTTCTCCTCCCACTCATAAAAGAAGAACTGGGTCTGACTTATACTGAAATGGGGCTTCTGATCACAACACGTTATGCCCTTGGGACTATCGCAAACATACCCAGCGGGATGATTGTGGACATACTGGGCAAAAGAAATATTATAATGGCAGTTGCGCTTGCTTGGGTGGGGATCCCCTACCTCGTGATCGGATTGTCTGAAAATTTTACTTTAATTCTCCTGTTAATGGCTATAATAGGTGCAGGTGGAAATCTCTGGCATCCAGCAGCTCTATCCACTTTGAAGGATTATTACCCAAAAAGAAGAGGGTGGGCGATAGGATGGCACTCCTCTGCTGCAAACATTGGGGATGCACTTGGACCATTGGTAAGTGGGATCTTGCTTGCTTGGATTAGCTGGAGATTAATCCTCATAGGGAGTGCATTGCCCGGTGTTATTCTTGCCATACTTATACTCTGGCTTCTTGAAGAATACATAAAAAGCCATACACATCAAAGAGAAAATCGAGATGAAAAATCGCGCAAAACCCTTTACTATGGAAAGGGACTGATAAACCTTTTGAAAAATAGAAATATCTTCTTCCTATCCTTAACTTCAGGGATCAGATCGCTCACCCAGAATGGACTTTCCACATTTTTACCTAGTTTTTTTATAAATCTTATGTTATTCTCTCCCTGGGTTGCCGGTATATACATGACCTTAATCCAGATAGCAGGAATTATTGCAGCTCCAATCTCGGGGCAACTCTCAGATAAACACGGGAGGAAGCAGGTTGTAGCTTCAGGTCTACTGCTGACAAGTTTTGCAATCTCTCTTTTAATCATAGTCAATCATCAGGCTCTGTTTGTTGTGGTCCTTGGAGTACTGGGCTTTTTTCTTTATTCTCTTCGGCCTGCAATATTTGCCTGGACAATGGAGACGGCTCCAGAGGAGTTTAGCGGTAGTGTTGTCGGTGTGATGTTTACGTTTCAATCTGCATTCTCTTCTATTGCTCCGATTGTAGGAGGTTGGGTTGCTGATACATGGGGTCTGATTTATACTTTCTATTTTCTTGCCATAACAGTATTTCTTGCCAATATCATTGTGCTCTTTGTCCCTGAGACATTTAAAAAATGATAATAGAAATAGAGTTGAGATTCATTTCTCGTATTCAGGTGCGTTTTCTATCTGTTCAATCCAGTTAAAGCCAAGTTTCTTAATCAGTCGACTGGTAGCTAAAATAATTCTTGCTGGTTTTTCTGGATCTGAATTAAAATGCTGATGAGTGGTGTATGGGGGGATATAAACGAAATCCCCCTCTTCCCACTCAAACCGTTTAGGCTCCGACTCCCACTCCCATATATAGGCATCTTTACAGTCAAATTTTAAATCCCAGTGGAGATCGTAACCCCTTCCTTCAAGAACATAAAATACTTCTTCAGCCATATGTCGATGCTTTCCAGACTTGCTACCTGATGGTATAAATAGGATATAAATATCAAGAGCACACTCTTTAGTTCTCATTTTTTCGTTAACTACATGCTTGATTTTTCCATGTGGAGAGTCCTCCCAAGGCATCTCATGGGATTTTACCACTGTTTTCAGTTTTCTATACTTTTCCCTGAATTTTTTCGATTCTTCGAGACTCTCCTTAAAGTAATCGGCATATATATTTCCTTGTATTATTTTTTCAACCTCTTCATATGGCACAGTCTCACCTCTTAGTCCTCAGGTTTGAAATCCTCCCATCCTGGTAGTGGTTCTTCTGGAGGATAATCAACAGTCTTCTGGAAAAGCAGATTGAAGAATAGAAACAATGGTTTTGCTTTAAAAGCTACAGCCCTCAATGGTCTTTCATTACTAGCATTAAAATGTTGGTGAACACAACTGTTACTCACTATTACAGCATCACCTGCCTCATAGTCATATCTTTCTCCATCATGTACATCATAGCCCTTACCTTCAAGAATGTAAAAAACTGCGCTGTTCATGTGTCCGTGTTTTTGGCCATAAGCTCCTGGTGCTAGAACATCGATGTGAGTCTCGATAGTCTGTGTAACCTTTGTTCTTTGAGGATTGATTATATGTTTTCCAAATTTAATAGGCCCTCCTTTGAATGGTATTTCTTTGCTTTTATACACCCTTGGCTGGTTTAAAAGTTCCTTCCATACTTCTTCGTATTTGCCAGCAACCTCTCGTACAAAAATTCGCTTTTTTTGCCACCTTTCCCACTTGACATCTTCTTTCTCTTCTACCTTTTCCACCATATCCATCACCATTCTTGGAAAATTTGATTATATCTGTTCTCCTTTTTCCATTCTCTCTTTTAAATAACCTGCTGGATCTGGAGCATAATCTTCAAGATAATCTCCTTTACAATTTATGCCTGGGAGAGGAGGGACCCACTCATAGCTCAGGAGATGATCTGGATTTCCATATTCCGAAGTAATTGCTCTTATTTCTGGATCATCCATTACAGTTATTCGACCTTTGTCTACAATCTTATACCACTGGTTTGTACCACGGATTTTTACCTCAAATGTAACAAAATAGTTATGAACATGAATGTGTCCTGTTGGAATACCATGCTCTTCTGCATATTGCATCATCTCTTTAGTATGTGTAGAAGATGCTGAACCAAAACCAATATGAAATATACCATTCCTGTTTCTCTCTGGGATGTTCGGATACTGTAAATAACTATCAAAAAGATCGGATGTTCTTCTAAATGCCTTTGGTATTGTACAGAGGGCTGTATCTACCAGCCAGAAAAGGCCTTTATCGGGATATCCCGGCCATTGAATATCCTCATATTCTTCCATAAGCTCTTTTATTTTCTCTCCATATTTCCCTCCACCTTCAACATCTATCAGTCTACCTTCATTGAAATAAAGCTGAATACGAGGGAAATAGCCTGTATGATTTGCAGTTCCAGCCAAGACACCAGTTACTTTGGGAATAATAGGCCCTCCGGGTGTTTTCACTGTTCCTTGAAATGGATTGAGATAAAGATGCCCTTCTCTGTAGGCAGTCCTCCACCATCTTTCTGCCTCTTCTTCAGTCAATGTGTACTCAAGATATGTTCCCTCAGGATCTGTTATTCTTATTGCAGATGCCTGTTTCAATGGAGCAAGAGTCCTCTTTTCTATCTCCTTTAAAAGACTGGCTGGGAAAATCCATATACCTGAAACAAACTCTTCCCAGTTGTTTAAAATCCAATTATTCTTGAATTTATCTCCAAATACCTTCTTTTTCTGAGTTCTCTGGCCTATATCGAAAAATATGCTATCGTATTCTGAATGTTTCTTCAGATATTTAATCAGCTTATCCGTCAGTATTCCAGTTGCAAGATCTGAGTTAGTTATTGAAGTTGAAGCTCTACCTTCAACAAACATCGTAGCTTCTCTCCATCCGTTCTCTGCAGAGTATCTTTTTAATCTCTCTCCAGCGAGCATATCCCCTGAAATAAAATCTACTGAATTTGCTCCTTTTTCCTGAAAAGCTCTAGTAACAGCTTCTTTAATAAATTCGTCCTGATCAGGAAGTGTAACTATCAGTATATTTTCGCCTTTTTTTACTGGACCGAGAGCCGCTCTGCCGTGTTCTTGCTCAACTAGCATTCTAGCCATTGGTAAACATTCTTCTACACTTTCTGGCTTTTTATAGTGAGGAGCTTTTGGTTTTGGGTAGTTGTATACTTTCATATTCTTTTCACTCTTTAAGGATATCTTTATACTTCATCAGAATTGGAATAGCATTATCAAGTTTCTTTTTGAGTTCATCTCCATGGTTCAAACCTGTTAGTGGCCTTTTCCACTTTTTCTGCAATCTCTTGAACAAATCCTCCTTCTCCTCGAACAATCTGTCAAATGTCTCCATAATCTTGTTCTCGATCTCTTCAGGCATATTTGGGGGACCTATAACTGGTCTGTACGTAGTTGTGAGAGTACTCACAACATCATTTTTTGGAAGTCCAAGACCTGCTGAGGTTGGTATATCACTGAAATCTGTGTCATACAACTCTCCATAAGCTTTTACTGAGTCTATATCTCCTGCATTCTCTATCTCAGAGATTATTAGAGCTGCACTCGCTCTTCCAGTTGCCTGAACTTCCAGTACTGAATCAAGTGAATATACAGAAAAATCTGCATCCCCTCTTATAAGAGCAGCTCTGGCATCAGAGCTTGATTCGAAAGGCACTATAACTATGTTCATTTCCCACAATCCTTTCATCAGTAAAGCCCCAATTCTAGAACCTCCTTTAGAAACGGCAGCTTTGACAGGATTCTCTTTAGAGTACTCGTACAACTCTTCAAAACTATTGAATCTACTTCCTTCTCCAGTGTAAATAGCTACCGCTCTCGGATCATTAACGAGCTGGTACAAGTACGTAAGCTCCCACATGTTAAATGGATATAGACCTGTTATATCTTTTGAATAGGCTATAGAAGCAAAATTACATATCCCCAGTGTATGCCCATTCGGTTCAGCTTTCCATATTTCTCCATAAGCCTGGGCTCCCTGTCCTTTTGAAAGGTTCTCAATTCTCAAGGGAAGATTGAGCATTTCTGCGAATGGTGGAACTACCATCCTCGAATAGGTATCAAATCCTCCTCCCGGTTTTGAGGGAACGATCCATCTCAATGTCTTCCCAGGAATCGGGAATGTGGGTGCTGGTGTTGGTTTCGGAGTTGCTTTGGGCGTGGAAACAGGAGTTGGCGTTGGTTT
>Ga0180887_106_pt1 | contig 12240 bp, 10 predicted proteins | sample Deesub1362A_J573_FD_124184 | JGI IMG/M metagenome (GOLD analysis project Ga0180887, IMG submission 124184) | Archaeoglobi archaeon JdFR-42 | reverse complement strand
GTGCTGGTTTCTCTTCTGCACATCCAAGGGTAAAAGCTGCTATACTCAAAACGGCTATTACCAACACAAGGATTTTCCATTTTGTTCTCATATTTTAACTCTCCATTAGTCTAAATTTTCATTATTATATAAGAACAATTTCTATAAATAATTATTCAATCATTTTGATGGTTAAACTATTAACGTATAAATGGTGAAACATAAGATTATTCTTCAAAAGAAATTCTTCAACAATCTTTTCTCTATTTTTCTGATATGTTTGTTTACAGCTGTGTGGGATATGTTCAGGTTCTCGGCAACGTCCCTAAGAGAGCATTTTCGGGGCGACTCAAAATATCCCATGGAAATGGCTTTTTGGAGTATTTCTTTCTGTCTAGATGTTAAAGAGATGAGATCCCCTCCCATTGATTGAAATATCTTTTCAGGATTGAAGTATGTGATATCCTCTAGGTGAACCTCTGCCACCTCCCTCAGCTCGCTTATACAATCCCGGATGTGGTGCCTGTTTTTGATGAAGAGATGCCATTTTTCCCAATCCGGAAGAATTTCAATAGGGTAGATGAAATGGCATTCATATTTTTCCAGGATATCTGATACAGGAACATATGCTTTATCCATTTTTCCTTTATAACAGAAGAGATGATAGTCAGAGTTGCATTTATAGTAAGAAACGTCAGCAAAATACCCGAACTGTTTGATATTGTGAAGAAGTTGCCTAAAATTTTCATCATTTTCATGTATCCTATACAATGTGTAGTTAATAAACGTGCCATTTCGTGTAATATCAAAATGGAGGATCCACCCCATAATGTTACCTATCCCTCTGGTAATCTCATTGGAGCAGTTTTCATGATATGTTTTTATTGTTACATGAGAGGGTGTGAAGCTCGGGATTTCATCATCAATCATTATATACTCCTCTCTCCTGACTCTCTATAAAGTTTTCCCCTCCTGTGGCTAAATCCGATACCTCACCACCGTATAACCTCGTCAAGTATTTCCATCACATCTTTAATTTCCATTCGAGTAGGATGATATTTTTTTCCAAAACGAAGATTCATGATACAGTTAGGGCACCATGATGCCATGACGGTCGCTCTTGTTCTCTCTCCATCCTCTAACCTCCTGCCTGCCATTACTGTTACTTCCTCTGGATGAGATGCTCTGAATCCCCCTCCGCCACCACAACATCGAGAATTCTCCCTCGTTCTATCCATTTCTTCCAGTTCCAGCATGGGAATTTGCCTCAAAATCTCTCTTGGTTCTTCATATACTCCCATGGCTCTTCCGAGATGACAGGGATCATGGAATGTGACTATATGTTTGAATCCATCCATTCTCGCCCAGACATTTCTCTCTTCAAATTTTTCGAGGAGAAACTGGCTGGCATGTTTTACTTCTATATCCAGACCTACTACATTCCGGTAATATTTATCCAGCATTGAATAACATCCAGGGCAGGTAGTAACAAGTTCCTGACACCCACTCTCTTCGATTCTCTCTTTATTCTTCTCCATCAGAGAGATCGCCTCTTCCACAAATCCTGTTCTGAAGATCGGGGAAGAACAGCATATTTCGTCAATGATATTGTAAGGCAAGTCGAGTTTGTTAAACACACTTGCCGTTGCTCTTGCTATATTATCGGTTCTATAGGTGGATGTACAGCCGAAAAACAACAGGGTTTCGGCAGAGTCAGTAGGGTTCAATACTTCTTTCAGATTTGCAAATCTGTTGTATTCTTCACCATATGGATTCCCAGTCTTGAGAGTATTGTCCTTTATCCTGACGTAATCCTTGAAAGTTTCAGGATTATACTCTTTCAGGTAATTCCTAAAGGCAATGTAGATATCTACCAGCTCTTTATAGCTTCTTGGATGTACAAGACCATAATTGCTAGCACATGTAACCTGACATTGTTCACAAGTGGTACAGTAGGTAAAGATCTGAGCGATAGTTTCATCAGGAGAGAGATGCCCTTCCAGCACAGCTCGTATAATCTGAAGTTTTCCCCTTGGACTATAGGCTTCTGATCGTATAAGATCCCATACAGGACACTGAATCCTGCAAAAACCACATCGACAGTTATCGCAAGTGTCAATCTGGAATTTAAATTTCTCAATATTTGCGACATTTTTACTCATCTAACCACTTCCCGGGGTTCATGATGTTGTTTGGATCTACTGCTCTTTTGATCTTCTTCATTAACTCCCAACCAGCTTCTCCATATTCTTGTAAGAGGAATTTTTTGTTTCTGACACCAATACCGTGAGATGCAGTAGTGGTTCCCCCCAATCTTAGAGCTTCCCGCACTATGCTCTCCTTCGCTTTCAAGTAGTTCTTTATACCTTCTTCATCGGGTTTAAACATGTAACCCAGGCTCAGGGAGAGGGGATAATTATATACACAGATCCCAAATTTTTCAAGATTGTAGCGGTTGAGAATTCGTGTAAATCTCTTGTGCATCTCTTCCACCCTATCAAGGGGCACAGCTACATCTTCTGTTGTAGCAAGCATGCCTTCAATGTTCTCTTTGATGACGTATCCAGAATGACGCATCTCATACCATCTATCTGCTACTTCATCGGGATACAGAAATCCTCCATGTTTGAAGCAAGTGTCTAGAACTGCTTTTATCCTCGCGTTTATTAAATCGAGGTCATCTCCAAGAAATCCAAGGATAATAACTCCACCAGGTTTTTTCAGACCAAAACTCTTTACGAAAGCCTCAAATCGTTTATATTCCAGTGTGAGAAACAGGTCAGGTTTGAGGTATCTGTGATGAAGTTCTTTTGTTGCCTCTAGAGCGTCTTTGAATAGTCGAAATCCAACGATTTTAAATATTTTATATTTGGGAAGTGGTTTTATCAGCAGAGTTAATTCCGTTACTATACCAAGTTGACCCTCCGATCCTATAAAGAGGTGTTTGAGGTTAAATCCTGAGGCTGATTTTTGAACTCCTCTGATATTGATAATCTTCCCGGGTGGTATAACAACTTTCATCCCCAATACCATGTCTCTCATGGGTCCATATATTGCTCTCCATATCCCGGAACCATCTACGGAGACAGAACCACCCACAGTAGCAGACACAAAGGAACCAGGATCATGACCAAGAACAAATCCATCTTTTTCAAGAATTTTCTCAAGTTTTGAGAGAAGAATTCCGGCCTGTACGGTAACAGACATCGCATCTTTATTTATACTAAGGACTTTGTCCATTTTTGCTGTATCCAGCACGATACAGTTTTCACACGGAATGGCCCCGCCTACAAAGTTAGTGGCCCCCCCTCGTGGTACTATCGGGATTTTGTTAGTATGGGCGAACTCAATTATTCTTCTCACTTCCATTGTGTTCTCAGGTAGCACTACACATGCAGGTTTAACCCCAAGGGAGAGAGATGTCAGATCTCTATGATGGTCTCGGTAGTAGGGTATTAACTCTACAGGGTCCGATATAACGTCCTCTTTTCCCACAACTGATGCGAGGGTTGATATCATATCCATTATCACATCTCCTCGAATATTTCTAGTGAGCTGAGAGTCGATTCCAGAGGAATCCCTCTATCGTCCCACCCTCTTATGGAATAATACTCCTCAATCATTCGATCAAAATCCTTAATTTCCCCTTTTTTTCCCTGGGGTTCATGTCTAGGCAATCCAGTTCTGAGGAATCTTTTTGGTAGCGTATCATCCTTTTTATCTATACCTCTATCTACCATTATCCTCCTGACTAGGTTGAAAACTCGTTCCCCTATTTTTATGACCTCTCTAAATTCGAAGGTTTTTCCAGTAACACTGTATAACATAGTTGAGAATTTTCTGGGTGGTATCTGGTAAGCAATAGTAGTGAATTTGCACATGATAAGGGTGTCGTGAAGAGTCCAGAAATCCTGAGATCGTTTTACAGCCCATGCAAAAGTCCGGGCTTTTCTGTCTACATCTTCAAAAGTAAATTCAGATAAATTGGCTGGTATACCAAGATCTTCTACAGGCATTCCGAACATCTCTATCACATTGGTGTTAGCAGACAGATGGTCGCATCCCCGTAAAGCTGTGGCGTATGCAAGGCCAAGACTCTGCATACCTCTTGGCTCATGCATTGGGGTTTCGAGGCCCTTTACATGCATAGCAAAATCTACCCCAAGGACTTTCGAAGCACTAGCAACTCCTGAAGAGAGAATCTTACCCTCTTTTTTCCGAAATGCTACATTGTCTATCAGCTTCAGAATCAACTCCCCATCACCCCAGTCTCCCGATTTCTCCAGAATCCCTCTTTCCATTGCTTCTATAGCGAATCCACATGCATTGCCTGTGGAGATCGTATCTAGCCCATAATCATCACATCGTTTATTGGCTTCAAGTATCACATCGTAATCCCCGTTCATCAGTAACGGACCAAAAGCGACCAGAGTTTCATATTCAGGGGCTTTAATGGAACCTTTTTCTGTGATCAATCGCTTTCCACATGCTATTGGACAGGCATAGCAAGCTGTTCTTTTAACATTGTACTTTTTAACTATCTCGTCACCAGAGAGATCGTCAGCCAGCTCGAACTGGCCTTTTCTAAAATATTTGGTGGGTAGTATCCCCAGATAGTTCAGAAAAGATGTAAGGCCACCAGTTCCAAATTTGCTGAGATTTTTGGTTACTTCATTCTCCATTAATTCTGTTTTCAATTCCTCTGAATATAGAGCGACATCTTCTGGACTAGCAAGCTCGATGTCTTGTTTTCCTTTAACTATTATGGCTTTCAGGTTTTTTGAACCCATCACAGCTCCGAATCCACAACGTCCAAAAGCTCGTTCTCTATCGCACATTATGTTGGCCATATTAACCAGATTCTCTCCAGCCTGCCCGATAGAAAGGATACTCAGGTTCTTCCCTTCTCGTTTCAGCTCCTTTGTTGTGTCGAATACACCTAACCCCCATAAATGGTCAGCCGGGCGTATTTCAACCTCTCCATCAACAATAGAGAGATACACTGGATTATCAGCCTTCCCTGTGATGATCAGCATGTCATATCCATTCCGTTTTAACTGAACTCCTGCCCTCGTTCCAGATATGGAAGATGCCCAGTTATTGGTGAGTGGTGAGATTGTAACAGCACCGAACCTACCAGATGATGGAAAGGTGGTTCCTGTTAAAGGTCCAGTAGAGAATATAAGGGGATTGTCAGGAGAAAAAGGATCAAACTCATGGAGAGAGCGAGTAAACATCCAATAGGAGGCTGTACCTATGCCTCCAAGGAATTTCTCATATACACTTTCCTTTACTACAGTTTCTTCTATCGAATTCTTTGTAAGGTTAATAACCAAAGCTTTTCCAACCACTCCATACATGTTAACACCTTTAGAAATACCCGAATTTCTCTGTGAAGGTATAGTTGGTTCCGACCAGTGGAATCCCCGTTATGGCAGAAGCCTCTACAGTTAAGGCTCTAAGATCTTCTCTCTCTAGATTATGGACATCCGTCTTTCCTGCAGCTTTAGCGAGAATCACAAGTTCGTTGGTCATAGCAGTGAGATAGTTTGCTACCTTTTTAGCTGCTTCATCCACATTTAGCCTTTTTCTCAGTTCTTCTTTCTGGGTTCCGATTCCAGCATGACAGTTCCCTTCATGGCATTTGAGGCATACAGTGCAACCCATAGCTACGAGAGCTCCTGTCCCGATTGCTACTGCATCAGCTCCCATTGCAAGGGCTTTTGCCACATCACCACCATCCTTGATTCCGCCCGAGACAATTAAACTCATCTCATCCTTTACACCCATTTCTTCCAGAGCCCTGACTGCCTGAACCACTGCTGGCATAGAAGGTATACCTAGGTTATCTATGGCAATTTTTGGACCAGCACCAGTTCCACCCTGCATACCATCCACTGTAATCCCATCCACTCCAACTTTAGCAGCGATTTTTACATCTTCGATAACTCGTCCTGCTCCAATCTTTAAGAATATAGGTTTTTCCCAGTCAGTCAATTCTCTCAATTCCTCTATTTTTAACTGAAGGTCATCTGCTCCAAAAATATCAGAATGCCTGCCATGGCTATGAAGATCTATACCAGGAGGAATCTGACGCATTTTTGCAATTTCTTCCGTGATTTTACTGGCCATCAGATGTCCTGCCAGTCCCGGTTTGGCCCCCATTCCAACTACAATTTCAAGGGCATCAGCCACTTCTATGTTATGGAGAGTGAATCCAAATCTGCTTGGAAGTACCTGAACGATGAGTTTGTAGGCGTGCTCTCTTTCTTCTGGCAAGAGACCCCCTTCTCCATTATTAGTGGCTGTGCCTACCATGGCTGATCCTTTGGCGAGGGCTATTTTGGCCTCTTTGCTTATGGCCCCAAAGGACATTCCTCCAATTAAAATAGGGGTTTCAACCACAAGGGGGTTTTTAGCGTACCTCCCTCCCAGAACGGTACGAGTGTTACACGGTTCACGATAGGTGTCGATGGAAAGCCTCGATAGCTGTGCTGGAAGGATGATCAGATCATCAAAGGATGGGATACGTTTGGTAGTTCCACATCCCCTGATTCTATGTTTTCCCGTGATAGATTTTTCATGGATTTCTTTAATTATGTGGGGTTTCCACAGTCCTTCTTGAACGTCTGTAGGGCCACCAACTTCTTCTGTAACCGCCTCCCCTTCACTCAGTGCTCCAGAAGGACAGACCTCCAGACAGGCAAGGCAATTAGTGCATTTTAACGGTTCATATATGACCATAACATCACCTCATATGCATGGGTTTAAAAAGAACGTATTTATGTTGTTTTCCTGCGGGAATAACCTTTTTTAACCCATCTAAATCTTTTTCAATTCCTAGAATTTCCAGCTTCTTCTTTATTTCCATGATCTCGTCTACAGATGGTTCAACCATTTTTACGTTACCACCAAGTTCAGGACCCTCAAACAGAAAGATTCTACCGCCATACATGGATTCTCCTACCAAGTCTCCAACCTTATCTAAGAGTACAATGGTTCCACTGAGCATCATCTTCCCTGCAAGCATTCCTGTTTTTCCTTTAATTACAATGAGTCCCCCTTTCATACCGAGACCGATTCTAGAGCCGCTATGCCCTTTGATGAGGATCTCCCCTCCAATCATAGATGGTCCAACATTGCTTCCACTATTTCTTTCTACGACGATTCTTCCAGAGTGCATATTGTCTCCCAGATACCATCCTGTATTGCCCTTTATCAAGATTTCAGGACCATCCATAAATCCACCTGTATAATAGCCTGTACTTCCTTCGATGATCACTCTTCCTGAGCCTCTCAGTTTAATTCCTATGTTATGTTTGGCATCCGGGTTTTTCAGTATGACCTCCTCTCCGGAAGAAAGATATTTCTGAATCAATCTGTTGAGGTCATAGGGTTTCAGATCCTGTGCATCTATCTCGACCATACAATAACACTCCCTGGGTCCATTTCTTCAGAATAGCTCTCGTGGATCAATGGGGAAAAACAAACCTGTTCAGTGCCAAACAGCACATACTGATCGTTTTCGTGAATATACAGAGGTTTTATCCCCAAACGATCTCTTACAACACCAATCTTATCTGGTAAAGATGCTGTATAAGTAAAAACTCCATCAAATTCATCTATGGATTTTTCAAGAGTTTCTTCAAAACTCCATCCATCTTCTACCATATGGTAACCAATGTAATGGGCTATTATTTCTGAGTCGTTAAAAGTTTTGAATGTTACACCCTTTCGCTCCATTTTTCGCCTCAGATTAAAATAATTAGTGAGTTGCCCATTATGAGCAATGGCCAGTTCTGGAAGATAATAGGTTGAAAAAGGATGAGCAAAATTGATGTTTTCTACACTCTCTGTTGCCAGTCTCACATGTCCAATCCCCTGATATCCGTCAAATTCGACATCGGTGTAATGATCCATCAAATTCTTAGCCGAGCCCATATCTTTCAAAATTCTCAGCCATTTTCCTGCACTATGCACACAAAGAGTTGGTACTTTATCTATTGCTCTGTATAAAACTGGTAACTCTTCATACTTTACAGTAACATCAGCCCAGACGAGATAGGAACCTACTCTAGATCGAAGGACTCTCTCGTCATCTATGGAACCAAATTGCTCTATAATGTGTCTCAGGGTTTCAACATCTTTTTCTGTCGAGCAATTAACCCTGACTTCACAGACCTCATTGTTTTCATATACTGCAAAACCTGTTGAATCCTCTCCTCTGTGTACCATTTTATCCAACATGTTAATGATATCTTGTCCAATATTGCTCGAACCGCTTTTGAGTATCAATCCAGCTATACCACACACCACTGCCACCTCATAGATGCCACATATATTCCTCCAGTTCCCAGTCTGTTACATAATTCTCAAATCTTTCAACTTCAAATCGCTTGACTGCAAGGAATCCTTTAACGAATTCCTTTCCAAGGACATCTCGACAGAATTTACTTTTTTCAGCCAACTCAATAGCCTCTCCTAGACTCTGAGGGAGTATCTCAGCCTCTGCAACATATGCATTCCCTTCAAATGGATCTCCTGGGTCCATTTTCTTTTTTATTCCTTCCAATCCTGCTCCAAAGAGGAGGGTAAAAACAAGGTATGGATTGGCAGAAGCATCGGGAAGTCTGTTTTCAACTCTTGTACCTCCGTCTCTCTCGGGGGGGATACGAATGTAAGTGGTCCTATTATCGAGGCCCCACAGTACATTGTATGGAGCGAAAGTCATAGGTTTTAGCCGTTTATATGAGTTAATGGTGGGACAGAGAAAGGCTGTAATCTCAGGCCCAAATTTGAGCTGGCCTCCAATAAACCAGTATGCTAGATCACTCAGGCCATGTTTATCTGATTCATCGTGGAATAAATTTGTTTCTCCATCCGAAAGACTCTGGTGTATGTGGAAACTATTTCCTGCCTCTTCTGTAAATGGTTTTGGCATGAACGTTGCTAACAATCCTTCGATACTTGCTATTTCCTTGACTGCATTTTTAAAAGTAAAAACATTGTCAGCAGCTTTGAGCAGATCAGTATGATGGATGTTCACCTCGTACTGGCTCGGGGAAAATTCATGGTTATAAGCAATCACATCTATACCCATCTCGTCCATACCATCTCGAATCTTTCTAAGCATAAACTTGGGGTCCACCCTAACTCCAGTTGAATACACCATGCTCGGTTTATTGAAGTAAGTATTGCCATCATTCAAAAGGTAGAATTCCAGTTCTCCAGCAGCTACAGGTGCATAATCGATATTTTTAAGTAACCGTTTAAGGGCTCCTCTCGAACAAGCTGAAAGGGGACTTCCCTCGAAATACAGGTCACATACGAATCTGGCAGTATCTCTCTGCCATGGTAGGATAGAAAAAGTATCTAGGTCTGGTTTTGCCGTCATGTCCTTAAAGTCCACTTCTTCTCCGTAACCAGTTCCCTCCACCACATTGGCCTTTAGATCGAGAGTGAATGTTGGCACAGCAAAGTTTATCCCGTCTTCAAGATATCTTTCGATTCTGTTTGCAGGGACCTCTTTACTCCTGCATATTCCATGGAAATCGCAAAATTCAAAACGTATAGATTTCAATTCCGATTTTTCTACGATTTGCAATATCTGTTCGATTTCTGGAATGGGGGTCACCTCCATTGATTATATTGTAAGTCAAAGACTTACAATTTACAAGCATATGCTTGCAATATTCTTCTGAGATGTCACTGATATAAATAATCGTGATGGTTTATATGTAAACCCATTTTATAACCTGAAAAATCACATATTATTTTTTTAATTCTTTAGCGATGATTTCGATGCATTTGAGAATTCCTCTAAGCTCGTCTTCTCTAATTCGGACATTATACGATAAAGGCGGAATCATAATCCACACGTAAGAACCTCCATATGGTGTGATAGCTGCTCTCCATTTTTCACTGTTGAAATCGTAACTGACAGTAGCTTGCTCTATATCTAGAGCCTGTAAAAGTGAAAGAAGCCGGTTATTGGAATTTAATCGTCTGGATAGCTCATCGTCTCCCTCAAACGTAACTCCCTTTTTTACCAGAATACCATGGATTTTAAGTCTGACTGTTGCCGGAGATAATCCTGCCTCAAAGTGCCCTTCAATGGATGTTTTAAAAACCCTTCCCAAAAGTCGTTTTTCTATTACCTGACGAAAGACTATCTCTTCGACATATGCTGGACCTCTGAAGGATATGTAGTCCAGTCCTTCTTCCGACTTTCTTAAATCTGATATAAGGGGTGAAATGTTCTCCTTCATGGTATTGAACGCTTTTGATTGAACTCTGGCAAGTAGACCCATATGTCTCATTCCGGGGTTGAATTATTTAATTTTGTTGCTAAAAAAGAAGAAAAAAGAAAAAGTTATTCTTCCAGTTTCATCAACTCTTCAATGGGCGTTGGCTTAAACATAGACTCTTTCTGAACGAATTTGGTCCATACAAAGGCGTAAATAGCTGTGAGTACAATGAATATGACTGCGTAGGTATATATGGCTTTGGCAACTTCTGGGTCAGGGAATATGTTTGCCATGACGTATATCATGGAGATTATTGCCAAGACCTGAGGAATTGGGTATGCTGGTGATTTATAAGGTCTGGGATAATCAGGATATCGTCTCCGTAGTGCTATAACAGATAAGCTTACCAGGATATACGAGATAAACCATGTGAACGCTGCTGCGAGAATAAATATTACGATCTTTTCTATGTTGGTAAGCCCCGTGAGGTTCACTAGAATGAGTATTATTCCAATGAACAGTATACCAGCCCAGGGAGTTTTTGTACGGGGATTGAGGTATGCAAACACTCTTGGTATCTGCCCCTCTTTAGCCATTCCATACATCATCCTCGGTACACCTGCCATTAGTGTGCTTATGGTTGCAAGACTTGCAAGTATGCTCACCACGGAAATCCAGTACTCCCCAAGAGTACCCAGCATTGCTTTAGCTGCCAGTACATGTGGTATAGGCGAGTTTGCAAGATCTTCTAAAGGTACATACCGTATACTGGCCAGACCATACACTAGCTGGGATAAGAAGACAATCAATAGACCAATAATCATAGCTTTGGGGATGTTCTTCTCTGGATTTTTAATCTCTTCTGCAAGTGGACAAACATATTCTACTCCGATATACAACCATACAGCTAGAGCGACCAATGGTATCACCAGACTCCAGTCTGTGGGCATATTGGGCCAATAACTGGACGTTATAGGCTGTCCCACTCCTGCAAGTCCCGCAAATCCAAGAATAAACAGAGATACTATCATAATTCCTGCCATGATGATTTCTGCCCCACCGTAGAACTTAACTCCTGCCATGTTTATTGCCATAAGAATCAATATAATCAGTACTGTAAACACCAATGGAGAAAATCCGCCGGCAAAACTCTCTGAAATAACGATCCCTGGAACAGCCACCTCTGCTGAGCCGGCAAAAATGGTAACAAGAATGTATGCTGTTATCACTGCAACTGTAGCTGGGACGATTCCAAGACCTGCTCTGACGTAGTCATTTACAGAGCCTGCTTTTGGCATCATAGTTGCTAGTTCTCCAAAGCTAAATGCCATGAAATAGTTCATCAACAGAGCAATTATCATTGATGCAACAAACACTAGTCCGGCTATGCCGAATCCCTGACCCAAAGAAACTAGTGTGGTGGATGCTACTATCAGTCCAACTGCTGTACCAAGGGCGGTGGGGAATCCTACAACCCTTTCAAGTTTTACATCGCTCATGGATATCGCCTTTCATAATTTTTAATAGTTAGAGACAGGGTCATTTTACTTAAAATGAATGGTTTACATTTAAACCCAATGTAATTCTGCTTATATGTAATGGACTCTAAAATTTGTTGTTTCGTATATTTTACAAGAATTTCAATATATGTTGTATAGAATATCAGATTATTTAGCATAATATGTTATATAAGACAAAAGATTTAAATAGTCCAAGACATCTTTTTATATCATGAAACAGATGGATGCGTATGATATCCCTCTGATATTTTGCTTTGCAAGGCGCGATATCGTCTCTTGGTCTTTTTGTATGGCCTGTAAGACCAGTTGTAAAGGCTCTGAGGAGGTGCCCTGTGAAACAGAGTGAATTTCTGATTAGTATAAAGTCCAGTTAACCGGAGAAATATTGGTATATTCCTCCTTTGATGATCTTCCCAAAGATCCAGAATAACCCGTCTTACCTGATCCTCCTCAAGATCTCCCTAGCTATGATCAGCTTTTGCACTTCTTTCGTG
>Ga0180887_117_pt1 | contig 12273 bp, 12 predicted proteins | sample Deesub1362A_J573_FD_124184 | JGI IMG/M metagenome (GOLD analysis project Ga0180887, IMG submission 124184) | Archaeoglobi archaeon JdFR-42 | reverse complement strand
ACTTCAAAGCCGAATCAGCAGGAGCCGAATACGTCAGCTATGACTTCGTCTTCGTGGTGGATGCCTTCTAAATGGTAAATTCCCTTTTTTCTTTTTTTATTAAATTATCAAAAAAATAATTTTAGTGGAGATGTAAATTCTTCTTTCCTAAAAATCTCTCAGAAGAAAATGTAATTGCAATACCCTGCTATCGACTAAAGTTATTTAAAACAAAAAACACAATGATGGCAGGTAGAAAGTTTGATTAAAGAAACTGAGTATGAAAGATGGATGAAACCGGTTGAAAGAACCTTACAGTCAGCCTTTAACGATTTAAAGAATAGAGATTATGGATAGGCAAGTTTTAAGGCTCAACAATCGGGAGAATTTGCCGTTAAAGCACTGTTGAGGGTACTGGTCTGGCACCTACTGGACACTCTATAACGAGGCTCCTGAAAGAGTTATTACAGTTTGAGGTAAAGATCCCAAAAAAGAGTTGTCAGAAGATCTATCTTGTGTGGTTGAAAAAATCAGTCAGGATATTGAATCTCAATCGTCATGAAATCTGATGCTATATCCACATTGCTGAATTCCTTTTCCGCCTCTATTATCAATGCTTCACCATTATCGTATCTCGGGCTTATATGGGTTAGGATAAGACGTTTAACCTTCGATCGTCTGGCTATCTCTCCTGCCTCTTTTGCAGTGGAATGATAGGTCTCAACAGCCCATTCCTTCAAATCTTCGGTAAAGCATGCTTCATGGATCAGTAAATCGGCATCTTTTGCGAGTTCTACAATCTTTTGGCTTGGTCTCGTATCCCCACTATACACCACCTTTCTCCCCCGCCTCCTGTTTCCTACAACCTCTTCAGGATGGATAATCTTTCCGTTAATCTCTACCGGTTCTCCCATCTGGAGTTTTTTAAATAAAGGTCCCGGAGGAATGCCTAGTTTTTCTGCTTTTTTTCTGTTAAATTTCCCAGGACGGTCATTTTCGATAAAAGCATATGCATTACAGGGGATATTATGCTCTGCCCGGCAACATATGACCTTATATCCATCCCCTTCTACTGTATCACCCTCTTTCAGCTCGTGGACATGAATAGGGTAACCCATATTGGTATATCCAAGCCTTCTGAAAACATGGATGAGCTCAGAAATCCCTTCAGGCCCAAAAATGTGAATGGCTTCTGACCTGTCCTGGAGGGACATAGTTTCCAGAAGACCAAACAGTCCGAGATAGTGATCTGTATGGAAGTGGGTGATGAATATTCTATTCAGCTTTCTGAATCCAGTTTTGGCTTTCATCATCTGTCTCTGGGTTCCTTCACCACAATCAAATAATATCCGCTCTCCCTTAAAGTTAATCAAAATGGCAGAAGGGTTTCTGTTCACAGTGGGTATGGTTCCGGATGTTCCAAGGAATGTGATTCTGAGCACCACATCAGGTAATCTTCCATCGGGTAATTAGTTTTTTCTATCGTTCAGAGATTGTGTAGGATTCGGAAGCTTCATACATGTCATAAGCTGGGCATTGTCAAGCATAGTTGGACGAATTGTCAACATGAGTTGACAATAATGGTGCAGAATGGATGTTCTGTGAAATGGCAAATTTTAATTAGAGGCAAAAAGTGTATTCTAGAAAGGAGGATGTGTTTATGTGTGAATCAAAAGTAGTCCTTGTGAAAGGTAATGAAAAAACGATCATAATGGAAGATGTCACTAAAATAGAGGTTATAGATGAATATTTGAGATTGTTCGGTTTACTTGGAGAATACAAAGAAATAAAAGGCAGAGTTATTGGAATGAATCTTGTAGACCATGAAATCCTGGTGGAGGGAGAAAGTGATTAAGGTAGGAATTAATGGATACGGTACCATTGGAAAAAGAGTGGCCGATGCAGTGTCTCTTCAGGACGACATGGAAGTGGCTGGAGTAACAAAAACAAAACCAGATTTTGAAGCAGAAAATGCAATTAAGAAGGGATACAGACTTTATTCAGCCATCTCTGAAAGACTTGAGGTATTTGAAGAAAAAGGGTTGAAAGTTGAGGGAACTCTAGGGGAATTGCTGGAACGGTGTGATGTTGTTGTTGACTGCTCACCAGGGGGATATGGGGCAAAGAACAAAGAAATATATGAAAGATACGGGGTAAAAGCTGTATTTCAGGGAGGAGAGAAGAAGAATATAGCTCCTGTATCTTTTGTCGCTTCATGCAACTATGAAAAAGCAGTGGGCGCTGATTTTATCAGAGTTGTTTCCTGCAACACCACCGGAATGTCCAGGCTTATACGAATCGTTACATCGCTGGTGGACATTGGAAGAGTCAGAGCTACAGTTGTAAGACGTGCTGTAGATCCAAAGGATGATAGGAAGGGGCCTATAAACGCCATCACACCCAATCCGGTGAGTTTACCCTCTCATCATGGAGTGGATGTTCAGAGTGTTATGCCGGATGTGGATATCGTTACCACTGCTGTCAAGGTGCCCACTACTCTGATGCATCTACATTCCATGAATTTTGATCTGAAAGGGGATATGAGAGAACAGGATCTGATAGAGGTCTTACGAAACGATGCAAGAATGATGCTGATCCATAGTGAAGATGGATTCACTTCAACTGCCAGAATCATTGAGTACGCAAGGGAAGTTCGGGACAGAGGAGACATATGGGAAAACTGTGTATGGGAAGACTCCATCTCTGTGTATGGTGGTGAGCTGTATCTGTTTCAGGCCATACATCAGGAGGCGATAGTAGTTCCTGAGAACGTGGATGCCATCAGGGCCTTGATGGGATTCGAAGATGGAGACGCATCAATAGAGAAAACCAACAGAACCCTTGGACTTTAATTTTTTATTTTTTATGACATTCCAGTATAACTTGGGAAAAAACTATAAATACCTTTAAATTAAATTTTATATAGATTTCGGTGTAAACCGGAGGGGATGGATAGTGGTAGGTCTAGATGGTGGTATTTGGAATACTGAGTATGATAGCCTAGGGTTTCTTTTATCAGGAGGTCATGGCCATGCGTAGTCGAGATGTTCTTCTTGACCGGATGGAACGAAAATTACAGGAAAAAGAGAAGGAAGTCAGGGAACTCAGAGAGTATCTAGATGGAAAGATCGCATATTATGTAAGAGATTTTCTTGAGACTGTCTTCGATGATGTAGCTCTTAAGCTGGAAAGCAGAATAAGGGATATAGAGTTAACTTTACAGAGTTTGGCAGATGAAATAGCTATTTTGAGACGGGATATAAAAAATGCAGGAATAGAAAATAGAACTGGCGTAAATAGAGCTGGTGTAAATAGGGCTGACACTCCAAGGAACCACAACAGAGATGACAATCTGCTGAATAAACTTAAGACAGTGGTTCGAGAGGAAGATGATCTGGAGAAGGAAGTCAGTAAAAAAACTGAGTTTATTATTGCAGAATGTGAATATCGTTCCAGAAAAAAGAATTCTGCGGGGGCGGAAGAAGATCTCATCATATGTGAGTGAGGATGAAAATAAAAGAAGTAGAAATAAAGAATTTCAAATCATTCAGCAGGCGGGTAAAAATTCCGATACTGGAAGGTTTCACGGTAATTTCCGGTCCCAATGGTAGCGGTAAGTCTAACATCATTGATGCCATAGTATTTGCTCTGGGCTTATCCAGTTCGAGGGCCTTGAGAGCCGAAAAACTCACAGATCTGATTAATAGCTCCAATGGTGCAAGGAGAGATTATGCTGAAGTAACAATAGTTTTTGATAATTCAGATCACAAAATCCCTGTGGAGGAGAATGAGGTACGAGTAACGAGAAGAATCCGTGAAACAGAAGGAGGGTATTACAGCTATTATTATTTGAATTCCTCTCCCACAACCTTATCAGATATTCATCACAGGTTTTCTTTTGCTGGATTATATGGAGATGGTTATAATGTGGTAATGCAAGGTGATGTTACCAGAATAATAGAAATGACGCCCCTTGAGCGGAGGCGAATTATAGATGACATTTCAGGGGTGTCTGAATTTGATGCAAAGAAAGAGCAGGCATTGAAAGAACTGGAAATTGTGGGAGAGAGAATCGAAAAAGTGAATATAATCTTGGGAGAGGTGGAAAAACAGCTTCAACAGCTAGAAAAGGATAGATCTCAGGCCATCCAGTATCGAGAGCTGGTGGATAGAAGAAACACCTTGGAGAAATACCGTCTTGCTCATGAGTATAAAAGCCTTGATAACAGGATAAAACGGGTTGAGAGAGATATTCAGCGATTGCAGAAAACGAAAGATAAGAATCTTAAAGAATATAACGAGATATCGATAAAGATCAGCGATCTGGAACGGAAAGTAGAGGAAATAAACGAAGCGATTATAGATAAGGGCGAGGTACATTTCCAGCAAATTAAAGAGGAGATACAGAGCATCAGAACAGAGATCAACTCTCTTAAACAAAACATCTCCATAAATAAAGGGGAAATAGAGCGTCTTTCCGGGGAAAAGACCAGAGTCCTTTTAAAAATTTCACAGATTGGATCTGAAATTAAGAGTCTAGAGAATGAGATAAACACGTATACCGTTCAGAAGGCCAGTGTCCAGGGAGTAGTGGATGATCTGCAAGAGCAGCTAGTGGTTGTTAAAGCAAGACTTGGTCAGATGGATGAGAAATTCGAAGAGTTAAAGCGAAAACTGTTTGAGCTAAAATCCAGGCTGGACTCTCTCAAAGACGAACGAGCAGAACTGGTACGTCACAGGGATCGGTTACTGGACTCGGTCAGACGATATGGTATGGAGATGGAAGAAAATGAAGCTAATCTTGAAAATCTTTCCATATCATTGTCTAGGTTACAGGAAGAAATGGCAGAGCTTTCTCGGGAGATGAGCAGCATAGACAAGAAGATCAAGGAGATGGTTGAAGAGAGGGATGTAGTAGATAGAGACATTTTCAGGACGAGAGATAAACTATCAGCTCTGGATGATTCTATCCGGGATGGCGAAGTAAAGCTTGCAGCAGTGAAAGCCCGCATAAAAGCAGCAGAGGAATCGGCTTATAGTAAATCTGTGGAGACAATTCTGGAGGCCAGAAAGAAAAAGGTACTCCCCGGTATTTATGGCACAGTTGCGGATCTCGGAAAAGTGCCAGAAGAGTATGCAACAGCTCTCAGTGTGGCTGCAGGAAACAGTATGCAGTTTGTTGTTGTGGATAGTGAAGAGGATGCTGTAAGAGCCATCAAGTATCTCAAGGAGATCAAAGGCGGGAGAGCCACATTCCTTCCCCTCAATATGATGAAACGGAAATTTGGAAAGATACGTCTGGATAAAGATCATCTTGGTATCGAAGGCGTTATTGACTATGCCATTAATCTTGTTAGTTTTGAAGAAAAATTCAGGCCGATATTTAATTTCATTTTCAGGGATACTCTTGTGGTAACGGACATTGATACTGCGAAAAGAATCCTCCAGACCGTTCAGGGAGAATTGAGGATGGTCACTCTGGATGGAGATCTTGTGGAAAAAAGCGGGGCCATGACCGGGGGGAGCAAGACCAAGACCAAGTTCTCTTTCCTTGCAGATTCAAGGAGGGAACTGATACAGGTAGAAGAGGAACTGGCCGTGTTGTATAACAGTAGAAAGGGTATAAATTTGAAGCTTAGCAAACTGGAGGAAACCAGACGAACCATTCTGAGTAACCTTCAGGCCCTTCAGGAAGAGCGGGAAAGAAAAAGAAGGGAACTAGAGTCAAAGAGAGATAAGATTGATGAAATTAAAGGCAGGATAAGTTTACTGAAAGAAGGAATTGAAAAGGTAAAGGAGGAGAAGGATAGAATCTCCTCAGAGATGTCTGAAATTGAATTAAAAATTGAGGAAAAGACTAGAGAGATCTCTTCCATTGAGACGAAAATAGCTGATATTGAAAAAACCCTGAAAGGTTCCGAAATACCTAAACTCGCCAGAAAAATGGAAGAACTTAAAGGAGAAATTGAGACCAACTCGGAAGTTCTACGAAAAATCGAGACCACATTGCAGGGATTAACTGCTAAAAAACAGACTTATGAACAGAGTCTCGCGGATAATAAAGAAATTGTAGAAGAAATTGAAAAAAGAATGGCATCGCTGAAAGATGATATAGAGTCCTACACTGACCGAATAGAGACTTTGACAGCAGAGCTTGAAAAGAAATTTGAGGCTGAGAAATCTCTCAGTGAAGAACTTGGTGAATTAAGAGAACAACGGGATACCCTTATGAAAGAGATCTCCGAACTGGAGAAAAAGAAGAACAGCCTGAAGATTGAACAGTCTGTTATAGAAGAGAAAATTGCAGGTAAAATGGAAATTCTGGATGAGTTAAAGATTCAGATTGAGGAATACGAGGTTGAGGAAATCGAAGAACTCCCACCCATTAAAGAAATTTCAGCAGAACTGAAAGAGGTGGAAAGGAAAATAAATGAGATGGGAGATGTTAACCTTAAAGCGATTCAGGAATATGATGAGGTTTACCAGAGAAGAGAAGATCTTGTTGCAAAAAGAGATACTCTTGTAAGGGAGAAGGAAGAGATATCCAATAGAATTGAAAAATATGAGATGAGAAAAAGAGAAGTCTTCTTTGAGACCTTTAATGCCATTAACAGGAATTTCATGGAAATCTTTGCCCAGCTTTCTGATGGAACCGGAGAGCTTGTCCTTGAAAATCCTGAGAACCCCTTCGAGGGTGGGATGCATATCCATGTAAAACCTCATGGAAAACCCATTCAGCGACTGGAGTCCATGTCCGGCGGAGAAAAAAGTCTCGTAGCGATATCGCTCATATTTGCGATTCAGAGGTTCAAACCAGCTCCTTTTTATGTGTTTGATGAGATTGATATGTTTCTGGATGGAGTTAATGTGGATAGAGTGGCCAGACTAATCAAGGATAACTCGAAGGATGCCCAGTTTATAGTGGTCTCTCTGAGGAAACCTATGATTGAGAAGGCGGATAGTATAATCGGAGTGACAATGAGCAACAACACCACCATTGTAACGGGAGTGAAGCTAAATTGATGGAAGTTGAGGATCCGGTGGAAATTCTGGTCGGAATGGCCAGAAGGGGGGAAATAGACCCCTGGAATGTAGATGTAGTTGATGTTACCGATAAATTCTTAAAAAAACTGGAAGAGTTGAAACAGCTTGATTTAAGAATTTCAGGAAGAGTATTGTTGTATGCTGCCATTCTGGTTAGAATGAAGTCAGAAGTTATCGTCGAAGAAGAAGATGAAGGAGAGGAAGAGGTTTTTGATATTTTTATCGGTCTAGATGAACCATTTGAAGAGGTTACAGATGTTCCTGAAACCTTTTTGAAAACATCAGTCAGAAGAAGAGTTAAACGACACACTACACTGGAAGAACTTGTAAAAGAGTTGAAGAAAGCAGAAGTGCTGGAGAAACGTAGAAGAGAACGTCAGAAGGCCGGAAATATCAGGTTGAGAAAACAGGTATCTGAGATGATGAGCATCCCTCACGAGGAATTTATCGAGGAAACCGTAGAGAAGATGGAAAGAAGACTGAAAAGAATGCTTAATGGAGGTAATTTTATAACTCTTTCCCAGCTTATCAGCAGTAATGGTCTCGATCCTGTTTCAACATTCCTCTCTTTGTTGTACCTGGCTTACCGAAAGAAAGTCTATTTAAGGCAGAAGCAGATGTATGGGGATATTGAGATATGGTGGAATGGAAATGGAACGGCTGGCAGTTGAGGCCATTCTGTTTTCATCTGATAAACCTCTCACTTCGGGAAAGATTGCAGATGTTATATCTATAACTCGTGAAGAGGTTGAAGAGATAATAGAGTCACTCATCAGGGATTACAGGGAAAGGAACACAGCTATTGAAATCATTAGGCTGGGAGACAAGTATGTCATGAGAATCAAGCCTCAATTTGTCAAATATGTTGATAGAATGGTAGAAAGAGATCTGGATCGTGGAACATTAAGGACTCTCGCAGTCATAGCCTACAATCAGCCCATAAAGATGTCTGATCTTGCAAGGAAAAGGGGGAATAAAGCTTACCAGCATGTGAAACGATTGCTTGAGCTGGGGTTGATATCTGGAAAAAAAGCAGGAAGAACGAAAATCCTGGAAACTACTTCAGCATTTAATACCTATTTTAACATTGAGGGTGATGGAAAAGAGACCATAAAGGAAAAACTGAAAGAATTAAGTTAGTTTCAGGCATGAAAGAGGCAAATCTTAAGAAGGCTGTAAAAAGAGGTTTTGATTCCAGTCCTGAAAGTTATGAGCGGTTTGAATTGAGATATGGATTTTTCAGAGAGCTATCTGGAAAGATCGTCGAGTCTATCACTTCAGATCCAGACATTTCCATGAGCAGGGACACTTCCATGATCTTGGATGTGGGATGTGGTAGCGGTATATCCTCAATTCCCCTCGAGTCTCTTGGGACAGTTGTGGGACTGGATCTCTCTCTCAATATGCTAAAAAAAGCTGCCACCAGACTTGAGTATGTGGTGTGGGGTGATGCAGAGTTCTTGCCTTTCCAGGATAATGCGTTTGATCTTGTTGTGTTCCCAGCCTCGATTTTTCTGATACCAAGAGTAGAAAGGGCCTTTAATGAGGCAGAGAGGGTTGTTAAACATAATGGTGTAGTGGCTGGAAGCTATTTTGTGGGCTTTTATTCGGGAGAAAGGCCTCTTGAAGATGTTTCTGGTCTCAGACACAGAGATGTCGTCTCGTCTCAACGGATTGAAAAACTTCTTAATGAATTTCAAGCAGAAATCACTGAAATTAATTTTGAAGTCAGTTCTGGTTTTGTCAGAGATTTTTATCTAGTCCCTGCCATGTCAGGTGCTCTGTTTCCAAAGGAGACATATAGCCGAAGAATGGAGAAGGTACGAAATATTTTCAAAAGACCTGAGCTATCCCGGGAGAGATTTCTTTTCAGGTGGAGAGTTTTTAAAGTTAAAATCAGGAAATAGCAGATGAGGGAAATGTATTAATACATGGCTGTAAGAGGTAAAAATGGTGTATCAGCAGGAGATGAAAAGACTGGTAGAGCTGATTACTTCATCGAATACAATAGTGGCTTTTACTGGTGCAGGTATTTCAGCAGAGAGCGGCATTCCTACCTTTCGAGGCAAAGGGGGGGTTTGGGAGAAATATGATCCGGAAAAGGTTGCCTCGATATGGTCGTTTCTTGAGAATCCAGCAAATTACTGGGAATTTGCAAGAGATTTTGAAGCGAGATTTTTTAATGTAGAGCCAAGTCCAGGCCATCTTGCCCTTGGAGAACTGGAGAAAATAGGCCGTCTTGAAGCGGTTATAACCCAGAATGTGGATGGACTTCATCAGAAGGCAGGAAATACCAGGGTCATCGAGCTTCATGGTAATACTGCTGTTATCAGATGCCTTGACTGTGGGAAGGAATATACCAGAGAGGATGTGTTTGAGAGGCTTGAAATTGAACTACCTCCCAGATGTGATTGTGGAGGGAATAAACTTAAGCCAGATGCTGTATTTTTTGGAGAACCCCTCCCAGAAAAACCTCTTTCTGAAGCGATGGATTTAGCGAGAAAATCCGATCTGATGCTTGTTGTTGGCACATCTCTTGTTGTATATCCGGCTGCAGAAATCCCTTTGATAGCCAGAAGTCATGGGTGTCATCTGGTGCTGATAAACCTCGAGCAAACCCCGGTTGATGATATTTTTGATATTAAGTTCTATACAAGGGCGAGTGAAGTGCTTCCTAGTGTTGTAGAGGAGGTAAGAGGAATACTGTGAAAGCTATGGAGGGCCTAAGGCAACATTTAAATATAAAATATTGTATTTCTGGATGGAGAAAGTTAACGGAGGTAAACGGCAAAAAATGAGTGCAGAAATTTGTACTGTATGTGGTCTACCGATTGATCTGTGCATATGCGAAGAAGTCGCTAAAGAACAGCAAAAAATTTACATCAAAATTGGCAAACGACGATATGGCAAAGAAGTGACTATCATCGAAGGTCTTAACTCAACAGAGATAGATCTGGCAGATCTGGCCAAGTTTCTCAAGTCTAAACTGGCATGCGGTGGGACGGTAAAGAACAATACCATTGAGCTTCAAGGAAATCATAGAGAAAAGGTAAGGGATCTGCTGGTTTCTAAGGGTTTTAACCCTGATCAAATCAGGGTTTAGCTAGGGAAATTCGAGGACCCATGGAACTTATTATTGAATTAGCTGGCAGTTTATTGCTAATTCTTATTGCATGTGAGATTTTTGTTAATGGTGTTGAATGGCTTGGTCATAAACTCGGGCTTTCCGAGAGTGCTACGGGCAGCATTCTTGCAGCTGTAGGTACTGCTCTTCCGGAGACCATAGTACCTATTGTGGCCATATTTTTCTATACCGGCAAAAGTGATATTGCAGTGGGGGCAATTCTAGGGGCCCCTTTCATGCTCTCCACGGCCGCTATGTTTGTTACTGGGTTGGCAATTCTCTCTTTTTACAGAAAGCGAGGAAAGAATTTTAATCTAATGGTAGATGAAATTACTGCAAAGAGGGATTTAAAGTGGTTCTTGGTGGCTTATTCTCTGGCTTTAGTGTCAGGGATTATTGATATCAAGGTTCTGGAATATATGCTCGCTGCACTCTTGATTCTGATGTATGGATATTACGTTTATCTGAATTTGAAGGATGAAAGGGTCATTGATCCCTGCAAGAGTGAACTTTATTTGAGACATCTGTGTGGATCTGATAGATTGGGGATTATACTTCTACAGGTTGTTATAGCGCTGGCAGGAATATTCATTGGGGCTCATTTTTTTGTAAAGGTGGTTTCAGACATATCTCTTGAAATTGGCCTCAATCCGTTAATACTGTCCCTGCTCATAGCTCCTCTCGCCACTGAATTGCCTGAGAAGTTCAACAGTCTGATATGGGTAAGAGAGAAAAAAGACACACTGGCCTTCGGGAATATATCTGGGGCCATGGTCTTTCAGAGTACATTTCCGGTTTCAGTTGGCTTACTGTTCACCCCCTGGGTGCTTGGCCTGTATGGATATATCAGCGGTCTGTTTGCCCTCTTATCGGGTTTTGTCCTGTATATAGCATCAAGGCAAAAAGGGATACCGGTGTATGTTTTACTAGTAGTGGGATTGATGTACTTTGTGTACATAGGTGTTGTCCTCTCTTTTGCTTAGATTCAGGGTTTCGTGTACCTGACAGTGGTTATTTCAGGAAAATCCCTACATGGTGAATCGACATCTGCTTTTCTTCTAGACTCGACGCAAGGTCTGAATAACTCGGTGTGGTCGGGTTCATGGAGCAACCAAAGATATATATGGGGCTTTAAATATAACATTAACAGTGAGTAAAGATGAGACCTCCATGTGAAGTGGTTGTGCAGTTCATATTGCCAACTCTCCGAGCAGAGCTGGCTAAAATGTTGATGAATGAGTATGGAATGTCGAGAGGAGAAGTAGCAGATGCATTGGGTATATCCAGATCTGCAGTATCCCAGTATCTAATGGATAAAAGGGGTATAGGAGTGGATCTCTCTCCCCCTATATATGGCCTCCTTAAAAATCTTGCCGAGATGATGTCCAGTAAGATGGACAGAGATATGATAACTAGGGCTTTCTGTGAGATGTGTAAGGAAATTCAGAGAAAAGGCTCCATGTGCTCGCTGCACCATGAGGTCTCCAAAGTGGAAGAGAGCTGTAAAAGCTGCCTGGAACCCTGAAATATAGCTAAAATCTTGAACGGTGGGAGTGAGACAGGTAGCTGAGGATATGCCATGACGTACGGGTTTTTACTAAGATTATGTTGAGAGAGCATATTGAGTTATGTTAGACAATATATTGATCATAGTTGGATAATATATAGTATAAGATATAGTACTGAAGCTGGTTCTGGGAATATAGGCCTGTATATGTGGCTAGCTTTTGTATCTCAAAACTTACGAGTATATTTTAACGAGTATATTTTAAGTGGAAATAATAGACCTATATAAGATGATATGTCATGAGACGATATATTAGAAAATAAAAATTTTAGTTTTCATTATTATAATAGTTGTAATTACTATTTTTAATAAAAATGGGTAGAAATATTTAAATATTGAAACTTCTCTAACAATAATGTAAAATCAAGAGGAGAGGACATTTTGGAACTAAAAAAGTTGAAACGAGATGTGATTGAGAAGGAGGTTTTTTATGAAATTTAATGGGAAAATAAGGACAATAACAGCCCTACTCTCTTTCGTAATTCTGCTGGTTATAGCTGGGAATGCAACTGCTGCCACGATTACAGTTCCTGATGATTATTCAACAATTCAGGCTGCC
>Ga0180887_113_pt1 | contig 12755 bp, 22 predicted proteins | sample Deesub1362A_J573_FD_124184 | JGI IMG/M metagenome (GOLD analysis project Ga0180887, IMG submission 124184) | Archaeoglobi archaeon JdFR-42 | reverse complement strand
GCTGGAGTAACGATGCTTGTGAGTGCGATATTGGGATTAATAGCAATGGGATTGTTTTGGGCTATTTCGTTTATACTGTTGCTTGTCGGAGGGATTCTGGCTTTAAGGAGTAAGTAAATTCTTACTTTTGACAGTATGATGAGGTCGGAGAGAGTTATTTTAATAAGATGAACATATTTAGTGTAAAATATACTATGAAATATGTAGGAAGGACAAAAGTAGGAAAGGTAAAAACAAACCCAAGTACAGAATTAGCAATTAGCCATAAGACTACCGGGTCGAACTAAAAGAGTACGCTGGGAAATGGGCGCATATCTGGAAAGTTGACTATGACATAATTGTGATAAAGTTTAGTGAGAGCAAAGAAGTTGAGGAGCTGTCGAGTGTATACTATGGTATGCAGCATGGAGCGAGTGGGGATGTGAAAGAGAGGCTCAGGAAGCTTGAAATAGCTGTAGAGGAACTTAAGAGGGTTGTGTTTAGTAGAAACAATGCTGACGAGTGTGATGATAAGCATAAGAAATGCTCCGGCCGGGATTTGAACCCGGGTCACGGGATCGAGAGTCGAGTTTTGCCGTTTTGAACTACTCAGAGCACAAATCTGAGCTGATAGACTGGTTTAAGCGGAGAATTAGTAAAGAGACTTACAAGAGATATATAAATTTCCTTGATGAGATGCTTGCAAATAAGATCGTCTCATCTCCAAAAGAGCTCGTTGACACTCTGACAGAATACGAGCAAAGAACTGGGAAGAGGGTCGAGAGGCACAGGAAGATAGCGATCCGCAATTATCTCAATTTCCTTGTCGAGAGAGGTTACTACAGAAAGAGCCAGATAATCGATTACCTACCTGTTTTGAAGCTTGAGAGAACAGGGATCAGNGAGGCGAAAAAAGCTTTCACGACTGAAGAAAAGATAGTCCAAGCACATGGTTATCTAAAAGAGAAAGGCGACAAAAAGAGGTTACTCATCTTCTATCTGATGCTCTTCGGAGGATTGAGATTNTCTGAAGCATGCGACATCCTCAACAACTTCAGAAAAGGAGAACTGCAGATAAAGGGCCGCATTGCGAGATACGATCTTCTTGAGATGTACAAGAGATTAAACAGCACAAAAGCCAGAGCAGAGACAACGAAGAGGGCTTGGGTGGCCTACATGCCATCGTGGGTTGCGGAGCAGCTTGAAAAAATGGAGGTAAAGGAGGATATATTGAGGGGCAAACACTTCTGCAACGGCATCATTCTGCCAAACATGCTGAGAAAATGGTTCAGCAACTTTTTAAAGAACNACGGTGTTCCTGAGAGGACGATAGAATTTATGACAGGCAAAACCTCTGACAGCGTCCTGAGACAGTTTTACTTTGAATTATTGGAGGAGGCAGATGAATGGTATGCCAAGATTGTAGATAAGTTTCCGATTAAAGAGGTGAAAGTTTAATGGAGAGAGAGATTGTGTTGATNTCTAAACGTCTTCTAAATAAAAACAAGAATAGAGTAACAATAACAATAAGGATTGACAAAGATTTGCTCGAAATTTTGAGAACAAAACAATTGAACATAAGTGACACAATAAATATAGCTCTTGCGAGGTGGTTGGATGAAAAAGATTATCTCTAAAATTACAATCAAAAGGCTCAGAAAGAAGTTGAAGAATCTCGATTTTGATGAACAGATTAAATTGCTTGAGAACTTGGTAAATGAAAGGTTTGCGGAGGACTACGGTAAATCCCCTGATGGCAGATATCGACTCTTCATAGTTTCAGATCAGATCGCCATTTTTGCAGACTTACAAGAAAGGAATTTTAGAGTTATAGAGAAGAGAAACGACCCAAAGGCCTTCAAAAAAGTTCTCGCAGCAGTAGATAAGTAAGCTTACACTTATTTTTAACTGATGTCGTATTATTTATCCTTTATTTCAAGTTGATCAGTTTCATATATACTCAAAATTTTCATTTTACTTATAGATTCTTAGCAAATTTATTTAAACTTTATTTACAGATTATTTTAGAATCTATATTTTTATAAATGGCTGTTACTACTTTTCAGCAGGGGGTGAGGGAAAAATGGTATCTGTTGATTGGACGAACCTCAGCAACCTCATCAGCGGTGCAGCGAGCCTCTTTCCGGGCATTGTTGACTTAATAACTGGTGTTGTTCCAGTGATCTTTGTTTTGATAATCGTCGGCTTCGTGGTAGGGCTGTTCAGAGGGCTTGTGGACGGCATCGCCGACTTGCTGAGGTGGAGGTAAAAATGAGATTTTTACTTTTTATTTTGTTTTTCAGCCTTTGTATCTCGGTAAATGCTGCAGTAATCGATTTTAGCAACAATGCAAGCCAAACAATCACGTTAACTTTCTCAAACCTTGATCTTGTTCGGAGTGTGAAATACATCTTTTACCAGGGAGATAACTACCTTGGAGAAGTAAACGCAACAGATTCTGTTATTCTTGATGCTACAAAAGATTACCTGGTAGTGATAAAGCCAGATAGGGGTGTCTGGTTCTCAGATCCACTCCAAACTCTAAATCTTGTTTTGAACTCGATGCCACAGGCATTCAGCATAATTCTCGGCCTGGGTGTGGCTTTTTTGGTTCTGGGATTGATTGCTCGTGCTTTGGGGTTTAGGATTGGGTGGTAACGTGGCTCGAAAATACGTTTACCTCGGAAGGCGAGTTCCGGATACTGGTAAGAGAGGACTGGATAATGTCAGAGAGGTCAGAGGGGTAAGAGATGCAATCATAAAAGACAGAAAGGCTGGAAAGATAAGCAAAAGGACAGCAGCAAGCAGGATGAACATGCTTAAGCTTGCTGTTATGCGAGATAGAGATTTCAAAGGCACAAAGAGGCAGAAAGCGATTCAGGTGGTAAACAGAGGCATTAGGCAGCTAAAGAAAATGAACAGACAAGTAAGGAGGCGTAGAAGATGAAAAAAATCGATTTTATTTTTATTTTTCTGACAGTTCTGTTATTTGCAGATTACGTAACAACAGTATTAGGCCTCAGCATTGGTTTCATTGAAAAGAACGATTATGTAAGCTTTGTAATAGGTAAGTTGACAGGAAACTGGCTTTTTGATTTAAGCATACTTTTTCTGCTTAAGCTTTTAGTTTTAACTGGACTTTATAAAATCGCTACACTTCCACAAATAGATATTAGCCGTTCAGCAATTTCTGTTGGCCTTGTACTGATTGTTATTTACTCTGTAATTTTAATAAATAACGTTACCTTAATAGCAAGTGCTGAGAAATATTGTGAATTCTCAGATTGTAAAAACGTACTTCCAATAGGTTTTGCAGCGAATGGATTTGCGACATTTAGTGGAAGCGGTGATGTTGGTTTTCCGTTATCCGATAAAACAGGAGAAAAGACACTAATCACTGTTAAGGTTACAAATCCAAAATTGGTTAAAGAGATCCATATCTATAGCGACGATCCAAATTTTTATAAGGCACAATTTAGAAAATGGAACGATCAAACACAACAGTATGACTACGTGACGGTAACTGGGTGGGGAGAAACATATGATTTGATATATAATAATACTGATTACGGAGATGCCTTTGTTTATCACACTTCTGGCCAGATGGATATTTACTTTGTCTGGGAAAATTCCATTAAAAACTTAGATTTTGGAATAGAACTTTCAGCAGTTAGAAAATCAGTGTGGGCTTATAACTTCCCAGACTACAGCTTTTTTAAGCTGGGTTTACCAAAGCACTGTGATAAAACGTACGGAAGTTTTGACGATTCAGATTTTCAACACCTGATAAAGTTGAGGGCGGATAGCTGTAATTCGTATTGTAGCTGTGGAGTTGGCAGTGAAAATAAGTATATAGAACAAATACCAGACATCAGTTCTGCCACAATAGTCTATCAGGTTGAGGGAGCAGGTACACTCGAGTTTTGTACAGATGAAGTAGGTAACTACATAAATGCTTTTGAAGTTGATACAAATGTCAATTTTAAATGGATCAACTACAATAGTGGTGCTGAAATCAAAAATGGAACAGGTTATGGAGACCTGTTAATTTCAACCGTACCAGCTAAGCTGATCATAAACAATGTGTTCACGTTTTCAGCTATAAATGAAAGTTGTATAGGAACGAGCCAAGTATCAAAAGATCAAATAATCTTTTTGTTCGTGGATGCTCAAAACGATGCTCTGCTCGATTCTGTAAGTTTTAACTTAACAGGTTCTGATTTCAGCGATTTTGGAGTTTACGATTATAAGGTAACTTACACAAGCGACCAACTCACAGAAGGAAATCAGTATCACTATTCTGCAGAAAGAACAGGATATTTTGGTGAAAGCGGAAGCTTTGTATTTACAGGAGGACAGGTAATTAAGATCTTTCTCAAACCAAAAACGCATTACATCCACGACGAGCGGAATTTCACAGCTCTTAGCTTTATGGTTTACGATGCTGAGACAAATAAAACAATCCCAAATGCTCAGGTAGTTGTAAGGTCTGGTGGATCATCTTTTGNCGTAAGAACAAATGAGAACGGTTATGNGTGGGTTGAAGCTGCTAAAAACAACACTTATGAGTTTATAGTTTCAGCAGAAGGTTATTACAGCATTAAAGACAGTGTTTGGGTAGGAAAAGATCCTGTTCATGTAGACGTTTACCTGCCGCCAGTTGAAGGAGGGACTGGAACTGGAGGAGTGAGTGGAGGACAAGGTGGCGGGTTTGGCAACATTACTGTGCCTCAAACACAACAAGAGGCAGAAGAGCAAATTTTAGCAGCTCTTTGGCGTTGGGGGACGATGATCGTCTGGTTTGCTTTAATGATTACGTTCATGAATGTTTTTGGGATGATTAGACTGCCATTCTCTGGCAGGAGGCGGAGAAGATGAGAATTTTGTCTCTCTTCATTTTTCTAATCCTATTGTTTGAACCTTCAATTGCAGGGGGAGTATACCTTTATGGAGGCAATTCTGAAGAACTCGTTTCAGTTAATGACGTTCTACATTTTCAATATGATGCTTACAGCGATGGTTACTTCATTGAAAGTGTTGAAATAACTGTTCCAAATGATCCCACTAATATTACGATCCTTTTCGGAGGAGCAGGGAATACTATAACAATAACANTCTCAACAGATCCTTTTGCTTCTTATGAAAAGTACGATGTGAACGTCTATCTGAATAATTATCTGATAGCGAACCATACAATCCAGAACTGGCTTGGAAACGTCTTTACAGATACAATAAGAGTTAGAGTTAGTGGAATAGGCATTGATTTCAATGGATTTATTGTAAGCGACGATAGCCTGATTGATGTCATTGAGAAAGATCCACCAAGAACTATTGAAGTCACTTCATCAAGACTTGCAGACATTAAAGTTTATGGATTACAAGATTCAAGCTATTTTCAGAAGCCTGAGACTTCAGATCCGCTTACTACAGCTCAAGAATACGCAAACACAATGATGGAAATAATTTCAACGAGTTTGANTCTTATCACAGCAGTGTTCTACTACTTCAAACTGATTCTGATCGATAACGGAATAATCGTTTTTGGTGTTTGGGAGAGCTTGGTTTTGTTATATGCATCATACACGAGCAGAGACATTGTTTCATTTTTCAGAAGAGTTGTGAGAACTCATAGGGAATTCGTGGAGTTTGTAATCCAGGTAATTTACTTATTGGTACAGATTTTCACGAGTGTAATACGAGCGATTGGCTCTCTTATTCCGTTTACATGATTGAGGTGGTTGTATGCCCGGAGACCGGTTTAAAATAATCCTCGTTCAGAACGGGCAGACGATCTATAAGGTGGCTAAAGACAGCGTTGAAGAGGCTGTTAAAGATTTAGAGAGAATGGTTAGGAGAAAATTTAGTGGGAGGTGAAATATGAGGATTGCGAGACTTTTTGGATTGTTTGTTTTATTCTATCTGGCTGTGCCAGTCTTGGCTGATGTTAAGGTGAGTTTGGACTCAGAGGACTATGTGAGAAGTGGAGAAAGGATTGAGGCAATTGTGCACTTTGAAAACCTCGAGAATGCAACAAATTTCGAGATTAATCTTGGGTATCCTAATAATTTCAGTTATCTGTACGTCAAGGAATGGGATAATTGCGAATTTGTTACCAGAGAAAAGCATTTTGGTAAAGAAGGACTATACTGGCTGGAAATTACTGCTGAATGTGATAAAAAGATTAATGGTAGTAGGAATCTAAAAGTAGTTTTCAAAGCTTACTGTGATGAGCCTGAATGCTACACCAACTTTGAGCTTGGCAGAGTTCATGTGAATGATGAGAGAGCTGATGTGGAAGATGATTACTTTGAAGTTTACGTGTTCAATCCACAGGCTGTTATACCAACACCGCCACCAGANCTTCCATCGACACCTCCACCAACTCCACCGCCAACTCCAACACCTGAACTTTATGTGGTAGTGGTAAACTCAAATCCAACAGGGGCGAGAGTTTACATTGATGGGGAGTTGAAAGGAACAACTCCTGTAATTTTAAGGCTTAAACAAGGAACTTATGGTTTGAAAGTGCAGAAAGATGGATACAGAGCTGAGGTTGATGTTCTGAAAGTAAATACTGATGTAACCAAGAATTACAACCTCGAAAAAGAGAAAGAAGAGACTGCGACACGTGTGGTGGCAGGAGCTAAGAATCCACCTGTGAATCCAACGCCACCCCCAGCAACAAAACCAACTAAAACTGACTACTCATGGATTGGCTGGTTAATCGGTCTCGCAATTCTTGGAGGACTTGTTTATATGTTCAGAAAAACAAGAAGCGAGACGATTGAGGAGAATATAACATACATCGTGGGGGACGATCCTCATGAATGGACAGAAAGGAGAACAATGTTTGACGGCGGAATAGCTTACGACAAAATGAAAGGTATGGCTTTTCTTGTTAGAGCTGGAAGACCTGTAATAATAAAACGTCAGGATGGAACTACTGAGACTGTATGGCTTGTTGATGGGAAAACAGGGGCTGGTATAATTCTCGAGAGAGGAGAATTGCTTGAAGGAAAGACGATAGATATTGATGGCGTAGATGAGGAGGGTAAACCAACAACGATCAAATTCAAGCTGAATACAAATCCGAAGATGATAAGCGACGTACTCTCAGCAAATCTGCTAAGAGAGATGGCTAAACTCAAACCATCGATGGGGCAGGTGATACTTGCTCTGTTTGGCGGTCTGCTGATCGGTTATCTATTTGGCTTGATATTCTGAGGTGATAAGATGGAAAGAGAGATTGATAGAGAAGAGATTCTTAGACAGAGAATTCAACCATATTCACCTGAACACGTAAAGCTGCAGAAAGTTGATTTGCTTATTCAGGAGATGAATGATGCTCTAACAGATCTTTCTGAGATGGAGATCAACATCGTTAGCTTCTTTATTTCTTTCCACAGAGAGATTTGTCCAATTCCGGCAGTAATCATATACTTGCACAAGCTGATGAGTTTGCGGAGAAGTAGAGGACGGATGGGTAGGCAGGAATACGTGGAAGTTCTGAAAAAGAGGCCAGCATACATGCCATTGCCGTATTATCCATTCGAGGAAGAAGAGGATGGGAAAGGAGGTATAAAGGAGAAGCTCGGGTTTATCAGTTACCTGTTCAGGAGGAGATGAGATGCCGAAAACAAGTAGTCTTGTTCTGCTTGATGCGGTCTTGTCTTTTATTTATTCATCAGGCAGCTCAATCAAAAGGAGGATCGATTTACTTGCTGCCTGCCTCGGAGTTGTTGAGGGTATAATGGGTAGAGATCACAAAGATCTGAAACCTCTGAAAGACAGTCTGAATAAGTTGATAGAATGTTATGAGCCTGCTGTGGATCTTGATTTTACTGGTTTTGCATTTGAGAAGGCGAGTATTATGAATTCCGAGATATACGATCTTTTTGCCAGGATGATGGTTCTGATCGAGGATTATGAGTTGCTGGACGCGAGAATCGTTCAGGAAGTTGTTGCAAAAATGTGGGGGGAGAAAAAATGATCTGTGTACCTGCTGAAAAGCTGTATGATGTGGCTGCAGTATTCACAATAGTTGGGTTTGGCGTTGGGTGGTTTGTCGGAGTTATTTCTGGTTTTGTAGCAGTAAGAAGGAATCCGGCGATACTCGTTAAGCTGATGAGGTGAGAGGTTGAACTGGCTTAGCAGATTTGAGAAAGAATTTTTGAGGAAACCGGGCGAACATTTGTTGGAGGTAGGCATCACTGGTTCAGGAAAGACTCAGGGCCTATACTGGATATGTGATGGTATCGTCAATGTGGGAAAAGAAGCTGTTGTGTGGTTTGATATCGGAAAAGGAAATGAGATTACCGTTTTATCTCGATTTAGATCACTGAAAATCTTCTATCCTTACGAATGCAAGGTAGAAGTCAGAGGAGTTGATGACGTAAAATATCACCCATTTGATCTTGTTGATGAAATATGGCTTGAACTTGACCCTTCAAGAATCAATGTCGTGAGCATAGAGCCATTCATTGACGATCCTGAAGTTTACAGCCGAATTGTCGGCACAATTTTCAAGAGACTCGTTAGGCTTAGCCATGCTGGTGAAATTTACACTCCTTTAACTGTATTTCTTGATGAATTCCACAATGTGGCCCCAGGCAAGGGGCAGGGGATGACAGATAATCACTACAGAATCGGTGCATATGTGCAGAAGAACGTTGAGAGGTTGAGAAGCTTGAAGGTGCGGATTGTGGCCTCTACTCACGGCATAACTAAAATCAGAAAAGGTGTCAGAACCTCATTTAACTGGCTGATGATTAGACGGATAAGCGATAAGCTGGGGCAGGAGATTACAAGACTGGACAGGTATCTCGACATATTTCAGACTCTGGCAAATGATGAGGCTATAATCGTGTATCCGACCAAAACTTACTCGGATAAGATCAAGTTGCCTTTCTATGCTATTCCTGAAGGTGCCAGAGTAGATTATATCGGTTTGGTGGGAGAAGAAGAGGATAGAGAGGAGTTGAAGCTGAGCCATATGGTGAAACATTGAGAAAACGTAGGCCAATCAGAGTCATAAGACGGAGAACTCCGAAAGGCTCTTACATGAGATTATTTGTTGGTCGTCGAACAATCGTTGGAAAGAACAGCCATCCCTTTAAGGGACATCAGAAGGTTGATCACTACCATTTTGGTGAACGGGTTAAATACGTTAGAAGGCCGAAAGAGTTAAGAGGTTGGTGGATAAAATGGAGAGGTAAATATGAGAGGTTTGGCAAGGTTGTTAAGAGGACCGCAAGAGAGAGGTTCTCAAAACTGCGTGGAGGTAGAGGTAAGAAGCGTCGAGGAAATAGACAGAGAGATCAGAAAGCTTGAAGAGAAGTATGGAATGAGCTATGAGGAGTTCTATGAGCACATAGAAAGCGATATTAGCAAGCTAACTGAAAAGTTCGATCCTGAGGAGGTGATGGATGACCTGGCGAGGTTAATAGCCTTGATAGATGCAAAGGAGAAGCTAACTGGTGAGAGGATTTTTGATAGGCTGAGTGAGTATTAAAGCTTGATTTTCTTGGCAGATTTTTTAGCTGTGAAAGGTATAACTAACCACATAAGAGATGCCAGCACTAACAAATAAAACCCAATCTGGTAGCTTGGTTTAACCGAAAAGAGTCCTAAATTCACAAGAGGAATAGACTGTGAGACAACATATATCAGAATGAGACCAAAAATTCCACTCATTATGGCACTACGAGGGTCAAAATACGCTGCAATTGAGAAAGTGATGATGATACCTAAAATTGCTAAAATTATATGAGTTCGATACGGTGCATTAATTATATCTGCTAAATATATGTTAAGTAGTTCTCTACCTGCGATCGGTAAAATAAAAGATACGAGAAACAAAAATATTGATATTGTGTTTAATATTTTTGATGCTGTAGTCGGATTTGTTACCTCTATTTCTATTTCTCTAATTTCCTCAATTGCATCAATCAAATCATCTGATCCTCTTACAGCCTCATAACCAAATTTTGTAAGTTTATATTGACCGTCCTCACATACAATATAACCCATATTTTCAAGCAAATTAAGTGAATCTAAAATAGCGCTTTTAGACATGGCAGGCATTTTTTCTTGGAGTCTCTCAAAAGTTGTTGAAGAATGATTGAGAACATGACGCTCTGCGAGTACTACATCAGCCAGGGGTATGTGCTCGTTCCCTGGCATTATTTTGACGTTGTGGCTGCGGTTGGGTTTGCTGTGGGGTTTGTTGTTGGGGCTGCTGTGATGTGGGTGAGAAGAAAAAGAGGAGGTGAAGGCGAAAGCAAAGCTGAAGAAGGCTGATGAAGAGATGTGGGATAAGGTGTTTCCTTTAGCTTATCTCTACGATATAATCTTCAACCTCGCTCCACACATAGACTTTTGAGAGGTCTTCAAGCAGATCGAAATGTTCTTTTTTCCAAACATCTGACCGGTCATCTACAATCGTAACGTATTCAAATCTACCATCCAATCTTTTGATGTCATACCACATCCTCACAACCCTATCTATCAACCTCTCAGCGTACATCTTGGAATACGTTGAAATTGCTTCAAGCAGATTTGGCTTTTCTACATCAATGTAGAAATCAACTTTGTACTCTTTGCCTGATTTTCCAAAAATCGAATAGTCTATTTCATAGTTCAAATTTGCCTCTTTTAACACTTCCTCAACCTCTTCTTTAAAAGTTGTTGTAACTCCAATGCGTTGCAAGAAGTATAGATCGCTAACTCGGAATATAGCTTGTGAAAGATCTAAAATGGCTTTTAGAAGTTCTTCAGTCTTTACTTTCACTTTCAATTCACCTTTAAAGAACTCTATCTTGTAAGACCTCAAAATATCCTCGAACAATTTTCTTCTCCTTTTAGATGATAGAAGATCAAAGTCAAGGGTTTCAAAGAATCGTAAGGTTTCGGCTAAGTCCGTGACCTCAAATAGATTGTCCATCTTGATGATATACAGCTGAATGAGGTCACCATCAGGATATTCGAATGGAGTAGTGACTAACCATGTCTTTTCATCTAACTTCTCACATTCAAATTCTTTCGGTAGATTCATCAAAGCTTCTTCTATTGCTTGAGTGCAACTCATAATTTCACCAATATTTATCTAAGCTATCTGGTATTAAGGGTTTTCTGATTGTGGCTTTTAGCTTGATGTTACATTCCTCTATAAAGGCTCTTAACGCTCCAACTATACTGGAGCAATCAACCTCTGATGGAATATAAGCTTCTTTGTCTTGATACGCGTCAGTCCACTTATGTTTGTGTACACCCTTTATTTTCTCACATTCAGGATTGTGATGTACTTTCCTACCGCAATCAAGACCGCGAATCCTTCTATTCCTCAAAAGTAGTGCGAAGCTAAAGTTGCCAGATCTAAAAGAGAATGTGCCAACCAATTTGAGTGGATAACCGTCCTCGTTCTGAACATCTACTTTGAACTTGTGTATTCCATGTTTGTATGCCCATTCTATGGGATCTGTAATTTCTTTCTTGATGTTTACAACAATATCTTCAATTTCCTCTTCAGTTATTCTACCAATCAGGTCCTTGCGCATTGTTTCACCTCACTTAAATTCTACAGCTCTCTGCCTTTAACCACACCGTTAACCTCGCAGGCGTTGAACTCATCCATAATGTGCTTAAGAAAGATCTCAGCATACTCAGGATGCAAACCATAACACTGGCTGATTTCCTCAATAATCTTCTTTTTTGAGTATTTGCCTTCAGCGATCATCCACCTTGCCGTTTCACGAACAGAGTTGTAAATATTCTTGAAATCTGTGAAAGAGATGGATTTTGCGTGTTTGGGTATCCACTCAATCTCAGATACTTTGTAGAGGCCGAGATCATACCTTTTCTTTTTGATTACAAACTTAAATTCGATTTCAACCCATTTTTCCAGCTCGACATCGGCTGGAACGAGCATTCAATCTCCTCCTAAACAGTATTGAACTCCTCTTCAACTTCATAAGTTGGTTTTATTTTCTTGGCAAGGATCTCCTTCTCGATCTCCTCGATTGGTTTGTCGGGTGTTTTTGCTATGCCCTGCAGGAGGTTTTCAAGCTCTTCAAGCTTTTCGAGGACGGCTTTGCCGTATGGGGTTAGATGGTACGGTTTTATTGGCCTTCCAGACTTTTCATTAATATCTGGAGAGGCTTCAATGAGCTTAAGTTTACGCAACTCTTTTAATTTCTCATCAATAGTGCTCTGACTAAGCTTTGTTTTTTCCGTTAGAACTTTCCAATGTGCTTTTTTCTCCTCTTTTAATATCTGCAGTATTTTTAGCATTGTTTTTGTTGTTATTGTAGGTAGTAGCTCAAACTCCATTGTAGCGATATTTATTTCTGAAATATATGATTGTTTCTTCGAAAAATCAAAGTTAAACTTTGCAAAACAAAAGTTTTAAATACTTCTTATTACAGAAGATATACTACGAAAAATCGAAGTGGAGGTGTAAAAAGTTGAAGAAGTTTGTTGGTGTAAAGGTGGAAGACGGCGTTTATAAGAAATTGCAGGAGTTCAAACGAGAGAGAAAGTATTCAAGCGATTCTGCAGCGGTCAGGGAGATTCTGAGGCACTACCTGCTCGACATTTGGCCGAAGGAAAGGGCACAGGCGGAGGTGACTGCCAATGCCTAACGGCTCCGTTCTGAAGTGGCTGCGGAAGCAGAAAAATGTGTTCTCGTTCAGCATATCTCTCGACCGCCTGTATCTCCTTGATGAACTTGTCGAGAAAGGCGAGTTCAAGAACCGCAGTAAAGCCATTGAGGCTGCAAT
>Ga0180887_123_pt1 | contig 15046 bp, 12 predicted proteins | sample Deesub1362A_J573_FD_124184 | JGI IMG/M metagenome (GOLD analysis project Ga0180887, IMG submission 124184) | Archaeoglobi archaeon JdFR-42 | reverse complement strand
CATTTTTGATAAAATGAACATCCTGATGAATCTATTTTTTTCTCAGGGAGCATTATAGGTTTCCACTTCCGTCTGAAATCTGGAATAGAGGCCATCAGAACGTTGGTATATGGATGTAAAGGCGACTCAAATAGTATGCCCGATGTACCTTCTTCTACAAGACGTCCTTTGTACATGACACCTATTCGATGGCTGAGGGATGCAACTACACTTAAGTCGTGGGATATGAACAGATACGAAACTCTGTAGTCCTTCTGGAGTTGCCTTAGCAGTTTGAGAATCTGTGCTTGGACGGAGACGTCTAAAGATGAAGTAACTTCATCGGCAACCACCAGCTCGGGCTGAAGTATCATTGCTCTCGCAATGGCAACTCTCTGTCGTTCACCTCCACTGAGCTGGTGAGGATAACGTTTTCGATAACTAAAATCAAGTTCCACTTCTTGAAGAATCTCTCTGAGTTTGTCATTGCCCTCTTCCAATCCATGAATCCGGAGAACATCTAGGATGATATCCTCCACTTTTTTTCTCGGATTCAGAGAAGAGTATGGATTCTGGAATATAATCTGCATATGTCGACGGATTGGTTTCATTTTTTTCTCGTCCAGATCTGTGACATCAATTCCACGAAAAACTATTTTCCCCCCATCCGGATTATAGAGTTTTAGAACCGTTCTACCAAAAGTGCTTTTTCCAGAGCCACTCTCTCCGACTAAACCATAAGTTTCCTGTTTTTCTAAATTTATGCTCACACCATCGACAGCTTTTATGACTCTCTTTCTTTTTCTTAAAGTGTCAATAAGCCTTCCGGTTGGTTCATAAAAATATTTCTTAAGTTCAGTGACTTGGAGTAACGGTAGTTTCATCATCCATCCCTCTTGATGGCAACCCTTACTGATCGACAGACAAAACTTTGAGGTTTATGGGCTTGAATCAGCGATAGATCCTCTATCATCAGGTCTCGACTCCGTTAAATATTGTACGTATTTCTTTCTCAATCTTGGGTATAGAATTGATTAGCAGTCTGGTGTATTCATGCTTCGGGTTAAATAGAACTTCTTCAGTCTTTCCGATTTCAACTACTTCTCCTTTATGCATTACAGCAATTCTTTCACATATTTTTGAGGCAAGGGATATATCATGAGTTATAAATATAATAGATGTATTGTTCTCTTCCTGCATACGTTTCATGAGTTCAATTACCAGTGCTTGGGTTATAACATCCAGAGCTGTTGTGGGCTCATCTGCAATTACAAGGGATGGAGAACATGAAAAAGCTATAGCGATCATAACTCTCTGACACATTCCTCCACTTAGCTGATGGGGATATTTGTTAATAACACTCCTAGCATCTTTTATTCCTACCTGATTCAGAAGTTGTATAACATGCTCTTCTGCCTCTTTCTCAGACATGTCTGTATGAAGAGTCAGGATATCCGTCATCTGATCCTTAATCCTGAAAGCTGGGTTTAAGGATGAGAGAGGGTCTTGTTGAACTGCTGAAATCTCTTTCCCTCTTATCTTTCTCATTTCACTCTCTCTCAATCCAACCAGATCCCTCTTTTTAAAAAGTATTTTTCCTCCTGTGATCATCCCATTGGGAGGGAGCAATCGAAGTATGGACTTACCAGTAATGGACTTCCCTGTACCAGATTCCCCCACCAGTCCTAGAACTTCTCCATAATCCAGATCGAATGACACTCTATGAAGTGTAGGAATCATCCTTTTCGGAGTTGCAAAACTAACCTTTAAATCCTGTACTTTCAATAACATATAGTTCACCTCATCAGAGAAAGTCTTGGATCAATCTTTTCTCTGAGACCATCTCCCAGGGAATTGAGGCCAAGGATCACCACGATAGTAGCCAGCATGGGGAACAGCATCCCCCACCATCCAATTCTGAAATAAGCAAGTCCCTCGGATATCATGGATCCCCAGGAAGGGGTAAAAGCCTTCACACCAAGACCAACATAGCTCAGGAGAATTTCTACAGTTATAGCAATGCTCATCTCAAGAGTTGCAAGGATTATTATGATAGGTATCGTATTTGGAAGAATCTCTCTGAAGATAATATGAGTATTTGACATCCCTACTGCTTTATCAGCCAGAATAAAATCTTTCTCTTTTATGTTTATTACTTCAGCCCTTACGACTCTGGCAAACCTAGTCCAGTCGATTATAGCAATTGCAAGTATGACATTTTTCAGCCCAACTCCAAGGATTGCTATCAGAGCTAGGGCAAATAGTACTGGAGGAAAGGACATCCATATATCTACCAGTCTCATGAAAATCTGATCCACTTTTCCACCGAAAAAGCCAGAAAGCAACCCAACTAAGATTCCAGTTATGGCTGTAAGGATAGTCGCAACAACAGCAACAACAGCAGCGACCCTAGCTCCATACACCAATCGGCTGAAAATATCCCTGCCCAGACTGTCTGTACCTAGGATGTAATTTTTATCTCCCCCCTTCACCCAGAATGGAGGTTTATAAGCCTCGTTTAACCTCTGCTCATTGGGATCAAAAGGTGATATTACCGGAGCTAAAATGGCTGTTGAAAATAATATAATCAGAACTATAAGTCCGAAAATAACTTTTATCGATAGAATTGATTTAAATCCTTCAAATAAGCTCTCTGTTATGAATTCTTCACTGCTCATGTTATCTCAACTCTATTTTTGGATTTATTATGGTGTATGTAAGATCTACGAGAAAGTTGGTCAATACAACGATCAAGGCATATACCATTACAATTCCTTGGAGTAGTGGCAGATCTTTATATTGAACAGCCGTGAACAGCAGAGTACCCATTCCAGGCCATCCAAAAATGTATTCTATGATTATACTACCTCCCATAAGAAAAGTGAACTGTACTCCAAGAATAGTAATAGTAGGAATCAAAGCATTTCTCAAAGCTCTTTCGAAAATTATCTTTCTTTCTGGTAGCCCTTTCATTCTATCGGTGAATATGTAGTCTTCTCCCAGCACATCCAGCATACTAGATTTAAGAGTTCTGTGGAGAATGGCAATTAAACTTAATGCTAGTGAAATAGCTGGCAATGCTATATGGGCCAGAGCACTTTTAAAAGCAGCTAGATTGCCAGAAACCAGAGAATCGATGAGTATGAATCCAGTTATGGGAGTAACCTCGAAATCAATATCGATTCTACCAGAAACTGGTAGTAAGTGGGCAATAGCCCCAAAAATGACTATAAAAACTATCCCCCACAGAAAATGTGGAAGAGAAAAACCCAGGAATGAAAAGCCAGTGAGAATTCTATCTGCCCACGAACCACTTTTAACTGCTGATATGACTCCTATAAGCACTCCTATTACAAAAGCTACAAGAATACTAACGATAACCAGCTCCAGAGTGGCAGGCAATCTGGAAGTTACCAGCTCCAATACATCAGTATTGTACCTGATTGAGGTTCCAAAACTACCCGACAGGAAATCCCTAAACCAGTTTACATACTGGATGTAGAGGGGGCGATCAAATCCAAGCTGGTGTCTCAAGGCTTCAATATCTTCAAGGCTTGCTGTAGGACTTACCATCATTAATACAGGGTCTCCTGGGACAATCCTGAAAAGGATAAAACCAAAAACTGATACTCCGATTATGGATATGATCATATATAACAATCTTCTGAGAAGATATGTAGACGATACTGGCATAAAATCTCCCTCAAAAAATAAAAAAAGGGATTAGTAACTCATATAGTATGGTAGGACATACCCCTGAGGCCAGGGCTCGTAGTTAATCTCTCTCCTCATTATAAGTGGTTGAGCAAGCTGGTACAGTGGAATCACAAGGCCCTTCTCCACGACCCATCTGGCAGCTACTTTGGCAGACTCAATTCGTTTCTCTTCGTTCTTTTCTGTAAAGAGTGGTGTAATAATCTGAGTTGCCTCATCCATCAATCCTGTCTGGTCGGGGAGATTTGCAGCCTTCAAACCCCTCCATGCTGAAAAAGGAGAGTTCGGCCACTGAGAATAACCTATGGAGTTAATGGGATCTCCGGTTGCATTGGACCATACATATAGGGCAAGATTGGCAAGTTTTCCTGTGTTTCTGAACTCGAAGAACTGAGCTAGTGTTATGGTCTCAATATCTGCTTCAACACCTATCTCTCTCCACATACCTGCTATAGCCTGCATAACCTCGAAATCTCTTGCAACGAATCCTTTAGTAGTCATAACTGAAATCCTGAGAGGATTATCCTTTGAGTATCCCGCTTCTTCCATCAGGGCTTTTGCTTTGTTCAGATCATAGGGGAAGGTGAAATTGGGATCGTAAGCCATATATCCGGGTGCCTCAGTAGTTGATACTGGTCTACCAAACCCGAGAAGCACATTGTCCACTATGCTTTTTTTGTCAATAGCATAATGAAGGGCTAACCTGACCCTTTCATCTGCAAGCTCCTCTTTATAAGGAGCAACAAATAACATGGCAACATCAGTAACGAATGCTTTAATCCCCTTTAATGAGGGGAGATTGTCGAGTCTGGTGAAATCAGTGATATCGATCTGAAGGGTGAAATCAGAGGTCAGGGACTCTATTTCTGCGGCTCTTGATTTTGGATCCAAAACCTCTTTAAAGACAACCTCTTTAACAGGAGGGCTACCCATCCAGTAATCTTCGTGAGCCTCTAACTCTAACACACCTTTTCCATAGCTTTTAACTTTATATGGTCCAGATCCAACTGGGTTTTTCCCAAATTCGTCCTCTCCTACCTTTTCCCAGTATTCTTTAGATACCACAAAAGCATCGAGAAATCCGAGCCATGCAGTAAATGATGGATCGAACTTGCTTAGAGTGACATTTACTTCGTAATTACCTGTTGTCTCAATAACCTCCATCTTCTTCCATACTCCTGAATACGCGTTGCCAGGATCTTTCATTCTTTCAAAGCTGAAAACAACATCTTCTGCAGTTAATCCAGTACCATCGTGAAAAACAACGCCTTTTCTAACTTTCATGGTCAGTGAGAGTTTATCCTCACTCCACTTCACCTCTTCCAGAATTCCAGGCTGATATTTCAGATCTCTATCCTGTGTGAGAAATCTGTCAAGAATGGCAGCCACAGGAGATTCTGCAAGCATATTTCTATGGACCTTGTAAGGGTGGAGAGTAGTCATTTCTGTAGGCCATGCAATGATAATCTTGGAAGGCATTTCAACCTCTTCAGGAGTTGGAGTAGCAGGAGGTTGTTTTTCAGCACATCCTAGAATTGAAATGCCCCCGATTACAAGAGATCCGCTTATTGCTGCTTTTTTCAAAAATTCTCTTCTGTGTAAAATTCTTTTTTCCACTTAATCACCCCATTGTATGGATTTTTCATTATATTTACCATGGTTCATGTATTTATTCATTTCGAATTTGGAAAATAGATTATTGATTGGTGGTACAAAAATGGATTTCCTAGGCCTGTAGTTTCAAACTACAGTTTGTAGAGGATGATTAAGGTATTACTGTTAATTTTGCTACCATCTTAACATTAGACTGTTATTTAGTTTGATTTACTTGTAGTGGTGGGAACTTTATCCAATTTATTGGGAGTATAATCAGAATTCTTGGAAAAGTTATTTACTGATAATTTGTGTCAAGGAGTGATACTCCCCCTCCTTTATGTTGACTTGATAAGATCCATTTGTTGTCTGATTTTTTGGTGTGTATTCGAGATACCTTCTTGCTGCTGGTTTATACTTTCTAGCCGTTCCACTCTATGCGACCCTTAAATCCAGTCTTCACAGGAGATAAATTCGTATCACATCGCATTGAGATTTGTCTATAGATCTGAATTGAAAAATGTTGATACTTTGGGTGTTGTCAACGTAAGTTGACAATTTGTAAAACTATATTTTACGATATCATAGAACTTTAAACCAGAATTCCACTATCTCTCAGCAGTCTTTCAGCCCACATTAATTTTCTTTTTTTTATTTCGTTGTCTGCTTTATGGAAATCAAATCCAACTAGCCTGATCTCCTTTGCTTTAAAATGCTGTGCCATGATGGCAGCCCTGTCTCCATCCGTAAATCCACCGAAGTTGTAGATTCTGTCGAATGGCTCGGTCTGTGTTGTGCCAACAAATCTATTAACTTCCGGGATAACCTTTTTTTGTCTGTCCATGTTATCTCCATGAGCATGAAGTACTAGCAGGCACCCTTTCTGCTCCATTTCCAATATATGTCTGGGTTTTTCGTCCATATCTGTTACAAGGATGTTGACTTTAGCTAGATCCTGAACGGATTCAATAGCTTTTCCGGCTACAATCACGACATACGGTGTATAATCAATGCTTTCAAGTTCATCACATACATCAGGAGAATTCCCCACTACCATGACCTTTTTATTACGGAGGAAAGTGAGTATGGAAGATTCCATTAATCTATCTTTCCCGAGTTCATGCATCAAGATAGCAGATTCTCTGTCTTTTTCAACTGAATAGCCAAAGTCTTTTACAATTCTCAAATAATAATGCCACCAATTCTCAAATCTCATGTTATGCTCTTTTTACCCCAATGATTATGTTTTTTCCTTCTACTTCCCATTTCTTTATGAATCCGTCTTCTTTAACATCAGGTTCAATGCCAGAAAAATGGAGTTTCTTGGCTCTCGTCTCATTAGAAATGTAGCTCTCCCATTCTTTCAAGTCCACCTCACCGTCCCATTCGATCCAGACATTGATGAACTCCTCAACCCTCAGATCCATTTCTTTTCTCATATCCTGAATCCGGCGAGTAATCTCTCGGGCGAACCCCTCTTTCAGTATGTCCTCTGTCATGGAGAGATCAATCAGCACTCTGCCACCAGAAAACTCTTCTGCAACCAGATATTCGGGCAATTCTTCATCTATTTCCACCATCTCACTGCTCAGTATAATTTTATTGCCTCTGAATTCCACTTCTTTTTCCTGTTCTACCATTTCCTTTATTTTCTTGGGTTCGAAAGACATGAGAAACTGGAAGAATTCTTTGGTATGTTCTTTAAATACAGGTCCAAGAACCTTATAGTTGGGTCGAATACTCAACTCATATTCTTTCCAAGACTCGGTGAATTCTATATTTCTAGCATTTGTCTGAGTAAGAAAAATGTCGGAGAGGTTCTTAAGGGCCTGAATAACCTCCTCATCTTTAGTCTCTACTATGACTCTCTCGATAGGCCACCGAAGTTTTCTTTTCCCCTTCTGTCTGGCTCCTAGCACTGCCTCAACTGCCTCTCTCACAATTTTCATATGTTTTTCCAGATCAGGTTTCAGTAGTTTCTCTTCTGGTTTCGGAAATTCTGTCAGATGAACTGAGATCTCTGCCTTCGGGTTAAAAACTTTAATCAATGTCTGGTATAGTTTCTCGGAGATATATGGGGTAAACGGTGCTATAATTCGTAGCAGTCGATCCATCACATAAATGATGGTGTTATATCCGGCGAGTTTTGTAGGAGAATGCTTCTCTTCCCACGCTCGAGGCCTTACCAGCTGTATATACCACCTGGACAGGTCTTCAAGGATAAAATGCTCAATGGTTCTTATAGCTCTGTGAAATTCAAATACTTCAATATTTCTGGAGACCTCTTCAGCAAGAGCTTGAACTCTCGAGATAATCCATCTGTCTTCAGGAAGGAAATGCTGATCAACCTCATGAAGACCATCATATCTGAAATCATCCAGTTTCATGTATGGAAAGGCGAATCTGCATGAGTTCCAGAGGATATTCAGAGTTCTAAAAGCGTTCTCTACTTCACTCCAGTTGAATCGGATATCTTCCCAAGGAGCATTTGATGAAAGGACATACAGCCTGAAGGCATCCACACCAACTCTTTCTATCACTTCTTCCGGAGCCACTACATTTCCCAGACTTTTGGACATCTTGCGCCCCTTCTCGTCCAGAGTAAATCCATGCATCAGGACTTTTTTATAAGGGNCCTTTCCAAATGCTACAGCAGACGTCCCGAGCTGAGAATAGAACCACCCTCTGGTTTGATCATGCCCTTCTGTAATAAAATCTGCGGGCCAGAGCTTCTCAAAACCCTCTGAATTTTTTGGATACCCTATCGTAGCCCACGAGGCAACACCTGAATCAAACCACACGTCAAATACATCTGGAATCCTTTTCATGGGTTTTCCACACTTGCATGTTAGAATGACTTCATCAATGGCAGGTCTGTGTAGTTGCATCTCATCAGTTATGCCCAGCTCTTCCGGGCTTTCCACTACCCTTATGTGACCATCTTGACACTCCCAGATGGGTATAGGTATGCCCCAGTATCGTTGCCTTGATATACACCAGTCTCTGGCATTCGATACCCAGTCCTTAAATCGGGAACTGCCAGCCCATACTGGGAACCATTTCACACGATCCACTTCATTGAGCATCAATTCTTTTACTTCAGAAATCTTGAGAAACCACTGTTCTGTGGCGAGGTATAGAATGGGTGTTTTGCACCTCCAGCAGTGTCCGTATCTGTGTGTGATGGTCTCTTCAGCCAGTAGATAACCATGATTTCTGAGGTCCTGTATTATAACAGGGTCTGCCTCTTTAACGAACAACCCTTCATATTTTCCTGCCTCTGATGTATATTTTCCATCTTCTTTTACTGGACAAAATATCTTCAGCCTTTCTTTCATTCCCAGCTCCCAGTCCTCATGTCCATGGCCAGGGGCAACATGAACACATCCAGTGTTTTCTGAGCTGACAAATTCAGCCATATAGACTCTGTGGGAAAAATTTCTCTGAATCGGAATTTCATGTTCCAGAGGATGCTGGTATTCCATACCGACAAGATCCTCTCCTAAGTATGTTTCGACTATTTCGTAAGAAGAATATCCGCCTCTCTCCATAACCCCTTCTATCAGCTCCTTTGCCAGTATAAGCTCTTCTTGTTCCCCATTACTTTTGATGGCTTTTATCCGGGCATATTCCAGAGAAGGATGAACTGCCACCGCCATATTAGCTGGCAGAGTCCAAGGTGTGGTGGTCCACACCACTATGAATCCCCCCTCCTTTAAAGGGAATTTTACGAAAATAGATGGGTCAGTCTCATCCCAGTATTCTACTTCAGCATCTGCAATAGCAGTCTCACAGCGGGGACACCAGTTCACAACCCTCTTCCCTTTGGTAACAAGTCCTTTATCATAGGCCCGTTTTAACGTCCACCATGCAGCACGGATGTAGTCTGTGGAGATAGTCTTATATGGGTTATCCCAGTCCATCCACACACCAAGTTTTTTAAACTGATAAGCCATTTCATGCATGTTGTTGATGGCGTACTCCATACATCGGGCAATGAATTTATCAACTCCAAATGCTTCGATCTCTTTTTTTGACTCAAATCCCAGCTCATTTTCCACTTTGACTTCTATAGGTAGCCCGTGCATGTCCCATCCTGGACGATCTAGTACATCAAAACCTTTCATACGAAGATATCGCAAAACAGAGTCTTTGATGATTTTATTCCAGGCAGTTCCAAGATGGATACGTCCAGTTGTGTAAGGTGGTCCATCAACAAAGAAAAATTGTTTTGATCCTTTATTTTTCTTTTTGGCTCTATGATAGATATTATTAGAGCTCCAAAAAGATTCTACTTCTTTTTCAATTTCATCTGGTTTGAAATAAGCAGGAAAGTCTCTCATTGTTTCACCTCTTCAGTGGATTTACTGACGAATACTGTGGTTTAAATATTTCGTTTATTGGCTTTTTGTGAGAACCCTATACATGAGTTTGTCAAGATGGAGGAAAAAGGTTTAGTAATCTGTATGTATACAGTATAGAAGTATGATAGCTCGATGGCTGGTTACAGGCCTGGCCATCTTTACCTTAGTAGTTGTAGGATGCGCAGAGAAAGTAGAGAGGGAAGGAGGTTTAGTAATTACATCGGTTTTTGATAACGGAGGGCAAATACCTTCGGTTTACACCTGTGATGGGAAGGATATATCACCCCCTTTAACAATCACAGGGATATCAGACAGGGCAGTCTCGATGGTGATCGTGGTTGATGATCCAGATGCTCCCTTAGGGACTTTCGTCCATTGGCTTATGTGGAATGTAAAACCCATAGAAAAAATCCCTGAGGGCATTCCCCATGGGAGAGTTATAAGTGAACCGGTTCCTGCATATCAGGGTAAGAACGATTTCGGAGTGTATGGATACAAGGGCCCCTGTCCTCCATCAGGGAAACCCCATACCTATCGGTTTAAAGTATATGTTCTGGATACCATGCTGGATCTGCCATCAGAAGCTACAGTATCTGATCTGGAAAAAGAGATGAAAGGCCACATACTCCAGTTTGGGGAGTTAGATGGTGTATATGAGAGGTAATTAACTGAAAATTATTGTAAATCTTTGATTTGCAATGTATACTCTCCCTCGCTACGAGATTCAGCCTAAAAATGATACAACCGTGTGCTTAAGAGTACATAGAGAACTTAGCTTATGGATAAAAGTTTATGAGGTTATTGATAGGAATAACAACCTGTAGTAATTGATAGAAAATCTTTTTTACATCTCTATTTTCTACTACAACCTCTATCACAAAATTCGCTTGTTTCCCACCCTCTTCCATAGAGGTAAGGCAAGTTATATTATCTAATGTACCCTCTTTTTGTTCCTTGACTCGTCTTACCCCTCTTAATTTCATTGTCTATGAATCTTTCTATGGATTTCGAACCCTCTGTTTACAGACTCCCCTATAGATCCTCTCAAATACACTCTGAATCTTGATTAAGCAAAAACCTATACAATTCCAGACCCCATTGTTCCACTTCTTATAATCGCTATTTTTTCCTATTTTCGGTTTTTCACTTCCTATTTTTCTCATGTTGCCTATCATTTTAGTTTATCTATAGTCTATTTTGTAAATTATATCTCGGGGTGTTATTTCAATTTGAATTTAGCTTTGGAAATTCAATTTAACCAATTATCCATTAGTATATTCTCTGTCTTAATCCCGCTATTTTACATGGATGTTGGTATCACCATCTTTTAGATCTAAGCATCATCAAATACAGAAAAGAATTTTCATATAATTCAGCTACAGTTTAACCCGCTGTACCGTTTTCATATCTTTATATATTGTTTGCTCAATATTCTTTATTCAGGAGGTTTAATCTCCTACCACTTATCATAGAGATATAGCTCAAGATATCAAGAGTAAAGTCGGTTGTAGTAATCCCATGCTCTCTTTATTGTTGATGGATTGAATACATCTTCTCCAATTTTCTCTGATTCCTCCTCTCTTAGGTAAACCGGCTCTCCTAAGCTACCTGCAAGAATCAAAATTCTTGCATTCTCTTCAAGATATATCGATTTTAATGTCGCCTCTTTGATATCTTTACCAACAATTACCGCACCATGTCCCCTTAATAGAATTGCGTGAGACTCTCCGAGTAATTCAACCATTCTTTTTGCTTTTTCTTTTGTGTTTATTAGTCCAACTTCTTTGAATACCGGAACATTCAGGAACATATAACCCTGATTGTAAATCGGTCCGAACTCGATTTGCGAAGAACTTACTGCGATTGCGTTAATTGAGTGAGAATGTACAACAGCACCAACATCATCTCTCCTCTTGTAGATCTCACTGTGTATCCAGGTCTCTGAATACTTTTCTCCTTTTCCCTCCAAAATTTTTCCATCGAGATTTACTAACAGCAAATCATTTTCGAGAACTAATGCGGGACTTTTCCTTGTGGGAATGAGAAATTTCTCGGAATCAACTCTAACACTAACATGTCCGAAATCTCTTATCAGTTCTTTATTTGATAAAATTTTACAGGCAGTTAAAAGATCCCGTTTGAGTTCAGTTATATTCATTTCCATCACCTCATACAGTCTAAATCCTAAAAGCTTTACCTGTAATGATCCTTTTGATCTGTGAATAAAATATTCCTGTCAATATTATCACTATAAGAAGTATTGAAAGGGGTCTTGTAAAGAATATTGCTGGATTCCAGAAGCTCATCCTGAGAGACTGGAAAAGAGATTGTTCTACGATTGGTCCAAGGATTACACCGATGATCATACATACAGGAGAATAATCGTATTTGTCCATATAATATCCGATTATCCCAAAAATAACAGCAATGGCCACATCTATCATGGAGTTGTTTAGTGTGTAAATTCCAAGCATAGAAATCACAAGGATAACAGGTACAATTGATTTTACAGGAAGTGTTACCAGTCTGGTCATGGGTTTAATTAGAAGAATGTAAAGAAGAAACGCAAATGGAATTCCAATCAAAACTCCAGCGAATATCCCGTAGACAACCTCTGGGTGATATATTGCTAGAGCAGGACCAATTGGATAACCATGAAACATGAGTGCTGCCATAATCAATGCCATCCCACTACTTCCAGGTATGCCAAGAGTAAGTGTCGGAATTAAAGCACCCCCAGGGGTTGCACTGTTGGCCACATCTGGAACAAGAACTCCTTTGATGTTTCCTGATCCAAATGGATCCTCATCCGTTTTCCCTTCAGAGATTTTCTCTCTCACAATTTTTGACTCTACCATATAGCTGTAAAATATCGACGTTCCTTTTCCTGCCCCAGGAATAATTCCTATAGCAAAACCAATAAGTGCAGCCCTTATAGTTGTGGTCCAGTATTTAAAGGCAGATAGTACGCCTCTCCACATATCTTTCATTGGATTTGCTACTTCAGCTCCTTTTTCAACAATTTTCCCACCCTTAACATAGAGTCTTATCATCTCTGAGATTGCAAACAATCCTATAAGCACTGCAACAAAATCAACTCCATCAATCAGTTCAGGAATTCCAAAAGTGAGTCTAAGCTCTGATGTGAAAATACTCATTCCAATTAAACTGATGATAAATCCTAGAAATCCAGAAACCAGTCCCTTGTACAATGGGCCTTTACTCACGGCTGCTATCAGAGTTATCCCAAGGACCCCCATCCAGAAGAACTCAGGAGGAGAGAACGCCAGAGCGTACTCTGTGAGGTACGGAGTGAGGAAAATTGCAATTAAGATACCGATAAGACCTCCGACAAAGGATCCTCCTGCCCCAGCGCCCATGGCATATCCAGCTTTTCCCTTTTTTGTCAGTTCATACCCATCCAATGTTGAAGCTGCGGCTGAAGCATCTCCTGGAACTCTAAAAAGAATGGCCGGGAGAGTATCGGCAAAGCTTGCGGATTCACTAGCTGCCACGAACATGGCAAGTGCCCCAACAGGGGGTAACCCTCCAGAAAGTGGTATAAGAATTGCTACAGGAACTTTGGAGGTCAATCCAGGGATTGCACCCGCTAATCCCCCCAGCACCACCCCAGCAATTATGAGCAGTATCGAAACCGGTTGAGTAAAAAGAAATTCGAAGCCTAACATTAAATTGGACAGAGCATCCAGCATATCACCACCTTTTTCAGAGGAAGACTTGTTTTAGCAGAACTCCATAATACAGGCTCATATTCAGAATTTTTTCAAAGGTGAAATAGAGCACGAGAGGTATTATTCCTGTTACTGCGAGTGTCTTTCTGTTCAAATGGTTGTTCATCTTGAAAAAGATGAGTAAAAACAGAAAGGAGCCTATATAGTACCCTAACAGATAAATAAGGATAAAAACTGCAATCACCCATCCTATCCCCAGACTTTCAGCCTTTATTTCGAACTTATCAAAAATTTTGAACTCCTTCTCTTTTATCAGTTTTGCCAGCCTGTACACTATTAAGCCTGCAGCGAGTGGTGACATAACGTAAAAGGTCAGTTTTGTCTCCAAGGCAGATCCCCAAAGGTCAATAAAAAAAGCTATTAGAAATATTAGAAAAATTAATAATAGTAGAAACTCACTGAAAGATCCTCTCCTCTCCCTTCCAATTATATGCTCATTCATTGATTTAACCTACCATAAGGTCTCTGTACTGTTTCAGAACCTCAAAGGCTCTCATCTGTCTTTCTTTTGGTATATCTCCCCTTGCCAGACCACTTAATGGCCTATTCCACTTCTTCTGCAGTCTATCTAGTGTATCTTTGTATTCTTCAAACAACCTGTCAAAGGCGTCCATCACCTTATTTGCTATTTCAGCAGGCATCTTAGGTGGGCCAATTATGGTTCTGTATGCAGAGACAACAGCTGCCATATCATCGTTGCTGGGAAGGTTAAGACCTGCAGAAGTTGGAACATCAGCCAGACTAATATCATAAAGCTTTTCGTACACTGGCACTACATCAATCTCAGAGGCACTCTTCTTTCCAGAAATTATAAGGCCAACTTTAAGGTCTTTTGAAGCACTGACAGCTTCAAGTGATGAACCGATACTGTAAACCGACAATTCTACATCCCCTCTCATCAGAGCGGCTCTTCCTTCAGTGCTGGATGCAAATGGGACAAATACAAGGTTCATTCCCCATAGTACCTTCATTAAAATGGGACCAATTTTTGAGGTTCCAGATGTCGTTGCAGCTCTTACCGGTTTCTCTCTCGAGTATTCATACAACTCCTCAAAACTGCTGAACTTGCTCTCTTCACCTGTATAAATCGTTACAACACTTGGCTCATCCGTTATCTGATAAAGAAATGTCATATCTATCGTATTAAAATCATATATTCCAGTTATGTCTCTGCTGTTTGAAATATGTCCCGGGTTATAAATTCCTATTGTGTGTCCATCTGGTTTTGAGTTTATCAGCTCTTTATATCCTTGAGCCCCTTCTCCTTTGGGTAGATTCTCAATTCTCAAAGGAAGTTCAAGCATTTCAGCAAGGAGAGGGGCCAACATCCTCGAATAGGTATCATAACCTCCTCCCGGTTTATACGGAACGATCCATCTCAATGTCTTCCCAGGAATCGGGAATGTGGGTGCTGGTGTTGGTTTCGGAGTTGCTTTGGGCGTGGAAACAGGAGTTGGCGTTGGTTTAGGAGTTGGTGTTGGAGATGGTTTCTCAGCACACCCAAGGAAGTAAATACCTGCTCCAGCAGCAGTAAGATACTTCAAAAATCCTCTCCGTGTCAGTCTATCCATCTACTACACCTCTTTGTTAGGATTTATCATGCACAACCATATAATATTTCATGTTCATTCATGAACATCTGTG
>Ga0180887_119_pt1 | contig 17077 bp, 19 predicted proteins | sample Deesub1362A_J573_FD_124184 | JGI IMG/M metagenome (GOLD analysis project Ga0180887, IMG submission 124184) | Archaeoglobi archaeon JdFR-42 | reverse complement strand
CAATTCTCCAGCCAGTATAACTATACTTGTTGTCCCATCTCCCGTTTCATCATCCTGGGCTTTTGCAAGTTCTACCATCAATTTGGCAGCTGGATGATCTGCTTTTATGGATTGTAGCTCCATTCTTTGGAGAATCATCTTTCCATCAGCTGTAACTCGATAAGCATTATTTTCGTCGATTAGTTTAAGCAGGCTATGGGGCCCAAGAGAAGATGCCATAAAATCCTTTATGACTCTCATTGCAGAGAAAATACTGGATTTAGTATCTCTTTCACTGATTTTCTCAGTTTCTTCGGGAAACACCTGATACTTTCTCATTTTCGTCTCCAAACGACTTTTTTAAAAAATTGAACCAGAATTTAGTTTTAGAGATAATCTCTCTCATCTTGTGAGGTGGCACAGATTGTCCCCTAATTACTCCGGTAATCACATCCAGTATCATGCCCTGAGTTTCTGGCCTCTCTACCTCTATACCTCTCACATTAATCCCCATTGCAGCAAAATCTTCCAGCTTTACCGGAGCTTGGCATACTATAATTGCTGGGACATAAACATGTCTTAAGAAAAGCCTTGCTTTGTATAAAAAGTGACCCGGTATATTCCCAAAGTGTAATATCGCAAGTTTATGTGCATTAATTCTGGCAACTTCCTTTTCGTTTATTCCAGATACAGAAGTTCTCATACCACCGGGTGCATCTTCTGGAGGTCCCATCCCCGCCTCTAATACCAGCACACTGACATGGAATCCCTCCTCTCTCAAGGCATATGTTATCTCACATACTGGCTTTGTTATATGTCGCTGCCCTGGACCCATACCCACACAAATTATTTCGTTTGCTCCATCCTCAGAGAGAGTCCCTCTTTGAGCAAATCCACCCCCCATGCCTATCGCGGGAGCGTTCCTGCATGCTACAGAATGAGTCCTACGTCCAATCTTCCATTGGCTTTCTGTATCTTTTTTCATTCTGTTTCACTCATCTCCACGTACCTATTATAAATCTTTTTGTTCAATAATTACCTTTAATGATAGATATTACCGAAATTTACTTAAATATAATGGTCAATTTTACCTGTGATGATAAAGTACTCTCACAAAGAAATACTTCAAGTTGTAATAGAAAAATACACGAAAGAGAAAAGGCCAATTAAAAGTAGTGAGATAGCCAAAGAGATTAACAAGGATAGTGGGACCGTTAGAAATCTTATGATAGATTTAAATAAACTAGGATTGATAATTGGCATCGCTGGTCCAAAAGGGGGTTATATACCTACAGAAGGTGCCTTTAAATCTATATTTGCTTCTGAAGATATTCAGAAAAAGATTCCTGTGTACATAAATGGAGAACTGAAATCAGGATTGATAGTTTATGATGTATTTTTTATGAACCTTTCAGATGTGGATAACTGCAATGGCATAATAAAAGCAGGTGGAGAACTTGCTGGAATTTCTCAGGGAGACCATATTCAATTCGGTCCAACTCCCGTTAGAAAAATAATGATCAGTGGGATAGTGGAAGGAGTAGACCTCAAAGAGCAAAACATATTCTTTGAGCTATTAGGTATTGCAACGATTCCTAACACCCCTGTGAGATGGTACTCTGAAACCAAGATACTTCAAATTTCAGTGGATACTGAGATAAAAGAGGCTATCCAGATTATGGCTAATAATGGTGAACCATATGCTGTCGTCGCTGATTATGAGAAATTACTAGGAGTAGTTTGGCTAAAGACCATCATAAATGAAATGGATGAGAAAAAGACACTTGAAGATGTAGTGTTAGAGAAGATAATAATAATCGATGCAGATGAAAGCATAGTTGAGGCCCTATATCGAATGGCTGAAAACGATGTAGAGTCTCTGCTTGTAGTTGACAACTATAGGCCAATGGGTGTAATAACCAGAGAAAGAATATTAAGAGAAGTGCTTTTGGGGGAGCGATATAGATGAGTAAGAAAGAAGAGAATGTTTTAGAAAAATACAGAGCTGAATATGAAAAATTGAAAGTGCTTTATGATCATATCTACCAGGTTTTAAATGATTGGCTTTATGGAATTCAAATGGTGGCAATAGATGATGGAGAAAAGTTATACAGGAGAATTGAGAAGATAGGAGTTACTCACTGGATAAAACATACCTTAGGATTGAATCTCAAGAAAGTTGATAGCCCCCTCAAAGCTATTGAAACGTACATTGATATAGCTGATAAAGAAGGTCTAATGAAAAGAGATCAATGCCATTTGGAAAAAAATGGTGAAAAAATCAAAGTAACTATTTCTGGATCGTGTATATACCAGAAAGTATGTGGAGATATTTTGAAAGAAGGGTTCACCCCTCTATGTGGGAGAACCATCCCGTTTCTAGTTGCTATAGAACTGACTATGGGGGAAGAAGTAGCTGAGAAATATAGATGCGAAGCTGTAGAAATAAATCCTGGAAAAAAGTGTGAGATTGAGATCATGCCCGTATGGTGGCTTTCCACAGAGTCCAATAAGGAATATATCAAAAACTCTGGATAGTCTGTTAGGTTTAAATGGTCTATTTTATCTGATGAAACCATAATAATTGATCTATTCTATTATGCCATCTATTAAGTTCATACCAAAAGACTAATATTGAGTAAATGTATACCCAATATGGGTGTTGATTATCCCTATATGGAAAAGAGCTGATGTTCATAAATGTGACAATACGGATGAGATACTCATTGACAATATAGCTAATCGTTTTGAAGAGATAGTTTCGTTAATACAGTCTCATGATAAACCTCTTGGAAGACCATCTCTTGGTCAGTATGTTTCTATCCATTCTTTACAGGCTAAACTCATTCCTGCTCTATTACTGACACCTGGAATGGAAGTTGCATTATATCATGCTGGATTATGCTGGGGGAGGGCAGCAGGAAAGGTTATGATTGAGAAATTCGATATAAAAACTGTAGAAGACTTTGTTAATCGTACTAAATTGGTCACTCAGATCCTCGGGTTACAAATTCCAGAGTTGAGAGCAGTACAGAAAGATAAGGATGGAGAAATCAAATCAATAACAGTGAGGTTGTATGAGTGTTCTGACTGTTATGGACTTCCAAAAGTCAATATGCCTCTCTGCTATTTTGAAACTGGGAAATGGGCAGGAGGTATGGAAATCTTATTACAAAAACAAATGGAAGGTATCGAAAAAAAATGTTCTGGATTGGGGGATGAATTTTGTGAAATTGAAATTAAAGAAAAATAAAATGTGTTCCTTTATAGGCTCTCAAACTCCTCTCTCATTTTTGTCTGGTTATCATAGAATTCTTCAGGCCATCTGAGTTTATCGTTTCTGTAGTATCCTTCTGTAATTGGTTCTTCCGGAACATCTGCCCATTCTTTCGGTCTGTAAAGCTTATGCTTGTTTTCACACTCGTAGACCCACCATTCAACTACTTCTCCAACCCTTCCTCCTTCTGGTGGATTTGCTAGCATATGACCGATATCAACGAATGTAGCGTAAGCTTTCTTTTTTCGAATTATTTTTCCACCACATACTCCACTCTCATACAACTTGTTTTTTGACCAGAACGGGCAAATAGGATCTCCATTCTCGTTTTTCGGAGCAGTTTTTACCAACGCAATCACCTCTATTCATTCCACTTCAAACTCAATTTCGAATTTATTATATGTGCGTCTCAAATTCTCCTCTACATCATCCTTTGGGGTATAGTATTCACATAACATTACTTCAACATCATCCACATACCGTTTAGTGCATGTTATTTTTTCAGTTCTACCCCCATATGCTTCATCAAGTCTCTCGATTTTAAAATAGGTACAATCTTCACACTTAAAAGCTGGAGAGAAATTCTTGCAACTTAATGAAAAAGGGTTGTTAATAGTTATCTTTGTTCGTCCCCCTGATGTCTTATATACTCGAGAACATCCAACTTCGCCATCAAGGTATTCACAGTAAACACAGGCTATTATACCATTTTCCAGCTCCTGTATGGGGTTTGTACCTCTTATTTTTATCATAAATTGGACCTCATCACTCTGCCAACCATTCTGGATGCTCTTCTCTAGCTTTCTGGATTATCTTGGTAGCTTCTTCCAATGGAACTACAGCAGTTTCTGGCAGAGGATACGGATCGCCTGGCATGACTTTTGCATCCTGTCCATATAGATACTTGGATTGTCTGAAAGTTTCAGGCCACTTGTACCGGTCCATACCAAACCTGATACTCATATGAGCGCTCTCATCAGGGGTGGGAGGAATCATCTCGTTTCCTATAAACTCATGGCAGGTTTCTTGAGGACCTATGGTATGTTTGGAACACCAATCCTCTCCATAGAGCAACCCATGATATCTATATGTAAACACATCACACGGATTTTGGAGCATCAAATCCAATCCTGCAGGTCTTGGAACATGATCCTCGTTGTAACTCTCAAAAGGCCATCCAACTTTATCTATGTTGAATCCATGCCATAGTTCAGCCATACTACTTATAGAGCTCCGATCCACAATACCCTGATCTGTTGAAGTCGCCTGATGATATGGGAAGTTATGAAATGCAGCTCTTGCAAATTCTGGGCTTTTCTCATTTCGTATGTCCATTTCGATATCTCTAACCAGCATGCCTCCCTCATGAATAGGTCTTGAGCAGCAAATTTCACGTACAGGTTCACCCACTTTAGGGTGTCTCCTATTTAACAATTCAGGATCAATCTCATAGTTTGATGTCCATCCATATGTTTGCATACCATTTTCGTAATGGTAATCGAAGAAATAATGTATTTCAATTGTCCAATCATCATGACATGCAAAGCAAACGTCTACTGAACTTCCAAAAAGCATGACAGTTGCTGATGGATTAAGATTTGTTTTGGCTACAAATGCTGGAGGATATGTTAAAAATGGTGTCACTTTTTCAGGATCTTTAAGCCTCCCCTCTCTAAAATATCTGAAGGTATGTACACATTCTGCTATCCTACTCACCCAATCTTCTAGTTCTTCTTGGAGCATTCTACTGTACATGGCCTGAGTGAGCTTAACTGGCTCATCTCTATCATTAGGACGTCCCAAAACGAAAGCGCTGTACCAATGGCGGTTATACGGCCATACCATCGTGGGATCATGTATCGGTCTCTCAGCTTTTGTCATATATGCACCTCCGATTTTGTCATTATGATATATGATGTATAAATATTTTACCTATTATCACTTATAATCTGGACAAATATAAATTATCATATATTATAATCATACCGCAACACATAAATATTTACATTATTTTTACAACAAGTATAAGTATAGATGAAGGACTCGAATAAGGAGTGTGTCTTCAATGGAGAAAGAGTATGAAGTAAGCATCTACAATGATGAAGGTAAAAAAGTTGCAGAAGACATTCCAGTGAGAGCGTTCCATCCCTTAAGGAATCCGTATATGAAAGAAATAGCATGGACATTGAAAAGAACCGCAATAATCAATCTACGAAAAATTGAAATGATGTTGAGTGAGGGCAGAGCGGGTTGGACTACAGGAACCGGTCAGGACGAGATTCAGATGCCATGGTATGGATTCGATGTGGATTTGGTTGGGAACGCTGGGTACATAGTTGATGAACTGAAAAAAATGCTTCAAATAGAAAAAGAGGATGATACGGAAGTAAAGCCCATTGAAAATGGGCAGATACTGATCGTAAAGGTCCCTAAAGGTAGATTGATTTATGGGGCCGATTACTCAGCAACTTTTACCTCTACGGCTGTCGCTCTTGGGCAGATAATCGCTAAGCTGGCTAATTTGACACCTTTGGAAGAACCGTATAAGCTTGGACTTCTGAAAAACGTTTTGTGGGGAAGGTATCCTCAGTCAATTACTCCACAGAAGGGTAACCCCGTCAGCCTTATGATCAAATATCCTTCGGCTCTTGAAGGACTAGGAACTGGTTTGAAAAGTACAATTATAAACCATCTCGTCGCTTTGGTGGATAAAAGAACGTTATGGGGTGCAGCTCTGACAACTATACTAGAACAGCTATCACAAGCAGAGATGGGAAATAATATGGGCTGGTACGAGAACTATAACCTCCTCGGATCTGTTTACCAGGGATTTAACGCTAATAATATGGTATTGGATCTGGTCAAAGAAAATAGAAACGGTACAGTATACAGTGTTCTGGTAAGCACTTTAGAGAGGGCAATCGAAGACAAGGTAATCGAAGTTAGAGGTGAGGGGTATCCCTACGTGCAACCTTCAGGATACAAGTTATATTCTCCAAAGGATTTCTTACTATGGAATGCGTATGCCTTAGCAGGTATGATGGCAGCCGTCATCGTTAATGTTGGTGCATCTAGAGCGTTACAGTCTGCTGGAGCTGTATTATCCTTTTTTAGTGATGTACTTGCGTTTGAAGCAGGAGGATTGCCAGATGGTGATTGTGGGAGGGTAATGGGAACAGCTCTGGGATATACTTTTTATACCCATGGAGTTTTTGGTGGAGCAGGTCCTGGAATGTTCTCGCTTGATCACGTTCTGACAAGGCATTCTTCAGGTTTCTTTAACCCTTGTATAGTTGCAGCTGCTTGTCTTGACGCTGGAACTCAAACCTTTACCCCAGAGATATCCTCGGGCACGTATTTTATTCTCAGAAAGCACCTTCCTGAATTTGACAAGCCAATTGATAAGGCCGCGGAAGCTGCTGAGAAGATTAAAAATGAGGTGTGAGGTGAAATTATGGCAAGAGTGAGAAAAAGGCGAAAAGGAAGAAAAGTAAAGAGGTATAAGGCTCAGCTGTATCCAGGACCAGATGAGGTATCTGAACGCAGAAGATTTGTGATGGATGCATCCAGACGTTTGAAGAAGTTCAGAAGTATTCCTGACGATAATCTTGTAATGTTGCTTGGTCATAGACATCCAGGGGAGTTATATCTCAGTATTCACCCTCCATTAGATGAACTGATCGAAAAATATGATCCAATTAAAAATATAGTGGAGCCTACTCCTGGGGCCCGAGCGGGTGATAGGATCAGATTCATACTGTTTACAGACTCTGTATATTATCCTCCGATGGCTCCATGGTTAAGGGCCCGGACATATTTAAACAGATTTAGAGGGATCGATACAGTGGTTTATTCATCAAGACAGCTATTAGAGATGCGAGAAAGAGATTTGGAAGCAGTAGCTAAGGAACTAATTGAATCAAACTTGTTTGATCCGGGAAGAGTTGCTATTAGAGGTTTGACAGCTCATGGCCATTCCTTACGTTTGGATGAAGATGGGCTCATATTTGATGCCAGAAGAAGATACAAATTTGATAAAGATCTTGGGGAAGTTGTTTATATAAAGAACGCCCAAGCAGAAATTCTGGATATGCCTATTCCAATAGGGAGACCTTTATCAGAAAGAGAGGCTAGAGGGCAAGATGTAACATATAGATGGGATGTGGCACCATATAAAAGTAGAACTGAAATTATGTCAGTTATTGCAAGATACGGTACTGCTCGAATACTAGGGGGATATAATCCAGAACTCTTGAATGAGATTGATCCTCTGTATTGCGAGCCCTATGAGACCCTAGATAAGATGATGGATTTAGGGAAATCCAAGACCGAAGGAGGTGAATGAATTGGCTGAAGATGTTAATCCATCAGGCGATGCAGGAGAGAGTAATGAGAAGTTTTTCCATTGGAGGAGTACGAAAATCCCACTTGCGACAGAACTCTCCTACAGGTATGACCCAATGGAAATGAAAGAGAAATTCCTTCCAACTGAGAAACAGAGGGAGATCTACAATTCCTTAAATAAAGTATTTAGTGACGATCCAATGGATAAGGTTAACAAAAAAGTGTATAAATACGGAGGAGTAGTCGGCCAATCCAGAACAAAACAAGAGTTTGTAGAGTGGGGGAAAAAACTTGCAAGAGAAAGAGGTATACCGGGGTACAATAGAGAAGTTGGGATCCCTTTAGGTCAAAGGTACTATGAGCCTCAACTCATTTCTGGAACAGATGTGATAGTGGACTTTGACGATTTGAATCTTTATAATAATCCGGCGATGCAACAAATGGTCGATGATGTTAAGAGAACGGTGATCATTGGATTGGATATACCACATAGAGTGTTGCAATTAAGAGTTGGAAAGGAAATAACCCCTGAGTCTATGAATCTGTATATGGAAACCCTCCAGCATACCCTAGGAGGGGGAGCAGTGGTTCAAGAACATATGGCTGAAGTCCATCCAGGTTTGACGCAGGATGCTTATGCCAAAGTCCTTACAGGTGATGATGAATTAAAAGACCAGTTTGACAAGCGGTGGGTACTTGATGTTGATAAAGAATTTCATCCTGAGAGGGCAGAAAAACTCAAAAAAGGAATTGGTGAGAAACTGTATGTAGTAACGAGGAATCCGACCTTGAGAGTAAGGATAGCTGATGGTGGAGCAATAAAGAGAGGTGCTGCAATAGCATCCACAATGGCTTTTGTTGCATCTTATAGATTAACCGGAGAGGCCGTAATCTCTGACTTTGCTTATGCAGCTAAACATGCCCAACAGATCTCTATGGGAGAGATTATGTGGCAGTCTAGATCTAGGGCTGAAAACGAGCCAGGGGGGATACCTTATGGGTACTGGGCAGATATTTGTACTGCTGAGTCTAAATTAGAGCCCAAGCCATTTTTACCCGCTTTGCTAGAGGATTTAGAAGAAGGAAAACGACAGTTGGATGCTGTACTTGAGGCTGGAGCGATAGCAGCCCTTGCGCTAGAGAACTACTGGCTTGGGGTTTATATGTCTGGTGGAATTAGCTTTACCTCAGCGTCTTCTATAGTATTTACCGGGAATATACTCGATGATTTTGTATACCGGTTTGCTGAGCTTGTAAACACGTATTACCAAGGACATGAGAGATTACCCTCTAAATGGACAACTGGAAGGTCGATTACAGAAATGGCAAATCAGTATATGATGGAAGTATATGAGAAATATCCCGCATTACTTGAATACCACTGGGGTGGAGCGCATCGAGTAACTACGATGGGTATTATTGGTCCTGCGCTTGTTACCATAACAACTGGAGACGCTATGCTTGGAAGTATGCTAGTTAATTATGCTATAGGTCTAATAACAAAAGAAGGATGGCTTAGAACAGGGTTTTCTGGTCAGGAGGTTCAGGACCATATTGGGATGCCTTACAGCTGTTCTCTCAGGGCTGAAGAAGGAGGGCTGATTGAGTTGAGAGGTCTGAATACACCATATAAATCTTATACAGCTACTCACGCTGCTGCTTCTGTGGTACAGTGCTATGCTGGGATGATGGGTCGAGGTTCGGCATGGTGTACTAGCCCTCTTGTTAAGGCTGCATTTGCTGATTCACACCTTGTTTTCAACTTTAGAGAGCCAAGAAAAGAATTTGCGAGAGGTGCTTTGAGAGAATTTGAACCTGCCGGGGAGAGAGATCTAGTAAGGCCAGGAAGGAGGTAGGATAAATGGCAAGAGAGGAGTTAGGAGTAATCAAACCACAACTCGAAGAGGAACATTTTAAGCCTAAACCACCACTTCCAAAGGACTGGTATAAGAACGTTGATTGGATTAACCTTAAAGATAGGGAGCCAGATCTTTACACACTGCTATTCGATTTTTTAATTAATAAGATGGCTCCTTGTCCAGCCTGTGTAATGACGACTGCTAAGTTTCCAGCAAGGTCAATACTGATAGAGACTCGACATCCAGAAAGAGGCATAGAGTATGCGAGAATGAGAATCTCTCCCAGTTCTGTTGTTAGAGGTGCTCCTGAACCAGGATCGATGATTGAAGTGGATACAGTTCTCAGAATAGATTACTACGATCTTGTGAGAATACTACTTGGGGAGATAGATACAGTAGATCCAATTGAAGATGGGACTGCAACTTTTATAGGCAATATGACGGCATTGCTGGACTTAAAGGATGCCATTGACTTGGCAATCAAAGGGGATTTAAGCGCTAAGCTTCCTCGCCCATTGATGTGGCCAGATGGCCACCCATAATTTGTTTATTTTTTTAGAGAGATGAGAGTCATTTTGAACAATAGAGAGTTGATAGTGAAAGATGGATTAAATGTTAGAGAGCTCTTACTGGAGGGAGGGTATGATCCTGAATTAGTGAGCGATCTACTTGTAATCAAGAAAAAAACGAATGGAGAAAGTGTATATGATTTAGCCACTTCCAAGGGGGTAGTAAGAGTCTCTACAGAGATACCCCTTGAAGATATACCTGTGCCAACTTCTTTATACATTAAATCTACTCAAAGTATGTATTTCGGTCCTATTAAAAATAACACCATAACTACTAAAAAACCAGGAAGAACAGCCTTGAAGGAAAAGGATGTTTTTTTCTTGAAAGAAGAAGATACATATCTCTCATTTGCTCTTAAAGATCAGGTTGTCCAGGATGCAATTAGAATAGGGAGTGTAATTGGAGGTTTTAATACCCTGGCTACTTTATCCGAAGGAGATAAAATAGTCAGTTTAGTTAGGCTGGCAGATTTTGATGTTAAACGGATTGAACCACATGAGGAATTGAAAGATGGAGACAAGATTTGCTCGGAAATGCATATAATGCTGACTGATTCCCCGGTTTCATCTGAGAGGTTATTTGGGTATGTAAGAACAATGAAAAATGTGTTTCATGTTGATGGATCAACTAATAGCTTTATTATGGCTCTTCCTGATGTAAAAGGAAAGATTCCAAAGGAAAGTGTTGAAGCCTTCAGAGAAATGGGTGAGATATTTATAAGAAATTCTGGAGAAAAAGTAGGTGGGATTTACATATATAGGAAAAGAAGGTTTCCTTCTGTTTATTTCAATAAAATTGGAAAAATAACCTTTGGAATTGAGCTTTTACAAGTTGCTAAAGAAAATGACAGTATTTTTGTAAGAGTATACCCAAAATCGTGTTTTGTAGTAGGGAAGACTCAAATAGAGGCAGGAGAATATCTTGAAAAACTGGGTATAGTTCAGGTGAGGATGGGAAGTACAAAGGACGATAGTATTGTGGTAGATCAGATCCCGGCATTTACCCTTGAGATACACAAGAATAAAAAGGTAAAAACCATCGGATTGGATAAAGAGGAATTGATCCATATCGAGCTTTATACTGAGGATGCCCCAAATTCAGTTAATTATTTTAAAGAAGCTTCAAATTTAATCTATAGTCCTAAAATTGGAAAACTTCGTGTAGAATACAATACAGGCTCTTTAATCCTTTTTCAGATGCCAGAAATTAGAAAGAATGTACTGCCAGAGAATTCGATAAAACCAGAAGAAACAACAGGGTTGGTGGGTATAACCAATTCGAGTAGGCCCCAGTATGGAAGGATCGGAATAAGAATCAAACCAGATCAAAATTTTGGTCCGACTGGAGAAGAGTTTACAGCAACTAACATAATCGGCAGGGTTACTAAAGGGTTAGATAGATTGAGCATAGCAAAAAAAGATGACTATGTATATTTCGAAGTAAAGGAGGCTTAAGGTGGAGATATTCATAGAGTCCGAGCAAAACGAGATTGACGGTCTCAAGGCATATTATGCGTTAATCGAAGATGTATCGAAAGACCTTAACGCATTTAACATTATAAGATCAGTTAGAGTTTTTGTAGATCTTTCCAGTAGCCTTTTTGTTCTTGCATTAAACAGGAAATTTGAAGTTAAGAAGATAAAAGTTAACGAGATTTGCAAAGTAAAAAAAATTAAAGACAGAGTTGAGATAGAAATCTTGGAAGAAAAATATAGTCCAGAATTAGTTACCTTGCTATTCCAAGAGTTCGGCCACGAGAATGTGAATCAGAAAGAAAGATTATTACTGGAGATTACTAACGTTGATGAAGAAGCGATTCAGAAGTTTGTGTATTCATCTTTTATTCCCTTGGATATGCAGCACATCGAGGATATAATCGTTGAATTCGCAAGCAGAATAATTCCAATTGGGTTCTATGCAAGAAAAAGAACATCCTTTGATGATTTAGATGTATTTATCGCAGCTGAGAGGACAATAACCCAAAGAGATCTCGAAAGAACTAAAGAAATCCTTAGTAAACCTCCTAAGAAATTGAAATTTGAAGAAAACTTGATAGAAGAGGGTGAATTCAAATACGTTCCGTATAAGGATGAGTTGATGTGAAATGTTCGAAGTAGCTATGTTTCGAGGAGGAGCATATAAACATAACAAGTTGGTAGAATTGATTGAGGACGTAGGAGGATACATACTTGAAAGTAGAAAAGTCGCTCAAGAAATTAATCTTCGATTTGCAGTACCATTTGAAGATTGGGAATATATTCAGGCTTTTGTAGTGGAGGAGTTGGATGGATCTCTTAAAATATTACCTCTGTTAATGTGTGAAGTGGCAGTTGTATCTCCGACAATCTCAAGGCATCATCTACCTCACTCTGTGTGTGATATAGCTGAATTTTACCGGCGTCGTGGTGCTTTTACAAATGTAATCGGACTTTCAACAGGTAGGGGGAAGATAAGAACAGGTCTTACAGATGAAGAGATAAAAATTATCAATGAACATGAACTTGCTGTAATAGTGCTAGGCAATTTTAGAACTTGCATTGAGGAAAAGGTCAATATTTTTGATGAAATCAGAATACCAAAGATATTCGTTGGTGCTCCAAAGACCATTAATGTCGATGTATCGTATTTAGGTGGAATTGGTAGGAAAGGTCATAGATTCAGCACGATGCATGAAATTCAACTCCTTGAAGCATTAATAGAGAAAAGTAGTATGCTCATTAAAGAATTGAAAAAAGAACTTGAATTAAATCCACCCGTTTATCCCGTTTTTTATGTGATAGATCAGATAAAGAAAAATATAGAAGACCTTCAATACACCATTGCTCCCACTCCTCTGGTACCAAAACTAAATGGATGTAGAGTGAACTTACCATATGGACATTATAATTCAGCATTAAGGGAGATTGAAGTGGGAGAACATAAACTAAAGGAAATATCTAATATGCAAAAATCGTATTTTAATGATTCAATTTTGATTAGACTGAAACCCAGGTATTTACTGGAGGTATAAGTATGGAAGATATGGAAGAAATGACATATGTGGTATTAATATCCCCTGACTCTCACCTTACTCCATCACAGGCTGTAAAACAGATCTTAATGCTAAAGGCCGATATAACTGTAAAAGAAACCTGTTTTGGGATTATCATGCAAGGTAAAAAGGAGATATTAGATGAAGTAATTAAAGAATTAAGGAAGCTTGATGAATATGGGATTTTTATAAAAGAAAGAGGTTTTAAAATATTCGATAATAGAATTTGTCGTTTGGTTAGAAAAAAAAGGAGACCGGGTTTCCACCAAATTGAACGAGAATATTCATCTTTACCATATATAAGAGAAGGATTAATCGCGTATGACAAAGGAATAATATCCCCAGAGAGGATTAAACCGAAAAAAATCAAAAAAGCAGAGTTAGAGAGGATTATCGAGGAGATTATAGATGCGAGTGATGGTGTATCCCCCAACTAGTATTGTAATTGCAGATCTTATCAAAAGAATAGGTCATGAACCTCTTGTAACAGGAAAAATTCTGAGGGATAAGGTAGGAGTGGATTTAGATTCTCCACCATATGAAATAACTTTGAGCGATCTCAAACGATCGCTAAAATATCTTTCAGTTGAGACTCCTGCTGGAATGAGAGGTAGAATTGCGTTAATGATGCCTTTAATTGAAAAAGCTGAAGCAGCAATTATTGTAATGAATCCAGACTTTAGTTTTGGTTGTGGTGGATGTGATAGGGCTAGCAAATTCCTCATATATCAAATTAAGAGTAAAGGAATACCTATTCTGGAGGTCCAATATCCAAATAATAAAGAGGAAGCAGTGATATTTGTAAAGAAAATAATGGATTTTCTCAGAGAATTAGGAGGATAATTATGTTAAAGATCGCTCAATTATCCTGTGGAACTGAATATGCTGGGGTCCAAGGAATTCTTGAGAAAGTAGCAGAAGATTACAACATCCAACTGGTTTTTCCAGATGTGGGGTTTGATGAAATAGAACCACTAAGTTATGAAATTGGTTTGCTACCTGCTTCACCCAGTCTAAAACTCATGATTGCACGAGCTGTAAAAGTACTGGAAAACTCAGAAGATTATAATGGTGTGTTTATTTTGACTTGTTTTAAATGTGCAGAAGGGACTTATATCCGAAATGAAATCAGGCGGTTAATCCATCAAAATACACCTTTACCAATAATAACCTACAATGTGGTGGAAAACCTAAAAATTTCAAATTTGAGAATAAGACTGGAGGCTTTGAGGACTATAATAACAAGAAAAGATATTCTTATGAGAACAAAACAAGAGGGTCTTACTATTGGGATAGATTCTGGTTCTTCTACAACAAAAGGAGTTTTAATGGAGGAAAACGAGGTTACTGCAACCTCGTGGATTCCGACCACCACAGTTCTTGATACAGCTTCAAAAGTACTGGAATCTCTGTTAAATTCCGCTAACATAAAGTTAGGGGAAATAGATGGTGTTGGAGTAACCGGGTATGGAAGAATAGAAGTCGGTAAAATGTTAAAAGCGAAGTTAGTACAGGAGGAAATTAGTGTCAACTCAAAGGGAGCTGCATTTTTAGCCAATCAGCAAAAAGGTAATGCAACGGTTGTAGATGTAGGGGGACTTGATAATAAAGTTATAACCCTGTTCAATGGTCTCCCGGATGATTTTACTATGGGTGGAGCGTGTGCGGGTGCATCAGGGAGGTTCTTAGAGCTTACAGCTCGTCGTCTAGGGGTGACACTGGATGAACTCGGAAAAATAGCGATGGAAGGCAATCCCGAGAACGTACATATGGATAGTTATTGTTCAATATTTGGAATCCAGTCTCTAGTCTCTGCCTTGAGTGAGGGAGCTAAGAGAGAAGATGTTGCAGCAGCAGCCTGTTTCAGTGTTGCAGAGCAAATAATTCAGCAGCAGATGGAGGAAATTGAAATCAGACCTCCTATAATTCAGGTAGGTGGTACTGCCTTGATAAAGGGATTAAATAGGGCTTTTTCTAGCATTCTTGGTACAAAAGTTATTGTTCCAGAATACCCGCAATTTGCTGGGGCAATTGGGGCTGCATTACTTGTGTCTTCTTTTATTTAGTACTAACCCTACATATAAGGGGAAACTTTTTTCATTCTTACGGGCAACATTGTGTGTGATAAAATATGGTAGAAAGAATAGTTTCGATTAATGGGAATAAGAAAAGACATGATATGAGGGTAAACAGAAATGATGATGTTGAAAGCTGTCATGAACTAACTATTGATTTCAAAAATAAGTTGAAAAGAGGTGAAAAGCAAAATCCAGCATCGGAGCTAACACAATGGCCAGTTCAACTGTATTTAGTCCCCTCAAAGGCCCCCTATCTGAAAAATGCAGATTTAGTTTTTGCTGCTGATTGTGTGCCTTTCGCCTATCCTGATTTTCATAATGATTTTTTGAAGGGGAAAAAATTAATAATTGGCTGTCCGAAACTCGATGATTCTGCTTTATATATAGGTAAATTGAAGGAGATCTTAGAGGAGAACGATGTCAACTCGTTGACACTCGTCCATATGGAAGTGCCTTGTTGTTATGGGATAGAGATGATAGCTGAAAAGGCCATTGAACAAATTACTAATAACAAGGGAATCCAAATTCCTGTAAAGAAATTTGTGATTTCAATCCAGGGTGACATTAAGAGTCTTTAGAGTCATGATTTAGATCTGATTTCCTTACCATGGTTTAATACTCTAAATGAGACTGGTATTGGATTGGCAGAATCTAGAGGTAGGTTACTGGTAATCTCTTATTAAATCCAATCAATTTTGATTTTACTGCCCCATAACAGATTGAGTGCTAGTATTTATTGATCTTAGGTATCATCATACTATAATGACAAAATCCATTACAAGGGTAAAAAACGTATACAATTGATTGTAGTTAGATTTAGAATCTTTAAAAATTGGCATGATGAGCTATTTTACAATACTCGCTCTCTTGTACTCTCTTATCAATTTTTGAATCTCCTCTAATTCAATAGGAGTTGGAGAGGGAGATGCTTGATTATTTTTTATTTTTTCTGCTAAGACTCTGTACTCTTCAGCCTGTAAAGAGTGTGGAAAAGCCTCTAACACCGTCTTCCCTTGTATCTCTGCATCTTGAACAACTCTGGAGCGAGGAATATAATGAATCACAGGTACGTTGACCATTCTCGAAAACTCATGTATCATCTCTCTTTCGTATGGTATACCCTTCATATTGGCTATTATTCCCTTCACTTTGAGTTCTCCCCCTCCTCTCTCCATTTCAATAATGTTTTTTACTCCATGAAGTAAATTATTTGCAGCATACAGAGCCATTAGCTCTCCACTTGTAACTAAATATATCTCTTTGGCAAAGTTGGCCCTTATGGGAGAAGCCAAGCCTCCACAAATTACATCTCCTAATACGTCATATATTACAAAAGACACATTATATCTTCCAAATATATCCAATTCTTTTATCTTCTGAAGTCCAACCAAGATACCTCTTCCAGTACAACCAACTCCTGGTTTTGGTCCACCAACCTCAATGCACATGACTTCACCAAACCCATGGAAGATTACACTATCGATCCCTTCTCGAGATATCTTCTCATGATCTGAAAGATGCTCCAATAAAGTTGGAAGCAATTTTCCTCCAACTAATGTCGAGGTTGAGTCTCTTTTTGGATCACAACCAACTAACGCAACTCGCTCTCCAAATTCAGACAGAGCTGCAGCCAAGTTTGACGAAATAGTTGACTTTCCTATACCACCCTTACCATAAATTGCAATTTGACGAAGTGTCATCATAAAACTTCCTTTGACGATACTGGTTTTTTATCATCTCCTTTTTTCGTCTTGTTAATTTGATTAAGCTGTTTTGCTAGTTCCTCTCTTTGTCTCATTTCCTCGATTAAATCGTAGTCAATTTTCTTAGGAATTGCATCATCCACTCTAACCAGCATGCAAGCAATCTCACTCGCCCCAAGGATCACATTCCTCTTAACCTCATAGGCCTCCACCACCCCTGCCTTAACCATATCCCC
>Ga0180887_120_pt1 | contig 18054 bp, 16 predicted proteins | sample Deesub1362A_J573_FD_124184 | JGI IMG/M metagenome (GOLD analysis project Ga0180887, IMG submission 124184) | Archaeoglobi archaeon JdFR-42 | reverse complement strand
CACGAAAGAAGTGCAAAAGCTGATCATAGCTAGGGAGATCTTGAGGAGGATCAGGTAAGACGGGTTATTCTGGATCTTTGGGAAGATCATCAAAGGAGGAACATCTCTCATCACATTCCATGCAGTACAACCAAGAGACAGTATGTCTGATTTTCCGGCAGAACACAACAGGATATTCAGACATCACTTTACCAGACCTCTTCAACTTTCCTGCATCTTAATATTTAACATCTCTCATCATGGACTGGAGCATTAATTATTAAATCAGCAAAAGTGAATCACCAAGGCTGTTTGATGATTTAAACCCATACATTTTTACTAGAAGAACATTTCTAAAATTGTATACCTCAACGTAAGGTAAAGGTGATGTAAATGGAAAAATATAAGGAATATAGAGACGTGCTCGACCAATTGCTGAAAATCGCTATAGCCAATGGAGCAACTCAAGCTAAGGTTATTGAGAGTTCTGATATAGTGGTGGACAGACGTGTTAGGTTAAAATGTATGGTGCCTCCATGCACTTACTTTGGAAGACATCTATTCTGTCCTCCAGAATTCATATCCATTGATGAATTCGAAAAAATTCTTAAATCTTACAAAAAAGGACTGATTCTGCAAATTGAGGGGGAACTTAATTCAACTGACAAAGCACCTGAGAGTCTTACACAAGAGCTTTACAAACAGCTTGAAGAGGAGACAGGGGAAAGAGATTATGCATTACAATTACACAAACTTGTCAATACTGTGGAGAGGGAAGCGTTCAAACTCGGATTGTATTATGCCACAGGATTTATCGCTGGAGCCTGTAAACTCTGTGAAGAATGTGTTGGTCCTGGTAACGGACATGTATGCAGACATCCTTTTGAAGCAAGACCTTCCATGGAAGCCATGGGTATAGATGTGTATGAGACATTAAAGCGTGCTGGATTGTCTATTCGGTTCTCATCTCCAGAAAAGGTTAGATGGACAGGGCTTGTCCTGCTTTACTGATTCCTTTCATTTCCCGTAAATATTATAATGAAGATTGAACAATAACGTGATTGGGGATTAAACAGAAGAAATACATTAAACATAAGCCATACCCAATTTTACTTCGTTAAGTATGAAAATTCTTTTATATATTCATTAATCAATTGAATAACTAAGATGGTGTCTAATATGAACAACTGGTTCACATTTAGTGTAATCGCTTTACTTATGTGGGGTTTATGGGGATTTTTCCCAAAATTAGCAACTTATTATCTTGACCCAATGAGCATACTAATTTATGAGATCGTAGGGACTATTTTCATTGGTGCAGTGATCTTATTTATTGGAGGATTCAAACCAGACATACATACCAAAGGGATAATATTTGGGATCCTTACAGGAGTTACTCTGACACTGGGGTCTCTGTTCTTTTTATTTGCATTGAGTAAAGGTAAAGTGTCTGTTGTCGTTACAATGACCGCATTATATCCACTTATCACAATTCTCTTGGCTTTTTTATTATTAAAAGAGCCGATTACAATTAAACAAGGTATTGGAATTCTGTTTGCACTATTAGCAATGATATTATTCTCGACATGACATCCTACCAATCTGATTTCCATAGGGAATATACTACTGCTAAAGCATTACTTACATGATCGGAGAGCTTAAAGGATTGACAAAGATGATCTGGATTCTCTTTTCGAGAGAATTGTTGAATACACTACCTTCAAAGAACGAAATATAAGCAACATCTAATATGTTCCAAATAACACTCTTGCAACCTCAGCAGGATAATTAGCCAGAAAGTCCCTTTCTTCCTTTATCACATTAAGTACATACTGTGTGGAGGTTCGTTCTACTTCCTCAATTTTTGCAATGGCATCAATAATACGCTTGAGATCTTCTCGATTTATGGCCTTGGAAACCACTATGAAGTCTATATCCCCAAGGACATAATAAACGGATATGACTCCAGGAATTTTTGCCATTTTTGCACCAGTTTCACTCCCAGAGGCTCCAGCATATTTGGTTCTTACAAAAGTGATGGCTGTTATATCCACTCCCAGCATTGATTGGTCGATTTCCAGATTTACACCCTTTATGAGACCTTCTTCTTCCAATTTTCGATAATTATAATAGACAGTAGACTTTGGGATTTTGAGCTCTTTAGAAATTTGCTCTAAGTTCACTTCTTTCATAGCTGAAATCTTATAAAGAATGTCCAGTTGCAGAGGAGTCAGGGTAATCCTCTTCTTTACCTGGCCTGTGATACGAGGATATATGTCCTCAAATTCAGTTTGTTCTTTACTTTTTTTCACGCTATTCGCCTCAAGTTTTAGTTGTTATTTTTTGGTTGTTATATCTCCAATATATTAACGTTACTTAAAATTTATCTTAAATTTTGTAATCTGACCTAGTATTAAGTAGCCGAAATCTTTAAAATCAGGTGGAAAAAGTGAAGACCTGATGCTGTCAAACTACGCGCTTACAGTTCCTTAAGCCTCAGTCTTTCTATGGTTTCATCTAAAGGTCTTCCTTCCTCATCCCATCCTCTTAATCTATAGTATTCAAGCAACATTTTCTTAAAATCTTCTGGTTTAATCGAATGTCCTTTTGCAGCTCCACTCTGTATAGGCTCTGTAAATCTTTTCGGTAGGCTATCCTCCTTTATCCCAAAACCTTCTCTAACATTAAACAGTCTTGTCAAGTTATAGATCCTTTCTCCGATGATTAAGTATTCATCGACTGTCATATTAAAGCCACTAGCATTAAGCATTTCAACTGCATATTTAGTGTTGTACTTTACAAAATCACAAGATGTGAGGGACCACAAAGCGCTATTTTCATTTTGTTCTTTCACTACTATCTCAGCTTTACCTTTTATCGCAAATGGGTCCATGTCTCCAAATGCTTCATATGCGATTGGCCAAGCTCTGAGATGATCTCCACCTCTATCAGCCGTTGCATACGCCAGAGCCATCCCAACAGAGCCACGAGGATCATATCCAGGAATCTCCATTCCTTTTACATGAACTGCGAAACCTGTTCCTCCGACCTTTTCTGCTGCTTTTTTAACACCCTCAGCAAGAATATCACCTACACTTTCCCTATACGCTATTTTCTTGACCATATCAACAAGTCCTTTAGCATCGCCAAACCTGATTCCAAAGTCATAAATCCCTTTTTCAGTGCATTCCATAGCCCACCCAATAACGACTCCTGCTGAGATCGTGTCCATCCCATACCGATCGCATGCATCATTAAATGCAACAATAGCTCCCAAGTTATCCACTCCTGTGTTCGCTCCTCCAATCGAGATAGTCTCATATTCTGGCCCTTCTGCTTCTACACCTTTGAACAAACCATCTGGAACTTTCACCCATCTTGAACATGCAACAGGACATAAATAACAAGCTTTACGATTTTGCTGAATATTTGAAACAGCCTCAATGTCTATCGATTTCGCTCCTTCAAATTGACCTTCCCTGAAATTTCTTGTAGGAAGTACACCTGCACTGTTGGACCATTCTACAATTACCGGAGTTCCATGATCTTTAGCCCATGCAACGTCCTCATCTTTTGGTAGCCTCTTCAGATGGAATTCCCTGAGCTTCCTTAGCTCTTCAGGCATTTCTTTTAATGCTTTATCTTTATCAGCCTTTACTGCAATCGCCTTCAGGCGCTTTGAACCCATTACAGCCCCAACACCACCTCTACCAGCCTGCCTACCCTTATCGTTAGTAATACAGGCAAAACGAACGAGATTTTCTCCTGCAGGGCCTATAGATGCAACTTTGTAACTCTGAAAATGTTCCTCCACTTTGTAGGTGTCTTTTCCCTTCAAACTAGGAACTGCTTCAAGCTCAATTTCATCCTCATCAATTTTCAGAGCTACCCACTCATTGGACTGGCCTTCAAATATAATCCCCCAATATCCAGTAAATCTTAACTCGGCAGGAAAATGACCACCGCTATAACTATCCAGCCATCCACCAGTCAAAGGAGATTTGGTTATCACTACATATCTAGAAGTACTAGGGACATAGCCTGTCACAGGTCCTGTCATAAAAATCAATTTGTTTTCAGAAGACAATGGATCGATTCCCTCAGGCAATTCTTTGTAAAGATAATATGCACCCAGTCCCTTTCCACCAATATATTTTTCGATGACTTTCTTTGGGATCTTCTCTTCTTTAACATCTCCTTCTGTCAGATTCACTCTCAGTAATTTTGCTTCATCAAGAAACCCCATCTGATCACCTGATTTTGTTTTTAGTATTTGGTTAATAAATAATTTATGGTGTTTTACTATTGGAGGAATAATATTTCAATGCATATAGAAAATAGTGTATTTCAATCTAAATTTCAGCTTTAAGTTTAAAACATAACCACATTAAGATCTTAAAACTCATGCAACTTTACCAAATTTAACAACATGCAAATCAAAAAGATCGTTTTACAAAGTCTAGTGAGCTTATGTTTGTTTATTTAATATGCGTATCCCATTTTTATTTATAATTTATCAAATATTACAGAAAAATATTTAAACAATAACTTACAATAATGAACTTTAGTGAAAATGGAGGTATAGATATGCGGATCGTTACTGCCATTGTAAAAGCAGAAAAAGTAAGAGATGTAGAGAGAGTACTAAGGGAGGTTGAAGCTCCAGGTTTTACATATTATCCCGTCAAAGGACATGGTAGGGAGGTTCAGCCTGAACTAAGTGGAGGGAGGGTTGGAGTCCTATTTGCAGATGTTTTACCAAGAAAAAAATTTGAAATCATTTGTCCTGAAGGTATGGTCGACACCATTATCAACAAGATTAGAGAAGCTGTCTCAAGTGGAAATCCCGGAGATGGCATAATCTACGTAACTCCTGTGGAAAGGCTCATGAGGATTTCCACTGGTGAAGAGGGTGAAGCTGTTTTCAAACATTAAGGGGGTGATAAAATATGAAATTTAGTATTGCATATCTCCCAGACCACGATCTAAAAGAGACTTTAGAAATTGCAAAAAAAGCTGATGAACTAGGTTACTATGGATTGTGGCCAGTAGACGAGATTTATCATAAAGATCCGTGGATTACCATGGCAATGTGTGCAATGGAGACGGAAAAACTTGTTTATGGTCCAGCTGTAACCCATGTATATCTAAGAGACCCGACGTTAATAGCCCAATCCTTAGGTACACTGGATGAACTGTCCAATGGGAGAGTTGCGTGTGCTATCAGTATCGGGAATATAATTATGTTAGAACAGTACCATATCCAGTGGAAAAACACCAAACCTATTGCAAGATTGAAAGAGGCTGTATCAATTATCAGAAAACTATTGAACGGAGAGCCATTGACCCATGAAGGAGAATTCTATAGATATTCCGGACTTTTTTCTGCTTCTAAAAAAATTGGAAAGATTCCAATATACATAGGTGGTATGGGCGGGCCAAGATCTTTCAGACTAGCCGGCGAAATAGGTGACGGTGGAATGTTTGCTCTTGGATACTCTTATGATTACTACAAAGAAGTGGTCGAAGAAATGGAAAAGGGTGCCAAAAAAAGTGGACGGGACTTTGAAGAAATAGATGTGGCTGGTTGGATTAATTACTGTGTATCCAAAGATTCTGACGCTGCTAAAGAGGCTGCAAGGCTTATGGTTGGATTCTACATCCCTGCAATGCCAGAGAGACAGCTCAGGGCACATGGGGTGAACCCTGAGGATGTTAAAGAAATAAATGAGGCCTTTTTCCAAGGAGACGTGAAAAAAGTTGTTGATCTTACTACCATGGACCTTGTGGAGCGGTTATCAGTTTCAGGTTCTCCTGACGAGATTGTAGATAAGATAGAAAAAGATTTCATAAAAGCTGGTGTGAAGCATCTTGTTTGTTGCTTTATCGATCCATCGCTCGTTAAATTTTTCACTGGACAAGACATAAAAGGAGTTCCATCTTATACAGAAATGCTAGAACTTACGAAAGAAGAAATAATGCCGCATTTTGAATAACCTAATAACATTTTATAATGTATATTTACTTTTTTATAAACGGCTTTCTTTGATTATTAGTTAAATTTAATTCGATATTATTATTTTATAACGGTGGATTGTTTATATAAATCCTAAATTAGATATAGAAAGTTTTAAATATATGCAATAATCTAACAGATAGAATGAATTAAAAGGATAAATAATGAGCTATCTGGAGGGTTTATATGGGTGATGAAAAATTGCCAGTTGATATACCAGGTATAGATAAAGACCTTAAACAGGAAATCGAAGCCAGGATAGCAGAGTACGAAGAAAAATATGAACCACTTGTTTTTAAGAATACTGATGCCGTAGTTCCAAGAGTTAGAACTGTGGATTACCTAATTGCAGCAGTCATTAACGCGATTTTAGTGATCTATTTTGTCATAGCTATACTCGGAGGTGGCTAATATGCCAGAAGAAGAGATAAAGAAAGATGTCTTTTTTAATCTGCTTCCACTGAAAAGAACAGAGAGGATCTACGGTTTCCTCGATTTTCTAGCGATTCAAATTTGCTTTGGAATTGCAGCGTGGTTCTTTCTGGTTGGTGGCCTTACAGGTTCTGTGTTACCGGCAAGAGAGGCGATTCCTGTCGTACTTTTCGGAAATGCATTCCCACTATTCCTGATCTCCCCTCTTGCAGTGATCTTTGCTAGATATGGAATTGAACAGTTCATAGGATCAAGAGGTGTATGGGGTCATAAAGGAACAGATGTTTGGTTCTGGATCTACATAACTTCAAGTTTTGGGTGGATAGCTTATGCAGCATTCCTTTTCGGTGAGAGTGCTATTAAGGTGGTAGGATTCCTTGGAGTAACTGGAGCGCTTACACAAGAAAGTCCAGGAGCTTCAATCTTCGCATTTGTCGCAACTTTTATCGGACTGTTCATAGCGTTTAAGGGACCAAATGTGTTGAAATGGTTCATGAGATTTGCTGCAGTATTCATGATGGCTATATTGATAGGATTCATTTATTTACTGTTTTCAAAATATGGACTACAGCATATTATGACTACACCACCACCGGAGCCTTTTGAGAGTGTTGCCTGGAGTAGGGCATCCGCTCTTGAATGGAATGTGGGTCTAGGGTTTTCATGGGCTTTTTGGTACGGCCAGTGGACACGTCTTTCGAAATCTGAGATGCATGCATATCACGGATGTCAGTGGGGATGGGGTATCCTAGCAGCTGTTGCTGGTGTTTTCTCCGCATTGACTGCGATAGTTGTTGGATCTTTCGATCCTACAGACTGGATAGTCTCAGTAGGTTCTTTAGGCGTAGCCACTATCGGACTCCTTTTGTTTGCAATAGCAAACATATCATCTATTGGAACACTTATATATCCAATGTCGATTACTCTAAGAAGCAGGTTCCCTCAGCTGAAGTGGGTAATTGCAATACTTATTTGCTCAATCCCGGCATTTATTCTTGAGACTACTCCAACAGTGTTCTACTCTTATGGAAATTACTTAGCAATAATTGCATTCATTACAGGGGTATACGGAGCAATAATGATAGGGGACTATCTGCTGACAAGAGGGAACTACAAGCTTAGAGAACTGTATAACAGGAAAGAAGGGTATAAATATTGGAAGGGATTCAACATACCTGGATTCGTTGCAACAGTTGCGGCCGGAATATTCTACCTCACAACCATTAACCCGATAACCTGGGAAAGCTATAATGGCTTATTTCCAAAGATTACTGCTGGTCTTCCTGCATATTTCATAGCTTTAATAGTCTATGTGGTATTGGCTAAGGCAACAAGGATTCGGTAAATCCTTTTTATTTTTTAATACTTTTTTGAATTATGGTATTTTATTTCAATAAAATTTTATTATAACCTGATTAACCTAACTAAAATTCATAAGTTTTCTTATGAAATTACCGAAAATTTAATATAATATCTAGGATTTACTTTGCTTGGTGAGTTTATGACGAGTATATTAAAATATGGGACAATTGACGATAAAATACTAGAAGAACTGAGAGCCATTGTCGGGGATGAGAACGTTTTTACTGAACCTCACCACAGGGCCATTAGGGCGTCAGTCCCTGCTCCATTTCCTTTACACAAATGGTCAGAGCATACACCAGACGTAGTAGTATTACCAGGTAGCACCCAAGAGGTTTCTGAGGTTCTAAAGATATCAAACAAATATAAGATACCAGTAGTACCCAGAGGTGGAGCTACAGGTCTTGCTGATGGAGCTATGCCTTTAAGAAAGGGAATAATCCTCGACATTAAACGAATGTGTGAAATCCTAGAAATAGATGAAGTGGATAGAACTGTTACTGTTCAACCTGGTATAAACATGCAAGAGCTCAATAGAGTACTAGAGAAACTGGGCTTGTGGTTTCCAGATGATCCAGCCTCTTATCCTGTTGCAGTAGTTGGAGGTAGAGTGGGCACAGGTGGATGGAGTCTCGTAGGAGCTTTCGGAGGACATGTTCCTGATTTAGTGCTAAGTATGGAAGTGGTTCTGCCAACAGGAGATATAATCAGAGTCGGCAATGGGGGTGGAAGAAAAATCAGAAAATCTTCGGTTGGGTATCGTCTCAAGGATCTCTTTATCGGGCACCAAGGCACCCTTGGAGTCGTCACAGAAATAACTTTAGATGTATTTCCAAGACCAGAAGTAGAATTCCCAGCCTTTTTCGGATATAATAGCTTCGAACATGCTTATGAGAATGCATTTAAAATGACGACATCCGGTTTAAGGACATTGGGTGCTGTAGTGATATTTGATGAGGAAAAGGTAGAATATCTGAGAAGAGATGACGAAGCATATATTCCACAACCTAAAAGCATTAAATCAATAATAGCCACTGTGATGTATGGCACTGAAGCAGAGGTAGAGGGTGCTAAAAAAAGACTGTTTGAGATTGCAGAAAAAGATGGAGCAATCTATCTCGGAGAGGAGCTTTCAGAAGGAGACTGGGCATCCAGACATGATAGATATGCATTACCACTCCATGGAAGGAGGAGATCCGATTGGCAGGTGGTTCCCATGACTTGGCACTGTGAAGATGCTGCTATTAACCATAGCCAGTTACCATATGTAAGAAAAAGATGGCACGAAATTGCATCTAGATACATAGAACAATACGATGGGGTCTTCGATGACTGGGGAATGTTTATGTACTCTAATCCACCGTTCAGACCATGGGGGGATTACCTTACAGAAATCGATATCGGGATTAATGAACTTGCTTTAGACGAGGAGACCTGGGAGGCGTGGGTTAATATGAAAAGAGAGATTGCAGAAGTTGTCATTGAAGTAGAAGGATCTATATCTGCCTGTCATGGAGGGACGAGAGAGGGAGATGTAGAAGTGTGTGTGAGGCAGGAACTCAAGGATGGTCAGTTTGAATTAATGAAGAAGATCAAGAAAATGCTGGATCCGAATAACATTATGAATCCAGGGAAGTATATGCTGGATGAAGCATATCAGGAGGGATAAAAAATGGTAGAACTTCTCAGCTACAAGAAATTTTATGACGAACCTTTAAAAAAAGACGAACCAGTTTCAGAAGAGATTACTAAAGACTGCTACACTGTATTCGCATGCAGGCATAAATTCTGTAGAGAAGTCTGTCCCGTATATCAAGAACTAAGAAACGAATCTTACACATCATACGGTTTCCATGCGGCATTACTTTCAGTTTCTCGAGGAATTGAGAGTCTTGGAAACATGAAAGAGACTATTACCTACTGTCTGGAGTGCGGTGCATGTGAACTAAGATGTCCAAACACATTGTTTGGAGGAGATTTCTATAAGCGACGAACAACAACTGTGGACCTTGTTAGGAAAATCAGGAGAGACCTTATAGCAGAAAATGAGAAACCAAACAACTGGGGAGAAGTAGAGAAGAAAATCGATCAATACAAGAAATATTATAACAGCAGCCCAGAAGAGATACGACAATGGGCAAAGGATCTCGAAATCCCAACAACAGGAGATACAATTCTGTTTGTAGATTACTTTACTGCCTTCCAAGAGACTGTAACAGTACGAACAGCGGCCCAGATACTCATGAAAGCGGGTGTAAAATTTGGTGTAATTGAGAGACCTGGACTGACCCTGGGAGAGCTATATGAGACTAATTTTGATGAATGGTTAGCTCATGCAAAAGAAACAATTGAAGCCTTAAAGAGTGCTGGTGCAAAAACAGTGATTGTGGTCAACCCACACGAGTACGTATATCTAACCAGAGAGTACCCAAAATACATGGGTAGTTTACCCTTTAATGTTATTTTCATAACAGAATACGTAGCTAAATTGATCGAAAACAAAAAGATAAAACTTACAACCGAAGTAGATATAAAAGCAACCTATCACGACCCGTGTGCACTGAACAAGTTCTCAGGAATATGGGAATCTCCAAGGAAGATAATAGAGTCAATACCTGGCCTCGAATATACGGATGAAGACCCAGTGAGTCAATGGTACAACTGTTGTGGAAATGGAATCGCAAGCTTTAAAGAATTACATCCAGAACTGTCATACAGAATCGGTACTTCAAGATTGAGAAAAGCTGCAGATCTAGGAGTTCAGTACTTACTTTTGGGATGTCCTCATTGCAAAGACCAGCTATCTGAAGTGCAGACTAAATCTAAAATCAATGTAGAACCTATTCATCTTCTAGAAATAGTTGCAAAGGCCATGGGTCTGGAGGTGTAAATATGGTAAGACATGCAATTATCAAATATGGACACTTCATGGTTGACCCTGATGATATGCAAGATGTGATCCGACAGCAAGAGTTAAACGAGGAGGAGATAGAGCGCATTGTAAAATACAGATGGATGTATCTCGACTGGATGCACAAGCGTTTTGCAGACAAGGTGGTAAAACCACCTGAATAATTTTTTATTTTATTCTTAATGGCGAAAGATTTTACTCATGATATTATTTCAGGAATACGGGTGAGAAGGGATGAGAATTGCAGTGTGTATGAAGCACGTGGTAGATACTACAGAGGTGCGAATTGACAAAAATTCAGGAGAACTGATCCTCAGTGGAATTCCAACGAAAATAAGTGATTACGACAAAAATGCCATTGAAGAGGCTGTCAGAATTAAAGAAAAGAACGGTGGAGAGATTACTCTGATAACTGTTGGACCCAGAGATGCGTTTAAAACGGTGAAAGAAGCGCTGGCAATGGGATGTGATGTTGGATATATAATCTTAGGGGATATGCTGTATGATATCGCAAAATTCCTTGATCCTATTACTATAGCTGAGATACTTTCTAAAGCCATTCAGAAACTAGGCTCATTCGATTTAATCTTTTGTGGAGAAGTTTCAGAAGATGGTTACAACGCTCAGGTTGGCCCAGCTCTTGCAGAACTGCTCGGATTACCTCATGCTGCATATGCATCAAGCCTGGAAGTCGAAGATAACTTAATCAAAGTTGAAAGTATGTATGAAGATACTATCGAGACTTTTGAAATTCAGTTACCAGCTGTAGTTACAGTTAATAGACTAATAAATACACCCCGGCTACCCACTCTTATTCAAGTTATGAAAGTACCCAAAAACAAAATTATTTACTGGGATCTTGACGAATTAGATTTATCTGTTGAAGAGATTAAAAACTCAAAAATCTATACATCTCTAAAAGAATATCATGAGATGAAAGTAGAGAGAAAATCAATTATCTTTGAAGGTGAGGCTGAAGACGCTGTCAGCAAACTAATTAAGCGATTAAAGGAGGAGGGATTACTGTAATGTCATCTATTCTGCTATTTTCTGAGAAAGAGGAGGTTCTTTCGAATCTAATCAGTGCTGGAGTGCATCTTCGAGAAATAATAAATGCTGACCTTTACGCTATACTCATTGGAAAAGAGTTGAGAGAAAAGGGTGAAAAACTCCTTAAGATGGGGATCGATAAATTGATCAGAATTGAAATCGAACAAGAGACTCTTTTTCCAGAAAGCTATGCAGATTTGCTACAGAAAATGGTAGAAAAATACAATCCTGAACTTGTGTTAATAGGAGCCACTCCCAAAGGTAAGGAGATAGCACCAAGACTGGCTGCCAAGCAAAAAGCAGGGTGTATCACTGAATGTACTGGATTTGAAGTTTCCGATTCAGGAGAACTAATATTCAAAAGAATGATTTTTGGAGGGATTGTAACTGGGTTCTTTACTATAAACACTGCATTAAAGATATGCACCATACACCCTGAACACTTTGAAGCACCAGAACCCACTGGAAATATTGGCGAGGTAGTTGTGGAATCAGTGGAGTTTTCAGTTCCAAGCAAGAGACTCATTGATGTGAAGAAGATAAAGAAGACTGTTGACCTGTCAAATGCTGAAAAAATTGTATCTGTTGGAAGGGGGCTTTCAAAAAAAGAGGATCTTGACATGATTTTTGAACTGGCCTCACTGATAGGTGCTGAAGTAGGATGCTCCAGACCATTAGCAGAGGACTTTAAGTGGCTTCCTAAAGAAAGACAGGTTGGGCTAACTGGTGAAACAGTAAAACCGAAGATATATATGGCAATTGGGATCTCAGGGCAAATACAGCATTTTGTTGGGATGAAAGAGACAAAAACCGTGGTGGCCATAAACAAAAGCAAAGATGCCCCCATATTCCAACAAACTGATTATGGTATTATTGGAGATTTATACAAAGTTGTACCACTTCTCATATCTGCATTGAAAAATCAGCAATAGGGTGTGTAAATGATACCAACAAGAGAATACATGCCATTCATGCCAGAATGGACTCCATACCTCATGTATCTTTTTTTCTTTCTTGCTATTGGTATTTTTTTGTATAGATTTAACTACAATCTAAGAATATATGGCATAGGGTGGATTCAATATTTTAAAGAGCTCAAAGATCACCTGAAAAACGAATCTCAAGTTAGATTTGGTCTAATCCTAAATTATGTCTTTGGGCAGAAAAAAATAATTAGAAAAAAATATGCAGGTGTAATGCACGTACTCATTTTCATCGGTATTATTGTTCTATTTATCGGAACATTTTTGATATTTCTACAAGAGGATATTCTGAAGTACGCTGGTATAAAGTTCTTAAAGGGTGCATTTTACCTTACCTTTGAAGTAGTAATGGATACTTTTGGCTTATTTTTGGTTATCGGTTCATTAATGGCATTATACAGGAGGTTAATAATAAAACCAGAGTATCTCGAGAGCAATGCTTTTGATTATATTTTGCTGTTGGCCTTGTTATTTATGGGGGTGAGTGGTTTCATCCTAGAAGGGATGAGACTTTCAATTACGCAACCTCCTTGGGCCAAATATTCGTATTTCGGCTATATTTTTTCGTGGTTCTTCGCTAGAGAAAGCTTACAGACAATATACCCAATCATCTGGTGGGCTCATGCTCTTGTTGCCTTTTCTATAATTGCAGTTATCCCGTACACAAAACTATTCCATATTGTTCTTATACCTACAAACCTTGTTTTTGCGGATTTAAAACCATCGGGAAAGCTTACAACTCCATTTAACCTCCTCCAAATTATGGAAAGTGAAGAAGATATGGACATCGAGGTGGGGATATCAAAGACTTCTGAATTGAAATGGAAAAAACGGGTGGAAGTAGATGCCTGTGTCAATTGTGGGAGATGTCAAGAAGTGTGTCCGGCTTATGCTGCAGGAAGAGATCTCTCACCTCGATTGGTGATTCAAGAAGTCAAAACTCACTTATCTGACAGGGATAAAACACTAATTAACGGAACTATTTCTGAAAATACCATATGGTCGTGTACAAACTGCTATGGATGTGTAGAAGAGTGTCCTGCACACATTCATCATGTTGATTTAATTACAGACTTCCGTAGATTTTTGATTGGAGATGGTAAAATAGATGAACAGAAGATTACTATACTATCCAACCTAGACAGAAATGGTAATCCCTACGGAGTCCCCTCTTACCAGAGAGCTGAATGGCTTAATAGTTTGGAGGCTCCAAAAGTAATGGATAATCCAGATTTTGAGTACCTGTACTGGATAGGATGTGCTGGATCAATAGACTCTAGAGCTCAAAACATTACTCGATCAATGATCCAGATCCTGAATAAAGCTGGTATAAATTATGCAATTCTTGGGGAATATGAAAAATGTTCTGGAGAGATCGCTAAGCGGTTAGGGGAAGAGGGGAGGTTTCAACAAATTGCATTAGAAAACATTGAAATCTTCGAAATGTATGGAGTTAAGAAAATAATAACCCATTGTCCCCATTGCTTTAATGTGTTCAAACTCGAATATCCAGAACTTGGTGGGAAATATAAAGTAATTCATCATTCTGAATTTATAGCCAGATTAATAAAAGATGGTAGACTCAAAATCGAACCATTTCAACTCAGAAATATGATATACCACGATCCATGCAATTTAGGCCGGATAAATGGGATTTATGATGAGCCTCGAGATATCTTAAAGGCATCAGGTGCAAAATTAATAGAACCAGAAAATACAAAAAGTAAAGCCTTATGTTGTGGAGGTGGAGGGGGTAATTCGTTTTATTCTGTTCCAGAAGAGACTAAAATCAGCCAGATACGAATAAAAGAACTTACAAGCCATGGAGTAAACATAATTTCTGTTGCCTGTCCATTCTGTATGAGTATGTTCGAAGATGCCAAGAAAACAGCGGGTCTAGAGGAGAGTATCCAGATCAAAGACTTAGCAGAAATAATCGCTGATATCATACGAATATAAAGAAAATTTATCTAATTTGGATGACATATATTTAAATTCCAGTACTTCTTTAATCATATGGGAATTAAAGTTAAAAAAGTTTAAATATTACTAAAGAAAATACAACACCAATTAGAGGGATCAAAATGTCCGTCTCCAAAGAACTAATCAAGATGAGAGAAAAATATGTTGCAAGAGGGGTTTTCAACACAGCTCTGCAATTCGTTTCTCGTGCGAAAAACGCAATAATTGAAGATGTTGACGGAAATAAACTGATAGACTTTACCTCAGGTATTGCTGTCCAAAATTCTGGTCATTCTAACGATCTAATTACCCAAAGAGTGAAGGAACAGCTTGAAAAATACACTCATGTGTGCTTCCATGTTATAATGTATGAACCATATGTGATGCTCGCAAAAAAACTTGCAGAAATAACTCCGGAAGGGCTGGAAAAATCCATGTTTGCAAACAGCGGAGCTGAGGCTGTCGAGAATGCCATCAAAATAGCAAGAGCATACACCGGAAAGAGAGGGATTATTACGTTTGAAAATGCTTTTCATGGTAGAACTTTCATGGCCATGACCTTGACGAGCAGTATTCAACCCTATAAAAAAGGATTCTCTCCCTTCATGTCTGATGTTATTAGGTTGCCTTTTGCATATTGTTATCGCTGCCCTATTAAAAAATCATATCCTGAATGTGGGATTGAATGCTTGGAATTCATAGAAAGGGCCTTTGTAACATACATATCCGCAGATGATACGGCTGCTATTATTACTGAACCAATCCAAGGGGAGGGTGGCTTTATCATACCCCCAAAAGACTATCTCCAAGAAATGCGAAAAATTGCAGAGGAAAATAATGTCCTCTTTATCGCTGACGAAGTCCAAACTGGATTTGGGAGAACTGGCAAGACATTTTGTATTGAGAACTATGAAATAATTCCGGATTTAATGACTGTAGCCAAGGCATTTGGTGGTGGATTCCCGCTCAGTGGTGTGATAGGTAAATCTGAGATCATGGATGCTCCAGAAATTGGGGGAATTGGAGGAACATACGGTGGGAATCCCATAAGTTGTGTGGCTGCCTTAGCTGCCATTGAAATTCTTCAAGAGAAACGACTGGCAGATCGAGCGAGACAAATAGAAAAAATTACCATGGAACGATTTGAAGAATTTAAAGAGAAATATGTTATTGTAGGAGATGTGAGGGGGATGGGAGCAATGAATGCTATTGAACTCGTCAAGGATCGAGAGAGAAAAACTCCTGAGAAAGTAAAAACTGGAGAAATAATCAGAGAGTGCATAAACAATGGCCTCCTCATTCTTAAAGCTGGCATATATGGTAATGTTATCCGGTTACTCCCCCCTCTAACTATTGAAGAAGAAATATTGATCCAAGGACTGGATATACTTGAAGGTGCCATCAAAAAATTTAATTAATAATATATCCAGGAAATCGAGAAAGGATTGACTTATATGAAGTACCTGTACGTTGATCTCTCTGAAAGGAGAATTGAGGAAATAGAAATCCCTCCAGACTGGAAGAGTAGATTTATAGGAGGCAGGGGCCTAGGATTAAGATTACTGGTGGAACATACTGAAGATCCTTCAGTAGATGCCTTTTCCTCTGAAAATCTTTTGGTTTATTCCATTGGCCCCCTGTCCAAGACAAACGTACCTTTTTCAGGTAGAATGAATCTGACGAGCTTTTCACCCCTTACCAACACAGTTTTTTCTTCGAATGTTGGTGGATTTCTTTCAGAAGAACTCTACAAAACCGGATATGACGCTGTTGTTGTGACTGGAAAAGCCGAAAATCCATGCTATCTCGTGATTGATAGAGCACCAAGAATCGTTGATAAAAAATCTCTTTGGGGAAAAGATGTGTTTGAAACATCTGAATACATCAAAGAGAAAGAAAATGTTAAAGATAGAAATATCGCATGTATCGGACCTGCTGGAGAGAATCTTGTTCGTTTTGCAAATATCATGGTTCAGAAACACAGAGCCTTTGGTAGGGGTGGACTTGGGGCAGTTATGGGTTCTAAAAATCTTAAAGCCATAGTTTTCAAAGGTAAAAAAAGGGAGAAAAGAAATCCTGATTTTATAGATGAATTGAGGAAAAAAGTTAGAGAGACGCCAAGCAATCTGAAAACTATGGGAACCAGCAATATAATCACTATCGCCAACGACAATGAGGCTTTACCAACCAGATACTATGCAGAAACTAAATTTGAGAGAGTGGATGATATCAGTGGAGAGAGACTCAAGGATTTCACCATAAAAGCCGATACTTGCTTTAGCTGTTTGGTTGCATGTAAGCGTATTACAAAAAGCGAGACCTTTAATGTCACAACAGATGGCCCAGAATACGAAACACTGATGGCATTTGGATCCAACCTTCTCAATAGTGACCTCGAGAGTATTATCTATCTCAACGACCTCTGTGATCGATATGGAATCGATACCATATCAGCAGGATCTGCTGTGGGATGTCTCATCAGAGGGGCCTCTCAGGGAATGGTACAGCATGCCATCAGATGGGGAGATATCAAAAAAATAGAAAAAGTCCTAAACGACATCGTTCACAGGAAAGGTATTGGAGAGGAGCTTGCTGAAGGGTCAGCGAAATTTGGGAAACGATATGGAATTCAGTCCTTCCACGTTAAAGGTCTTGACCTTCCCGGGCATGATGGTAGAGGGCTGTACGGGCAGGCACTAAGTTATGCTGTATCCAATAGAGGGGCAGACCACCTATATGCTACAGTGTACATTGATGAGTACAATCAGCCCCATAGAAAGGACATAAAAGGAAAATCTAGAATTGTAATTAAAAACGAGAACAGAAACGCCGTTCTCGATTCTCTTGTCCTCTGTAAATTTTCCGTTAGGTTCTATGATGAGGAAGACATAGAAAGAATTGCTGATTTTTCTTTTAACATGGAGATGGAGGATCTCATGCGTACTGGGGAGAGGATAGTTAATTTAGAGAGGTTTGTAAATTCCCGAAGGGGATTTTCAAGAAAGGATGACATTCTCCCTCCTAAAATGAACATTCCTATTGAAGAGGAACTTCAGCAATATTACAGGCTTAGAGGGTGGGACGAAGAGGGTATTCCTTCTGAAAGAAAACTAGAAGAACTTGAACTAAGTGAATTGATTGAAAATAATTTTCAATAAATCTTCTGGATCATCATATCAGGATAATAAGGTTTAAACGGTAAACTAAACTTTCACATGACCGAATGAACGTTTTTAATTGGTCTTATCCTTTGTTTGATCATCAATTTAGCCCACTACACATAATGCCTCATAAGATAAAGTATAGGATAGAGGTGATGTGAATGGATAGAAGAATATGGATGCTGGTTGGAGGATTGC
>Ga0180887_107_pt1 | contig 24488 bp, 29 predicted proteins | sample Deesub1362A_J573_FD_124184 | JGI IMG/M metagenome (GOLD analysis project Ga0180887, IMG submission 124184) | Archaeoglobi archaeon JdFR-42 | reverse complement strand
GTTAATTTTGGATAGGGTTAAGGTTGAGCTTGGGTTGGTCGAAGTCAGGGGTATGCTGGTTGAGCCCTGATTTAAAAACTTTATATAAATTTTAATGGTGAGATAATGAAGGTAAGAACATCTTTGTACATAAACGAGGATTTGCTTAGTCAAGCGAAGGAAAGAAAGATTAATCTATCTCAATTAATGGAAAAAGCCATTAGAAATGCCTTGAATGAGGATAAAACAAACGAAAAGCAGGCCTGGAGAGCCTGTGTCCCCCTGGGACGCAAGGGTTCAAATCCCTTCCTCGGCGTCTTTTATCTGATTATTAACCCTTTAACAGTTATTTTACAAAACAGATTGGTTTGATAATTAATGTCTTTTAAATATATTTAATCTCTTTCAATACACTAGCATAATTTTCTATATAATCACTCTATGTGTAATTAAATTGAAGAGGGATGAGATTTAACTTCAATTTATTGGTGGAAATTCGGAAATTAGTGCTAACTTAAAAGAAGTCCATTTTTCGGTAAATTTTTGCACTGTCTAGAGTCTCTTCAGGGCTTTTTGAGGGAACTTATCTCTTAACCCCCCAAGCTTTTTATGCATGGTAATTTCAATATATCGCATTGGTAGTGCACTTTTGCATACTCTATGTCTATACGCTAATATGAGATTTTCATACTTCCATAAAGTTTATATAATAATATATAATGACAAATGATAAAACCAATAGTTGTGAGAAGACTCGGCGATTCTGATATTAATTGGGACCTCCGAAGTCTCCTCTCTCATCGACTGAGAAATTATGCTAAGTAGAGGATTCTTTGGAATCCTAATTTTATCAGAACTCCCTCACACTCTTCTCACGACTTATGGGGTTAAGGAGGTGAGACAAATACTGTTTGGGATGGTAGAATTGAAAGTTGAGAATTTTGAGAGATGGAAATCAACCTTTGATGAAGCTGCTAAAAATGGAAAGCGGATAGGTTGATAAGAGGGATATATTTTCCGCAATGTTAACGGCCCAGATGATGTCATCGTTTTTTAGTTCGAAAAGTTGGAGAAGCTCAAAGAGTATGCATCATCTGATGAGTTCGAGGAATCCTAAAAGAAAGTTGGAGTAATAAGTGATGTCTGAAATAATGTGTCTCTCGAAGAAGTGGAATAAGCCATCTGAATGATTTTGAAAATGTTTGTGGCAAATTAGATTAAGGTAGGAGGTGTTTGGAAATGGTAGATTTGATCTTAACCATTTCAATATTTTTGCATCTCATAGCAACAGTACTTTGGATAGGTGGTTTGGTCATATTCAATGTATTGGTTGTCCCATCGGTTCAGAGATACCTCGAACCACCCATCGCAGGTAAATTAATGGGTCCAATGGGGGCAGTAGCAAGAAAAATTTTCTACATCGGTGTAGTTCTGTTCCTTGTGTCTGGAAGTTTAATGACAATTGTAAATCAGAATTACGAGGGATTACTTAATTTTGGAAATGCTTGGTCACAGGCAATGCTCGTGAAGCATATTTTGGTCGGAATTCTGATAGTTCTTGCGGTATACCACCACGAAATCCTTATACCGAAACAAGCCAAGCTCGCAGGAAAACCATCGAAGGAGCTGGAAAAAGTTGAGAAACAGCTAAAGTTAGCTGGAATTGCAGCCTTAATACTCGTTTTTGTAATACTATTACTAACTGCTATTGCTTCGGCTATTACTTCAGTTCAGTAGGTCTTAAATTGCCCCTTTTCCTTTTTTATCATTCTATATAAGATGAGTTGCATTATTTACTTTTTCAACTAGGGCAAAACATCCTTTTAACCTTTTCTCAGAGATTGACTATAGAATGTAGGGCATCCTAAAGTATTTCCATGGCCTTTTCACATGGTTGTGGGGTTAGAGTCTTCTTCTACTGGGTCTTTAGATTTTTCTGAGGATTCAATACTTTCAAATAACTTAGTGTGAGTATATATTAAAGTAGATTGAGAGGTCTAGATTATGGGTCTGAGGTTTTACATTGTAGATGTCTTCTCTTCCTGTAAATATGCGGGTAACCAGCTGGCAGTTGTGAGAAATGCAAGTGAGTTATCGAGTCATGAAATGCAGCAGATAGCTCAAGAAATGAATTATTCAGAGACAACTTTTATTCTATCTGATCAGGAAATAAATGGTGGATATGATGTACGCATCTTCACTCCCAAAAGAGAAGTTCCATTTGCAGGACACCCATCCCTTGGGACTGCGTTTGTAATTCAAAAGGAGATTATAAAAAAGCCAGTTGATACTGTGTTTCTGAATCTGAAAATCGGACAGATTCCTGTTACATTGAGTTATAAAGAGGAAAAGCCAGACATATTGTGGATGCGTCAGAAGAGACCAGATTTTGGTAGGATATACTCCCCAGAAGAGATAACATCAGTTCTGGGTTTGCAAATTAGAGATATAGACAAAAGGTTTCCCGTTCAAGAGGTTTCTACAGGGATACCATTTATTATCGTGTCATTGAAAACACTTGCTGCCCTGAAAAAAACAAGAATAGAGAAAGACAAGTATTTTGAGCTTATTAAAGATACTGATGCAAAAGCCATTCTCGTTTTCTGTCCGGAAACTTATCATAAAGGGAATCATCTTAGCGTGAGGGTATTTGCAGATTACTATGGGGTTCCTGAAGATCCAGCCACTGGAAGTGCAAATGGATGTCTAGCGGGGTATCTTGTAGAATATAAGTATTTTAACAAAAATTACGTTGATATTCGTGTAGAACAGGGGTATGAGATCGACCGCCCTTCTCTGCTATATCTGAAAGCAGAAAAAGTTGATGATGAAATCCTCGTTTTTGTAGGTGGGAACGCTGTGATGGTGGCAGTAGGGGAGCTTGTATAATTTTACAATGCTATACGCTTACAAATTAGAGAGTGAGATAAGCAATTTATTTATATGGTAAACACAGTGTGAAACCTCCATGGAGTTGAAAATCACCCCTCTCAAATGTACCGGTTGTGGGGCCTGCGAAATTGCCTGTAGCATGTACCAAGATGAAACCAACTCCACCATGGTCTCTAGTATAATTCTTCACAGAGAAGAGAAAAAAAATTATTTTGGTATAATGATCAAAACCCAAAAAGATGTGTATCTTGCAAGGCCTGAGGGGCCAGAATGGCTTAGCCAGAGTGAGGGGGCAAGTGGTCCTAAACCCATTTTACTAAGACCTCCCTGCGATGGTTGTAAAAATCGTGAGGATAAACTCTGTGTAAAGTTCTGCCCATCAGGTTCAATTGAAGAAGGTTTTACAGAGGAGGCGGGATAATGGATCTGTATAATGGTAGATTACTGGTTGTTGATCTTACTACTGGGAAAGTAGAAATTAATACATTGAAAGAAGACTTTTTTGAGGAAAATGTTGGTGGTATACTTGGAAACATACATCTTTTTGAAGAATATGAAGAGATGGATCCATTGATTATTGGAACCGGTCCTTTCACTGGTACACTCTTTCCAGGCTCATGTGGTGGGGTTATCTCTGCAAGGAGTCCTCTCACAGGAAATCTATCTCATTCTCCTGTAACTTGGTTTTTTACTCCAGAGATGAAACTAGCGGGATTCGATCATGTGGTGATAGGAGGTGCGGCTGAGGATCCATCCTTTTTATGGATCAGGAATGAAAACGCAGTAATAAGAGAGTTCCCGGAAGACATAATAGAGAGCTGGGAAATAACAGATTATCTCCGTCATGAACTAGGGGACGACAGGGTTCAGATTTTGACAACCGGAACTTACGGATTTGATGGAGGTCTGAATGCCCAGATAATAGAGAATTATTGGAATTCTTTCGAGAGATATGGTTTTGGTGGGCTAATGGCTGGAAAAAATTTACGTGCCATAGCCGTAAGGGGATTAGGAGATATATTGCTCGCGAATCCAGAAAAGTACATGAAAGGTTGCCTTAAAGTTTTGAATCAGACAAAAAACAGTCCTTATTATCCTGAGGCTTTCGAAAAGCTCGTCCACTCATATAGTGCTGACCCAGGCATAGAAGAGATAAAACATAGAGTAGATGGTTGTTTTAACTGTCCTATACCCTGTAGGGTTTTTGTAAAGTATAACGAACCTGCAAATGAATTGTCGTCAACTGATATTGAAGAACCTGGGATGCTATTAACAGACTTCGAAGCATTTGCAATATTGAGAAAAAAAGGATTGAATGGAGAAAAAGCCGCTCGAGTTATGGAAATACTCTCTAGGAAAGGAATTGATCCTGGAGTAATAACCTCAACTAAAACCAATGCCTTTGAAGGCCTATTAAAGGAGATTGAGGAAATATCAGGTATTAAGGAGCACGTTGAAGGAGACATTTTTTTAATTTCTCGAAATAACATTGCCAATCAAATTGTAGCATATACTTTTGGGTTCTGTCCTGTACTTTCGCACATGGCAGAGATTGTTGATTATGAGTTATTTTCGCAGCTAATCATGGATGGGGCTGACATCGAGGTGAATATGGTTGAAGTCGAAGGGAGGATAAATAAGATTACCCCTTGATCTGGATATCACCTCTGAGGATAATATTTGAGAAGTATTAAGTGGAAAGATTTTTATTGATTGGCACAATCACTGGTTAGAGGGTGACATGGATAAAGAAAAATTACTCATTGGGGGATTAACTGGACTGATTATAGTCGTGGCAAGCCTTGTAGTATATTTCAAAGGGATATTGGGGTTGATACAGGTTATAGGTATACTTTTTTACCTAGGGGTTGCTGCCGTATTGTGGATAATGTTTTTTATCCTAGTATATGCTAGAAACATCAAATTTTCAACCCTCTCGCTGTTCTATGCTCTCATTTCGACTTATGGTATCTATGCAACCTACCACTTTTTGTGGACTGCACTGGCAATACTGGCATTTTTCATCATATCGGCTGTAGCCTTATTCTGGTGGATCTCTGAGCCAGATTTAACTCTGACAGACAGGTTCAGAAGTCCTGAAAAGCTTGAAAAACTCGGAAGATGGTTACAGGCGGCACGTAAATATGAGAAGACGGAGAGATATGAAGAGGCCGGAAATTGTTATATCAATGCCGGTATGATGGAATCTGCAGCCTGGAGTTTTGAAAAAGCTGGAATGTACTACAAGTCTGCAGAATTGTACCAGAAACTTGCAGAAAACAAAAATGAGCCATATTACTGGAAAGAAGCCTACGAGCTATTTAAGAAATCGGGAGAATTGAAGCAGGCTGCTAGTTGTTTGGAAAAGTACGCTATTGATGAACCATGGTACTGGGAAGACGTAGCAAAAATACTTGAAGAAACTGGTGATAGTGAGGCTGCAAACCGGGCATGGGAGCGTTATCTCGAGTATTTGATGAAAGAGGCTAAAGAAGAAGGAGTGTTCTGGGAGGATGTGGCCACAGTATATGAAAAGCTTGGGATGAAAGAAAAGGCTAAAGAAGCAATGAAAAAGTATCTAGATTACTGTATCAACGAAGCTGAAAAAGATGAAGCTTGGTGGAAACATGTTGCCGAGGCATATAAATGGCTTGGGATGGAGGAAAGTGCTCAAGAAGCCATGAATAAATACGAAGCATACAGAGAGAGAACCAAAATTCCAGGTTGATATCAGTTTTGTTCGTTTTGTAAACTCTTTAATCATAATTTGAGATTCACTGAAAAGAGTGTTGTTGAAGATTACATCAGTCAAAGCTCTAGGAAAAAGATTGGAAGTATATACCCTCTGAAGATCTTGCAAGAGGTATGGGCATCAATCTCTCAAGATTTCTCGAAGAAAAGCTTAGAGAAGAGCTGAATCACAAAAATAATGCATGCGGGGGAGGGATTTGAACCCTAATTTGCTAGTAAAATTTAGTTAGATCAACATTCGAGTATATGTATCTGATGATATTCTGATCATGATAGTTGATTAGTCAATATAGCGATATAAGAAGAGTCCAAAACGAAACAGATCAAAGAAAATTATATTTAATATGTGAATTATAGCAGTTTTACGATGGTATATAAGACTAGAGATTTGATAATCCCGTTCATTATCTTTCTTATAGCACTTGTCATTACTTTTATCTTACTCCGAAAACTTGGTAAACCCTTTTGGATTACAGACAGGAAGATTTCAGATCCATTTATATTATCTATAGTGGTGAGTATTATCATTCTTGGAATAACTCTTCATCTATCTGGTCAGATGGAGAATATTCTAAACGAAATACAATCTACAACAAAAGAGACATATTATGAAGTAAAGAAATTGTCAGGAGAAATAAGATTTGGCAAAGAAACCTCTCCTCCAATAAAGATAAAAACAACCAAAGTACCAATCACTCCTGATGGCACAATAACCTTATGGCTAACTTTAAATCGACCTAAAGGTGTATATCAAAAGGGCTATATTTTTGATATTGCTGACAGCTACGTAAAGAACAGAATGTCTTTGTATGTGGATGAGAATGGATTTTTGACATGGAGAATTATAGATAATAATTTTGTCATTCATTCACTTCGGTACGATATAACACAGTTTCTAGACGGTAAAATGTTTTATGTAGCTCTAACTTGGTCAAAAAATGGTGAGCTAAAAATGTACATCAACGCCGATCTGGTTAGCCAAGTAAAGCTTGATAGGTTGGATCTTAACATAACTTCCACTGAGATGTATTGGGGCTCAGACATAGATGGTAATTATGCAATAAATCTCAATTGATAACATTTGAAAAAAAATCTATGTAGTGTTATTGAATCTGTTTAAACATCACTAGCTTTATTTTAGGCATAAACTCAAACTTCACCTATTACTTGAGAATTTTGACCATGTAGTTAACACTAAATTTGAGCAGATTGGCGAGTGGGTCGATCTTTGAAATATGGAGAAGAGTAATTTAACTTCTTGGTGGTGTTACCTCATCCTAGGAAATCGAAGAGGGTAGAACTAAAACTTTTGAGGGTACTCCTCTACCCATACAACTGGATTTACTACTGAAATCAGGTTTATTCGAGATGGACAAATAATTGAGATTATCTCTCATACCGTAAATTTTTTAGTTTTTCGTTCCTTAAAAATGGTTGTGAAAGTTAAAGCATTTATTAGCCTTAATAACGAACATGGTCTCTTCGTAAAAGATGGGGTTTTTGAGGGATTATCAAATTCTGATTTTGTTATAGTAAGATTTCCAATCACTAGCAAATATATCATAGAGAGAATTTCTAATTTTTCAGAGCTAAACTTAGAAGAAGAATCAAAAATGCTCATTAGTTTGTTTGATGCTTTGGCATCTCAGCACTACTATTTCCTCTCTGAATTTGAATTTACAGAAAAAGTTGAATGGAAGCCTAAGCAGTATGATTTCCTTTCAAAACTCAACCCATATTTTGACATAAACAAAGGAAGGAGAGAGTATAAGGCATTTAAAGAGCTATACAACTTGGTAGAAAATTTATTTTTAGATTTCACAATGTCTCTAAGATCAAACGGCAAAGAACCGTATGAGTTATTTGTAAAGAGGGATGAAGAATTCGTAGGATTACTGGAGGGCGTATCAAATTTATTCATGAATGAGATCGCTAATGCATATACTAAAGCAGATGTAGTCATAGGTTGTGGAACTTTCATATCCTTAGCGGATTTCCCAGTGGACTTGGCATTCCAGTATTCTGGCTTTGATGTTGGAGAACTTAGCTACACGTCTACCAAAAAACTTGTTACGGTAAATCCATTCATCTTTTACTGGCTTATTACAAGTTTTTTCCAGTGCAAAAATGGGACGGCAGTACCAAGCTATATTCCCATCGAGATAAACAATATACCTCCGACCGTTCAATTTTCAAACGTAAAGGAGCTGAAAATTCGCACATACAACCCGTCTGAGAAAATTTCAAAAGTATTTATATCAAAAAAAGGTATTGAGTTCATTATAGAAAACTTAAGAGATACTGTTTTTTCACACAATCCGATAGTACATCTAGGTGAATTTCTTACACCGTTTACATCCCCCTCCGTCGTGCTTGAAGTTGATACTGAGGAAACTGAAGAAGACCTTCCATTTGTTCAATCAACACCTTATGGTCAGGTGATCTACGAGCAGTTCGCTCTTCCAAAAATCGTTGATAAAACTCAATTTCATGTTGAGTTATTTGACAATCCACTCTACAACAAAAACAGGCCATTGGTTCTTGACACCAATATTCTCGATATAGGAGCCTTCCCTTTTATCAGCGATAGTCCTTTTTTTAAGACTTTCGTATCACATAGAGAAGTTGTAATTCCCTCGATAGTTGTATACGAGCTGAAGAGGAAATTTCAGATCAGTAGAGAAAAGAGAAAAGTTATAAGAGCTTTAATGAGGTTGCAAGATTTCAAATCTGTCAATTCTATTAAGTTAACAATTTCTGGAGAATTATCAGAAGAGGCAGCAACCAATGAACTACTGACACAGCTGGCAATTAAAGAAAATAAAAATGACAAAGGTATTAAAGATGTCAGAAGAGATGTTAGGGACTCAATGATACTATTAGAGGCTATACGTAGAGAAGCAGTTTTATTTACAAATGATAAGGAACTGAGAATCTTAGCCACTCTTCTTGGTGTTCCAACGATCTCATATAACTCATTACATGACGATGTTTTGTCCATCGTTAGTAAACTTTGCAGAGAAAGACATGGAAAAGTGGACAAAAAAGAGATTGTAAAATATGTTAAAGAGTATGCTCTCAGGGTTAGAGACGAAAATTACAGAGATGGAGATATCATTTTAGTTTTGGAATATTTAAGGCAACAGAGGAGAGAGATTAACGAATGTTTGAAATAGAAATTCTAAAGTCCTTATCAGAGAATCGAGAAAAGAATCTTTTATAACATTGGACCGCTCACACGCTCAGGGTAAATCTGTCTCAACATTATTCTCCCCTCTTCCTTCATATTTTTTGTAATTGAGTTTTAATTGGATGTTGATCTGGACATCTCCACAATCATTCTAGGCGTCTTTGTTAAATTCCATAAGATAGGATTCTTTTTTTTGTAGTTTTGTAGTATCTATATCCATTCCTTCCTCAATCATCCTCCACAACCTCCTACGTTAAGCTTCGTTAATATCCGCTTATTTTCGAGTAGTTGTCCTGTACGATATCTATATCATAGCTTGTTTATATACCTTTTACGTTATATAATAACCCTTGTTCAAAAGGGATAAGATATATTAACAAGTAATTATAAAGATTATTTCATGAAGGTGCCTTACGCTTTAATGGCAAAGGAGGCTATATACGCTAATATTTCTAAAGACTATGACCCTGATAAGATACATTGGATTATCAGCTCTGTTATCTCTGCACAGTATTCGAGATTCCTGCCTAAAAAGTTCAGTGTATACATTTATTTGTACGACAGGGCTGAAGATGGTGCTACTGTCTATGATATCGTTGATGATATACAGTTTCACTTTGTCAATCCCCCTGATAGAAACATGGAAATAAAGAATATAAAAAGAATATTGAATAGTATGTTCAAAAAAGAGCATGTAACGAAGAAGAAAGTGAAAACAGGCAGAGTAGGTGGACCTATGAACAAATACACAATAACCCGAAGTGGAAAATATTATGCTGAAAGGTATATTATGCCGAAAGCTTACAGCTTAATTAACGCATATGACTTTCTGATTGACCGTGGATACGACCCATCTGACATCAGGGAGAAAAGAATAATATTTGTCGATATGAAAGATATTGCTAAAGGTATTCTGAAATATAATGGGATAAAAGTCTGAGGAGGGATGGTAACATGGATTTTTTAGAATTAGCTGAGAAGAGGCGGAACTATCCAAAGCCAATGTACTCTCCAATACCATGCAAAGAGTTCTTTGAAAAATTTACTACTAGAGAATATTTATTTCACTGCCCTCTCCAGTATCTTTTAATCCATATTAAGAAGGCAAATCCCATTAAAGCAGCAATTAAAGAGAACCCAGGAGATTGCGGACTCGAAGTAGTTAGATCCTGTATCTCTCCTTCAAATTTACTTCCGTTATAATGTATGGCCTTCCATTCTCCTGTTATCTTCTCGCCCTTCTCTGATTTAACTTGATATTTGATAACCCCTGATTTGATTCCATTAGGGTCTTTAATCAACCACTTAACTTCTCCATCATTAAAACTATAAGGAGGTTTTGAATCTATTACCTTCCAGGAATCTGGCAGATTCTCTATGATGATCAGCCCTACAATCCGATCACTCGTGTTATATGCCAGCTCTACCTCTTTAACAGTGTTATTAATATTTTTCACAGTTCTACTTACTTCCACCATTTCTGCTTGCGCAACTGGAAGAAATAATAGCAGTAAAATTAAAGAAACCAACATAATCTTCTTCATGTTATCCCGCCCAAATCGCAATATATTGCAACAATACTTCATCGGTGATCTTATCATGCAGTGGATGATCAGGATTAGCCCAGGCCTGAATCACTGAAAGGAGTTCCTCATCTGTCACAATCCCATCATCATCCCAGTATCCAGGTAAATCATGTTTAACTAGATCTGATACACCTGTGATAGGTGCCCATTTCATACTGCCGTCAGACATGATAGCTAATCCCATTCCCGCGAAATGTACTCCTGATGGATCTTCTACAACTCCCTGATACTCGATTCTACCGTTCCCCAATCCCTCCTTGTCATATAGGACCCATTTTACAAGAGTTCCATCAGGATACTCCATTACCTCTTTCTTAAGGAAATCTGGAGCTTCGCTACCTCCAACTACGGATGGCGAAGGGTTGGATGAAAGAAGAGACATACCCGTCATATATTCATAGATTATTGCCCCAGTTGCATCACCCATATTATAACCTAAAGTTATGGAAACTGTTTCCCCTTCCTGCAAGTAATATGGGCCTATAGTACGTTCCACTCTAACCTCTGTTGAATATTTAGGCGTTTGAGGAACAGAAGTTGGAGTTGGGGTAGGTTGCATCACCGTTGGACTGATTTTTGCAGTTATTGGTGCCAATAGATCCTCTCTATCATCTATCACAAATTCAATAAGACTTATGGTATCTTTCGAGTAGTCATAGGGCACCTGTCCTGTCAATGTCAGTTCTATACTGTAAATCCCTTCGTTCGTATAACCAATTTCATCGGACAAATAGCTCCACGAGCTTTCAATGGGCCTAGAACCACCTGATGCAAAATTAATCGATCCAGCCCACTGTGCGTTCTCTAAATCCGTTATAAAAGTTATAGGCATCTTTCTTTTAGCCAATACAGAAGGAGGGTCTGGATAAATTATCGTCTTTATCTGTATGGTATCTCCAGCTTTATAATATCCTTTTGATGGGATGAGCGTGTAAGTTCTCTTAAAATCATCTGGTTTAAGTTCTGAAATTGGTGTGGGAGTGGGCTGTGCCAGCTTAGAAGTGACCTTAACCTCTATAGGGTCTATGATATCCTCTTGACCGTCGATCACGAATTTAACGAGAGTTATATTCTTGCTAAGAAAACCTACCATGGGAACTTTTCCCGTTAACGTGAATTCAATACTCGAAATCCCCTCGTTTGTATACCCGATTTCATCAGACAGAAAGCTATTAGAGCTCTCGATGGGCCTTGAACCACCTGATGCAAGGTTGATTGAGCCTGTCCAGAATGCAAGTTCAAGATCTGTGGAGAAAGTGAATGGTGTCTTTCTCTTAGCTAACACAGATGGTGGATCTGGGTATATTGCAACATCAACCTGAATGGTGTCTCCCGCCTCATAGTAATCTTTTGATGGTATCAGTGAGTAAGTTACCGTGAAATCTCCAGAATTAAGCTCATTATCTGGTGTAGGTGTCGGCTCTACTATGTTAGGGCTAACTTCGGCAGTTATCGAAGGAATTAAACCCTCCTGCCCATCTATAACGAATTTAACGAGATTTACGCTTTTTGCAGACCCTACGGCTGGAATCTTTCCTGTTAATGTTATTTCAATACTTGAAATTCCACCACTTGTATAACCTATCTCATCAGAGAGATAACTTCCAGAACCCCATATGGCCCTGGATCCATCACTTGCAAAATTAATCGATCCAGTCCACTGTGCGTTCTCTAAATCCGTTATGAAAGTTATGGGCGTTTTTCTATAGGCTAACACAGAAGGAGGGTCTGGATATATCGTAACCTTAACTTGGACTGTATCTCCCTCCGTGTATTGACTCTTATATGGTGTAATCACATGGCTCTCACTGAAATCACTGGAGGATAGACCACTCGTTGGCATAACAAAAAGTAGCAAAATTACCAACATAATTCCAATCCTAACTCTCATACCCACATCTCCCCTATCTAGAACAATAAGTTATGATCTCCTTCAACCCCCTAGTCCCTTCAGCTATTTTATATATACAATGAATTCTTGTAAAAAGATTTCAGTGTTAACCATATTTAAGATTTTCTTTGTTGGAATATAGACATGAAACATATAGCTCAGGCTAAAGTCACCATCAGAAATCAGATCGTCATCCCAAAAGAAGTTAGAAAAGAGCTCGACATTAACGAAGGAGATTATGTGCTGTTCTTCAAAGAAAATGGAAAGATATACATCCAGAAAGGAGTGCTGAAGGCTGAAAGGTAAAATGACATGAGTGCACGAAAGGATGGAATGATGAGAAGAGTAGGTTGCTAGCTCCTATCTCTTGCAATAGCTCCTTACATACTCCAAATATATGAATTGAATACAATTATAAGCAAGGATTTAAGAGAACTTAACAAACCTCAAACAACTAGTTAGCGATATTGTTTCGATTTTAACTTTTTTGCCTTTTCCAGCCTTTTTTTGAACTTCTCTAGCTTTGGCCATTTATCAAGTCGTTCTCTATGTACGATATTCTCGAAAACCCATATGGCCTTTTCTAAAACCCTAATTTCATCGTCTATCATATTTCTTTTCCTATAAATTATCGCCAGCCTATCATAGGGATGGCTACCTTCAAAGTTCTCTTTCACGTTCTCTTCATACAATTGGATGGCCTCATCAACTCGTCCAGACTTTTCCAATTCAATCCCTTTCAAGTTTCTTTCAACCTGTTTGTCGAAATCATACATCCTCTCTATCCCCTGAACTAATGTCTTTCAATGTTTCGAGTTAAAAGGTAGCCTTAACATTGTCACATGCAGCCTTCTTATCAGCTGTTAGGCAATGGTGCTACATCATCGTTATTTTATCCCATGCACGATCATATTTATCTGGATTCTCATTAAGTACATCTTCGATTTTAACTCTTTCTTTATTTTTCATGTAATCTCTATACTCCCTGAGATTACACTAAACTTCAACCTAAGTCGACTCTTTTTGTAAGATACTAGATAGAAGTCTTGTTCGTTGATGTTTTTCAATTACTTATAAGGTAGTAAACTTTATAGAAATTAAAATGTTAAGTTACTATGGGTTATTATGGCAAAACTTCGATGGCCACAATGGCCTTACTACATTGTGCTTAAAAAAGATAAAATAAGATTTTTCAAAATAGGTGGCAGGAGTAAATATTTGTACGTCGATTTACCCTATTATGTTTATGAGAATGTCGAATTTTACTTGGGGGAGATAAGTGATAAAGCAAGTACTATAGAGGAAGCGTATAATTTAGCCAAAGAGCAGATATCAAAATTAAACGAGGATTTTAAAAGAGTAGAATTTGACTTTGTCAATCTTCAAGTTAGAAAATCCGTTTTCGGTAAGCCTAAGATCAATCTCATTATAAATATAAATCGAGATAAATTTGATCAGTATTTAGAGAATTTAGCACGTAGTAATACGGCATTAAGTGAAAAATATACTAATATAGCTTCCTCGAGGTTATATCTCGTCACATTATTCATGCGAAACCCTGAATTGGTATCAAAATTTATAGATACACAACAGGAAATTAAAATGATGATCCAGAAAGATTTGGATGCGTCTTTAGATATTTTAAATAAATTAACAATCTTATTATCTAATCTACAAAAGTCAGCAGAAAGCAGATATAGGCATAAACCCATTCCTTTCTTTTACTATTTTTTACCAGAAATTGTGGCGAGTATTAATTCCTGTGTATCATTAATTAATGGGGGGTTAGCGACATCAGTATATAGGGAATTTCGTAGAATTCTGGAAATTGTGAGTTATTCTGTGTTTTTGGATAGTTTACTTAGAAACACCATTTCAATACTGAAAAAAAGAGAGTACGAATTTTTGGAAGACTATACAAATCATCTTTTTGGATACACTGAAAACCACTATAATATTCTCGCCAATATCAAAGAAAAAGATGCTAAAGGTTCTATAGTTAATTTAAAAGATTTCGAAAGTACATTAAAACCCCTCGTAGAGGATATACTAACCTATACTAAGCTAAGTGGAAAAAATATCGGCAAAAGAAGGATCCTTAAGATTGTTAGAGAGCAAATATCTTTCCCCCTCTTTTATTATCTGTTTGGAGTGCCAGTTGATTATATCGGCAAGAACAAGAAGGAACTCTTTAAAGACTTGGAAATTGATGTTAAGAAACTTTATGATCTTTCCCGTAAGAATTTAATAAAAATCCTGACTTCAATTCAAGATAAAAAAGTTGCTGCACAAAAAGATATAAGGCTCTCGGAGCATATTTTAGATAAAGTTGTAAAGCGAAGTGGTGGAGTAGTTGCACCAGCTCTACGTCCTACATTTTTATATGAGTACTCAGGGAAGTTGATGAGCTTGGATATTCGTAGCTTTTATCGAAATTACAGTACTTTTATCCATTTATACCCAAATACAACCCAAATTTTGCCGTTTTCATCCATTTTAGAATATAAGATCCTCAAAATAGAAGTGGAAAAATTCTCTACCTTTTTGAATAAGATAGTAGATAAATACCAATCAAAAGTGTTTTGTTCTTAGTTATAGGCCTCTCATCCTCTAATCAGGACGGATAAAAATCGGAAAATGTGAAAAGTTAAACTTAATATTGGATATTTGCTTGAAATTAAGGTTTAATTAAAGTTTTTACAAAACATTAATCTTGAGTTATAATTATGTAGGAGTTTTTAATATTTAATATGCGAGAGGAATTGAGCAGTATCCTAAAATTCTCTCTATACTTTTTGATGAAGTTAATGGAATACCCGCATATAGGACTTATTTGACATTCTTACTTTTTAAGCATTTTAGAGAACGTCTCGACATAGAGATATAGGTTAGTTGAATTGTTGTTTAGGGTATAGAATATTGCAATACTTTCATAGACGTTGGAAATGATATATAAACAAGTTTTAACAATTTTAAATTATGCCCTATGTAAGAAGTGAAGATTTGGAGAGGTTGTCTACTGTTATAGATGCTATTGTTAACATTGCCAGCCCTGACGTACAGAAGTTGGCAAACATGGCAAAGGAGATAGTAGACAAATATAAGGATTAAGGGGGATGGACAGTATATATGCCATTAAAAATAGACGTACAGAAAGACAAGATAAAAGAGTTGAAAGAAATATTGGAGGGACTAGAGGAGTTCGAGAAAGTATACAATAGATACAAATCGTTGATTGAGAAGGCAGAGAAATTGGGATTGGTAAAGTTCAGCCAGCGGATATCTGGGCCCTCTGGTTATAATACGAGCCATTTTGAGAATGTAATTCAGGAATCAGGCGAAGGTCACATTTCTGTTAGATCCCAAAGAGAGGATACAGATTGTCCTACTGATGTGACTCAATTAGATGATGTAAATTACGTTTTTGATAGTTCCTTAGAGGATTATGTGCGCCATCTCTCTAAAGAAGACCTAGAAGAGCTCGCAGAATTAAACAGAGGAGTTTGTCTCCAATGCGGGAAGAAACTGAGAAATATTGAATTACATTATGCATTGAAAGTTGGTGATATTAGGTATTTTGATAAGTTTACTGCGTATTGCGATGAATGCGGTTGGATGGAGATGAGGTCAAAATCTAATGAATTTTTGGGTTTCGCATTAGTGGGCGAGATAATATCTTACGACAAAAATGCTGTAACCGTTAGGGTATATCGTGTTTGTTCTACTCGTCCTTACGGCTATATCATAGAATATAATAAAACCACTGACACCATGAAAATCTCTCCTACGGAAGAAGTAAATTATTTGGACATAACATTACAACATAATATCAGGGAGAAGGTATTAGAGTTTTGCTTAAGATTTGTAGGTCTATATGAGGTTATCGTACTGGAAGATCAAATCGCCTTAATAAGGAGACTAGGTGCAGAATTACCAGAGTAAACCACTACAGTAGATGCATAATACTATAGCTTTCCAGCTTTTTTATAGTCTTTAATAGTGTTGTGCAAGGCAGGTAGAAATAATTGAAATTTAGAGATGTAAAGTTGTTATATCTATATGATTCTCTTTACACTCTTAGACGTTAGAATAATCTTGCTACATCGTTCTCGAAGTGTTGTACATCATATATTTAAGTCCATTTTGCATAAAGCATCACACGTAATCATTTGCTCTGAACAACTCCACTATTCTTTATTACCCGTATCCAACAAAATCTCTAAAAATTTCTCAATCTCATCTTGTCTCGAAGGGATTTTTGACATTTTAAATGAGCTAAAAGCTAATTTTCGGACAAATCGGTATCTATCACTCACTGTAATTATTTAAAAATAAAATGCAAATCTAACTTCCTCCCATGCTTTTTCAAGAATCTTCTGATAGTATCTGTGATCGAAGCTCTCAGCAGTCCATTCCGTTTCTGCAATCCATCTTTGAGAATCGAGGACAACATAACCGATCTCCATTCCTGGAGATAACTTGATGCCGAGCCTTCTGTATGCTTCGATGGCCGAAGCTTCGGGACATTTCCTTGAATAGTTGATCTTCCCTATTCTTCGCCTTATCACAAGCTCTCTCGGATCCACATTTCTCAGGTTTTTCAAATACCGTTCGTAAATTTCTCTAATTTTTCCTTCCAGTCCTCTAACCTCTTCCAGAGTTCTGGTGTTTCTCATAACATCGAGCATTTCGACCTGCATTCTCCTTACATAATCGGGAGTGTCTCTTTTTCTGGCCATGATCCCCCTGATCTTCATCCTGCCATCTGAGAGTCTTCCGTAGTAACGGTTGTAGGACCCCACTCCATCCAGCATTGGAAGAAAGACTATCCAGTCATAAGCTTCAACTTCTGTTAGCATTCCTGTCTCCTTTTCGATTTTCTCTTTCAGCTTCATCACAGGCTCTCCCTTAAGCCAGAGGCAGTCAACTATTCCATGCAAAACTTGAAATCCCATGTTTTCTGCCATTTCCTTGGCTTTAAGCAGGATTTCTCTTGCCTTGGATGTTATGCTCTCATGCACCTCTATTCTGCCGAACTTCGCATTTCGATAGCCAGTGTAGCCGAAACATGTGATGAGCATCCACTTCAAGACTGAATCAAGCCCTTCAATTATCCATTTAATTACTTCAATTATCACCTAACCTTTTCACCTTTTTCCTCCTTATGAATCTATGCTTAATCAATCATGAAATAATTATGTTCCTTAAAATCTCAGCGTCTTCTCCTCATTACTTCATTGGGGTTTGCTCCTTATTTCTATTTTTCCTTTAAGCATATTTTATACACTCCTAAAAATCAACAAGTCAGGGGGGTTTTTCAGGTTTTTTATCATAATGGGAGGGTTTCCTCTAAAACCAGAGGGCAGTCATAAGTCCTTTTCCGATAGAACTCCAAGTTTTTGAAGAACGCCTCTTACACTCAGAGCCACGCCATTCCTAATTCCGTTAACAGCTTCTATTAGCTTCTTATCCCCAGTGACAAGGAGGGTTGATGGATCTTCTTCATGGAGGAGCAGTGTATAAACAAAAACTGGTCTGTCTTTTCTATCTGAAACTTTTTCCTTTGCAAGTTCAATCAAATCAGTTCGATTGATATTCTTTTCAACAAGAACGATGTTTTCGAAGGTAGAAAGGAAGTCAGTAACGAGGTTAAAATCTATTCCATTCCTTGTGAATACCTCTCTTAATTCTTCATACACATATTCAGGTATGAGTATGTTGCAACCTGCCCTTTCTGCCAGTGTCAGGAGTTTGAATGCTTCTCCTCTGTATCGTATAGCCGAGAAAAGGATGTTTGTATCTATTATAATTCTAAAGTTTGCCTTTGAACATTTTTTCAATCAATACACCTGAAACTTTTTCTCTCCCTTCTTCAAGTTTACTTAAATCTAAGCCTTTCTCTTCCAGCAATCTTTCCAAGTCTTCTTTTATCATCATTCTGATGGCTTCTCTCACCACCTCACTCCTGCTCTTGTATCTACCTTTCTTTACCTGATTTTCTATGTAGTCGAGGAGTTCCGGTGTGAGTTCAATGCTGATGTTCATAACTATTAGTATGCTAATAGAAAAGATAAGGTTTTCGGTAAGCAGTATTAAACTTTTACGTGGAAACTCTTTATTTTAATCAAGTTAGATCCTGGCCTTCTCCTTAATCTTTGGTATTACACTCCAGATGTCTTCTTCCGGGATGCTGGTCTCCTCGGCAACCTCTTTAACAACCTGGATGAGTATTTCTCGCAACCTCATCTAATTTTCACCTCACGGATTGCTCCCACCCTCATGGCATGCTCAAGAAACGTGAAAAGCATGGGTATTGGAACCCCAAGCTTATCTGCTGCTTCTTTCCAAGTCTTACCATTGATATCTTGGAGTATCTCTTCCAGTTCCATCTGCTTTACCTCAAACCGTCTAAAATACTTGTAAACATCCTCCCCATATTTTTTAGTAGCAATCAATGAGCATCAACCCCCTCAAAGCTGTCAAGGGTTTTCTGGCCGTTCAGGAAGCTGGCATAGAGCACCAGCTCTTTAAGGTAGATCCTGAGGGGGGATGTGCAGGAGTCAGGGAGAGAAGTTACCATCACCGATCTCTTCCCGGAAAAAAGCTTCTCTACAGTCTGATTACTCATCATGGTATGGAATCTGGTTATCACATTGGTTAAGTCCTTATATTCTACATTACCACTACTAATTACGACTATTACGAGGCTAACACCTCTTCTCCTATCCCAATATATACTATCGACATTTAACGATAATAAACAACATAGAAATTTGTATATAAGACAGATTTGTATGGTTAGATGTATATTTATTGATTATTTAGCTTAAAACTACATTAGGATCTTTAAGAGAATCTATATCAATTAGAGTTCCATTCACAATCAATTGAGCTCCTAAACCCTCCTCTATTAGGGGTGCAAAGTAATTAGCCCCCCCGTACACCGTAAGACGGCCTTTGTTCCCATCAGAAGCATCAATTTTCTCTGCTTCCGGAGTTCTAGAAGTAATCTCAATTATGCCATCTATTTTTCTCTCTTTCATTAGCTCTATAACTTCGTCCACAATATCGAAGAAAACTGAGGGGAACCGTTTGATAGCAGCTGTTACAAATCCACTTCCTGTTTTGATAACCTCATTGATTGAGGTATAACCAGCTTTGATCAACAATTCGCCAGGACTCAACGTAATTCCTGTGTGAGTGATTAACTCAACGAATCCAATTGGCTTACTATCTTCTATCTGATATACCCCAGCAGCAAAAGATTCTACATTAACACCTTTCTTCCTCAATACTGCTTCATACGTTGTGGCCGATATACATGCAAATCCAATATGCCCCTCAGGCACTTCATATTCTCCTAACATCCCCCCTTCATCGGCTACAGCAAGAAGGGGGGAGGGGACTATATTACAATACAATACCTCCTCAAGCAGTTCATATGCCCTTTCTTGGTTTTCTTTGGGTAAGCTTGCTATATTTGCGAGCAATGTACCTTTCCCAGATACCGGATCAAAAGTGCTATTACGGATAAACTTTTCCACTTCAGATGAAAGACTGCCCAGTCTTTCATACACCATCAATCGCTTTATTTGTCTGAGCCCATGAGGTGTTATTATACTCCCTTTTTTCCCTATCTTTTTTGTCAAATTCAAATTTTCAAGGTGTTTTAGATGATATCTTACTGTTCTTGGATCTATGTAAATTCCACGATCATGCAGTTTATTCGAGATTTCTGTTGAGCTAATCGGTTTATCAGAAATATATACGATCTTCAGTATTTCAAGAGCAATTTTTGGAATATCCATATACGTTTGATTCATCAAATCTATATAGTAATCTAAATTTATATAAAAGTTATTAGGATTACGATAGTTTACTTAATCGGAAATGTATTACCGAAAAACTTTAATATTTTGTCACATTAAACATGATTAAAATCGCCCACTTTAGTTGAAAACATAAGAGGGATAAAAATGCTGGATGATATATCGAGAAGAGAGTTTATGAAAAAAACCATTGGGGCTGGAGCAGTTATAGCCAGTTTGTCTTTCCTAGGGTGTGCAGAAAAAAAGGAGGAACCAACTCCCACTCCAGAGGAAAAGCCACCTATTAAAATTGGTGGCACGATCTCTCTAACTGGTAAATATGCAGATAGTGGAATATATTATAAGCGTGCTTATGAGTTGTGGGGAAAAAGAACAAATAAAGCTGGAGGTCTTCTTGGAAGGGAAGTAGAGATAATAATCCTTGATGACGAAAGTGACCCCAATATAGCAATTAGCAGATATGAAAACCTGATTACTAGAGAAAATGTCGACTTGCTAATAGGGCCATACAGTAGCACAATTGTTTATCCAGTGGTAAAACAGATTGCAGAAAAGTACAAAATGGTTTTAGTAGAGGGGGGTGGGACATCAGCTAAGATCTTTAATGAAGGGTTCAAATATGTTTTCTTAACCCTACCGGGCCTATCTGAGCAGCATGCTATAGGTTTTTTCCAATGGCTGAGTGAACAGCCTAAAGAGACTTGGCCAACTAAAACCGCTATTATATATGGAGATCGGCTGGCCAGCATTTCTAACGCTGCAGGAATGAGAGAGAAAGCAAATGAGTTTGGAATAGAAATTGTTGTAGACGAAAAATACCCTGCAGATATTACCGATCTTTCACCAATAATAAGCAAGGCGAAAGATGCTGGAGCAGATCTCCTTATGGCGGGCACATACTTCCCAGATGCAATATTGATAGTAAGAACTATGAAAGAGCTCAATTATAACCCGAAAGCGGCCCTTCTTACTGCGGGAGTTTCAGATGAAAGATTCGGAATCACCCTCGGGAAAGATGCTGAAGGGATTTTGGGAACTGCATGGTGGCATCCTTCAGCTAAGAATCCTGGTTCAAGAGAGTTTGATCAGAGGGGTAATACAGAAAATAATTAAGAACATAAAAACCAAATCTAAGAGCGTTATATTGCCATGTTTTGATGAGATTGTTAAAAAATACTATTCTACCTACAATACAGGGATTAAGTTGAGAAAAACAAAAGAAATAAGTCAGTTGTTGATAGTACATACAGTAATCCATTCCGAATCTCGCCCAAAACTTGTAGTAAATGGTGCTGAGCACATAATAGCAACAGTAGAGGATTATAATGCTGTGTTCAGGCTGTTAAATGAGGTAGATCCAACCCTCGAACCACATCTCAAAACCTTCTTGGATAACATTATAGGTTATTTGGAAGATGTACCATATGCGACAGTGGACGAGATAAATGAATATTTGAGGTCTAATGGAAAAATCTTTACAGAAGGATATGTTAGAAATAACTTGAGAGCTTTATGTGAATCAGGAGTGTTAATTAAGGAAAAAGATCCTGATGATGCTCGAAGAAATGTTTATAGATTAAGAAATATCGACTTACAAGATTATCGGGATACAAAAGAATTTTATAAAGATATTAATCTTGATAAATTCCTCTATGGGCTATTAGATGAGGCAATTAGAAATACATACCTTCGAAGTAAAGAAAAATATTTATCAACAACCTTATTTGACCTAATACAGGGTTATATGGAACACATCGAGATAGATGATAAGAATCTTAAAGAGTCTGTGGGTGTGTTGTCCGTCCCCTTCCAGCATATATTTTTCCGAAAACGATTAAAAAACAGTTATCGGGGAAAAGAAACTCAAAATTTAGAGGAAAAACAAATTATGTGTAAATATGCGTTTTTCTCTCCTCAAGAAGAGGGTGAATATAATAACCCACTCAAATCAGGTGAAGTAAAAAGAAACAACCTCATTAGTCTATGGAGTTTGTGGATATCAAGCAAATTCAGATAAAGATATGCTTGATCATTCACACAATTGTGGAGTCAAACAATCTAAGGAGAACTGGATGGAATATGAAGAATGGGACATCTCTTCTACTGGATTGAACAATAAATGGGAAAAAAATGGAGATAGAGAATTAGATCTAATTTTAAGAAGTTAATTATACCACTCCTAGCTGTGGTATATGAGCTATATAAGCTAATCTCAACTCCTCTTTGTCAATATGATCATAGATATCGATGGCCTCTCTCCTCTTGTCTCCCCTTAATTCCTGAATAAATTCTCTCCTCATTCCAGCCTTTCTAAGCCATGTTGTGAAGGTATGCCTGCAGCAATGGGGGGAGAAATGATCTTCCAAGTTCTTGGATTCAGGATTATGCAAACCCACCTTTGCAGCCCACTTCGTAACTGCTCCATACACTCCATTTCTATTTAACCGCCCCCCTTTCTCATTAACAAATAGAGCATTGGTCTTTGGTCTCATCTCCTCCCTTATTTCCAGCCATTCCTTCAAAATCCTGGCAGTTTCATCGTCAAAGAACACCAGCCTGTTGGATCGTTTGGCTTTCGGCTTTATCATTATGGAATATTTTTCCCAGTCAATATCTCCAACGTCCATGGAAATCAGTTCGCCCCTCCTCACTCCAGTTTTTAGTAATAACAACACGATGGCCTTATCCCTGATGTTTAATATGGAGTTAACCAGCATGGCAGCCTCCTCAACACTTAAAACTCTCCTCTCCACATCATCATCTCCATTCTTATACCGCCTCAAATATCTCTTTCTAACTTGGAGAACAGGATTTCTATCCACCACTTCCTCATACACCAGAAACTCATAGAAAGACGATAAGGCAGAGAAATAATTTTCAATTGTTTTCAGTTTGACTCCTCTATCCCTCAAATATGATATGAACTCTCTCAAAATGAACTTGTCAACCTCCTTCACACCATACCCTTTATCCTCAAGCCACTCACAAAACAAACGAAGGCAGGAAATATATCGCCTGATACTTTCAGAAGTCATCCCTCTTATTCTGCAATCCTCCCTGAATCCATCAATGAAGGTGGTTTGCTTCAGCATTAACCCTTCCACCTCCACCCCCTGGGAGTAACCTCAATCAAGCCATACTGCTTCAAAGCCTCAATCTGCTTCACGTATCCCTTGACCAGCTCTGTATCCCTTGGATCCACATTCAAGAGAGAATATAGCTCATCATACTCTACAAACCCCTTCATCTTGAAGATCTCCACAAGCTCCCTGGAGTACTCTCTTACCCCCACAAAATCATCATCCAAAAAGGGCTTAACCCTGTATCGTCGTAACTCTTCATCCAGCTTATCGACAAGACTCTTCAGCAATCGATTCTCCTTTCTCAGCTCCTTTATCTCCTCTTCCAGTTTTTTAACCTTCTCCACGAGCTCTCGTCTCGATACAAAATCTGACCTGTCTTTAGCAAAGAACTCCTGCACACACTCGATCACAAATTTAGAAACAGATATGTGGTTCTCCTTGGCCGTTCTCTTCCATTTTTCTGCCATCTCTTCTGAAGGCAGATAAACATATATCGCTCTCTTCTTGATCGTTTGAGTTTTCCCCAGATTTGGTTTGGGCATAGAAATAGATAGGCGTTCTTTCTTTATATATTTTACTGGTAAATTAATGCGGGGGGAGGGATTTGAACCCTCGGACCCCTTCGGGACTAGACCCTGAATCTAGCGCCTTTGGCCTGGCTCGGCAACCCCCGCTTCTTTGAAAAATTTTTTCACTCTCACATGGTTCAAATCCATGATTTACTTTTCCTGCTCTTTCATATACTATGGGATCTATGGGATGAGGATTAAGTAAATTTGCCCGACGGATCAAAGTGACAATCGAAATACAACTTGGAAACATTATATCTATTTTTTGGTAAACACTCCTAGATAAGGAGAACATAGCTCTCTCATATATCTACCAAAAGTTATATGACCAATGAAAATGCAGAAAAATGGGATAGCGATGTTTGGTGCTGGAGAGCTGGTGTTGATCATAATCCTTGCGATATTATTATTCGGTCCAGATAAGCTCCCTGATGTAGCTAGAAGTATTGGAAAAATTTATGCAGAGTATCAGAGAGCAAAACGGGAATTTGAACTGGAGTTAATGCGAATACCAGATGTCCCTGTAGTTGATGCTAATGAAAAGATCCAAAAGGTATTGGATGATCTTGTTACAGAAAGTGAGCCCACCTCCAGCACACCACAGTCTCAGGACACAGACAACAAAAAGATTATAAGTAAAAACAAAATAACTACAACAGAAAATCAGGAGGCCAGCAGAGAGGTGTAATCATGGTACTGGGAGGCATGATAGGTCCGG
>Ga0180887_115_pt1 | contig 25230 bp, 26 predicted proteins | sample Deesub1362A_J573_FD_124184 | JGI IMG/M metagenome (GOLD analysis project Ga0180887, IMG submission 124184) | Archaeoglobi archaeon JdFR-42 | reverse complement strand
TGCTTGACGTTCTCGTCGATGAGAATCTCACTTATGTTCATTCTTTCTGGAATTTCTACATTCACTTCTTCTCCTTTTTCGTGGACCATGGAGATCACATCTTAATTTTTGTGCCAAGTTGTTTGATTTTATCAAGTTCCTTTCTGGTAATTTCAATCGAATATACAGATCGACACCTCAGGCACATCACATCCAGTTTTACTTTGTCATTTTCTGATATATTTTCTATCTGAATTGGAAATTTACCACATTTTTTACAGGTAAGTATATCATCTACTATTTTCATGGTTTAAACTCAGATATCCCAAGTTCTTCTAGTTTACGGGTAGTTGGAACTCCTTTTTCATCCCATCCTCTTTCATAATAATAGGCCCTTAGTAATTTCTCGAATTCTTCTCTCGAATATCTATCTATTTGGAAATCCCCTTTGAGCTCTTCTTCATATATTCTTGATGGTAGCAAATCATCATTTGTAGTCCAACCTTCCCGGATGTTGTAAAGTTTGATCAAATTCCATATTCGCTCTCCAGTCTGTATCATCTCATCTGAAGTGTAATCAAACCCCGTAACCAAATTAACCAAATTCAGCATCTGCTCCTGGTTGATAGACAACGCATAAAGTTTACACATCCCAGAAGCTTCAACAACCATATATGAATCTTCTAATTTTCTCAAGACTGTAGCCTTCTCTATATCAGTGGATTGGGGATCCAGCATAGAAGGTACAAGATTCTGAGATAGCCCACCATCTGAAATATTCATCACAGAAGTTATATGACATGCACCTCGAAGAGATGTTGCATATGCTAATCCAATACCCTTCATAGCTCTAGGTTCATATGCAGGCATTTCTAACCCTTTGACCTGCATTGCTATTTTACATGCTTCTTCTCCAATTTTCTCTGCCACTCCTTTTGTTCCTTCTGCCAACAAATCTCCGATCTCTTCCCTTTTAGCTATTTTTTCAATTAATTCCAATATGGATCGAACATCTCCGAATTTTGCATTGACGTTTAACAGACCCTTTTCAGCACATTCCATTGCAAAAGCTATTGTAACACCTGTAGATATCGTATCCATTCCAAGTTCATTACATAACTCATTCGCTAAGCAAACTATGTCTATAGAATCATTGCCACATAGATTCCCAAGTTGAGAGACAGTTTCATACTCTGGCCCCTCAATCACTTCAATGCTCTCTTTTTGCGAGCTAATCTCCTTTAGCTCTTCTTGCCTGACTTCAGTTATTCTTGAACACGAAATAGGGCATCCAAAACAAGCAGATGTTTTAAGCAATCTTTCTCTTGATAAGGTTTCACCATCCAGCTTTTCAGCATGAGCAAATGTACCATATTGAAAATTTTTGGTAGGTAGTCCACCGAGAGCATTAATATATCCTAAGATTCCAGCTGTCCCGTATTTTCTCAGAGTTATAGCCATACTTTCATATTGAGAAACGTATTTAATGTCTTTCAGATATTTTTCCAATCTTTCTATATCAGCTACTTTGATGTCTCTATCCCCTTCAACAGCTATAGCTTTAAGATTCTTGGAGCCCATTACAGCCCCAACCCCGCATCTACCGGCAGCTCTGGCTTCATCATTCATTATAGCAGCATATTTTACTTTAGACTCTCCTGCAGGACCTATTGTACATACACGTTTTCCTTCACCTTCGAGTTTTTTTATACTGGATTCCGTCTCTCTAACAGTCTTCCCCCACAGGTCTTGGGCTGGTTTAATTGAAACTTTTGAGTTTTCAACGGAGATGTATATTGGTTCTTCTGCTTTGCCTCTAATTATGATGGCATCAAACCCACACTGTTTTAACTCTGGTCCAAAATGTCCTCCTGAACTGGACCATGCAAACAATCCTGTCAGAGGGGATTTCGTACATACCACATATCGACTGGAAGATGGTACACGTGTTCCTGTAAGGGGACCAGTCATGAAAATTAATAAGTTTCTAGAATCAAAAGGATCTATACTTCTTTCAGTTTCTGTGAGGAGGTAATACACCGCTAGTCCAGGTCCTCCTAACAATCTCTTTGCTAAATTACTGTCAATTTTTTCAATCTTTACATCTTCAGTAGATAGATCAACTCTAAGTATCTTCCCCTGATAGCCTTTACTCACTTCAACCAGCTCCAAAAAAGAGGGGAGGAAATTACTCTGGCCAAGTCAGCTCTTTCAACCAGTTCATGAACTTTTCCTGCCCCATAAGGAAGTAAGCTCTCATAGAAGGGGGCATCGGATACACATCCAGTTTCCTTGGTTTACTATGATAAGCATGGAACGTCAGCTTACATCCTTCTTTTACTTCTTCGATTGAATCTGGTTCGTCTTTTTCCTCCCATCCGATTTCTTCGGCTCTGTCAATAAACAACTGAATTTTCTGGGCAAACAAAAATGGTCTATAACTATCATCTGGGCTTTCTATCTTATCTTTCACTGCATTAAATGCATCTTTAATACCCTCTTCAATTGTTTTCCCTTTGAATGAGTTTTGCAGATCGTTTGTTATTTCCAGCTTGGTAAATGAGTTCATTATGCCATTGGTGAACCAGTTGAAATAAGCAGAAACTACATTGTGTTCCTCATCTATCCACACAGGGATTAATATAGCATTTTTACCAAATAACATTCTACTCTCTGATGCGACCGAAGCAACTTTTCCCAGCAACCATGTCCATGCAGGTAAGTAGATAGGGGTCTCTGGAGGTGCTTCCCCATCAAGATGTTTTTTTCCTCTTTCTGCACTCTTTTTAACTCTTTCCTCTATGAGTTTCACAACATCTTCGATTTTCATATTACTCATTTCTCTCCCTCCTATAACAGCCTATTAACCAGTTCTACTAGATCAATAACCTCAATCTCATCTGTTGCATCTTTAAAGTTCTTTTCACAAAATGGGCAGACAGTCACAATAGCATTTGCCCCAGCTTCCTTAATTTCTCTAAGACGTTCATTGGCAACTTTAATAGACTTCTCTGGAAATCCGGCCTTAACTCCTCCTCCTGATCCACAACAGAATGAATTCATTCTACTCCGCTCTAATTCTATATACTGCAAATTCGGTATGGCTTTAAGTATCTTTCTTGGCTCCTCTATCACACCACCATGTCTTCCGAGGTGACAAGGATCATGGTAGGTTACTGTGTGGGTACCATCAAAGGGCTTAAATTCAACCTCTTTCAACTTACTAGCAAGGAACTGAGTTATGTGCACTATCTTAATTTCCTCGCCAATGTTCTCTTTTAAAATCCTTGGATAATCACGACTCATTGTCATGAAACACCCAGGACATGCAGTTACTAAAGTTTCGGCCCCACTGGACTCTATTGCTTTAAGGTTCTTTTCGGCTGTTTCTATTGCTACATCTACTTGGCCCGTTCTCAGCAACACTGATCCACAGCATATTTCCTCTTTCCCTAAGACTGCATATTCAACATTAAGCTTATCTAGAACCTGAGCTGTCGCCGTCACCATTTGCTTCTCTCGTAAGGCTGATGTACATCCAACATAAAAAAGGACGTCTCCTTTTTTCCTGTTTTTTATCTTACTGTCCATCCACCCCTCTTTCCCAATGGGGTCCTCTCCATAGGGGTTGCCATATTCCTTCACAGCCTCTGCAATGGCTTTATGTCGTTCCATCGGTCCCCAGCCAAGTTTTACCAGTACTGCTTTAAATTCCTCAATTATCTCATTAGGCTTGGGTAATTTCTCCATGGAAGGGCATACATATCCACACTGCCCACAACCATTACACGAATACACTATCTCAAGCAGTTTTTCAGTAGGTTCGGTTATTATCCCCTCATGTATCCCTCTTATCAAATCATACATTCCCCTTGGATAATAGGACTCATGCATTCCGACAAATCCTGAAGGACAACCTGGCAAAGGTCCATTAGTTTCCCATGGATGTGTATAGTGACAGAAGCTACAAGAGCCATCATTATATATTTTCTCTAGCACTTCAGGTCTGAATATATCACTCTTAGTCCATCTGTTTAGTTTTATTTCCATATTGACTTCACCTCACCAGTAATAGCATTTTCCTGGATTCAGTATGCCATTAGGGTCAAAATAATCTTTCAGATGCTTTAAAACCTCTGCTGCTTTGCCCATTCGTGGTAATGTATGTTTCATAGCCCATCCATATGGTCTGAACCATCCATAGGCAATACCTCTATGGAGCATCTCTCTCACATAGGCATCGCTGACTTTCTTTACTTTCTCAACCGTCTCATCATCAGTTGACGAGAAATGTGCCTCAATTTCCGTATAAGTCGATTGTCCTGTAAACGGATAGTAAGAGACTGTAGCAAATCCCGTAAGATCAGGATCCAATCCCTGACCGGTCCATAGATTCTGAAAAACTTCGTACATCTCTGGATCTCGAGAAACTGAATGGAAGCATCCGATAGCATAATAGTACCCTTCTCTAAATCCAAATTTGTCCATATCAACAGGATATAAAGTCTCTTTCAATACATCTTCCGGCAATGGAAATCTTTCTCCACCAAAAACATAATCGCTCTCTCGAACAATTTCAAGAGCTTTCTCTGCTTTTGCATCTACAACTTTACCAGTGGGGTCCTCTATGACACACCACATGAGCCAATCTCCAAAAGCACCTTTGAATTCTTTTCTATAATCTACATCATCACAGAGAAACCCTGAATAACTGACCCAGTTTAACTTCCAGAGTGAAGTTGGTATTCTTCTCCGTGCAATCTCTCTAAAAACTCTCACGCATTCGTGTTGATCGTTATATCCAGCTATAACCCATTCAGACTTCTCTGGTACTTGAAAAAGCCTTATAGCCGCTTTTGTAATTATCCCCAGATTTCCAGGCTGGTTTTGAAATAATCCTGTGAGATCTGCTCCAAATACACTCCTCCAATATGGGGGTGTATCTGGTAATGCCCAACTACCTGTATACAACAGCTCTCCATCCGCCAATACTATTTCCATAGAAGTGATATAATTAGCGTAATCAAATTCTCCAGTATTCCAGTAGTGCCCCCGTAGCATATAGTTAGCTAAGGGGCTTATCGAATGGGCAGCACCACATACTCCTGGTTTAAGATCATATTTGAGGCATTCTCTCACTAGTTCACCCATCGTTACGCCTGGTTCAATAATCGCTGCAAGATTGTCAGGATCAATTTCAATTTTTTTCATTCTTCTAAAATCTATTATTATGCCCCCATAAGTAGGAGTACACAGACCCCGCATATTGACTCCTGTAGCTCTGGGAATCAAAGGTACTCGATGCATGTTGGCAAGTTTAGCTATCTGTCTTACTTCTTCGGTATTACTAGGATACACTACAAAATCCGGCATCTGAGGTGGTACAAACCTCCAATGTTGATCTCTTGAATACGAGATTACAATTTCTACATCACTGGCAACATATTCACTCCCTACAATGCCGCAGAGGAGCTCATATAGTCTTTCTTTACTAATAGCCATATTGTATCCTCCTCGAAATCCATCATGCAAATTTATAGTATTTATAGTTTACTTTATCTATAATTGATTATAATCTGAAACATAAAGCTTAAATATGCGAGGTGGTAAAACAATATGAGCTCTTCTGTATCCCTTTATTTTCAAATATAGCCGATCTACAGCAAATATTACTTCAGTTATAGCCTTTTGATATAACCATAACAACCTTAGATTTCTATGAAAATCAGTAGAAATTGAAAATAGAAATTGATATATATTGTCAGGATTTATCATATTGCGTTCATGTACGAGTTCGATGTGGTCGTTATAGGAGGTGGAGCAGCAGGTAGAAATGCTTCTATGTGGTTAGCCACTAGAGGAAAAAGAGTAGCATTAATAGAAAAGACAGCTTTAGGAGGGGAATGTGCATTAAGCCGGTGTTCTCTTATTGATTTTCTTGCCCATCAAGCACTGAATATGGAACTTTTTAAGGAGTATGGAATTGAACCACCAACATTCAAACAAATTAAAGACGTGTACATACGGAAAAGAGACGTAATTCTTAGAAAAATCCAACAAGAGACTGAAAAAAGTGGAGTAGAGGTCATCTATGGCACAGCCAAAATTATAGACGGAAATTCTATACGTATTGGTAATTCTGAGATCTCCGGAGAGTATATTCTAATAGCTACTGGCTCTCGGCCTTGTGTTCCTCCTGTTGAAGGTATTGATTTAAAAGGTGTATATACCTACAAAGAAATCATACAGATCGATAAAATACCTGAGAGACTGGTAGTAGTGGGGGGTGGGACAACTGGAGCGAGCTATGCTTATATTTTCCAAGTATTTGGATCAGATGTAGTGATTATAGAACAACAAGAATTCTTAAGAGAATTAGATTCGGATATAAGGGCTATTTTAATGGATGAATACAAAAGAAAAGGAATAAAAATACTAGAGAACTCTAACCTTAAACAAATAAAGGGTGGTAAAAGGGTTGAAGAAGTAGTTATTCAGCTTAAGGATGAAACGATCGAGTTAAAAGCAGATGGTCTGATATTTTCGACAGGGTTAGTACCAAATTCTGAATTAGCAAAGGGAATTGTAGATATAGGCCGGAACAGTGAGATAATAGTGGATAAGATGATGAAGACTTCAAATGAGACGATTTATGCTGCAGGAGATGTTGTTGGTCCTCCGTATCTCACTCCTGTCGCAAGATTGGAGGGGCTAACAGCCGCCCAAAACATAGCTGGAAAGAATGTAACAATGGACTACTCGTATATCCCTCAGAATGTTTTTGCGATGTATAATGTGTCGTACATCGATGAGAGTCGGGGAAATGAGCATGAATTTCTATTTTTGTCTGGAAGAGGGGACCACTTTATATTGCCGTCGAGAGAGATTCTTCTATGTTTAAACCGAGATAGGATCGGGAGATTGATAAAACTAAAGTATGATCCAGTTAGTTTAGAGATAAGGGCGATATATATTGTTAATTTTTCTGAAAAGTCCAATGTACAGTACCTAGCACATATGATGAAAAGTGGTTTGACTCTGAAAGAGCTGGCAAATATCATTGAAATTTATCCACAGAACGATTGGTTACCCCAAACAGCTAGAAAAGTCTGTGAAGCTTATGAGATGGGGAATAACCGTCATTACTAGCTAAATAAAGCAAGGAAGAAGAAGACTATTGAAAGGATACAAGAAGTTGGAGCCCTTCTTTCCAACTTCTAGATAGATCTCAACTATACATAGGATACATAAAACGGATATACTAGTTGTTGGTAAAAATTGTGGAGGATTGTAACAGCTGTCTCTATTAAAAGGAATTGTCCTAAAAAATTCTAGATGATTACTTTTCCTTAACTGCTTCACTAGTTTACCAAACTTTTACCACTGCTGGGGGGTTGCTATGCTATATTCACAGCCAATCTGTGATCATTAGTGATATTTTTGCTTAAAAAACATGAAGTTAATTTCATTGTAATTCTGGAAGTTGCAAATTGTTAATTCCGTTAACAGTATTTTAACCAACAACTATTTTCTTTTATTTTCCCTTTCTTTCTTAATAACTCTATATTGTTTAGCATTTGCATTAGCTCGAGAAATAATTAAATATAATGAATTATCCATTATAGTTGGTGATAGAATCTCTGGGGGCTATATGGGCAAAATCCTTGAAATTGATCTAACCAGAGGTGAAACTATAATTGAAGAGCTGGATAAAAATTTTACAAGGAAATTCTTAGATAAAAGAGGATTCAGTGTGAAAATATCATCTGACAGATCGAATATTAAAGTTGATCCATTATTTTCAGAGAATGTGCTTATATTTACAGAGAAATTTTTGAATGCTGAAGCGAAAGAAGTCGAAAGAGAAGAGGATAGGTCGCCCAAAAGGTGAGATACTATCAATGAGAGCCCAACAGAGAGAGAATTGAAAGAATTGATAATATGAAAGTGAAAGTATTGTACTATGCAACATTTAGACAAATGACAGGATGTAAAGCCGAAGATATAGAATTCAATGAAGCGCCGAAAGTCAAAGATCTCATATATCTTCTTTTCCAAAAATATGGAGGGGACTTTAGGAAGGCATTAGTGAACTCTGAAGGAGAGGTAAAAGATTTTATCAAAATTTTAGTTAACGGCAGGAACATTGACTTTTTAGAGGGGTTGGATACTCTGCTCGATGATGGAGACAGAGTTTATTTCTTTCCACCTGTAGCAGGAGGTGTTTGAGATGTACCATAATGGAGAAAAAAGAGATATAGCTGAAAATATTTTAAAAAAAGAAAGAGCAGATATTTCATGGATAGTTGGTGGACTTGGAGTAATGATTCAAAAAGTTGTAGAGGCAGTGGAATATAAGACTGGTAGTGAAGGTATAGAGGCGATAAATAATGCCCTTTTCTCTTTAGGAAAGGAAATAGGAAAAAGAATTAAAGAAGAATACAACCTTGATGATTCAACTGAGGACATGGCTCTTGTTATGATGGCTCATGAACTTCGATGGGGGCTCAAAGCGTATATTGCTGAAATGGGGAGTAAGAGATCCGTTTTGAGGATTGAATATTGTCCATTTGCATCTAAATTCGGGGGTCCTTTTTCTTCTCCTGATGATTGTTTGATATGGAGGAACTATGCACTAGGACTTGCTCATGGAGTGAACGAGAAAATAAAGTTTGGAGAAGCTAAAAAGAAAATAACTAAAGGCGATAATTTTTGTGAATATATCTTCGAACTTGACGAATAAAGCCAATTAACTGATGCCAGATAGGTCTCACTATAATCCTTTTTATATTTCTTAGAAACTCATATATGACTTGAATATTAGCACTAAAGACGAGGTAAAAACTATGATTAAAATTACTTTTTCCAGCTTTCTGTTGTGTAACCCCCGTAAGATATGAACTCCGACCATATATGAAAGGATAATGAATGGGATTGCTAAGAGGAAAAGCATCAATATGTATGTCTTAATATATCCCAGAGCTACAAATGCTATTAATGTCACTGTATCTATAACAATAAGATACGTTATTATGAAAACTCTGATAAAATCAGGTCTATATCTTTGGTTCACTAGGCCTAAAACTATCTGAGGGCCATTAACTCCAGTAAGTACCCCCATGGAGCCGCTAATTAAACCTAAAAAATAAAATAAAATCTTTTCGTTATTGAAATAGAAATTTATTCCTTTTAGCATAACCACCGAAAGAATGGCCATACTCAATCCAATACCCAAACCAACAGCCTTATGGGATGATATACCAAAAAGCAAGAGACCAACCATTATTCCAGAAAAAGCACCTAGGTAGACTTCTTTACCAGTCATTTTAATTCTCTCTTTAAATGGAAATATCGCATTTATGACTGATTCTAAAAGGATGATCAAAATAACGGCATCTTTTGGTTGGATTATTATAGAAAGGATAGGAGAGAGGACAATAGCACTTCCAAACCCAGTTACGACTCTGATGACGAAAGCAAAAAATATTGATAAATATATCAGTCCAATTATAGTAACATTATACCCAAGATAAGTTATCTCTTGGAGGAGCATGTCATCCAGCCTCAATTTCAGCTTCAAATCAATCCGACAGATCGTCAATTTCTTTGGTCAAACCTATCATAGCCTAACATCCTTCCTTCATAAATCTTTGCAACATCCTTACCCGAAAGTTATTTTCGCCATTCTCTTAATTTATCAATAAATAACGAGTCTTCTGACTCATGAAGAGACTCCATTTTATCTTATTTTTTCTTTTTAAGGTTTGCACTTTAGTATCTTTCTAAATTTCAAGAGACCTTAGTAGAGTTAGCTACTGATGTTTATACTATGTTTGTATAATTACCACACAGGATTAAAGACATTCTCATGATTAGGCTTGCTAAAGATATAACAAAACAACTAAAAAAGATATCTTGCTCACGCCGAAAAGGAAATCTAGTGACAAGAGTTGCTAAAAAATAGAAAAAAGAGTAGATGTACTAGTGGAAATATCTGAAGACGGGCTAGGTGGTATAATTACTAAAGGTACGATCTTAGAAGAGGTTTTAAGTAAAGGATTGACCAACTAAACAAAGTAAACTCAAAGATTTCATGATTTTTTCCTTCTACTCTAAAGCAACGAATATAAATTGATGTCTCGTTTGATGTACTTAAAAAGATGAAAGATGTTGATGACGAGACCCTTTAATAAAAATACCACAACTACAAAAGTCAAAAGATGTTTTTGATGTTTTCAGACTCAGCCAATTATATGCATCTTAGGTACCTGAAGAGGGGGAAAAATGATAGAAGATGACAAAATTTTTATAATAAGAATTGAAGTCTTCTATGCGAGGGGTAGGCATGTACGATGAAGTAGAATGGGAATATCTCGAAGACGTTTTGGAAGATTTTGGCTCAGTGGATAAACTAGACTATAAAACCAAAGACTTGATTGAGAATCCCAGGATAGGTGTAATATGTGAAGAGCCTGAAACATTAGATTCATTTTTGAAGACAATAGAATCATCTATCAAATCAAGAAATGGTGCTGTGGTGTACTTTGATTTCAGGAATGTTAAAACATCAGAAGATGTTCAAAAGCTGATTATTGATACTATAAAAGAATATTTCCCGGATCGATGTCCAGAGTCAGAAGAGGCCAATTTAAGTTTTATTGCTACAGAATATCTATCAGCAATGGAACGGATTTCTAAAGACTTTCAACGAAATCTATGTTTAATTGTAGATTTTAGAGGCATGGAAATTACACCATCTATTCTTAGGCCAGGAGGCATGTTCTGGTGGGTTTACAACTTAATGTCTAAGTGTGTGAATAGTAGTTTCATCTGGATTATCGACAGCGAAGAAAAGGCTGATCAGTTGATTAACCATGGTCAGATGAAAAGAATTTTCTCACCGGAACTTACAAACTTCTATTTGATAGTGTAGTTTTTCCTCTTTACACCTTCGCAGCTTCCTGCATATATCTCACAAAATGGGAACAATGATCCCATGATCCTAGGTATAAATGTGTGTAGGACGCTAAAATACTTTTTTCGATTATCCCGTCATGTTTGCCATCTAAACCGAATCCTCTCCTCATTTCATACGCAAATTTTATGTCTCTCGGTAAATTCGCAACTTCTGTATAATGGAACTCATGGCCTTTAAGCAGAGTGTTTTTTGGACCTGTTATGGTGTTTTCCAAAGTTTTCAATCTCGTAAGAGATAGATGTCTCTTCCCACTCATAATAGTCTCACAAGGTATTCCTCCGACCATCTTGTACTGATTGTTTCCCATAATTATTTTTTGAGTCAGATAAATTAAACCCCCACATTCGGCGTATATCGGTTTCTCTTCTTCAATCAAGTTCTTTATCCATTTTTTAGATTTCCTATTTTTTTCCAACTCTTTTGCGAATATTTCTGGATAGCCCCCTCCAATATACAGCCCATCAACTTCAGCAGTCTCATCTGAAAGTACATCAATGTAATATAACTTCACTCCAAGTGTCTTGAGTCTTTCAAGGAATTCAGCATAATAAAAATTGAATGCAGAATTGTAAACAATACCCATTGTTACGTTCTGGGTCTCACTATGTAGATTACCATGTAAATTAGATACAGCAAAGGCCTTACTACAATTTAACTCATGTGTATGAAAAGCAATTTCTTCCAACCTATCCATATTAACGTACTCTTTAACAGCCTCTTTAGCATTCCTTAAAAATCTATCTCCAGATATGTCAGGAGTTATAAGTCCGAGATGCCTTTTTTCGATCATATAGTCCTTCTTAAATGATATACTACCTAATACTTCGAGATTCAAATACCATTTTATAGCTCTGACGATTTTTTCTTCATGTCTTTTTCCCATCACGTTATTCAGTATTACACCTCTGATGTCTATATTGGGATCAAACTCTTTAAAACCTTTTAATATGGCGGCGATACTTCTATTCAATCCTCTCGCATTCACAACGAGAATAACTGGAATTTTCAGAATTTTAGCAACATGGGCAGTGGAACCAATCTGATTGTGAAAATATGGTCCTTCATATAAACCCCTGACCCCTTCAACAACTGACACATCAACATTACTACTACTTTTACAGAATATCTCCAGTATCTCTTCCTTACTCATCAGATAAGAATCTAGATTTTTTGATGGTCTGCCTGAAGCTACCCAGTGGTGTTGAGGGTCGATATAATCCGGGCCTACTTTATAAGCTTGAACTTTGTAGCCTTTTTTTATTAAATTCTCAATAATACCAACAGTAACAAAGGTTTTTCCAACATCACTCCCTGTGCCAGCAATCATCAACCTAGGATACATAGTTTATCCTTAAGTACTCCTTAATCAATCCGCCAATATCTGAATCAACTATTTGCCTTTTTCCAATTACTTTAGGATGGGCCTCTATCTCTACAATGACATTTTTATACCCTATTTTTTTAAGTGGTATGACTTCTCTTGGTCCATTAGTTACTCCCAAAGAAAACACTGATCTTTTTGGCGGTATACTCTGTGGGAACCCGATAACGACTAACGGACCCTTATAATTCTTGATTCTTTTGGCAAGTATTTCACCTACAATCGCATATTCATCCAATCCGCCTACCACTTTAAATTTCATGCCTGCTTTTTCGAGACCCAGTTTTATAATTCTAGCATCCTCTCTAATTTTTTTTAGCCCTTTACTATCATCAAGATTGGTATAAATAGTGGGTGTTACATTGTTAAAGGTCAGTAAACTGTTAAAGTTAATCAAAATATCCGCAAAGATGTATGCAAGCTCTTTTTTAGGATTAAATACTATAAGACACTCCCCCCATTCTGAAACCGTTGATACAAGATTCCTTACTGAATCAATCACGGAATCGCCTCTTGAAGGGGGTATGTACTCCATACTAGCCATACCGTGCATTAATTCAACTTCTGTCGCTTTATACATTATTTCTCTCTGTCTATTCAACTCTTCTCGGGAGATTAGTCCAGCTTTTTCTGCAGCTTCTAATGCGAGAATCACTCCTTCTGTGTTATTGCTAATCCCACAGTGTACATTAACGACAATGACTTTAAAAGGTAAATTTTGCATTGCTGCAATACCATCTATATCTTCACCGATTATCATACTAGCACATGTTCCAACAATTGCTACAGTTTTAAAATCATAATGCTCATTTATCATCTCCAGAACTTCAATAAGATTCTCCCTCCCTCCAAAAATAAATTCTTTCTCACCCATGTTGGTTGTAAAGCATTTTATACCCTCTTCTTCTAAGTATCTCGAAGTTTTAAAGTTACACCCACTTGGACCATGGAGAACAATACAATCAACTCCGAGATCCCTTAAAGTAAACATAGCTGCTGCAATTGTGTTTGGACGAGGATGAAACGTTCTAAAGCTCTTGGTTCCCATTCCCATCACCTTTTAGCATATCATAAAGTTTAGAGTCAAAATCTCCAAGAATGACTATCAATTGGCCATTGTCTATTTCTCTACATCCATCACGTACAGAGATTAATTTCCAGGTGTTAGGCCCATGTTTTGAGATGTAGGATGCAATATCTTCTCCCAGATCCCCCCCATAAAAAATTTTCCAATCCCCATATTTTTCGAGGACCTTTTTTAGCGTATTTATTTTTTTTTCATCCAACTGCCCACAAAAATTTCTTTGACCGCCGATTACCATACATTTATCAACTTTACTTACTTCAATATTATCAGCCCATTGAAGGATGTTTTCAACTATACTTGGCTCAAAAATTGCATTTTTGTCATAGATGATTTTTTTGGTACCACAGATATGTAAGCTACATCTGCCTTTAATGGTCGTGATTTCTCTCGCTCTCTCCAGTATTTTTTCGTTAGAGAAGCCTTTACATTTAAGAGTTATGGTTGCAACAACTATATCTTCAATAAGGATCGGAGAAATTTTTGTTTGTAACAAGAATTCGGCATTTCCATGCCTCTCTTTAATTTTTACATCTATATACCCATTTTCCTGTCTGGCACTATAGGTGAATACTCTGGCTCGTTTATCTCTCAATATTTTGTTGTTAAAATCATTACTCCTGAGATATGTGGATATGTTTCTGTTATCGGGTAAGGTAGTCCTATCCATATATTCAAAGGGTGCTATAATTATCCCTTTTGTGTTTCTTAATGAACTCAATTTACTATAAACTGCATTTAATCTACCTCTCGCAATTTTATAGTCATAATCTAGAGTAGTCAGAACATTTGTACATCCTACACCTATAAAACCCAATGAGATCTCCACTATTAGATAATCAGGCAAAGGAATCTCACGTTGAGATATTAGATCCAATATCTCTAGAAACTTAACTGGAGTTATACTGGCTCCCGAGATTCTCTCACTTTTTTCATCTATTTTTGCATAGCTACCAATACTTGAGGTATAAACCAAAGGATCTCTTATTAACTTAGCCAGCATTAACACTGTTGAAGTTTTCCCTTTTGTTCCTGTGACCTCTATAATGTCCATTTTGTTTAACATTGAGCAGTAATTTTTTACAGCTAACCATCTTACAGCTTCGTGAAAACTTAAAATATTGGCATACTGATTATCTAAGAGGGGATTAAAGACTGGGGAGTGGACTGGGGAGACTATTACGTCATAAGACATGCTCAACGGAATTTTTTTTATTACCTTTATCCCCTTTGTTTCCTTTTCTGATGTAATTGTGCCATAAAGATCATACAGAGTAACATCAAAGGATTGTTCGTTCAATTTTTCTGCTAATAAACAACCCCCATGTGTCGCATCTACTACTAAAATACTACCCTCAATTTTACTGGAAATTCGTTTCAATTCTTTCATGAATCCTGTTTTTTATAATTTCAACCAGCCTAATATCTTTTCCTATGGGCTCCGTAATGGATATCTCTACATCCCCAGCTTTCTTTTTCACATTGGTTACAATCTCTTTGATGTCCTTTTCAGTATGGACTCCTCTAGATATAAATACCAAGGCTATAATAATTTTTTGATATCCTTCTTCAATCAGACGCTCTAACACTGCCGATAAACTTGGAGAATTTATTTGAACAAATCCTATCTCAATTCTAAAGTTTTGAAAAGTGTCATCTTGCTCAAGTATTTCCTTGAGATATTTTAATACTTCGGCATTAAAAGGTAAATTACTTCCATGACCAACAATTACAATAGCATTTTTCAATCACCATCACCAACCTGCTACCCATAAATTAATTGATAAATATTTTTCGGTAGCATTTCACACCAATTTTTTTAAAACTATGCCTTATTGCTTATATGATAAAAAATAAAGAGGGCTTTCATATTGAGACGTAGATACGATGATTTAACTTATAAAGAGATTAGATAAAAACGTACAACTCAAGGATCTGTCATGTCTCATGGCAAAAAATTTTTATACTAATTATCATTAATTACAATTCCGTTGATGAGGTGTTAAGCTGTGGAACTGGACTTTTATGACGAGAAGGGGAAATTAATTGCTGAAGGTATTCCTTTGAATTCATTAGATTTTAGATCGAATAAAAATTTGAGGAAAATGGTTAGCACTTTCAGAAGAACGGTCTTCATTGACTTACATGCATTGGAAAACACCCTCAAGAATGGACTCGTTGGTGGAGAAATGATTGTGGGTAATGAATGCAAAGTGCTGGGTGTTGAATTAGAACACCCTATTGTCGAGAATAAAGAAGAGATAATTCACAAATTACAGGAATATCTAGCTACGGATGAAATTACAGCAATAGAAGATTTATTGGTAATCAAGGTGCCTATGGATGATATCGAAATAGCCTGTGATTCAGTGTCATCTCCGATCCTTAAGACATCCGTGGCACTCACCCAATCTATTGCAGAGATCTTTGACCTGAATATCTTTGATGGAGTTGACCTAGTAAAAACAGCCCTCCTTGGTAGATACCCTCAGAACGTTGCCCCAAATGGACTCTTAAAAAGTTTTTTGAAAGTACCAACCAAAGTTGAGGGTCTTTCTTCTTCTTATAGAAGCATGTCGGTAAACGATATCGTTGCTTTAAGTGGGAAAAAAGTTTTTGATTCTGTAGCAATGGCATGGTTATTGGAATTTGCGGCAGCCAATGAAACAGGGTATTCAGTAGGCTGGTACAAAAGATTATATCTTCTAGGTTTTGCTTACCAAGGTCTAAATGCGAATAACTTAACTTACGAATTAGTAAAAGAGTGTAAAAAGGGAACTCTGTATGACGTTGTGGATGCTGTAGTCCAAAAAGCATGTGAAGATAAAATAATAGAGAACTTAGATGGTATATATTATCCAAGTGATATGCCTCTATGGAATGCATATGCTGCTTCAGGTCAATTAGCAGCTACAATTATAGAGTGCGGAGCTATCAGGAGCGCACAAAGTGTCGGTTCTATAATTTCTACCTATAATGACTTGCTTCAGATTCTAACTGGCCTACCTTCCGTTGAATTTGGAAGAGCTATGGGTTCAGCTATATTTATGAACTGGTTAAGTCATTCTATATATGGTGGTGGAGGAGCAGGTGTGTTTTCTGGAGAACATGTTTCTGTAAAAGGCTCTCGAGGGTTCTTGATACCATGTATATGCGCTGCAATGTGCTTTGATGTAGGAACGCAGTTATTCGTCCCCGATACCACATCAAAGAATATGTACAAAATTCGGGAAGCTTTACCTGAGCTTCATGATATCCATAAGAGGATAATATATTCATGTAGAGGAGATGGCGATGAGTAAAAAAGAGAACATTATGATAAAAAGGCTCAAAGAGATCTTCAATACAGAAGATTTGACCGATAAGCACACATCCTTTTATCAGTTTGGTGGATGGAAGCAATCTAAGCGGAAACAAGAATTTGTCATAAGGGCTAAGCAGATAGCTGAGAGTAGAGGGATACCGATATATCTCAGAGACAGAGATGATATTGGAGTTCCCCTCGGGCAGCGATTCTATGAGCCATTATATATTTCTTCAACAGAAACATTGTGTGAACGAGAGGATTTACAGCTTGTAAATAATGCAGCTATACAGCAGATGGGTGACGACATTAAAAGAACTGTTATTATAGGACTCGATTTGGCTCATAAGATCCTGAAAGAACGATTAGGTAAAGAAGTGACCCCAGAGACTATTAACCATTACATGGAAGTTGTCAATCATACTATGCCCGGGGGTGTAGTAGCCCAAGAACATATGGCAGAAGTTAATCCAGAGCTTACGAAAGACTCCTATGCAAAAATTGTTACTGGTAATCAGGAACTTAAAGATTCGCTGGATAGTAGATTTATACTCGATATTGACCAGCTATTTCCTGAAGAGAAAGCAGAAGAGATTAATGATGAAATAGGATCAAGGATATTTCAGGTTACAAGGGTTCCGACTATAGCTATAAGGATTGCTGATGGAGGAATAGTTCACAGATGGGCTTCTCAACAGACGGTTCTGGCCTTTATTGCTGCATATTCGATTGGAGGGGGAGCTCCTCTTTCAGACTTTGCTTTTGCAGGGAAACATGCACAGGTAATCGTCCTCGGCAATACAACCTGGCCAAGAAGGGCAAGGGCTCCAAATGAGTTCGGAGGTATTCCATTTGGTTATATAAGTGACATATGTCAAGCAGATCGGGTTTCTGATCCACTAACTTATGTCTTAGAATCTGTCGCTTTAGGTGGTGTTCTGTACGATCTCATCTGGTGGGGGGGTTACATGGGTGGTGGTGTTGGACCAGTTAATGGAACTGCATCGCTATATACCAATGAAGTCTTAGATGAGCTAAGTAGGTACATGGACGAATGGATTCATCATAACTATGGAGGATATAACTCAGTGAAACCTTCTCTAGAAGTCGTGAAGAAAATAGCCCAAGAATCAGTGTGTCGTGTTTTGGAAGAATACGATAATTACCCAGTGCTGCTGGAAGAACATTGGGGAGGAGGAATCAGACTAAATGTGATATCAACGTTAGCATCCATTACGACCGGGCTTGCAACAGGAAACTCCCTTGCCAGCCTTATGGCGGGACATTATGTATATGCCCATCTGGTTAAAGAGGCAATGGGCAGGAATGCATGGGGAGGTGGAGAGGCTGTTGACTTGGTCAGTATCCCTGATATCGTTTCTACTTTTCCAGATGGAGCGTTAATACCTGAATTGAGAGGGCCTAATATTTTCTCTACCATGGTAGCTCACTCTGCATTTCCAGTTGGAGGAATTACAGCCAGTCATGCTGCAAAGGGACATCCATGGGTACTAAGTCCGGTAGTGAAAGTCGCATTCTCAGACCCAAATTTAGTTTTTGATTTCAGATATGTTAGACGAGAAATAGCAAAAGGTGCTAAAAGGGAATTTAATTTTACTGGAGATAGAAATGCTCTGAGACCGGGAGGGGAATGATGTTAAAATATCCTGGAAATGATAAAATAGCCAAAAGACGTTCTTACATGTTGAATCCTGATGCAAAATTCAAGAAATTGAGGGAAATTCCGGATGAAGATCTTATCTTGCTGTTAGGACATAGGGAACCTGGCTCTGGTTATAGAGCCATCCATCCTCCACTGGATGATTTGATGGTACAAGATGACCCAATCTTGAAACTAGTAGATCCCACTCCAGGTGCACAACATGGAGATGCTATTGAATTTGTACAATTCACGGATTCAGTATATCATTCTCCCCTTGTCCCAGTTTTCCGTTCAAGATTATACAGTGTTCGATATAAGGGTGTTGATCATGTTACATACTCAGGAAGACAGCTTATGGAAGCACGGGCAAGAGACTTGGAAAAATATACCAAGGAGCTTCTTGAAACTGAGCTTTTTGATCCAGCGAGAAGTGCATTGCGGGGCATCACGGTGCATGGGTCATCCATGAGGTTGGATGAGAATGGATTGATGTTTGATGCGAGAAGACGGTATCTCTTAAAGGATGGGGAAATATGGTATTTAAAAAATCAGATGGCAATTCCTTTAGATAAACCTATCTCACTTGGTCCTCCAACTCCAGAGAATATACTGATTGAGAACTCAATAATCTACAAAAAAGAGACTATTAGATACCGGGATGCAAAAGAGTTGCTGGATCATGTTGGTAAAATATTTGAGAGGAGCCTTTATGGAGGGTTTAACCCCGAGGTAAAGCATGAGTAAAAAGCTTTTAATGGTTCCTCAAGACCCATTCTCACCTTCTCCAGCCCCTCATTTAGGTTTTCTAATACTGGCTTCTGTAATAAAAGATGATGGATATGACATCAAGATTTTCGGTGGTTCTTATATCAAAGATATCAGAAGTAAATTGATTAAATCTTTCAGATGGGCAGATATAATATGCTTTTCTTCAAAATCACCCATAGCAGAAAAAGTGATCGAGGCTACCAAGATAGCAAGAGATACAAATCCAGAAGCACCAATTATAACAGGAGGGTGGTGGGCTTCTACTTCTCCGGAAGACGTTTTAAGACATACTCCATCCGATATTGTCGTAACAGGATGTGGAGAAGACAGATTTAGGAAAATATTGAATCTTGTTAGCCAAGGTATTCTAAACGATGAAAGAACGAAATATAATGAGCTATCGAAGATTCCCGGAATAGGCTTTAAAATGAATGGAGATGTTGTCTTGACGGATCCGTCCTCACCTATAGATCCGAACGATTTTCCTGATCCAGACTGGAACTTAGTCGATTTAAATGAATTTTCTGATTACAAAGAACATAAGTTTGTAAGACTCCATACCAGCAGAGGTTGCCCATTTAACTGCAACTTTTGCGCTGTAAAACACATGCTTGGGAAAAGATACCTCCAGTATAAGCCTGAGAGGATTATAAACCAAATAGAGACTCTGTTGAAAAGGTATCCCGATATAATAAGTATCAAATTCCACGATGAGACTTTTACGGCAAATAAAAAATATATCAAAGAATTATGTAAAAAAATTCGAGAGAAGGGGTTTCATAATATACTCGGTTTTACATGCATGACAAGAATAGATACCATAAACGAGGAGATTATAAATGAACTTAAAAAGACCAATTTTAGAAGTGTTGGATTTGGAATTGAGTCTGGATCTGACAGGATATTAATGGAACTAAGAAAAGGATTTAAAGTTAGAGATATTAGAAAAGGGATTGAAATCTGTATTGATAGAACAATTATACCAGAAACTGAATTCCTAATTTTATTATACCTCATACTGGTTACACCAAAAACAGAGATGATTGATGTATTGAAAACTATAAGATTATGTGTGTGGGCCATGTTTAAAGCAGTTCAAGCAAATTATAAATTAAACAGAAAAGTCTACGATATCATGATATTATGTAATCCACAACTGTCCATTTTTAAAAACAGTGATCTTTGGGATAAATACAAAAAATATTATATATTTCCTAATAAAAATCTTCCATTAGAGGTTCAAAATCCACTCCTGACCCATAAAAATCCTTTTTTGAGTGCTTATCTCAGATTAATACAGCAATCACCCTTCGAGGCGGATTATTTCCTTGTCATGGTAGTCATGTTAAGGGACTATATAAGGATGCATCCTGAAGAGTTTAATACACCTAAGCACAAGAAAATTATAAATGATATTTTAAATTTATGCTCAAACGTATTAAAGTATGATAAATTCGACACATTTTCCTCACAATATGCCGCAAAAATAACGAACTCTTTGGGAAATTGAATTACAGTTCATGACAGAAAAACCAAAATGTATATATAAATGTTTATTAATTAAGATATCTGAAGACCTAGGAGGGTCCGTATATGGAAGAGCTAACGAGAAAAGTTAAGGAATACGGTGCAAGTGTTGGCGCGAGTAAAGTAGGAATAGCAAATGCTGAATTGCTAAAAAATCCACCAAACCAGGAATTTGATCCATTTGAGTTGATAGAAGATGTAAAAACTGCGGTAGCTTTTTATTTATCTCTACCTGAAAGTGTTTTCGATGTAGATCCAGATAACGTAAACGATGTAGCGATTTCCAGAGGGTTTACGTATGTTACTTTAGAGAGAGAGGCAGATCTCATTGCCTACAGAATCGCTAATTTTTTGGAAAAAGAGGGTTATCAGGCAGTACCAATTTCAACTAAGATCCCAATGGAATTGAGTCTCCGTGGAGGAATAGCTCAACCATACTTGCAAAGATACATTGCTCAGTTAGCCGGATTGGGAGAGGAAGGAAAGGGAAATATGCTTTTAACAGAAGATCGTGGACCCAGAGTGATTATAGGTAGTGTCATTACAAATGCTCCACTATTGATAGATGGTCCAAACCTTGTGGGTAAGCTGTGCCCAGAAGGATGTAAGATATGTGCAGAGGAGTGTAGACCAAGAGCGATAGACCCTGATGAGAGGCCTCCGTACAATTTTAATAGAAATAGGTGTCTGTGGGGGATTACAGGTGCATTGATTGCATCTGGGTTAGATGAACCACCTATAGACTGGGTTGAAGCCAAACCTAATGCGCTAAAAGTTCTTCCAGCATATAAAAAAAGATATCCAAAATTCGAGAGATTGGACCTGTGGAACTCTGAAATTGGGAGCTTCCCCTGGTGTACCACTTGCATTGCAGTATGTCCAGTAGGCCAGAAGTAAAGAGGTGAAATTCTTTGGCAAAGATTTACTATTGTAACGCATGTGAATGGAGAGGGGAGGGGGAGGAAACCTTTAAAGCTGCAATTTGTCCCAGCTGTATGACAGGGCACAAAGAAAGACTGGTTAAAATGTCTTGGGGATATTTATGCCCGAAATGTTCAGCTGAAATTAAAGAGGAGGATTTAACTTTTGAACCTGAATGCCCGAAATGTGGAAACCAATACTTAATAGAAGAGGAGGTATAAAAATGGCAATAGATATGGATAAAGCCCTTGTAGATGGGCAATTACAAATCCTTGCACAGACGATTGAAAGTTGGATAAACTTTGCTGATGAAGATGTGAGATCTAAGCTGAAATCACTCAAGGGAAAAGAAGTCGAATTCGATATATGGGGAATAGGCAAAATTACTGCTATAGTTGGCGAAGATGGAAAGGTAAAAGCTCATGTTGGACCCAGTAGAAAACCAGTCGTAACTATAGGGGCTAGATATGAGACGGTTATAGAAATATCAGTGATACCGAGGACGACGAAAAATCTTTTGAAAGTTGTGAAAAATTACCTGCTAAAAAAGAAGGTGAAGGTGAAAGGATCTCTGTTCGCAGGAGTAAAAGTGTTGAAGTGTTTTATGGGAAGACCACAATAGGCAAAAATACCCCCTAGGGATGTCTATGGCTAAAAGAGATATCAAGATGTACTTGGCTGTGGAGGAGAGTAAGTGTACTGGATGTAGAGTATGCGAATTGACGTGCTCTGTTGAACATTACAAAGTTTACAACCCTAAGCGGTCTAGAATCCAAGTGAGAAGAGATAATACTCCTGGTTCTTATAATATTTTTGTGTGTAATTCTTGTGATGGATATCCCTGTAAAGAAGCTTGCCCTAAAGATGCAATAGAGTTGATAAAGACAGGAAATGGAAACATGAAGGCCTTTATTGACAAAGATGCATGTACTAATTGTGGATTATGTGCTAAGGTGTGTCCCTATAACGCAGTTATTAGAGACCCTCTCAAAAATTTTTTAGTCTGTGACATGTGTGGTGGAGATTTCAAATGTGTTGAAGAGTGCCCTACTGGTGCTCTATTTCTAAAAGAGATCAGTTAAGAGGGGGTTGTTTTTGTTGAGCGAAATAGAGCATCACAGAATTCAGATTAAAATGTTGGAGGAATACGCGAAAAAAAAAGTTGATAGACACATTCCTCACCTTATGTTTGGTGCCCGGTCTTTCGTACGGGCAACCGGAAAAATTCTGTTAAACCATCTCGAAGAGGTACATCCTGAATTCATTGGAGATCTAAAAAAATTGAGAAGTATTTTAGAAGTGGCTGAAATGGAGGGGAGTAATGCACATAATGGAAGTGGCCAGAAGTAGAGTTATCATCAAAGATGGGAAAATAAATATCGAATCAGAGCCAAAAGTAAGATACTGTCCTATTCATGAGAAAGTTAGAAAAAGAGGTGTGATAACAAAGGAGAGTGTCGAAGACAGTATTGAATGGAGAATGGAGTTATGGGGTCTGTTTACTCCAGAAAGAAAAATAAAAGTCAGCCCTGAAGAGACAGCAGTGTCTTTTGGTGCCTCTGAAATCCTTGCAACAAGTTTGACCAATGGTTTGATTGACTGTGCGGTTATAGTGTGTGAGGGTGTAGGAACTGTCATAACAACCAAGTCAGATGTTTGCCAAGGTATAGGTGCGGTCTTGTCATGCATCATCAAAACATCCCCTATTGATTCTATTATCAATAGATTAAAAGATGAAGGCGTACTGATATTAGATGAAATTAACACTCCAATAGACCAAGCAAAGGGAGTGAAACTAGCAATTGACGAGGGATTTAGCAAAATCGGCGTAACTATCAGAGGGCCTGATGCTGCGAGTGTTCTTTCAGAAATTGTTAAACTTGAAAAGAAACATGGTGTAGATGTATACAAATTGATAGTCTCAACTACCGGAGTGAAAGATGAAGAGGTGAGAGCTATCGAACAAGCAGGTGATATCGTATGGAGTTGTGCTTCTAAATTGGTGAGAGGTCTGATTGGACCTAAAGCTCTTGCTCAAGTAGGAGTTTCCCTACCCGCTTATGTGTTAACAGAAAAAGGGAAAGATATGATTTCAAACCACATTAGACAGTTGAAGTCTAAAGTATTTGTCTTATCAGAAAGACAGGCTGATAACTTAGACCTGAATATTGATCCTCCGCAGCCTTTTATATAACAATGAAAGAGAGAAGACCGATCTACTCTCAGGATATTTTCTGGCCAATTGAGAGAGTATGGTACAGAAGGATTAAAGAAACGGATCAGGAGATAATATCAGGAGCAAAATATCAAAAATATATATTTGAAATATGTGAGGAAATGCAAAATAGACGACAGAACAAAGATGTAAATGAGATATTTCTAGCACCGGGGTACTATACGCTCTATGGAGTATATAAAGGGTTTAAAAGGAGAATAAAAGAATTAGGATCCGATAATTTTGCTCATATGCTGATAGATGACTTCACTTTATCAATAAGAGGTAGTTTCATTTATAGTGAAGGTACTGTTACTCGAATTGTAGATGAATTATTAGAAAGAAGGCATGAGAAGACTGGAGAGGTTTATAGGGATATACTGGTGAATAAACCTGTTTTTGAAGGTAAATACTTCCTCAGGGACTTACTCGACAAAATTAAACCAGGATTAAATGCTATTTTTTATAGTCCTATCTCAGCCTATGTAGATAAAATGCAAGCTGAGCGGAGTGCTTTTGAGATTGTCTCAAGATTTTTTATCGGGAGTGACCCAGAAAAGTATGGCTGGCCAACTGGATGCTATCAAGGTGTGTTAAGTAAGGATTCTAATGCCTATGCTGAAAAAAGCACATTTGTGAAGAGGATAATAAGTTATTATTATGGGATTGGAAAATGGTATTCTAACTATTTGGTTACTCAACCAGAAATAACTTTAGAGTACATAGGGAGGGAATTAATACCACCGACCATAAAGGAGTCGCTTTTGAGTGAGATAAACTACGAAAATTCTTCTTATGTATATCCTCCCTCTTATGTAGAAAGTGATATACTGTTCGGGGAGGATGCAAAAAAACTTGAAATCCTAGATCTGGGAACTCTCATTTCAGAAGAAAAGTCAGATGAGATTATAAAAGAGGCCAGACGATTGTATCATACAAAGATGCCTTAGACCATCATCACCCCATATCAAATATTAAGAATCCATCATCTAATAATACCCATGAAATCTCTAAATACCAAAATAGTTAAATATTTAATATTGATATTTATCATTAACTATAACTAATAGGTCATGTGATGTAGCCAGAGGATGTGGATGTAAAATGAACAATGATAAGATACTAGGGGTAAAAGATGTGACAATATATTTTGACGAACCGCAGGAAGAGGAAGAATACTACAGCTGGCATATCCACACACCACCAAAGCGCGCTTCAGATAAACCAATATTAGATAGTATCTCACTGGACATACATGTAGGTGAAGTTATCGGTTTTTTGGGAAAATCCGGTGCTGGAAAAACAAGCCTGATGAACTGTATTCGTGGAATCCCTGAATACAGACCAACATCTGGAGAAGTGATATTTAACGTGGCGATATGTGAGAATGAAGAATGTCGATACGTGGAT
>Ga0180887_111_pt1 | contig 25284 bp, 26 predicted proteins | sample Deesub1362A_J573_FD_124184 | JGI IMG/M metagenome (GOLD analysis project Ga0180887, IMG submission 124184) | Archaeoglobi archaeon JdFR-42 | reverse complement strand
CCCGTTGTAGTGCTCCCCCGCCAATTCCTTTAAGTTTCAGCCTTGCGGCCGTACTTCCCAGGCGGCGAGCTTCACGGTTTCCCTTCGGCACTACGTGGATTCGCAATCCACGTAACACCTAGCCCGCATCGTTTACGGCTGGGACTACCCGGGTATCTAATCCGGTTCGCGCCCCCAGCTTTCGTCCCTCACCGTCGGACCCGTTCCAGCTGAGCGCCTTCGCCACAGGTGGTCCTCCCAGGATTACAGGATTTCACCCCTACCCTGGGAGTACCCTCAGCCTCTCCCGGTCCCAAGTCCAGCAGTATCTTCCGGAAGCCTGACGGTTAAGCCGCCAGATTTCCCGGAAGACTTACTGGACCGGCTACGGACGCTTTAAGCCCAATAAGAGTGGCCACCACTCGGGCCGCCGGTGTTACCGCGGCGGCTGGCACCGGTCTTGCCCGGCCCTTGCTAACAGGTGCTTTTTAGGCACCTGGACAGCCCATGCGTTGCACGGGCACTCGGAGTCCCCTTATCACGGTTTCCCGCATTGTAAAGGTTTCGCGCCTGCTGCGCCCCGTAGGGCCTGGACCCGTGTCTCAGGGTCCACCTCCGGGCTCCTGCTCCCACAGCCCGTACCGATCGTAGGCTTGTTGGGCCGTTACCCCAACAACAACCTAATCGGCCGCAGACCCATCCTCGGGCGCCCGAAGGCCTTTGAGAGATGAGACATTCCAGTACCCATCTCCTATGGGGTATTAGCCCCAGTTTCCCGGGGTTATCCCCCTCCCGAGGGTAGGTTGTCCACGTGTTACTGAGTCGTCCGCCGGTGTGTCCACATCCCGAAGGATGTGAGCACCCCATGACTCGCATGGCTTAGTCGGACTCCGATAGCAGTGGCCTCTGGCAGGATCAACCAGAATTGCGGGGGAGTCATATTCCTTCTGGAATATGTCCCTCGATTACACACACTGGTCGGATGTGCTCTGTCAACAAGCCCACGTCAGACGCAACTTGCATTGCGTCCCCATTAAATATGCCGTGGAGGGGAAATAACCCATCATATCGAGGTATTGCACCTCTACTATCAGGGTTCGTGCCGGTTCCACGGCCATCCTTCACATTATCAAAGGATGATATAAACATTACGCCAAGTCGTCTGGACTTGCGAATTATATCTTCTGGTGGTTGGTGTATATATTGGTTTCGATGGCACTCAATTCATTCTGAGCACCAGCTTTTTTTAAAATTCCCCATCAAGAGGAGGTATATATACCTTTTGGGTTGTTCACAAAGAGATATTCCAGCATGTCGTTTTGTAAATCTTCTGTAAATATTTCTGAATTAAGCTATCATGGCTTTAAATTTTTTAGTAACTCTGAATATTTTTTTCTTTGTTGGAGAATCAGCCTCTTCAACTATTTCCATCTCAAACAGATCTTTCAGATGTTCGTTTATTGCCACTCGTGAAATTCCAACCCTTTCTTCTAGGGTATTGAAATCCGTTTCTCCACCTTCAGAGATTATAGCTTCTAGAATTTCGATTTGTCTCTGAGATAGATATGTAGCAAAGTTTTTAAAGCCTGTTTTTTCATGGATGGTGCGCTTTACAAATCCCTTATCCAGGCGCGTGATACCTTCTGAAATTGCATTGAGGAGAGATTTTTTGCATAGGTTTATTAGTATGCCAGGGTTTCTGAAAGCATATGTAACGAGTATTTGTATTGCATCATCGGTAAAAGGAAGGGGTATTTCGTCATCCATTCGAGCAACATGGAGTCTCAGCAGTACAAGCATTTTAAGGTCTTCAAGGGAAAGGGGGCTGAGGTAAATGGGATAAAAATGTTTAGAGAGTTCAACATTTTTTTTCAACGCATCACTCCATGTGTCCTCTTCGACTACGATCAGAAACAGGTCTGGTGATTTTGAGACAACATCAAGAATAAAATCCAGTTCTTTTATAAGAATACTGTTAAAATCGTCAATTACATGCATAACTTTAATATCTTTTGAATATATACTTGCTTCATATAAATAATCTCTTACGAGATCCTTGCTTTCCTCCTCCACGTTCAGGCCTTCCAGAACTTTCCTTACGGTACCCAATTCTTCCAGAACGTTCTCCAATACTTCAGAAAAGGATTTTACATTGAAATGTTCGAAAAGATATATTTCTTTCTCCTCTTTATATTCAAGAAGAAAAAAATTGATTAAGGTGGTTTTTCCAGATCCAGACTCTCCTATAACACTTATATTTATTCTACTTCCTGATCTGAAAAATTCAATGGCTCCTTGGAGCTCATTCAGTTCTTTCTCTCTTTTAAAGAATATTTTTCTAAAATCTTCATCTGATTTGGTGTAATCTTTGAATGGGTTGAATTTGAGGTTAAGCCTTGTTAGCTTTCCATAGCTCATTATATAATATTTTAAGGTTAGGGTTATAAATAGTTTTCAGACTTCTTACAATAATGTTTTAATGATGTTACCACAAGGTTTAAATAGTATTAGTTAATAATTAATGCTGCACGATATAGAATTGAGAGATAAAATGGGGAGGTGAAAAAAATGAAGAAGGACAGGAAGGAAGCTGAAGAGGTTTTCAAGAAAGTCAAGATTTATTCAGTTTAATCCCAGTTTAAATGGATCATCAAAAGATGGAAAAGAAAATTAAAGGGATAATCTCTCTTTGCTTTAATCCTATATCTATAGTTTCACCAATCCCTTTTTTAGCGTTAGCAGTTTTTTCAATAAGTTATGTAGGTCCTTTTACGGCTGTTACAGCTTTTAAGCTATTATGGGCCTGTATTTTCTCTTTGAGTTCTCATTCAGCGGCGAATTTATGGAACCACATTAATGATATTGAAGTAGATAAACAGCAGGGAAAGAAAAATGCTCTTATCGATAAAACTATTAGCCTGAGACTTGCGATTATTTTAGCGATTCTCTTTTATATAATTCCATTACTGATTATTTCGAAGAATTCTGTAGAGAAGATGGCTATACTTTTGTATGTAATTTGGGTCATAGTAACATGGGTTTATTCGGATAAATTATGGTTTGGAAGATATTTCAAAAGATTTAAAGAGCATTATGTAGGTGAGTTGGTGACGTATTCAATTTCTTGGCCAACCTATACGTTGGTATTATGGGCTTTTTTCAACGAATTTACTACTAATTCATATATAGTCGCTATTGCTTTCATGTTTTTAGGACTTTCTGGGTTATTTTTAAAAGATATAAAAGATATAAGTGGAGATGAAAGAGCAAATCTTAAGACGTTAGGTGTAGTATTCCCCCCCTCATTTTTGTTGAAAATTTCATCTTTATTATTAATAGTATACTATATTGTATTAGTATTATTACCACTTTACGAACTCGTTCCATTGAAGTATATGCTTATAATAGTGCCCTTCGTAGTATATCTAATTTTTTCGCTCAGGATGATGGTCATTTCAAAATGGAAGATCTCAATCAAACAACTGCCAGCTATTAAAATAATGTCATACTCCACTTTTGCATCAGTTGCTGTATTAGCTTTGCTCATATTCCTATGAACCACTCAAGCAATACGCCTGAACCACCTGCCGTACACGTTATTCTAGTTTCGATTTCTGTTAGATATTCCTTGACTTTTAAGGTCTCAGGTAAGTAGGCTGAAGGAGGGGCTGTCACAACCCCAAACCATTTTTTGCTCCGTTCTTTGATAGGAGGGATAATCTTTAACATCCGGTCACTATATGCAGGGATCATGCCAGCATCTAGAATAAAGAAATCAAAGGAATCTGAAATCTTTTTATAATTAAAAAATGACACAAAGTTCAACAATTTTCCAACAAATGGATCGTAACTGAAAAACACTTCCTCATCCAAATAATCAGTATCGTAAAAAATTGGATAAATGTCAAAAGGATAATAATCTCCCAAACCGACCAAAGTAGCTCCATAGGTCTTTTTAGATGGCATGACTATAACAAAAGGTGTTTGAACATCCAATTTCTTCCTTTCCACTTTATTTAGAATCTCGTCCTCACTCATCTTGTGTATCGTGTTATACCTCTCTTGCAAGAGTTTGAATGGTGGATTTCCTTCAATATCCATTATAACATATTTACTCATATTGGCTTTAAAAGTCTCTACCTTGCTGAAAGACTTCCTAACTATATTTTTGGTCTCCTCTAGGCTTCTCCCTTTTTCAGGAAAAATGTCATCATACACAACATTCAACTTCCCTTTAATGCAGAAAGCAGAAACACCACCCTTATACTCTTTAAAATTTGCAAACACGGATGGACTGTCATAACCGATCCTCATGGGAAGAGTATTTAGCCCTATAATCGGTGTTTTGAAATCAGTTGCTTCTGCCATGATTTTAAGGACTGTGTTCGCAGGATAGACGAAATTTATCCTGTCCAGATATTTAGAAAACCTATCAGCATACCTTTTTTTCTTCTTTAACTCTGACTCACCTCTTATTCGCCTATCATAATACTTGCCCCTTATCAAAAAAGGAAGGAGCCTTGTCCTTGGTGGTACATAAATCAAAGGAAAATGTAAGATAATTGCATCAAAATCTTTTCCTTTTACTTTCTCTGCTATGGATTCCACAGTTTTGAGGGCGCCCCCTTTCTTATCTCCATAAACCTCAATCTTTCCTTCTGTGTAATCCATCAGGAGCACAGCAGCTCCATCGGTCCAGATCTGTTCTCCAACAACAAATCCATCCACCACACATCCTGCCTGATGGATATTACCAAATTCATCTCTTAGTATATCGAGAATGGTTTGATACCGTCCAAGATACTTCATAGTGGTGTAAAAGAAACATATATTGGGTCTAAAATTCGCTGTTTCCCTGAATTGATTTACTAAATCTTTTCCCGCCTCTTCAGCCCTTTCCTTGTTCGTATGGAGAGAAATAGATCTCATAATCGTTCATATTCATCTCATGAGGTGACTCTTAATGCTCTCTTTCGTGGAAGCGATATCGATCATCAATTTTTGTCTATGTACCTCTTCACCAGCTACTACTGCAAGGACCATTAGCTCTGAAACGGGATAGAAAATCACTTGATAGCTGCTGAGTTCATGTACAATACCCTCAAGATTCTCTCTGCTTATGAGGGGGAGTACATACTTGATCTCCCTCTCCATCCATAAAATAACTCCTTTGACAAGATCCTTGGCATCACTTTTCATCTTAACTAGGGCTGGAACACCATCTATTCTATACAGAACTGCCAGATACACATCCTCTTCTGTGACTATCTTTTCCATGTAGTCTACAATATCCTGTATTTTAGTCATACTTATCCAGCTCTGTTTTAAGGAATAGATTTAATGTGTTAGTTGGAGGTTCACTCCTCGTCCATGCAGTAGAACACTCTCTAAGTTTTTGTACAAGGATTTCTTCAAGCTCAGCTGGGGCTTTTCCTCTAATCTCCTTTATGACCCTCTCAAACTCCTTTCCAAACTCAGTTTTTGGTTTGACCTGCTGTAGCTCACTCTTTGAGGCTTCGACCACCATGCCCAGCCCCTTTTCGATATAGTATGGATATAGACCTTCTCCGTGATTTGAACCTCTGTGCTTAACAATCCTTAATGTTCTGCTGAAAAGCTCACCATAACCCACGTTCTGAAGTCGTATCACACTATCTGAGAGCAATATCGGGATTATGGCATCTTCAAAGGATGACGACTCGAGAAATGGCTCTTCAAGAGTAATTACAGTCGTACCTAGATTCCTCAGTCTTTTAAAAAATTCCGCAACACCCTTCCTCCTTCTTGAATCAGATCTAAGCACAAAAGGAGTAAAAGAGTCGATAACTATTCTGTTATTATCTCCTTCTTTACATCCGGATTCAATCATTCCAAGGAGATCTCTAGTGAGAAATACAGTATCTTCAGCATAAACCTGAAATACACTCAAGTTCCCTCTTTCTACGTGTTCCCTTATTTCATGCCATCCCAGTTGTTCACATTCTGAAATTAGTTCTTCTTCAGTCATTTCAATTGAGACATATACTGCATTCTCACCCCGATTGAGTCCATATACCGCATACTGCATCCCAAAAACAGTTTTTCCAACCCCGGTAGTTCCGATAATAGAATTAACAGAATTAGGCCTATATCCACCACCCATCAGTTCATCCAGACCGTAAATGCCGGTTTTTACTCTTTTGAACATGATTTCTCACCTTTGCTGCAAATTTCAATGTTATATTTGAATTACATCAATCGTTAATAAATTTTTTCCTATAAAATTGAAAACCTCCTCCTCAGGTTTCAATGGGGAGGAAAACAACCCGTTAAATTGATTTCACGTCTTTAATTTTCTGACATATATTTGTAGCTCTAATTTTATTCTCAATAGAAAAAAGATTTATATCCCCGATGTGGAGTTCTACTCATGGTACAGCGAGCCTTTTACATCGGAAGGTTCCAACCGTATCATTATGGACATCATTCAGTGATACGAAACATAGCAAAAGAAGTGGACGAGATAATTGTGGGTATAGGGAGTGCTCAGATCAGCCATACAATAGAAAACCCATTTACTGCAGGAGAGCGGTTGCTTATGGTCTCAAAATCCATTGAGGAGTTTGACGTGAAAGCGTACATAGTTCCTCTTGAGGACATCTACCGGAACGATCTCTGGGTTGCTCATGTGAAATCCATGGTTCCTCCCTTTTCCCGGGTTTATTCGAATAATCCTCTTGTTATACGGCTGTTTAAAGAAGAAGGAATGGAAGTTAAGGAATGCCCATTGTATCAAAGGGATAGATACTCGGGAACAGAAATTCGGAGACGGATTTTGGCTGGTGAAGAATGGAAGCACTTGGTTCCAGAAGCTGTGATTGAAGTTATAGAGGAAGTAAATGGTGTGGAGAGACTAAAGGAGATATCTCAAGATGACTGTTGAAAAATGTTTTTTTCAATCTGAGTATTTACAGCGGACCATAGAGGTAATACACGATGGTAACATAGTATATTCCGTTAAATTCATTGACAAAGTCTCACATCTCGAAAACACCGATGATTGCCCGGTTATGGATGAACTTGAGAGATATTTTAGTAGGGAGCAAATGGATCTCTCTCAATTTGATCTCAAACCTACAGGCACGAATTTCCAGAAAAAGGTCTGGGAAATCACGAGGAAAATCCCCTATGGAAAAACTAGGACATACAAAGACATTGCCCATACTCTCGGGATTAAAGGATATAGAGCCGTGGGGAGGGCTCTCGGTCGAAATCCCATACCTATTTTGATTCCATGTCATCGCGTAAAGGGGGTTAATTCCATTGGGGGATATTCTAGCGGGATTGATATTAAAAAGAAACTTCTTGCCCTTGAAGGGGTATTGTAAAAAATTGGGAAAGGAATAAATGCCAGATTTACGCTCACATATATCTTTTAAGTAATGCGATTATAAGAAATCCGGTAACAGCTACCATCCAGCCAAATCCTGGAGTTTTTTCTGCCTCGGGAGTGGATGTAGGTTCTTGAGGTATATCTTGTACTGGTTTAGTGGTCAGTTTCTCTTCTATCTTATCCATTATAGTTGATGCCTTCTGTATGTAGTCTCTGGCAGTATCTCTATCATCTTCTTCGAAATAGCCGAGAGCTAAATTTAAGGACTCTTTTACTTTTATTACATCTTCACTCATATCTTCCCGACCAGCGTCTTTGAGTTTCTTTTCTATAGTCTTTAGCCGTTCTTTCTCTGTTACTAGGATATTAAGTAATTCAGAGTATTTCCCCTCGACGTTGATAGGTGTATCTCCACTCACTTCTCGCCAGAGCACCTTCATCCGGGAATACTGGAAGATCATCTTCCATGGCTGTGGTGAAAAGGATACCACTTCATATTTTTCTGGCAAGGAAACTACCGGACTTACAGAGCTATTGGTAAATACAACTGGTATCTCTTGACCATCCTCGAGAACTGCTGTCACTTCCTCAAAATTCCTAGAAAATGAGATAGAGTCATCTCTAACCATACTCAAACCGTCTGCTTTAAAATGGATTCTTCCATTCCACGTCTCTTCCCCACTGTATTGGCCTGTTTTTCTGTTTATGTCTACAGATAGGATAGTAAAATCACCCTTTTTTTGGATTGTGGTCTCTAATGCGCCTCTAAAATCCAGGGTGTCTTCCCGGATAACTTCAATGTTTTTTGCCGGATACTGAATAATCAGGGTTTTTAGTGGAGAGATCTCAGAATAGACAAGTTCAATCTGAAGGACTACATCTCCACTTCCGTCTGCATTGAGCTCTACATTCTCGAACCATCTTGTTACAACTACATCTCCACTTGCAGTACCTATCAGAGATACTATTAGCAGTGCAGTAACAATTGCCATGAGTTTCATTGGGATATCTCCTTTTTAAGGGCAAAAGATGTTGATATCACCAAGAACAGAACAATTGCCAGTAAATATCCTAAGTTGCTCAGGGTAGATTTAGCAGATATAACGATAATGAGTATTAAAAGGATTACTCCTCCCAATACCACGCCGAGTTCTGTAAGTCCACTCATACTTTTAGCCTTCTGGTTATTGAATATAATTATTTCGAAGAGATTCCTCTTTATCTTGGATGGTATTAGGCGAGTCCTCTTTCAGTATAAAGCTATATAATGCTCAGGTTCACTCTCGAATTTATAGATAAATCAGCGAGTGAATCGGATATTAAAGTATTTGCGAATTCTGATTCGTCATGTAATTCCTTGGTATGGAAGAAGAAGCAGTAGATGAACTGGAAAAGAGTTTCCCTTGCAATTAGGGAAATAAAGTTTGAGAAGAATAAAAGTTGTGCAGCAGTAGAATAACAGAGGAAATTATAGACCCAATGATTTAGGTTCATCTACAGATAATACTTTATGGGTATCCTAAAAGCTATGGAAAAGGAGTGAAACTTCTGGTTAAGACATCTGGCGAGGATGAAGTTTGCATCAATTAATGTCGGAAATAACCACAGGATTAATTTCCATCAATCCAAAGGTATTTATATAGTATATAAACTCAGTGAAATGGGATGTCCTATGGAGGATTATAATATAAATATTGAAAATGTGGTTGCTTCGACCTACATTGGAGATAATATTGACTTGAATAAAATTGCGATGTCCATTGAAACAGCCGAATATAAACCTGAACAGTTCCCGGGGCTTGTGTTGAGGACTACAGATCCAAAAGCTGCAGCTCTAATTTTTAGAAGCGGTAAAGTAGTTTGCACAGGAGCCAAAAGTGTACCGGATGTAGAGAGGGCTATGAAAAAAGTTGTAGAGGCCGTCAGCAGTCTAGGTATAGAGGTGGACCTCAATCCAACAATAGTCATTCAAAATATTGTTGCTTCAGCAGATCTTGGCTCTGAACTGAATCTCAACGCTATAGCAGTTGGTTTGGGTCTTGAGAACATAGAATATGAACCAGAACAGTTTCCTGGCTTGGTATACCGACTGGATGATCCCAAAGTTGTCGTTCTCCTGTTTGGATCCGGAAAGCTTGTGGTAACTGGAGGAAAACAACCGGACGATGCTAGAAAAGCCGTAGAGAGGATTGTAGAAGAGCTCTCATCCCTTGGGCTCCTATGAGGAGCAATAAAACTTTGGAGATCATACCTGAAAACCAGCGTTCTAAGTTACCCCTTGTGGGAGAGATTGTGCTGGAACATCCAGATCTGAAAAAAGCCAACGACTGGATCCTTCGGAACTATGAACCCCCAAAACGTGAACTGTGTATTTTTGTTCCATGTTCCAAAAGAAAACCATATCACACAAGTCCGAGTCATAGAGCTTATGATCAGGTAATTTTTAGCCTTGTACCCCATGACAAAGTGCATATTGTCACTTTCGGTACCTGTGGTATTGTTCCACGGGAGCTGGACGAGGTGTATCCTTTTGCTCATTATGACTTTGTTCTAGGAAAATGTAATGTGATAAAGATTAAAGAAAAATTTGTAAAAGAGGAGAGCAAAAGACTTGGAGAGTATCTAATTAAAACGGAGAAATTCTATAGAAAAAGGATAGCTTACTGTATAGGAGATTTTAGAAGAGCAATGGAAAAGGCTGTTGAAATGAGTGGAGTCAAAGTGACTATAGTTCCCAGAAAGGAGACTATTCAGAAAAATTTACAGCCTGGAAAGAGATTTATCTATGGTAGTTTGAGGATGAGAGATTACCTACAGGATTTTTGTGACGCCATATGTTCTGCATTTAATCTACCTAAGAAAACTGTCGTCTCCTCTCACACCAGCTTTGATAATGATGTGGAGTGGTATGTGCTCTGATGAAATTTAACAATTAAAAAATTAAAAATAGGTTTACACTTTTTGAATTTTTGTAAATCCCCCGAAAGATTTATATATTCCAAACACTCCATATATTATTGTCCCCCTACACCCCCCCTCTTTTCCCCCTATTTCTGTTCCAATTGCTACGAGCTTGTGTTTGGGACATCAACTAAAGTCGACTAAGGGACATAAACTAATACGGAAAGATTTTTATGCGAATCCTTTTGAGTTGGGTGTAATGAATTCCAAGGCTGTTGATAAACACTGGCACTGGATATTTTTAGTGGTTGCAATTATCATAAGCCTGTATCTTCGTATTATAAATCCCTGGGATTCTGTTTTTACTTGGACTGTCCGTCTTGGAGGCAATGACCCATGGTATTATTACAGGCTAGTGGAAAATAGTATTGCAAATTATCCAAACAGGATCTGGTTTGATGCATTTACTAATTATCCGTATGGATCCTATCTACATTTTGGTCCATTTCTCGTTTTCCTCGGGGCTACATTGAGCAAGATTGTCGGTGCCACCGATCCAGAATCTATAAAGACCGTTTTAGCGTTTATACCGGCTATAGGTGGAACTTTGCTGATATTCCCAGTGTATCTATTTACAAAAGAGGTTTTCAATAGAAAAGCAGGAGTCATAGCCTCACTTCTTGTTGTAATGGTACCAGGTCAGTTGATGTTGAGGAGTATTCTGGGCTTTAATGATCATCATGTGTGGGAAACCTTCTGGATGGTCTCCTATTTCGCCTTGTTCGTTCATTCCTTGAGTAAATGGCATGGGCGTAAAGGAAGGGAGAATGTTAGAGACCTCAAACATCTTATGTATCCTGTCTTTACAGGTATAGCTCTTGGCATGTATCTGGATACTTGGGCTCCCGGGTTTATTGCAGGAGTCATGATGGTTGGAGCGATTTTCATAATCTTCTTGGTGAAAGAGCTCCTTGATGCTGACACCGACAATCTTGCTTATATTGGATTCATATCATATCTGGTGGCTGCTGTTGTATATGCACCTTTTTCGAATAAATATCCATTCTTTCACACAACGAAATATTCTCTCTTTCAGCTGATAATTCTTGGAGGTTTGGCTTTTATTGTACTTGTGTTTTACGCAATCCAAATACTACAAAATAGAGGCTATTTCTCAAAAATTGGTGTAAACGAGAAATATGTGTTTCCCCTGGTTACTCTGATATCTGGTGGTTTGATTATAGCTGTATTTGCTGTATTCTTTCCTGAGCTGTTCACAACTATGAGTAGAATTCTACGGGTTGTATCACCCAAAGGTGGAGCCCTGACCATTGCAGAGGTTCAGCCTTTTTTTGTCCCTGGAGGTAGATTCAGTCTGGCACCCGCATGGTCTAATTTTTCCATGACTTTTTTCTTTGGAATGCCGGCTCTGGTGTATGTTTTGTATAAACTCTACAAAGAGAGGAGAACAACATATATTATTGCACTGGTATGGAGTTTTGCTCTGCTCATTGCACTGGCTGGACAGAATAGATTCGCGTATTATTTTGCTGTCATTTCTGCCATTCTTGCTGGAGTGGCTCTAGATGCACTTCTGCATAAATTGAAGTTCTATGATGCTGTGAAGGGAATTTTTGAAGGATTGAGGGGGGGTTCATGGAGTACATTTAAAAAAAGTGGGTATGGAAAATTTGTCGTAGGGGTTTTGATCATTCTTTTACTCTTTTATCCCACAGTGACAGGAGGCATTACTTACAGCAAATATGGTGTGGGTGGACCAAAATTTCAGTGGTGGGAGGCATTAACTTGGATGAGGGATAATACTCCAGATCCGAACTTGGACTACTATGCTATGTATACTCCTAGAGAGCTTGGTAAACCTTATTCATATCCTGATGGAGCATATGGGGTTATGAGCTGGTGGGATTATGGACACTGGATCACCGCCATCGCTCATAGAATTCCCAATGCGAATCCGTTCCAGCAGGGAATTGGAGGACCACAACAGGGTAATAAACCTGGGGCTGCTCCGTTTTTCACCGCCCAGAGTGAAGAGGAAGCAGATAGAATTGCTGATGCGTTGGGAGTCAGATACGTCATAAGTGATGTAGAGATGGCCACTGGGAAGTTTTATGCCATTGCAACATGGGCTGAAGGAGATGCCTCCAGTTATTATACTTCTGTGTTTACCCGGCAAGGAAGAGTGACCGTTCCAGGTTCAAAGTACTTTAACAGCATGGAGGCTAAATTACACATCTTGGATGGTAATGGTCTTAAACATTACAGGATGGTCTATGAAAGTCATCCTGCTACCGGATATTATGGAAATGCAGAACTGATGTACAAGCAAGTGTATCAGGCTTTTTATAAAACACCTCTCTCAGATAAACCTACTGGGTATGTGAAGATTTTTGAGTATGTGAAAGGGGCCGTAATTACTGGTAAAGTTCCTGGAGATGTGAAAAGTGTTACGTTAACTGTAACGATTAAAACCAACCAGGATAGGGAAATAACCTACAGACAACAAGTTGAGGTTATAAATGGAGTATACACCTTCATTGTGCCATATTCCCAGGATACGTCCTATCCTGTCAAACCCACAGGTCCTTATTCCATAACAGCTGGTGATATCACAAAAACAGTGAATGTAACGGAGGAGGATGTCATAGGTGGAAACATTATAACCCTTGATTTTTTCTAAAAAACAAATAGTTCATGAGTTTTTATTTTTACTTCATGAGAAAGATTAAAGGTTGGAAGAAGTTACATTGAATTTTGGCCTGAGGATCTGGTAGGGATCTCATGTCTAGTATCGTTGAAATATGGAGAACTTACCCTCTCTTATATGTGTCATCAAAAATTCCCAATAAGTAGGGCCCCTCCAGCTATCATTACCACTATGGCAAGGATTATTTTTAGGGATTTCCCATCAATTCTTGAGTTCATTGTCGCTCCTATATAGGTTCCAGGGAGAGAACCGATAATCAGTATGGCTGCGAGAAAATAATCTATATTGGTGAGGGCTGAGTGGATGAGAGTGGCCACCGCGGTAAGAAGAAAGCCATGGAAAAGATCCGTTCCCACTATGGTTCTTGGAGAAAGACTAGCAAAGGTTATCAGGAAGAAAACTATAAGGGTGCCACTTCCCACAGAAGTGAATTGAACAATAATTCCAACTAGAAAACCTATACTCATAAGTACAATACGTCTTGGGGGTTTACCAGTAGTCTTTTCTTTACTGACCAAAATGCGGTAAAGTATTATCAGGGAAACGAAAACAAGAACAGCACCAAGAGAGGTAGATATAGCGTGGTTTAAAGCTTCCATGCCAGAATACATACTGATGGTTCGCATAGATAGTCCACCTAATATTGTTCCAGGTAAACTTCCGGCAAATAGCCACAATGCAAGGGGTACATCTACACTTCCTTTTCTTTTGTGTATGGCGGATCCAACAAATCTGGTGACAGTTGCATAAAGTATGTCTGTGCCTATTGCTATTCTGGGCTGAATGCCAAGGAAAATAAGGACTGGAGACATCAATGCTCCTCCCCCCATTCCTGTCAGGCCAACAAGAAAACCGACAATAAAACCAAGAACAAGAAATATAGCAAAATCCATCAACTGTCCTCCAGAAATCCCAGTTTTATAGTCTTTGAAATAACTTGATTGACTTCTTCCTCTACACTCATCACATCTGAGTTTATTACGACTTCAGGATTTTCAGGCTCTTCATACACTCCATCGTAACCAGTAAGACCTTTAATCTCTCCTTTTATTGCTTTAGCATACAGTCCCTTTGGATCTCTTCGTATTCTGGTCTCCAAAGAGCATCTAAGATATACCTCAATAAAATTTCTCAATTCCATTCTCGCATATTCCCGAATCGCTTTAAAAGGAGAAATTAGAGATACTATGACAATAATATCATTTCTTGAAAGGAGTTTTGCCATATGTATAACAACTCTATTGTGCATTTCTCTTGCCTCTTTACTGAACCCAATGTCTGGATATAGCTCTTTCCTGATCTCATCGCCATCCAGGACCTCTACGGGGTACCCCATCTGTCTTATTTTTTGTTTGAGGGCTTGTGCAAGAGTCGTCTTGCCGGATCCACTTGGTCCAGTAAGCCATATCACGAAGCTCAAATAAGACTCCTCCCCTTCATTGGAACCTCAATATCAAAGAGTTTCAAGATGGTGGGAGCAAAATCATAGATAGTCGATTCTAACACTTTTTCCCCCTCCATCTCAGGGATGTATAAAGAGAATACTCCATATTCTGAGTGTACTGCATCGTCAGGGCCAGTATCATTTTCTGGGAGATAATTGAAGGGATGTCCAACTGTGCCAGCTGCACGCCAGTATAGATTATCAAAGTACACCATCATATCGGGCCGGTCACCAATAGCTACTGGATATATATTTTCAGGATAGAAGACTTCAGTGTTCCATTTTTTCCCTTCGGGACTTTTTATGGATTTTATTACATCGGCAATTTCATCTCTTACTGCCTCGTAGTCTCTTGGCTTGATGACTCCTTCTGGTTCTCTACCCTCAACATTCAGAAATATCCTGGAGTAATATCCACCCCATGCCCAGGCAATGGTCTTTTTCCAGTTAATATCAAGATCAGCCAGTCCAATCTGTTTTCCTCTATTAAGCACCTCTGGGTTGTTAATTTTTAGATAATCCTCTTCAATCAACCATTGGTTTACTGCAAAAGCACCTTTCATTCTTTTAACTCCATGATCAGAGACAAGGGCTATTGCAGTCTCTTCATCCAGAAAGTCAAGTGTCATCCCTATTTCCTCGTCGAGAAGCTTGTAATAATCTCTGATGACGTTTTTGTAACTGTTATCCTTTTCATAGAGGTGATGTTCTTCATCGAAATATTTCCAGAAAGCGTGATGAACTCGATCAAGCCCTATTTCAACAAAATGGAAATAGTCCCACTCTTTTTCGGACATCAGGTATCTTATGACCTCAAACCTCTTCTTTGTCATATCTTCCAGTTCTTCTATAAGACTATCTCTATCGTTCTTTCTAAATACAACATCGAATAAGTAATCTCCCACTAGAGATTCAATATTTTGCTTTAATTCACTTGGATATGTATATTCTGTCGACGAATCTGGAGTTATAAAACAAGAAACAAGCCATCCGTTGATTTTTCTTGGTGGATAGGATGGGGGTACACCAACAAGGATACTTTTTCTCCCATCCATGCCGAGATAATCCCATATGGTTGGCTCTGTAACTTTTTTGCTGTTTGCAATCCACATTTCATTATAACTTCCATTATAACGATGTCTGAATCCGTACAGTCCAAGTTCTCCAGGAGTTTTACCTGTTGCCATTACCATCCAGGCAGGAATTGTTATTGCAGGGATACAGCTTTTCATTGGACCATATATCGACCTTTCAAGTAATTTTTTTATGTTGGGTAGCTCATTTTTAAACTCGTTAAAAAGCAACTCTGGAGGGGCAGAATCTAGACCGATTACGAAAACTCTCTCCACCATTTTGATCACTTCTCATAGAAAGCATCTTTCACCATAGATCTCACTTCGTCTATCCTTTCTGGAGGACAAACTACGCCCATCACATCCTCTTTTCCACCTGCATTGAAGTTTTTATCGACAAGTTTCCTTATCAGTCCATGAACATCAACTCTCTTTACAAGATCAGGATTGATCCTGAAATACAATTGAGCTTCCCCCCAGAAATCCTTATTCACTGCGATGATACCATTAAAACCCAATTTCCAGACCGCCAACCTTGCAATCCTTGATATAATGTTGTATTGGCTCCTGAACTCTATTTCAACCAGCTCATCTTCTGGGTTAATGCTCATGAATACCTTTTCAATTTCTTTTTCGATTACCTCCAGATTCCTGATCCATTTATCATTTCCCAGCAGTTCAATAGGGGTGAAATGTAACAGAGCAGATACTGCATCTTCTACTCCTTTTTGATCCATTAAAATCTGGCTGGAATTGATCATAGAAACAAGTTGAAAAATCTCTGACTCTGTCAGATCTGACCTTGAGATAATCTCCCTAATTTTTTGTCCAGCGGGTGTGTGGAAAACAGCCCCACCTTTATCACCGATTGCCCCCAATACAGACCAGAGATTCCATTTTGAAAGCCAGTCGGATATAACCCAAGTGGCTGAAGGGAACTCGTCAGGACTTCTCCCCTCTGCAATAGGATTGATATATGTAATGTCCTTTTCTCGTATTGGGTTCTGAATATGGTGGTCAATGAAGAGTGCAGGTTTCAACAGGCCTTTTATCACATGAGGCATGTTTAGATCTACAAAAATTACTCTTTCTGCTTTTTGGATTTTCTTCTTTATTCTCTCATTAAGAATGAATTTTCCGATAGTAGGACTGCAGTTCTTCCACTCAATACCTTCTTGGATCAACTCTCTGGCTATTAAAGCTGCTGAGCATATTCCATCTACGTCCCAATGATGAACTATTAAAATCATACTACTCAATAAAGGGATTATCAAAGTTGAGGATTATTTCAGCAACTTCTGGTCTCATCATCTCTTTTGGTGGAATCTTTCCGTTGGTCAGCATCTTCCGTATTTTTGTTCCACTTGGAGGTATTATGTCCTCTCCTTCGTGGGGACATATGCGCTCATTGACGTATCCGTAGCATTTCTTACAGTAGTAAAACTCCTTAAAAAACACAGGGGTTATACCCAGGTCTGGAAATTCGCTGAAAATCTCTTGCGCTTCATATGGCTGATAATAGTTCCCGACTCCCGCATGATCCCGACCTACGATAAAATGAGTACATCCAAAATTCTTTCTAACTATGGCATGGAAAATGGCCTCTTTCGGCCCAGCATATCGCATCTCAGTTCTGAGGATGGCAAGAACCGCCCTATCTTTCAGGTAATAGTTCCTTATCAGTTCTTCGTAAGCTTTTAGAATAACCTCGTCTCTGAAATCTCCTCTCTTCTTTCTCCCTATTACTGGGTTAATAAAAAGACCATCCACGAAAGTGAGGGCCGTCTTCTGGACGTATTCATGACCAAGGTGAGGAGCATTTCTCGTCTGGAACCCAACCACAGTCCTCCACCCGAGTTCTTTGAACAGAATCCTCGTTTCGATGGGTCTCAGAGTGTATTGCTCAAAAGGATTGGGAATACCATTTATCAGTTCTATATCTCCACCTATAAGGACATCTCCCATTTGATAAGTTTTCCTGACTCCAGGATGAGTGGCATCAGTAGTCTGGAACACTTTATCGGCATGATCTTTTTTGTTATAGTCGAAAATCTCTTCAATGTTGAGTAAAGCTATGGATACCCCCTCGTGAGAAAGAAGGACAGCATCTCCCTCTTTGATTTCATTTTCTTTCAATTTTTCTCTGAGTCCATCGAGAACAACGGGAATAGTCCATGGTGTATCATCTTCTAGTCTCATTGAGTCAAGTACAGAAAGGTAGTCATTCTGACACATGAATCCCTGGAGGGGACTAAATGCACCATAAGCTATGTTTTCAATATCAACTGCAACATCCTTTGAGATTTCGAGGTTTGGCATCTCCCGGAGAGAGTCAAGGATCCTCTCTTTTTCATGCAGTACTCTGTTTATGAGTGTACCTCCATGTGGTTTCGGTAGCATACATACACCTTAGTCAAGGTAGCCTAAGGCTCTGAGTCTCTCTTTTACCTTCTCCTCTTCCTCTTTTGAAAAAACCTCCTCTTTTTCTTCCTCTTCTAAGCTTGCAAGAACTTCTCTAAGAACGTACGTCACATAATCGGAGACTGAAGTAAAGCCTGTACCCTCTATTCTCTCCTTTATTTTCTCATACAATTGCACGGGTATGCTTACTGTAGTGTATTTTCTCTCAGGTTTTTCACTCACTTTTATCACCTCTAATGTTATTTAATTAAATTACATTGGTAATTATAAAGATTTCGGTATTTGGGGAAAATAGTATCCAGAAAATTATTGTTCTTTGTTAGTTAAGAAATCTAAAAGAAAAGTTACTTATGGGGTGGATAAAACCAGTCCCATGGTTTTTCACAGCGAGAATCATCGGATTTGCCGTTAATTAATCTCGGAATTATGTCGGGGTCATTCCATGGTCTTCTCAGCTCATCGGGATTTTTGTAATCGTAAAGTTTGTTCACAAAGTATATCAACATCGCAGGCTCATTACCAACGGCTTTTATTCCATGCCAGTAATGGCCAGGGATCCTCACAATCTGCAGGTTCTCTCCTGTTGAGACTATTTCATCAAGTTCCTGAGTTTCATCGTCATAGGCGCATATCTTCAATGCCCCTTTTATCACGACAAAGTAGTCCACTTGCCCCCTCACATGTTTGTGCCAAGCTCTTACGATATCTGGATAAGTGATGGACAGATTGGCCTGAACAATTTCATCCTGAAATACGTCTTTCCAGTCTCTTCTCATAATCTCTGTGAAAAAACCTCTTTCGTCTGCAAATCTCTTTAATGGTTTTATAACAATTCCTGGCAACATTTTTCAACATCTCCTTTTAGTAAACACAATTTTGTCCATTTACCAGCATAAATACATTTTTCCTCGCTAGATCTTTCATCTGATTCGTCATTTTAGTTGGAATGTTTGTTTGCAGTCTTCTCATCATATATGTCTTTTTTCGATCAAATATGCTTTGAGCGCCTCTTTCCAGTGTCTCATCGCGATACCATGAGACTTGATTTTATCAATGCTCAAAGATGAATTCATCGGCCTTTTTGCTTTTGTGGGGTATTTATCAGAGGTTGTGGGAAACAGATTAGCGGAAATGCCAGTAACTTCAAAAATGGCTTTTGCAAACTCATACCAGGTACAAAAACCATCATTTGTAACGTGGTAGATTCCATACGGCAGATCACTCTCAATGATTTTTTTGATGGCTATTGATGCATCTACCGTGTATGTGGGAGACATGGTTATGTCATCTACGACATTTAGTTCACTTCCTGATTTAGCTTTTGATATCATGGTTTCTACAAAATTTCCACCTTTCCCACTTGCTCCAGCTACTCCAAAAAGGCTTGATACTCTGAGTATATAGTACTTTTTTGAAATGTATTTCGTGAAGAGTTCTCCAGCATACTTGCTGATACCATACGCGTTTATAGGGTTCGCAACATCATCTTCAGAATATGGAGAACCCTTTGCTCCGTCAAAGACATAGTCCGTGCTGATAAAAATATTAACGGCATTGACATCCTTAGCTATTTTTGCAATGTTTCTGGCTCCAATTGCATTTACAAGAAAGCTTTTCTCAGGGTCATCTTCACATTCGTCAGTTTTGTGATAGGCGGCTGTGTTTATTATCACCTCTGGCTTTATATCCTTTATAACCTCACAGCTTGAGAAATCAGCCACTTCTATCTCTTTATGGGTTAACGGAATTACATCATCAAAAACCTTAACCAGATCAGAGCCAAGTTGTCCAATTCCAATTACTGCCACCTTCAAAATATTTCCCCCTTATACTCGACCTCCCTGATTATTTTATGGGCCTCGAGCAAATATTTGTACCATTCCACGGTTCTGGTTTTTATATTATCAGTGACTGTGCCTTTAACAAGGGCTTCATACACCTCTTTAGCACCATCTTTAGGTGTAAATTTTGGTTCAAATCCCAGAGATTTATTTATTTTAGTAAAATCTACTCGATAGGATCTTTTGTCAGGAGAACCATACCAGTCAAAGTTAAAGGGTAAGTCAATAGATTCAGCAATTAATTTAGCCAGAGGCATTATCTGGACATTTTGATCGTTGCTACCTACATTGTAAATCTCTCCGTTAACAACATCTGATAGTGATTCTAGGACTGTTATGAATGCTTTTGAAGTATCCTTTACATGGACAAAAGGCCTCCATTGCGTACCATCCCTCATTATGGGTATCTTACCATTTTTGTAAAAGCCCAAGACCATACCGTTTATGGCCAGATCAAATCTCATTCTTGGAGAGAGGCCGTAAACTGTTGCCTGTCTTAAAACCGTCACACTAAAGCTGTTGTCTGCAAGGAGTAACACCTCTTTCTCAGCCTTTAAATTGGCTTTGGCATAGGTGGTTAGAGGATTGGTAGGAGAGTTTTCGTTGACCACTTCATCCTGGAACCCGTAAACGCTGCATGTTGATGCAAGAATGTATTTCTCAACACCATATTTCTTTGCTAGAGTTGCTACCCTTACACGCCCCTTGTAGTTTATCTCCATGGTTTTTGATGGATCCAATTCTCCACTTGGATCGTTTGATAATGCTGCTAGGTCCATTATAGCGTCAACACCTCTGAGAATTTCTGGGTCGAACCATCGTATATCCTCTTTTATCATCTCTAGGTTGGGATCATCTGCAACACTAGCTAGAGTCTCTTTGCCAAAAAAAAATCTATCAAGGCATTTAACCTGATAGCCTCTTTCTAGCAACATTGAGACAAGAATTGATCCAATGTATCCAGCGCCCCCAGTAACCAGTACCCTCACACCAACCGCCTCATGCTTCAATTTAGTCTTACACTTAATATAAGTATATCTTTTTGTATATAATCAAATTATTGAATGTTGACTTCTTTCTATTATAGAAGTTTAATAAAAGATTTAATAAGGTTTAATAGGTTTAATCAAACCTCTACTTCGGAATAGTCTCCTATGTGAAGTTTAACACTTTTCCCAGTATTTTTAATTACTTTAGCATATCTACCTATGAGGCTCTCATCCAATCTCTCTACATTCTCAATAAAGGATCCTTCAAGAACCACACTGAACTCTATTCTGCTATTTTCAATTCTGCAGTTGTTTCCTATGCTCGTGTATGGGCCTATAAAGGAATTCTCTATGTGGCAGTTTTCACCTATAATAAGAGGACCTCTAAGAGTACTTTTCACGATCTTTGCTCCCCCTTTAACTATAACTCTCCCTTCAAGTCTGGAGTCCAGAAGATCCCCTTCTACCTGTTGAACGGCCTGTTCATCAAGTATCAGAGCGTTTGCCTGAAGGATATCATCTTTTTTTCCGGTATCAAGCCACCATCCCTCGACTATTTCATATCCAACGTTAAAGCCCTCTTTAATCATGGTGTGGATGGCATCAGTTATTTCATACTCCCCTCGCCAGCTTGGCTTGAGTTCATCAATTATATCGAATACAACAGGCTTGAAAAAATATACCCCGACTAAAGCGTAGTTGGTCGGAGGTTTTTTAGGTTTTTCTACCAATCCTATAAGTTTTTTATTTTCATCGAATACAGCCACTCCAAAACGAGTAGGGTCATCCACCTCTTTTAAGAGAACCATAGCATCAAAATCTTCCGTAGAGAATTTTTCCAGATATTTTCCTATCCCTTTTTGGAGAAGGTTGTCCCCAAGATAGACTACGAAACTCTCGTTTGAGACAAATTCTCTGCATAATCCTACCGCCTGGGCTATACCGAGAGGTCTTCCTTGGTAGATATAGGTTATATTGGCATTAAACCTGGAACCATCACCGTAATATTCTCTAACAAGCTCTGGAAAGGTCTCTCCAAGAACTATGGAAATCTCAGTTATACCACATGAAACCAGATCCTCTAAACACCATTGAGAGACTGGTTTGTTTGCTACAGGAACAAGTTGTTTGGGACCGCTGAAACTTAAAGGTCGAAGGCGAGTTCCAGCACCCCCATGGAGAATTATTCCCTTCATCAAAGATTGAAAATCCAAAAAGTATAAAAAATTTGCTCAAAATAGAGATTATAAGAACAATAAAATGGTTGGTTTGTTCTTGGTTTTGACGAAAAATGATTTTGAAAGCATGAGATCTCTAATTGATAAAAAAAAATGGATTGATGAAAATAGAATTTACAGAGAAAAAGGGGGTGTCTTCTGAGTACAGAAAAGGGGAATTAGGAGATTCTGAATATATTCGTAGAGAGTAAAGTTTTGTACAGAGGAAACGATTGTAGATGATAACGTAACATTAGTTAGATGTATCAGAAATTCTGAGTGATTTTATAAGGAACCGAAATCAGATCCAGAAGAACATAAGAGAATTTTGTCTCTTTACCAGAACCATCCTGTTATTCAGTTTCATGACAACTCTTACTCTATAGATATCATCTGTTAAATCCGCCATCATTCAATATTCTGTCAGGGTTTGCCTGTGTTATTCAATTTCACTCACTTATTCTTGCACCATCTAAACTTCTCTAATTTTGGAAAAGCATTACATGTATTGATACTTACTATAAGACTTGTCGTTGACCCAGAACTTCGCGTAATCAAACCAATATTAATTCATGTATCAGAAATAAGTTTGATATGTTGCCAAATCCTCACTCTTCTTATTGATATCCATCTTCCATACATTGGATTCTCTCTTTCCAATAAAATCAGGTATACTTTTATGAGATGTTTTATTAATTTTGTGTAGTTAAGTTCAGAGAGAATCGTTTAATAATTTGAGAGGGTTGGAGCGACTCATGTAAATTGTAAATTAACCTGTGCTGGTGGAACTATGGATGAAGTAAACAAAGCGTTGCAAAAAATTGCTAAGGATACAGGAGTAATATTCTTTGGGACTATCGTCTCTCTTCTTTTTGCTTTTCTCAGTAGAGTGGTTATAGCAAGATTTTACTCTCCCTTTGAATATGGTATATTTTCTATGGCACTTACTGTGATAAGTATTGTGATTGTTGTAACTTCTTTTGGGTTCCCTAATGGAATACCAAGAGAAGTTGCTTTTTACAGGGAAAGAGAGCCATCACGGGTTAAAAAAATAGTCTCAACATCCATCTTTGTGGTGTCCATAGGGAGTTTAATCTTTTTTATTCTGACATTTCTTGCTTCAGAATTTGTAGCTCAAATTTTTGATGGAGATGTGTTGAATCTCTCTATCAAGATAATGGCCTTTGCGATTCCTTTTTCTGCTATAATTGGTATAATGGTCTCAATTTACAGAGGATTTGGAAGAACAAAAGAGCAGGTATACTTTCAAAATTTCATATACAACATCCTATTCCTGGTATTTGTTTTGATAATTGCTATTCTGAATTTACCGTTTATTTCTGTGTTTTACTCGTATCTTGCGGCTCAGATACTGACTTTTATGGCTCTGGTATTTTATTCCTATCGGTTCAGGCTTTTTGAAATAGGATTTGCTTTTAATATGAACGTTGGAAAGGATCTGTTGTTGTTCTCTTTACCTTTGTTGATTTCGAGCATTCTGGTATTTGTGCTGAACTGGACTGATACATTGATGCTTGGTTACTATAAATCCGCAGATGTTGTAGGTTTATACAATGCTGCCTCTCCTCTTGCAAAGTTAATTCCAATAGTTCTTAGTTCAGCCGGGTTTATCTATATGCCTGTAGCCTCTTCATTGTATGCAAAAGGGAAAATCAAGGAAATGGGGAGGACATACCAGATGTTAACAAAATGGATATTTCTGTTAACTTTGCCGATATTCAGTATAATGTTCCTCTTCCCGGAAGCTACGATATATTTCCTTTTTGGTGCTCAATACTTGCCTGCAAGTCAAACTCTCAGAATTTTATCCCTTGGTTTTATCTTTCATACTTTCTTGGGGTTGAATGGGTTAAGTTTGGTTGTTATTAAAGAGAGTACATCATTGTTGTTTGCGAGCACAGTCTCTGCTACTGCTAATGTTGTTTTGAATATTTTGTTGATACCTTTCTATGGGATAGAAGGAGCAGCAATAGCTTCTGCCGCCTCTTATTTTATGGGGAATATACTGATAACGTTGCAGCTTTATAAAAAGACCAGAATACACCCGTTTAGCTGGAATTATGTGAAACCTCTTGTTATTAGCTTCATTCTTTTAATTTTGGTACAGAAGATTATAGGGCAGAATATCAGCATATGGCATGCTTTAGCAATTCTAATCCTGTTTTTAGTGATCTATTTCTTGTTAGTGTTACTCAGCAAGAGTGTAGATAAGGAAGATGTCGAATTGTTTTTAGCAGTAGAGGAGAAACTGGGAGTTGATTTAGAGATAATAAAAAGAATTTTGAGGAGATTTGTTTAAGATTAAGCCTCCACTGATTTTGCTGCAGTGGCTACATTTAAGAACTTGATTATCTTTCTCCTCATTTGGTTTAATACGTCTTCGGTTATCTCTATGCTAGGATCATATGAGATTACTTCTTCAAATTTCCAGTCTTCTACATTGAAAATTCCTTTAAAGTTTTTGTAATAAATTGCAATTCTGTATTTTTCGAATTGTTCTGCTTTTAATCTAATTTTTTCCTCTGAAGATTTAATTTTTGAACAATGAATACCATAAGATTCTGCAAATACTGTATCTGAATACAGAATTCCATCATCAGACAAATTATTATTTACTAAGTTTATAATAAATGGTTTTAGTTTAGTTAGACTAATATATCCTGTATTATTTTGCGATAATTTAATATTCATCTTTTCAGGGTATTTTATAAAAAGAGGTACTCTTAAAAGCTCATCATAAAGAAAAGTTCCATGCCCAATTTTCCCATGTTCTCCTAATAATTGGCCATGATCGCTAGTAATAATGATTAATGAATTATCGAATTCTCTATAATACTTCAGTAATTGAAGCAATTCTATAATCTTTTGAGTGACATATTTGATTCCATTAATGTATGAAGTTCTCAATTTGTATAAACAATTCTCAGTAAGTAATTTTTCCAGTACTTCGTTTTTAAAATTAGATAAGCAATCCAGTGTTTCACATTTACCAATGAAGTAGGGTTCATGAGTTTCCATAAAATTAATAAAAATAAATTTTGGGTCTTTTTTAGTAGTGTTTAACAAATTTTTGTTTTTAATGTACTCTAAAATATTATTTGCACCCTTATCTATAGACCAATTTTTAATTCTACTACCGATCGTAATATAAATTCTTTCAAAACCTTTTTTGAGAATGTATTCTATGCTAGACTTAATTAATAGCATGAAAAACTTATTTTTTACCAATATCTTTGCAATATCAAATTTAGAGTCTAAAATATCTCCACTAAGTATTTTATGTAGAGTCTCTCTCTCT
>Ga0180887_141_pt1 | contig 32575 bp, 34 predicted proteins | sample Deesub1362A_J573_FD_124184 | JGI IMG/M metagenome (GOLD analysis project Ga0180887, IMG submission 124184) | Archaeoglobi archaeon JdFR-42 | reverse complement strand
GCAATCCTCCAACCAGCATCCATATTCTTCTATCCATTCACATCACCTCTATCCTATACTTTATCTTATGAGGCATTATGTGTAGTGGGCTAAATTGATGAGCTATAACGGATCATCTGATTGTTTCAGTTTAAGTAGTGGTTTATGAAGGTTTATTTATCTTGAATAATCGCTGTAACAAGTTGTATGAATACAATCCTGTCTCAATTTTGAGATACATCTCAAAAAGTATAAATATCAGTTTGATGTTGGTATTCAAGATGTTCATTGATATCCAGAGGGCGATTGAGCGTGCAAAATCAGGAAAATTAATCGGTGTAGTGGAAAAAAAATCCAAGATGGACTCTCTCTCTTTAGTTATACCTGCAGAAACAGTTAATTACGATATTCTGAGTAATATGATGCGTAATGGCGATCGTATTTATGTATCGTTACTCCCTGAAACCATAGGAAGATTGAAAATCCCGTTTATACCTTCAGCCAATGGTCTTTCAGATATATCTTTTGGAGTGGATATAAAGGGTTCGAAAGGATCTTCCCCGGAGGATTTATTGAAGACGGTCAAAGCTCTATCTAACCCTGAGACCCTTCCTGAAGATCTTGTGGTTCCAGGACATGTAATTCCTGTGAGAGTGTCTCAAGCTGGTGTTCTTGAAAAACCAGGGATTGCTGAAGCATCTCTAGATATAGCTCGAATGGCCGGTCTCTCTCCAGTGGGACTTTTTACCAAAATTGAGAGTAGGGTTACTTTGAGTTCGTTAATGGAGTTCTTGAAGGATCTTGATATTCCTGTTATATCTATATCGGATCTTGTTCGTTACAGACTGGCCCATGAAAGGCTTATAGAACGGGTTGTGGAGGCAACTCTTCCGACCAAGTTTTATGGAGTATTCAGGGCGATAGGGTACAGAACAAGATATGGGAACGAATATGTGGCTCTTGTGAAAGGAGATGTAAGGGGGAAAGAGAAAGTTCTTACTAGAATTCATTCTGAATGTTTGACGGGAGATGTGTTCCATTCACTGAGATGTGATTGTGGGGATCAGCTTGAACATGCGTTGAAAAAGATAGAGGGAGAAAAACGAGGAATTTTACTGTACATGCTTGGTCATGAAGGTAGGGGAATAGGGATAATCAATAAGCTGATGGCGTATCGTCTTCAGGAAAAGGGAAAAGATACTGTGGATGCAAATCTTGAACTTGGTTTCCCTCCAGATCTGAGAAGTTATGGCGTTGCAGCACAAATTTTAATGGATCTAGGAGTGAAATCCATTCGATTGATGACCAATAACCCATGGAAAATTGAAGAACTGGAGAGATATGGTATTTCAGTGGTGAGGTATCCTCTGGAAGTTCAGCCGTGTCCAGAAAATGTAAAATATCTAAGAATAAAAAAAGAAAAGCTGGGTCACATGTTTTCCACGAACTTTGAGTTCCATCATCCAGGTGAGAATTTATAGATCGAAGAATTGCCGAAAGTTTTTATCAGTTCAAATCCTGCACTGGATAGAGTGCTAAAATTTACAGAATAGTTTTCAAATTCCAGATTTCCAACATATAGGTAAGAGATGTTGTATTTTCTGGCTAATTCTCTTACCAGAGTTGCATTGTCTGAGCTATAAATGGTCTTTACGTCATCTATCCTTTCTATGATTTCTTCAGAGTTTTTCCTCCAGAAAACTTCATGGTTGTACCAAGCAATAACAGTTGGAAGGCCGGTAAAGGATGATATTCTCCCACCATATTCGTAACTCGGGCTTGCATACTCAAGTATAGTACCATAGGCGTAATTCTCGAGCCACTGTATGGCTAGGTAGTCTTCAGGATACGAATTCTTTATGAACTCTGCCCCATTAAGGGTGTACATGGGGTATGAAAGGGCTTTTGTATATGTAGCAACAGGAGGATAAAAAGCAGTCATAGCAATCAATGCAATCGTAATCCAGTATACAAGTTTCATCTCACTTTTTCTGATTTCTGAGAGTATCTTATGTAGCATGTAAGGAACTGATAATGCAAACAGAACCCATATCTGAAGGTATAATTTAAAAACAGAGTTCAGTCTGCTGTCCAGGTAAATCACTTCTACTCCTAAAAGCAGGATAAGACCGGAAAAAAACAGAGTTCTGGCAAATTTATCCGGTTCTGAGTCGGTTTTCTTTGGGAACATTAATATGAGCAAAGGAAGAGCAACAATAAAGATCTGATATCCCATGATGAACAGCACACTTCCCGCTAATAGTGATACGAGGAGAGCAGTCTTTTTCACACTTTTCCTACTATACAGAAAAGCAGGGACGAAAAACGGCAAATAAATTGCAAGAAATGGCAGTACTGGAGAAGCCTTAGTCACGAAGCCAAAATCACTTCCGCCCTCAAATGAGATCAAAAATGGAAGCGCTAAACCCAAAGAAGCTATGGTTATAAGCCCCCCACTTACCATGGCTCTCTTCCATGGCTCAAAAAATAAGAGAAAAGTCAGTAAAGTTAAACCCATTCCTACAAAATCCCATGTGTTAGTCATGATAAAGACGGCCATGAGAAATGAAAGGAGAGTATAGTGGACTACAGTTCTGCCGTGTTTCCATAGGCTCACTAATACTAGCAGAAAAAATAGTTTCAGAGGGATCGCTATGACATGAGCATGCAAATCTCCATGTAAAAAGCTAAAAAATGGGAACTCGTTGATAGTTTCGGGTATAACTCTTGAACTGGCCCAGTAAAATGTATAATCAAAAGGAATGCTGTTTAAGATATTATATATAATATGAAAGAAACCTGCCAGATTCCCTGCAATACCGACAAAATAAGCTGACAACACTCCGTACCATCTACTGCCTGATAGCATCTCTCCGATCTCATAAGCCAGTGTTATGGTTAATGAAAATAGGAGAGGAAGAATGACATTGAATCCTGTTTCTGGGGTTAACCCTCCTATCCTGATAAGCTGAGAAACCATCACATACCCGAAGTAATAATAGAAATTCAGATCTCCTCCTGCAAACCAGGGATCAGGAGGTGGAAAAGACTCTGATCTAAGAATAGAATGTATAAAGGCTATATCCATGAACTTTTCAGCTCCAAAAATGCTTGGATCAGAATAACGGATGAAAAGAAAAGCACCAAAAGAAGTGGCAAAAAGGATTTCTGGAATCAGGGATACCTTTATGTCTTTTCTGGAAGGGGAGCGAATAGCTATCAGGATTACGATAGGGATGAAAAAGAGAAAGGAAGCATATAGAAAAGGGATGAAATGGGCTGTTAAATAGGAGACGTAGGTTATAAAAACCCATCCAATGGTCCTCAAAGCTACATGGCTTCTGATTGTATCTCCAAGGTAGGGAGAGAACACGACACCTAAGGCATACATGAACAGATAAATCCACAGAATCTTTAAAAGCAGGATCATTCAGATCCCCTCAACACCTCACTAGGACGAAGATGGAAAATTACAAAAAACACTCCACCCAGAAGGAGAGTGATCAGATTTTTTAAAAGATGATCAATCAAAGCTGTTGAGAATGCAATTTCTGGGAGCAATATCAGACTCATAATGGCCGAGAGAGCGAGTTCATAAGTACCGATGCCACCAGGAGTTATGGGTATAATCTTTGTCAAATTGGCTACTGTAACTCCAAGGGCAACTAGGGGTAAGAGGGAGAAATCCAGTCCTGCAATAGCGGATAGTACAATAAAGCATACCAGTATGTCAACACACCATATTCCAAGAGAAGTTCCGAAACCGAAAAAAAAGGTCTCTCTATGGGAAGCAGTGGTTTTTATCTCTCTCATGATGTTGCCTATGATAGACCCATGGCTGGAAAACAGAGATATAACCAAAATAGCTCCTAACAGGGCAAGAAAAGAATAAATAATCGCCGATGAAATCCATGATGGGAGAGATATACGAAATCCTATCATAGCAATTACTGCAATCACCATGATGGCTGTAGTATCGTATATCCGTTCAACTGCAAGAGCAGAGATACTCGAGGTTACAGGGATGTTTTTCAATCTTTTAAAAATATATGCCCTGGCCAGATCTCCTATTCGGGCTGGGGTTATGATGTTTACTGTTTGACTGATGACTATGGTTCCTGTATGAAATACAATTCCGGGATCATATCCGATATTTCGGAAAATATACCGGTATCTGAGACCTCTTATGTGCCATGAGTACAGATACACTAAGGACGCAAGCAATATAAATCGGAGATCAGCTGATGCAAGAACTTTCCCTAAATTTCCCACACCAATGAAAAACGACATTCCAAGGAGGATTACGGCTGCCAGTGCTATTGATACAATAATATCTCGTCTACGACGCTCCTTTTTCCTCTCAAACCATAATCGTAGTATTTGAGAACCCATCTCCAGAGCATCTTTTAAGATATTGACCTTGGTCTCAGGAGCTTGTTCCCACTTAACAGGAATCTCTTTAACCCGGAATCCTTTATACTGGGCTCGTACCAGAACTTCTGTGTCCCAGAACCAGTGATCGTCTTTCACTTCTGGGAGGATTTCCATAATGGCCTCTTTTTTAAAAGCTTTAAATCCACATTGATGATCTTTTAACCGAGATTTAAGAAATAACCTGACAAGGAAATTGTAAACAGAACTTGCAAAATCCCTTCTCAACGGTCTTGTGGATATACTCTCTTTCAATCGTCTCGATCCAGTGACAATATCATAGCCCTCATTTATGGCGGAAATCAATTCTTTTAAATGGTCTAAAGAGGTGGAAAGATCCACATCCATATATACAAGGATATCTCCTCTTGCCTTGGAAAATGCTCTGTTTAGGGCTTTACCTCTCCCAAGTCTCTCGTCCGAATGTAGATGTATGACTTCTGTATATTTTTCGGCAAGATAATCTGCAATTATATCTGTCCCGTCTTGAGAACCATCTTCAGCGATTATGATCTCAAAAGGCATGTCTAGCTCAAGCAAATGATTTCTGAGTATGGTAACGGTACTCTCAATCCTGTCCGCTTCGTTGTAGGCAGGTAGAACAACGGAAATGAAGGACATTCAAAAAAAGAAAGGTAGAGGGATATAAGTACTTTTTGAGATGATGTATGAAGTCTAATATGGAGAGGGACAAGCAGGTACTTACCGGTTCTAAAAAATATAATTACAATACAAATATGACATCATCTTCAACTTTTACGACATACTAAGAGCAACGTCCCAATCACTCTCATCGTATATTATCCATTTTGCTAATCAAATCGGAGAAAAATGAACTAGCTATGTTGGAATTTTTTATGGGTATTTATAATCGTTCACTAAAAATCCCCTTCTGTTGGTGTATTTTGAGATGTTAGTCTCCAGTCTCCCTTTATTTTGATTATGTAGTGATTTTAAGAAACCAAGATCTCATAGAGGGTTATTTACCGGTTTAATTCCATCATAACTCCTCAAGATACCTTTATTATATGATAAGCTTTAAGAGTTGTTCAATTAATACTTCTAGCCTACTATTTTACAGTTTGATAAGAATGGCAATATGGTCCTTATGGTAAGGAGAGAGCTCTACTACATTCAGGATGGTATATTCTTTTTCGAGCTTTCTGGTTACCGCATTGTATATCTCTCCAACATCTCTCGTGGAATCAATGCTCCGGGCCTTAACCATAATAATACCAAATCCATCCTCTTTCAAGAAAAATTCCACATTTTTCTGGAAAATTTCGATCTGATTTTTCTGAGCAATATCCTGATATATCCAGTCAACTTTTTCTACAATTCCGGAGTAGGTCTCAGGCCGAGAAGCATCTCTCAAAAGAGGAATTATGTTATTCCTCTCCTTTGCAAGTTTCAGAAGCTTGATAAAAGGTTTGGGAGCGTATTCCACGGCATATATCATTCCACTACTCAGAACATCGGCCAGATGGCTTACCGTAGTTCCACTTGCAGCCCCTAGATACAGCAAAACATTCTCTTCTTTTATGGGGATAGGAACTCTTTTGTCGATAAGGACTGCGAATTTACTTCGTTCTTTTCTCCATTCTCTGTATCCATTGAATTTTCTCTCGCCATAGTGGGATGGATATTCACTTCTAGTAATGATGATTTCACGATTCCCTGCAAGAAAAAAGTAAGTATTCGGCAATCCAGCGAAACTAACATCCATCTTACTCACTTCCACGGTTCAGGTTTTCGTACCGCTGTTTCACCTGTTCTGCAATCTCATTATACTTTGTTTTCCCAAAGCAGTCAATCCTTGCAGCTATAGCTATTTTAGAAGACAAATAACGGGCCATTTTTCCCCTAACGGCTTTTCTGAGGGTTCGTATGTATGGATGCTGGTAGATCACACCATGTTTCGGGGGTTTACCTTTTTTCTTTTTTCTGAGCGCCATGAACAGTGCCCTCTCTGCTCCGATCACCTGAATTTTGCTACCCGGCATTCTGGCCAGTTTATCCAGTCCTCCCGCCCTTTCTATAAGTCGTGCTCCAACTATACCTCCGGCGACTGAAGTGAGATTTGGAGCGATAGCCTCCATTTTATCCCTTATCTCTTCTTCGATTATCTCTCTGAGTTCTTCCAGTCCATTGATCCTTGTTTTAATCTCACGTAATATCAGGTTCTCCTCGTCCTCATACCCCAGATCTTTAAGTTCCCTGTATTTTTCGTTGAGGAGATTTATATCCCTGATAATTTCGTCAAGAGTTTTTATAAGGGCTATTATGTATTTATCCTCTTCTTTTAAAGCATGAGTCAGTTTCATCTCTTCAGAATTAATTATTAGCTCTCTCAGAGTTGAGTAATATTCCCTCTCATCCTGAAAAATTTTCTGATGAAGTGCAAAAGATTTGATATCGAAAGAAAGTGGTTCAGAATTTTCTCCTTCGGCATTTAAGGTTTTATCCACTATCTGACCATTTTTTACCCTTCCGTACCACAGATATAGATCGGATCCTTCCTCCATATGGGGTCCCGGAAGAGTTTTATGTTTCTGGGTATATAACTGTATGTCCATGTAGTATCAGGAAAAGATAGAAAATTTTATCAGGATTTTAAAAGAAGTTATCGATCATTGTATGTGGAGCGGGGAAATGAAGTTGAGAATACTGGTAACATTAAGTCTGTTAATGGCATTTTTCCCCATTACGGCTGTTGCAGAAGATTCAGGACTGATCGCCTGGTATTCTTTTGAAGGAGATGTGAAAGATTACTCTGGTTACAGCAACAATGGATATCTGTTTGGGGGAAAATTTGTTGAGGGGTTACAGGGAAAGGGAGTGTATTTCGATGGAGTGGATGATTATATCCGGATTAAGGATAGTGGAAATTTTGAGAATATAAAGACACTGACCATCGAGGTATGGATAAAGACTCAAGACACTCAGGGCGTTATTGTAGCCAAGGAATCCAATGGAGTGTATACCGGTTTTAATCTGATGGTACAGGGAGATGGACGGGTTGTGTTTCAGGTAGGGAGGGAACAGACATGGTCTCCTTTTGGTGTTGTAAGCTCGGATCCTGTCAATGATGGTAAGTGGCACTTCATTGCAGGAGTTTTCGATGGGAGACGGCTCAAGATCTATCTGGATGGTGAACTATCAGATTCTCTGAGAGTTAGTTCCATTCCTGTTATTGCTAATTCCCGGGATATAGTCGTTGGAAGAAACCCCAATATGGGTGGTAAGGAATTTAAAGGTATCATCGATGAGCTTAAAATCTATAATCGTTCATTTGTAGATGGACAAATTCGGAACCACTATGAGGCAATAAAATATTCTCTGAATGAAGTTGTAACCCCTCAAGTAGAACAACTTGGAGAGACACCACCTCTTGTGCCAACTCCAGTATCAGCCAGTGAAGAACCTTCCAGAGTTGGAAAAACTCCACCGAAAATCCCGGACAAAAAAATACTTCTGGATAGCGGTGTTGAGATAATTGACCGGGTTAATTATGGTGGGGTAAGATATTATGTTGTAAAATACAGAAACATCCTCCCCTATGCAAGTGGGGTTGAAATCCTCTCTTCAGATGGATCTTATATTATAGAACCAGAAATTGCAAAATTAGTGTTAACTCAAACTGCTTGGAAAGAGGCTGCCCGTGAGTTAAAACCATCTGATATTGATACATTGAAAGCAATTCTCAGAACATCCCAGAACATCCACAACGCTGTATCTCCTGTAGTTTCTATTACCCAGATTGTAGTAGGTGAGATAAACAGGCTGGAAAGTATCCAGGTTATGGGTCATTCAGTGTGGGACATTATAAAGAAATCATATCCGGGAATTTCAATCCTTGAAAAGGAATTGAGATCATTACATTCAGAGCTGATCGAATGGGAGAATATCTCTGATCAGATCACCAATTCTCTACCGAAGGTTATCGATGAACTAGAAGCATTAATGAATAATGGAGAAACAGATACCGGATTGCAGGCAGATATCCAGGAAAGCATTTCTGCTTTTAAAGACCTCAAAACCAAAACAGATGAAATGAATAATAAACTTTCCGAAATGATTACAATCCTCTCTGAGGCTGAGAGATCCATAAGATCAGCCGGAAAATCTGCTTCTATCATTCCACTTGTTGGCTCTTCGGTTGCCAAACCCATATATGGCCTTGCCGACCTAGTTGGCAGTCTGAATGATGAATTAAAATCTCTGAAAGAGGAAATCCAGTCTTTTTCAGCTGAATTATCTGAAGAGAGCTTGAAATTATCTAGTATGCTGGAAGTGGCTGATAAAAAGACAAGCGAGTTATACAGATCATGGGATTCAAGGAGAAATGCTGCTGTAAAAGTTTACGGGACGCTGGGAGGAGTTTTTATTGGTGTTGGAATCCTACTGATATATATCCGAAAGAGATCCGGTTAACTCCTCAAAATCAACATCTAATTCCCTTGAAAAAGAAATATCAGAACTCGATCATCCTCCTCCTGTCTTCTATTAGGGGAGTTTTCCATTCATATTTTTTCAGACTTCCCTCAGGAAGAAGCTCTATGTGGCTTTTGACACCAACAAAATTTTTAATCTCTTCTTTCAATTTCTCTTCAATGTCTGCTGGGTTGAAACCTTTTTTAATTTCTGCCTTTATCACCAGTCTGTCCATCACATCCCGTTCAATAACGATTCTGAAATCACCAGTAAGCTCATTGAATTTGCTGATAATGCCTATAATTTGACTCGGATAGACTTGTACACCTCTTATTTTGACCATATCATCCATACGTCCAATAATGCCTCCCAGAAATCTTCCAAAAGTCCTTCCACACTCACATTTTTCCGTAGTGAATATTCCCAGATCTCTGGATCTGAATCTAATTAACGGCATAGCCTCGTTGGTAATATCTGTGTATACTATCTCTCCCTTTTCTCCATCTCCCACCGGATTACCCTCTTCATCCACCACCTCAACTATAACAGAGTCTTCGAAGATATGGGCTCCTTGCTGCATTTCACATTCAACTGCAATTGGTATCCCTATGTCTGTGATCCCCCATCCATCGTATGCCTTCATCCCCCAGGTTTCTTCCAGTTTCTGTCTGAATTCTGGAATCTCTGTCCCGGGCTCTCCCCCGAACAATCCTTTTTCTACTGGAAATTCAGAGGGATTAAATCCCCTTTCAATGGCTTTTTGAGCCATATACAGGGCGTAAGTTGGTGTGGATGCCATTGCTGTAATTTTCAGGTCTTGAAGAGTCTCAATATGCCTAAGAGTCCCTCCAGTACCAGCATTGACCACGAGAGCTCCAATTTTTGACACACCCTCACTTACAACGTGTCCCGTTTTAATGTAATTGAAATTGAAAAAATGAGCAAAAATATCCCCTTTTCTAACACCAATGGTGTAATATTGTCTGGCCGCTAAATTTACCCACATGCTCCAGTCCTTCTCAGTGAATGGATGCCACACAAATTTCCCTGTTGTACCTGAACTGGTAAATGCTCTTGTACACTCTCCCATTGGCACCGCAAGGATATCTCCGAAAGGAGGGTTTACAGTCTGAGCCTCTCTTATCTCATCTTTTGTGGTAAAAGGGAGTTTTCTAATGTCGTCTAGCTTTTTAATATCTCCAGGCTTTATACCAGCCTGCTTTATCTTTCTCCTGTAAAACGGACTATTTGAATGTAGATATTTGATCTGTTTTTTTAATTTTTTCAGTTGAAGTCTTTCTAGCCTCTCTCTGCCAAAAGTCTCTTCCTTGCTCCAGTATCCGGCCATTAAACATGAGTAGGCAGGATGTTATTTCAATTTTTCTAAACCGAATGTCCGGTAAATGAAAGTCATTCCTTAAGCCGGTAAGTTGCTACATTAATACTCATGTCGATCAGATAATCCATCCTTACCTTCTCCAGCCATCCGCTTTTAGAAAATACGTTACTACCTGATGCGCCGATAACAGCATCTGGAGAGAGCTCTTCAATCAGATTGTTAACGTCTTTCGGAGTGACATTGAATTTTGGTATTGTAAGGCCTCCCAGCAATACAACCACTTCTGCATTGATTACGGAGTTATTCCGTCTCCAGTCGAACTCTAAACCATTGAATTCGATCTCATATGTGTTATCTTTCTGAGCATTGAGGATGTAAAAGAATCGCGTATCTCTTATACCTCTCAAACCAAATATTATAAGCTCCGTAAGAGGGATGCAGATACCTGTACAACCCACAAACACCACACGCCGTTCATCTTTCTCTTTCAGGATTTTCTGAATTAGCTTAAGAAGTGAAGAATTAAAGCCAGCCAGTCCCTTACTGTTATTTATGATTTCCATGATGGCACCACTAGAAAGAAGGTAAAGATGTATTTAAGATTTAAGTTTCTATCTTCAAATTTAGGTAGAATATAATCAGGCCCTTTTACATTTATTTTCTCTGCCTAACCGCCAGCACGGGACAATGAGCCTCCCGAATTACAGCATCCGCTACACTCCCTATTATGCGTTTAACTCCCCCCCTCCCCTGAGTTCCCATGACTATCAGGTCAACTCCCTCTTCTTTGGCTGTTTTGACAATAGTGTCAGAAGGACGACCTTTTTTAATTTGGGTAGACACTTTAACCCCTTCTTTACGTCCTATTTCAGATATCTCTTCAAGAACCTTTTTCCCGTATTCCTTTTCTGATTCTTCCAATTCGACCACTATTTCCGGGTGTGGCATCTCCCAGAAAATGTATGTTTCCCTGATTACATAAAGGGCTATTATTTCTGCCTCTTTGAGCTTTGCAAGATCCAGGGCCGGAGCATATGCAATTCGAGACTCAGAAGAACCATCTGATGGAAGAAGAATCTTTTTCACATCCCACATACCTTTCCCCGAAAATGATTTGAACATATACCACTTAACTCTTTTGTCATTGAATCATTATACTGATTTTATCTCCCGGATGAAGATTCAACAGAGAAGAAGCAGATCCCTGATTGACCGATATTTCCAGAAGGTCGTGACTTCCAATGATGGACATTAGTTCTCCTTGGCTAATTTCCTGATAGTATTCCACTAAGGGAATTGTTATTCCGTACTCAGGAAGGAACAAAGTAGCAGCATCTTTTAGGAGATGTGCTTTAATGTTGGTGATCAGATTACCAAAGGAATCCACATGAAGAATCTCTCCTTGGATCAGTGATCCATGAGTTCTTACGTCAAAGAGGTCCAGTTCAACCCATTTCTTTACTCTCACTCCAATCTCTTCTGGGTCCATGCCTTTTGAGAGATATCCCGCAGTAGGAGCGAAGATATCTCTTCCATGAAAGGTTTTCGAGATGTGGCCAAAAGTTCTAGTAATTCTGTATACCTTAAATTTGTTAACTTTGTGGGCAGTAGGCATCAGGAGTCCATTATCAGGACCTACAAGCATGAATTTATCGCAATCGATTATAATGGGTGCTCGGTCAGATCCGACTCCAGGGTCTATCACCCCTACGTGAATGCTTTTTTCAGGAAACCACTCAACTATTGAATGCAGGATAAACGCTCCCTGCTTTATGTTATAGGGTAAGATATTATGAGTAATGTCCACCACAACTACTTCTGGGTGGATGGAATAAATAACTCCCTTCATTTCTGCTGGATAAAAATCCTGAAAATCTGTTGTTAAAGTAATTATCATGACCCATCCTCTTTAATCCGGATCATGTTCTCTCTCCCTATCTTTACTTTTTCTACGAGACCTTTTTTTCTGAGAACAGCGATTAGATTACTGACCTTTGACTTGGAAAATCCTGTTGCTTTTACAATATCAGATTGAAGCATAGCACCCCTCTTTCTGAGAAGGTCAATGATGATCTCTTCATCCGTTTTAACATCGAACTCTCTGTCTCCTCTCTCTTTTTTTAATTTTTTTATTTTCCAGTATGAAACTACCATGAGTAGAAGGAAAAGCCCAGCACCAGCGACGAGATATATCACATCAGCCCCTAGCTTTTCCTTCTCGATAGCCGTAACCGGGACCAAAATGAGAGTAGGCTCTCCATTACCAAAGTTCTTAGGCCCATACCAGGTTATTGCTCCATCCTCTATCTCATCTGGAGAGGGAATTATAGTTTCAGGAGAATAATCATCTGGAATGTATACTGTCAGGCTATCATCCCTGAAAAGGTACATTCCCCCTTCGAAAACATCTCCTATGATTAATTTATCTCCCTCAATTTTTCCAAAATTTTTCCAGAGAAATGAGTATGAAATGGCTCCATATGGAGAAACTCCTTCAATAAGATATATTTTAACACTATAATTCATACCTTGCATTTCTCTACCTGTTTGGAGAGAAGCCCTATCTACTAAATCTGACATCCTGCTCATGAAATCATTCAGATATATAGTCTCATTAAAATCTTCTATAATCAATTTGAAGGAATCCAACTCTTCTTTGGTGGTCAAGGGAATGATATAGCGGATAGTAAAATCCGCATCTCCCTTTTCTTTAATGGTGATATGATAAAAAACCCTTTTTTCTTGAGCAATAACTGGGGAAACGGATAACAGAAATAAAAGAGCTATTGCTAAAAAAATTATGGGAAGTTTTTCCATGATGGGTCCATTGTAATATATTTATTTAAATTTTTTTATCCCGATTAATAACAGAGCAAGAATAGCCAGAATACTCCCAAAACCAGGTACAGCTTTAATTTTTGATGTGCTCATTTCCAGTGTTATGGATGGCTGTCCATCTTTGAAATTTTCAGGTCCGTACCATGTAAGAGAAGCTCCTCTTTGAGAATCGGGAGATGGAGATATATTAACAATTTCCCATCCATCTGGAATTGTTATTGTCAGAGAATCACCTTCGAACAGGTAGAATCCACCAGGAAACACATCACCTACCTCTATCCGATCCCCCCTCACTATGGCGAAATCCTTCCAGACGAAACTGTACTCAATAATCTTTCCATCGGTCGATATGTTAAATCCTGTAACTTCCATAGATCTACCAGTCTCTTTTTCAGCCAGGTTAACCATCTCCTGAATTCTCTTCTGAAAATCCATTAAAAGATTATTCCGCTCTTTCTCGAATCCTGCCATCCATGCAGTTTTTAGTTCATCAGGGATGTCAGTGTCAATGGACACCAGTATTTTCCATACAGCAGCACCCTCTGAGTTTATTATCACATGAATGGATGTATTTTGATTTGCAGAGGCAAGGGATATGGCAGGAGTAATCAAGACAATAAAAAGTATGATAACTGTAAAAAGATGTTGCAGACTCCTGGACATGGTTTTACCTCCTTTACTCTTCGCTCATATGCTTTATGGAAACAATTTTTTCCATGTTTTTAGTCGGGAGGGCATTAGGGAAGATTTCGAAAGATTCCTCAAGAGTTCCAGCTGAGGTAAAAACCACGACTTTATATTCTCCAGGTACTACCTGATTTCCTTGGTTATCTTTCTGATCCCATTTCCATGTAATGGTCTCTCCAGGTTGTACAACAGTGATAACTTGGATGGCTATAGGAGTAAAGATGTCCACTCCTTCCTCGTCTTTAATGATGAAAGGTGCAGCATTTTTCAATTCAACAGCAACATTTCCAGAGTTTCTCAGTTTAATTATCACAGTATTACCGAGAGTTGCATCATTTACTTCAAGTTCGAGATCAGCTTCTTCATGTTCCATAGAGATTTCTTCAGCCTTTCTCTCCACTGTTATCTCTTTTTTCACTGTGTTATCTCCTTCTTTTTCAATCTCGATACTGACTTTATGAGTGTCGTTAGTGATTTCAATCTCTACTTCAGTTTTATTCCGCTCTTTCTCGATTTCCAGCTTCTTTATAGCTTCTTTACTTACGTTAATCCCAATGGATCTGGCAATTTCACTGACTATGTCTCCTGAAAGGTTGCGAGCTTCCTCTCTCAGAATAAGAATTGCAGTTGTGTTTATCCCTTTATCTTCAAGATGTTCCTCAGGAAATGTATCTTCCATTTCCTCTTCCATTTTCAGGCTTTCAGTATGCATGGCTTTTGCCTCAAGTTGAATCCTTCGCATTTCGAGAATGAATTGTATCTTGTCCACTTCTCCCATCTTTTTTCTCTGAATTAACTCTTTTCTCTCTTCTTTCAATTCTTTTAGTTTTTCCTGCATCTCTTTGCTCTCATTCTGAATCAATTTTATCCCTGTGGTAACATTGCCTCTGGTTAGTTCGATACCAATAAGTTTGGTTTTGATTTTTACTTCATGCTCGAGAACCATCTCTTTTACCATCATGGATACGAGTTTACCAAATGGGAGCGTACCTGAAAGGTTAAACTGTAAAAAACCATCAAACAGACCCATCGTATTATTTATACTTACCATGTGGGTTATATTCAGACTAATATTCTCATTCTCATTAAGGGTGGTATTTTGTCCAGAAACCGGAATAATAGCGAAAATGAACATTAGAACGACCAATCCAGTTACCTTAAGCAGGTCATTCATCCGTCCAGACCTCCTATTAACCACCACATTATTTTTTACTGTCATATTCATCACTTCCGATATATTAATGTGTATTTTGAGCAATATAACCCTGCTGACTGTTTTGTTAGTTCATAACCTTTCAAAAATGTTTATTTTAGTTTATAAATCCCTTAAAAAATCTATTTTAGACAAACATGCCTTTAGGTGGTTTAGATTGTATTTTTTTTGCATTTCTTATGTTTTTTATGAAGATTTCTGTATCAATCTCATGGAGCCCATCTATTATGGCCCAGTGAAGCGAGGGTTTCAGTATCTTCTCTACCAGATCCCTTCCAGAAAAACCATCTGTTTCTTTCGCTATGGTGATAAAATTGACGTCGTTGGATACCCTTACGGGGAAGCTGGCAGTATACTTTTCCAGAATTTTTATCCGCTCTTCCAGAGTAGGAAGTTTGAATTCTATCTCCTCTTCAAATCTACTGCGGATGGATTGATCCAGAAAATTAATTCTGTTGGTTGCTGCTATAGTGCAGACTCCGGTATTCTCATGTATACCATCCATTTCGGTGAGGAGAGCGTTAACAACTTCTGAGACATCTCCTCTAAGTTCCTGATAGCTCCTGTCGAGAGCTATGGAATCGAATTCATCAAAGAATACTATACAAGGAGCAACCTGAGAAGCTTTATCAAAGAGGTTGTGGATTCTTCGAGCCCCTTCCCCTACATGGTCTCCTATGAGCTGGGTTGATTTTACAGGAATAAAGGGTACTTCTGCTGCTTTGGAAAGGGCCATCGCCATCATGGTCTTGCCGGTACCTGAGGGCCCATAAAATAGAATATTCCTTGGAGCCCATTCTCCAAACTTTTCAGGATTTTTTAGATATTCCAGTATAATTCTACATTTCTTTTTGGCTTCTTCTTGACCCACGATATCATCGAAACTTACATCTTTGACAACCCGTGGTTCAAAAAGAGGATAATCCTGTTCCACTAGGATTACTGTAGAATTGGAAATCTCTCCCTCCGATGGCTCAGTAGAAATAACTTCAAAGGCAAAATCAGGAAACATTCGACTGTCAAACAGAAGTTTACCTTTTTTAACGACCTCTCCAACCCATTGCTCTTTAGCGTACTGTTCAAAAACTTTAGGGTCATCTATCTCTGGGTCTTCGTGGTATGATGCTCTCATAGGATATCCAAGGGGGCGAATTACAATATATTTTAGTTTTGGTAGGGATCTCTTTGCCACTCTCTGTTCTGACATTCAGGTAATCTTTACCTCCATGTGTTATATATTCATTGCGGCAGAGACTGGCAGAAATATATCGAAAAATCTTAATTACAAAGAATGTTATCTGGATTCGATGAATGTTCATAGGGTTTTTATTGGAGTTGACCTTCCAGACAAATTAAGACATGATATAGCGGCTGTTGCTAGTGAACTAAAATCTCCTGGAATCAGGCTGGTATCTCCGGAAAACCTTCATATAACTTTAAAATTTCTCGGAGATGTTGATGAAACTACGATTGAAAAACTTAAGGAAACTCTGGGAGAGATAATGTTTACATCTTTTTCAGCAAGTTTTAGCGGTTTGGGAGTGTTCCCAAGCATTACACGTCCCAGAGTGATCTGGGTAGGTGTTGAGTCTGGAAAAGAAGAAATATTACATCTTTGGAGAGAAATAGAAAAAGTCACTTCCAGAATGGGGTTTCGGAAAGAAAAGCGATTTGTACCTCACGTCACCATCGGAAGGGTAAAACGTATGTCTCCAGAAGTTAACCGGCTCATCAGAAGAGTTCTAGAAATAGAGAAAGACAAGGATTTCGGCCGCATGGATGTGAAATCATTTAAGCTTAAAAAAAGCAAGCTCACTCCTTCAGGGCCTGTGTACTCAGATCTTTACATATTTAATGCAAGGGGGGAGTAAAATACCGAGTAGACAAAGCAAAAAGATGAAAAAAGCAATTGAAGTATGTGAGAAGGTGAAAAAGGAAATAAGGCCGACAGAAGAGGAGATTGAAAAACTTAAAAAAGTGGAAAAAAAATTGTTACAGAAACTTGATCGAGCACTGAAAGAGACTCCTTTCATAACACCAAAAATACTGGGTTCATACTCTAGGGGAACTTGGTTGAGGGGTGCAGAAGAAATAGATCTCTTCCTCCTCTTTCCTCTTGATTTTGAAGAAAAAGAGATGGAATCTCTTGGAGTTGAGATAGGAAAGAAGGTCCTTGAAAATTATGTGATCAGTTATGCAGAACATCCGTATGTTAAAGGAGATATAAATGGAATTCCTGTAGAAGTGGTACCGTGTTTTCGGATTTCAAATGCTTCTGAAATCAAATCAGCTGTAGATAGAACACCCCTTCATCATGAATTTCTAAGAGCCCGTATAAGAGGAATGGAAGATGAAGTGAGGCTTCTGAAACAATTTTTAAAAGCTTCAGGACTGTATGGAGCAGAATATAAAATCAGGGGTTTCTCAGGATATCTGTGTGAACTCCTCATACTCTATTATGGGAGTTTCCTCCAACTGGTTGATAGAGCTAGGTACTGGAACAGACGCCTGATTATAGATCTACTCAATGGGGTTGAAAAAAAAGGAGAATCTTTTACAGTGGTTGATCCAGTGGATCCGGACAGAAATGTGGCTGCTAACCTTTCTATTGACAGTATGGCAAAATTTGTGGAAAAGTGCAGATCTTTTATGGAAAATCCAGATGAAGAATTCTTCTTTCCAGAGAAGAGAATACCCATCTCCAGAGAGATGTTACTGAAAGAGATTGAGAAGAGAAATACTGCTTTGCTGATCATCGAATTTGCAAGGCCTAATGTAGTGGATGATGTACTCTATCCTCAGCTGGATAAAGCTCTTTCCAGGATTGTACATCTTCTGGATAGCCAGGATTTTCAGGTTATGAGGAGTAATAGATTGGCAGATGAAAAGGCCTGCTATCTTTTTGTAGAATGTATATTCAAGACCCTACCAGTGATAAAAAAGAAGACAGGACCACCTTTTGATCTTCATGAAAATGCGAAAGAATTTCTCAAGAAGTATGAGAACACCTCTTATGTGCCCTTTCTGGAAGATGGCAGGTATTATGTGTATGTTGAGCGGAAGTTCACCACACCAGAGGAGTGTATTGTAAACAATCTTGATGAAATGGAACTGGGAAGACACGTCACTATAGCGATACGCGATGGGTATGCTGTATATTCAGGAAAAGATATTATGGATGTGGTAGATTCAAGAGGAGAGGAATTTGCAAAGTTCCTGATGGAGTTCATGTCCATGAGGTGATACCATCAAATTAACATTTCTTGGTACTGGAGTTGCTATCCCTGATGGACGTGCCCAGAGTGGGGTGCTGGTAGAGGATGAGATACTCCTCCTCGTTGATTGCGGTCTTGGAACTCTTTTCAGGCTGGGCCAGACAGGCATCGATGTTAACGATCTGGATGCCGTGTTAATCACTCACCACCACATTGACCATATGGGAGATCTGCTGGGTCTGCTTAAAGCTCGATGGCTAGAAGGAGGAGATTCTCTCTCAGTGTATGCTCCTCCTGATGTAGGGGATATTATTTTCAAAATTATCGAGATATATCCGTATCTTAAGGAGAATGTAAAAGTTAAAGTAATTACAGATCCTGTAGCAAAAATAGGGGATATATTCATGAAATCCATACCGACCATTCACAGCGTTGAATGCAGAGCCTACATTCTGGAATCAAAGGACTGGAAAGTGGTATTTTCTGGAGATACTGAACCATTTAAAGAGTTGTTGGAGAGGGCAGAAGGGAATATCCTGATTCATGAATGTTCTTTCCCTCCTAGATTTAAAGTGTCAAACCATACTACTCCAGACAATCTCTTGCAGTATATACGCTTACACAGACCATCGTCTCTGGTTCTCACCCATCTATACCCCCAGGCCATGGAATGGAGAGATGAGATACAGAAAATGCTTTCAGGATCTGTGGATCTTCTGATATTTGCTGAAGATCTAAAGTCTTTTGAAGTTTAACTGTCAATAACTGGATGGAAAACAAGGATATCAGGTGTAAGTGAAAAATAGAAATAAACTGAAAGTATTTATTTTTAATTGAAGGGGGTAGAGGAAAAGATGAAAGGAAAAAACAGAGATTTTAAGTTCATCGATGCTCACGTCCATCTACCTAAGAACGATGTTAAACAGTTGCTGAATGACATTGGAAATAACAGAGCTATCATTCTTCCTATAGCCTCAAAGACGAGAAACGAGAAAGTAGCGGCGATTGTGGCCGAATACGACCATCTGATTGGATTTGCATCAGTTAATCCTTTAATGAGGGGCAGTGATCTTGAGTTAGAGTATGCCATCTGTGACCTTGGCCTGAAAGGTCTGAAGTTGCATCCTCAAGTTCAGGGATTCTGTCCCAGCAATCCAGCTATATTCCCTTTAATGAAAAAAGCAGAAGAGCTGGGTATCCCGGTAATGTTTCACACAGGACCTACGTGGAGCAAAGGTGGAAGAATATACGATTCCTTTCCCCACCATATAGATGATCTGGCCATTGGGTTTCCAGATCTTCCAATTATCATGGCCCATATGGGTGGAGTAAGACATACTGAAGCAGTAATGGTGGCCATGAGGCACGAGAATGTGTATCTTGACATTTCCATGACCCTTTTTTATTTGAACAGAGTTTTTCCTCAGGCAGTGGAGTGGGTATTTGAGCGATGTAAAGATAAACTCATATTTGGGAGTGATTATCCTTATTACGGTATACATGAAGCATATGAGGAGTTTTTGAAGATAGCTGATAAAGTGGGACTTAAACGTGATATGATCGAGGACATTTTAAAAAACAACATTTTACGCCTGATATCATTTCAATAGAGATCATCGTAGGTAGAGCGTGAGTATGAGGATATAAATTTAATACAACGGTCTTAATTTATTGTGGATGTATTAACGAGTCAGAGACAATGAATTTTATATAAACTATTCTGAATCTAAAACATGTTACTTTTCATCTCTGAAGTCTTTTTACCATTCGAATCCATTGACCCCAAGATTTCTCTCTAAGATTATAGCCTAGGCTGATATAAAATTGTATCGCCATTGTGTTTGTCTCTCCCACCCATAGTTCTATGACCTGTTTTCCAGTTGAAAAAAGGTATTCTTCAGCCTTCTGGATCAGTTTTTTCCCTATTCCTCGCCCTTTGTATTCTTTTCTAACTACTAGCTCGTGTATTTCCCCGACTAAGGAGTTTTCAAAAATGCTGAACCATCTAGAATCTGATGCAACTACACCAACCGGTTCATCTAGTATTGCGAAATATATGCCATCTTCATCCCTTCTAAGTAACCATCTGTAGTATTTTTTTATTTTTTTGATGGATGGATACGAATATTGTTCCAGTCCTTCATACGCAGATGTATATATGGATATGAAGTCTCCTATATCTCTCAAAGTCCCCTTGCGTATCTCCATTCTATTTCTCAAATCTGTAGAACAAGTATTAATAACATTGCGGTTAACCTCACAACTGTGAACATCAGAAAAGCCAACACTCTCATGGAACGGTTAATGAAGATTGACTCGTCAACAGGGAACGAAAAGGATCTGGCCATTTTTATTCATGAATACCTTGATGATCTCGGTCTCTCTCCGTGGTTGAAAGAGCATGAAAGTATTGTTAATGTAGGTATTGATGCTGGAAGTTTTGTAGTAACAACTCATCTGGATACCATTCAGAATAGATGTATGTGTCATGTGAGTGAAAGAATAATTAAGGGTACAGGTGCCTGTGACGCCAAAGGATGTATAGCATCTATTCTCTTATTTCTGGAACGAATGGTTCAGGAGGATATGGATGTAGACATCTCTATTGCTTTTCTCTCTGATGAAGAGGAAGGCGGGATGGGCTCAGAGCTGTATCTGAAGGATTATAATCCTTCAATGGGAGTTGTGATGGAGCCCACAGATCTTAAATTATGCTGGTATCATGCAGGAAGCATTGAAATATTGTTTGGTATTCGAGGAAAAGAATCCCATGGAAGCTACCATGAGAGTGGAAAAAATCCTCTGGAGATGGTTTGGGATATGATGAATGCTTTGAAGAGATCCAGTTGTGCAAACACTAGAGGACCGTTTTTTTCAAGCTCAGTAAGTCTTCAGGAGCTAATCTGTGAAAATCCATTTTATTTAGTCCCGGGATATTGTAGAGGGAGAATTGAAGTGAGATTACTGCCGGAACAGAGGATAGATGCAGTAATTTCTGAGTTGAAAGAGATCATGGAAGCTTATTGTACAGATCTGGAGTTTATAGATGTATGGGAAGGATATAAACTGAAAGAAACAGATGAAGTAGTTTTTGTGGCAAAAAAAGCCATGGAAATGACAGGTTTATCCGGAGAGGATGGTATGAGGAGCTGGACTGATGGAATGGTGTTTAATAAATACGGAATTAAAACGGTGGTTTTTGGTCCAGGAAATCTTGAAGTGGCTCATACAACAGAAGAATCAGTGATGACATGTGATATCCTCAGAGCGGCTGAATTTTTATTCCACCTTGATGAAGTGGTCAAAAGAACTACCAAAAAAGATGGAAAAAACTAAAAAAGGGGAATTTATTCTATTTTTTCCCCACATTTCAGGCAGAACTTTGAGAACAGAGGTATATATCTCGTTCCACATTTCTTGCATTCACCCAGATATGGCCCAAAGGGATACCGTGGATCACCACCTTCAGCTATAAAGTCTCTCAAACCTTTCATGTTCCTTGCCCTCTTCTCTTTGAAAGCCCAAAGCCCTTCAGAAGGTTCCATGGATCCTATGTTCAGGGCAAACCATGCTTTACCGTGTTCCCAAGTAAGCCTCCAGACCAGTTCTCTCCACCAGTTCAGGTGTACCTTAAAGTACCACAGGCTTGAAGGGGATAAATCTATCATCTTGTTTATGAATTCCTTAACCTTGTCATCCAGCTCATCTTGGGGTACCACTGCATTGACAACACCCCATTCCTGGGCAGTTTTCGCATCTATTTCAGAGCTGAGCATAACTATTTCAGCCGTTCTTTTCAATCCCATATGCAATGGAAGCCATTGGGAGAGACCCCCGATGGAAGTCATTCCAACTCTTGGGCCAGGAGATATAAAGCGAGCATTTTCAGAGGCGATGGCCATATCACAGGCTGCCACAAATTCAAATCCACCTCCTGCCGTAATACCGTTTACCCTTGCTATAACAGGTTTTCCACAATGCATAATCATATCAAAGACCCTTGCGTAGATCTCACCCCATTTCCAGAAATCCCAGGGTTTTTTATTATATTCTTCAGCGTATTCGTGGACATTTCCTCCAGTACAGAAAGCTTTGTCACCAGCACCTGTCAGGACTATGAATTGAATTCTATCGTCCCACATGGCATCTTCAAAAGCAGCAACCATTTCTTTTAAAGTATTCAGCGTATATGAGTTAAACTCCTCTGGTCTGTTAATGGCAATAAGGGCTGTATAGTCGTGCCAGTTTTTGTCATATATTACCTCTTTGAATACGGGATTTTCGCTCATAATGGTTGGTGAGAAGATTATCAATATTTTAATGTTGCCTTTTTGAATGGATATTAGATTTCAATTGTTAGATGTCGCTATACCATGTCCAGTAGTTCATCATTTTTTGAGCATCATTCCTTTTACAGCCCAATTCCTTTGATTTCGATAATGTTATCATACATGCGGATCACTCCATCTAGAAACTGCTCTATAACGTAGGCATTGCTCCTGCAATGCTTGGTGATTGTGGATGTGGAATAAACAGTAACTCCCTTACCGAGAACTCCAAAAACCATGAGCTGATCTGCAAGATGTCTGTCGCAGGAAAAATCATTGTTAATCTCTTCAAGCAAAGTTTTAGCCGCCTCTTTTCCAACAATTTCGGCTTTTTTCCCTTTTTCACCAAGAGAACTGCTACCTTTCCATCCACTCCACAGGGTTATCCCACTCCCTGTAGAATAAACGTCTTTCTTTTCCCATGTTATTCTGGACTTAAAACCTTCTTCTTCGAACACTTTTCTCGCAGCTCTGGCTTGTCTTTCAGCTACGTGATGTGGAAGGTTTGAGCAATGAGAAATCCCTTTGATCATCTCATTCACGGGATAAAAGTGAACACCCTTAATCGAGGAAGGTTCTACAGACATAATGACCATTCCGCCACCTTTTGGGTAGTACCCTCTCCTCGCGAGGTCAATACGAAGAGAGCACCCCATCTCTTTTAGGGCCCTCAGAGTGATATTCTGGAGGTAATCCACTGTAGGACTCCATTGCACATCTGTTCCACCAGTAATAGTAAAAGAGGTCTTTCCGGTGGCTAATAAAGCAACTGGGAGAAGAGCTTGAATTATAAGAGTTATGCTCCCAGCAGTACCAATATCTATATGGAATTCTCCACTTTTAATGGTTTTTGGCCTGAATATGAGTTCATCAGAGCCGATTCTCATTCCCGATACTTCTGCATCGGTCATCATTGCTACAGCTTTAACAGCGTTGAGATGTTGTGGAGCCAGTCCAGGTCTGGATCGTTTTCTCCGGATGTTGTAAACCCTCACTGGAGTGCCTGTGATGGCAGATAGCGCAATAGAAGTTCTTAATATCTGACCACCACCTTCTTCATAGGCTCCATTAATTTCTAGCATGTAAATGCTGGATGAATGAAGGACTTAAAAAACCTTGTCTATTAATTTAATTTATTTTCGTTTTTAATATATTAGATATAAGTTAGTTGTAACCTTTTTAGGAAATGAGAGTTTACTAAATTATGTATCCGTGTGATAGTCTCCTAGAGAATACATTTCTCGTCTAACCATTCCTGATAATCTTTCATGTTCTAAATCAAGCAATATGAATCCGACATGGAAGCATGCGCTTTTTTATTCTGAGAAGAAAGGGTTTAATATGGTACGCATTCTGATTAGATTCCCATGAGAACATTCCTGATGGTGAGCAATACAGCCGTTACATCCGGTGATTTCTCATTAAACGATTTACCAGGGGCTGGAAGAATGGATGTGGTATGCAGATGTGTTAATTCAGGATTACTCCTCTCTCATGGGATAAGAAAAAATACTCGGATGTTACTGCTTTTACTGGGTCCACCCACCCCTCCCAAGCTGATTAGAATAGATGGGGACAGTGTGAAATACCTCGGTCCTGATGAAAGGAACATAGGTGGCCTCCTAAAAAAGGCTCTTGGACAGGAGATATCAAGCGAGTGTGTCAGATCCTCTCCCGGCATTTCTGTCAGTAAGAAAACCTTTGAAGAAGTTATGAAGGATGTATATGAAACCCATAGTCAGGTGTTGTATTTGCATGAATCTGGGAATGATGTAAGGAAAATGAATTTTTTTAAAGATGTATGTTTCATTCTCGGGGATCAGATGGGTCTCACTGAAGAACAGGAACGGATTGTCGAAAAGTATACCCACGGAAAGATGTGTGTATCGCCCCTCTCACTTCATGGCGATCATTGCATCACCATTGTCCACAATGAACTGGACAGGAGGGAGGTTCTCTGTTAAGAGATATTCTTACTAGAGCTGATAATTTGCTGGAGGATGGTATATGTGATTCTTGCTTAGGGCGGTTCTTTTCAAAATTAGGAAATGAAAAGCTTAAAGAGAAAGGGTTTTGGATCAGAAAGGCAAAAGAAGCTCTTGAAAATCGTAAATTTACAGAGGAGTGTCTGTTATGTGGTGGTGTGTTCAACCGTATGGAGACATATGAAGAAATGGCAAAAGAAGTCATTAAAAATTATGAATTCGAGACATTTGCTGTGGGATGCAGAGTCGATGGGCTAATTGGAGCTATGGAAGAGCTGGTGTTTGAAACTCATGGAAGCGAATGGGCTGAGACTTTTAAATCCCATTTTAATCGAGAAATCATTGCAAAAATTGAAAAATTCGGGAAACGTTTTGATCCGGCAAATCCGGATGTGTTGTTGATTTTCGATCCGGAAAGAGAAAAAATGGATCTACAGGTTCGACCTTTATATGTGTATGGGCGATACCGTAAGCTGGTAAGAGGGATACCTCAGACAAAATGGCCATGCAGGGAATGCAGAGGAAAAGGATGCGAACGGTGCAATTTTTCTGGAAAGATGTACAGTGAATCTGTGGAAGAGCTCATAACACCTTTCTTTCTTCAGGAAGCAAAGGGTATTGAAGCAAAATTCCATGGTTCCGGTAGAGAGGATATTGACGCTCGTATGCTTGGAAATGGAAGGCCCTTTGTGGTGGAAATTAGAAATCCGAGAAAACGGCATCTGGAGTTAAAATCCATAGAAAGAGAGATTAATACTCAAAATCATGGCAAAATTGAGGTTTTAGATCTGAAATTTGTCTCTAAATCTGCGGTAGAGATATTGAAATCAGCAGCCTTCGTAAAAGTCTACGGGGTCAAAATTAGACTTGAAAAGAAAGTTAATCCAGAAGCATTACATGATGCCGTAAAGGATCTAAGTGGTATAGTTATCTCTCAGAGGACACCAAAAAGAGTCTCTCATCGTCGGGCTGATAAGATCAGGAAGAGAAAAGTTTATCAAATAGATATTAAATCTATAGATGATTGCGAGGTAGAACTGGTAATTGTAAGTGAGAGTGGTTTGTATATAAAAGAGCTTATGACGGGAGATGAGGGCAGGACACGACCTAGTCTTGCTGAAAAACTTGGAGTTGAAATTAGTGTTGAAGAGCTAGATGTGCTGGAAGTAAAAGGAGGTATTTGATGGTTAAGAAGTCCCATGGACTCAGAATAAAATCCAGACATAAACTCAAAAAGAAAATCAGAGAAAAGGGCATAAATATACGGAGAGCCATGCAACAATTTGAAGAAGGACAGAAGGTTCACATAGTGATAGATCCTAGCGTTCAAAAAGGAGCACCTCACCCCAGATTTCATGGAAGAACAGGAACTGTGGTGGGTAAGAGAGGTTGGAGCTATCTGGTTAAGATAAAAGATGGGAATAAAGAAAAGATGTTAGTTGTTAGGCCTGAGCATCTGATTCTCCAGAAAGGGATGTGAAATGACCTTTAAGGAAGTTCTGGAAGAAGAACCTCTTACCATACCTGAAGCTAAAGCTATACTTGAAAAAGCAGTTGAAGAAAGGAAAAAGGTTAACGAAGAGCTGGCCTATGAAACTCGGAGAGCCATCGAACATGTTAATCTTTTCGCTAAGCTCTCTGAAGAGAAAGCTGAGGCTCTCTTAAAAGAATTGATAGATCACGGAATTAAGAAAAAAGAAATTGCCATCAAGATAGTTGATCTGATGCCCATGACTATAGACGAGTTAAGGGCGATATATGCTAAAGAACGATTCTCACTCACCACTGAAGAGCTCGAGGAAATACTGGATGTTGTGAGGAACCATATTATTTAGGAAATATTATATATCTTAAATTACTCTTTTATTCTGTCACTATTGAGAGGGATAATTGTGAAAAAAGGGAGGCCTGAAAAGCTGGAGGAATATGTTTACGTCCTTGATTTCCTACCTTATGGCTATTTTGATGATGAACGTCCTATTTACCAGAGGAAACCTCTGGTTCAGGCTATTGGAGAGCAATATTTCACTCTCCTTGAATTAACAGTAAAAGAAGGAAAATCTCCAGGATTGCAGGACAGATTATATATCGGCAGTGGAGAGAGGGATGTTGTGGAAAGGGTTAATAGGAGATTGAAGTTTGAAGAGCTAACTCATGGAGCCCAGCTTGAGCTTCCCCATGTCATAGGACATATTGTCAAACAGAATGAAGGGAAGTATGTGGACTTTTTTAATAATGCCACCCCAATAACGACCCGCCTACATGCTCTAGAATTGCTGCCTGGAGTAGGTAAAAAACTCATGTGGGCCATCTTAGAAGAAAGGAAAAAAGGAGAATTTAAGGATTTTGAAGATCTTGCAAATAGAGTTAAAGGCCTCCATAACCCCATGCAGTTGATTGTTAGACGTATTATAGCAGAGCTTAAAGATCCCAGACCAAAGTATAGGCTTTTCACCTGATTACCTTATACTATAAATGATAGATATTCGGAAATTATTAATGCAATATAATATAAGACCCTCCCGGATCAAAGGTCAGCATTTCCTTATAAATGAGGCAGTTCTGGATAGGATTGTAGATTATGCAAATATTGATGGTAAAGTGGTTTTAGAAATAGGATGTGGAGTAGGAAATCTTACAAAAAAACTTCTTGAAAAGGCCGATAGAGTGATAGGAGTCGAAATTGATCCACGTCTTGTGAGTATATTAACCCAAGAAATCAAATCAGATCATTTTGAGCTTATTCATGGAGACATTTTAAAAATCGATATGCCTGAATTTGAAAAAGTAGTAGCCAATATTCCCTATTCTATATCCACTCCTCTGACTTTTAGAATCCTAGAAAAGGAATTTCATGATGGTGTGTTGATGTATCAAAAAGAATATGCGAAAAGAATGGTAGCTGACCACACAGATAAATGGTATGGTAGACTTTCAGCAGTATTAAAAGCCTTTGCTCATGTAGAGATTCTCGAATACGTACCAAAAACATGTTTCTATCCAGTACCAAAGGTAGATTCAGCCATCGTTAGAATAAAACCAGTACCGGATATATTTCCAGCTCACAAGGATTTCTTTTTCTCTATGGTTCGAGAATTATTTGGCCAGAGAAGGAAAAAATTGAAAAACTCCATACTTCATTTTCTCAGGGTTTACGGGTTGGATATGGAATCGTCCACTAAGATAGCTGGCAGGGTATTTGAAATTATGGACATCAAAGATAAGCGAGTGGAGGAAATATCTGTGGAGGAACTAGTTGAATTGTGTGATACTGTATATGATTTCCTTCAGGAAAAGGGTGTACGATGATGAATAAGCTTTTCAATGTGGATGATGAAGTATACCCACCATCTGAAGATACTTATCTGCTTTTAGAAGCAGCACTGAGAGAAGTTGAGGACGACGATGAAGTTCTGGAAGTGGGAGCAGGCAGTGGATTCATCGTAGAAAAGATCAAAAATAAAGTTAAATGTATTATTGGAACCGACATATCCCCTTATGCCGTAAAAATGGCAAAAGCTAGAGGAATTGATGTAGTGAGGACAGATATTGCTAGAGGTATAAAAAAACAGTTCTCTCTCATAATTTTTAACCCTCCATATCTTCCCACATCAGAAATAGAGCAGCTTGATGATTGGCTTGAGAAGGCTTTGAATGGTGGAGAATCAGGGAGAGATGTGATATATCATTTCCTTGACTCAATTAGTGATAATTTGCAGAGTGATGGGAGAATTCTTCTTCTGGTTTCCTCTCTTTCCGGTATTGATGAGGTTCTAAAGTATGCAGAGAAACAAGGCTTCAAATGGACAAAACTCAGTGAAAAAAGATTGTTTTTTGAAAAACTTGAGGTATATCGTTTGGTCAGATCTCGATAATTTCAACTCCTCGATCTTCAGCTATCATGGCAGGGATATCTATGATTTTTCCCGCCTCTTTGAGAATAATAGTGTCACTGGAAGCAATTACCCCTCTTACATGCTTCAACGCGTAATCCACAGATTTTTCAGTTATGGCATCTCCTGTAAGCCCCCACTCTTTTAATTTACCTCGGACCATTCCTGCGAGTTCTCCACTCTTGCTTATTTGACTCTCAAACAGAAATACACATCTGGAAGGTCCCAGAACCTTAATGCTTCTTAGTATCTCTTCCATAGACTGAAGGGTCATATTACTGATATGATACTTCCCGAAAATCCCCTCTACATCTCTGATAATGCCATCATCCCCTCTGTATATTTTTTTACCAGAAAGAATTGCCTCTACCGTTATCAGGACATTATACCCATCGATAAACAGCTCATAATTTTGTAGAACCCCCTCTCCTGGAGAAATCTTGCAATACATGATACGTTCAGTTATGTCTGGACTAATAACCACCCGCTGAAGCACATTCATTTCTTTTTTGGAGAGGAGGTAATACCGTCCTACGAATTTCAAGGCAGAATCTTTTGGATATCCTCTGAAAATCAGATATCTCATATCTGTAGCAGCTTGGATAAGTTTTTCCATTAGTATGTGTGATATCCTCTTGGACTAATAAAGCTTGGGGATAGTCCTCTTGCCCCCTCTTCTGAAGATGTGTTATGGATTCATATCAACCTTTACCTCCATCATCTCTTTTTTTATGTCGTATAAAAAATAGAAAAAATAAAGTATCCATACTGTTTATCCGAGAGAGATGGATGTGGAATGTCTGCAATGCGGGAATTGCAGAGAAGTATGTCCTGTGTTTGGTGTATTGAGGTATGAAGGGGCCTCAACAAGAGGAAGGCTTCTTCAAGTATCTCCTTTTGTGGGATGGATCTCCACTCCTGAAAGTATACGGAAGAATATATTTCAATGCACCCGATGCCTTGCCTGCAGAGATGTATGCCCTGTACCTGTGGATTACCCAAGGATTCTCAATATGGTAAGAGAAAACATATTGCGATCTGGAAAGGGATATGAGAAACATTACAGGATCATACAGAATCGAATCGTGCACCGTAATCCATATGGTGAAAAATGGAATCTGCCCAAGGTAGTTGAGGGAGAGGGTAAAGGTGGCATACGATATTTTCCAGGATGTACGTCTGTTTTCAGAATGAACAGTGTATTTGAATCCACTATCATTCTCCTGAAAAGAATGTACAAAAAAATTGAACTTATTTCAGATTGCTGCAAAGTTACTGAAGAGAATGAAAGTATGGTAACTTCCTGTGCGGGTTGTTATAGCTCGTTTAAGTACAAAGGGGTTGATATTACCCATACAGCCCAGATATTTGAAGAACGAATGGATGAGTTTGATATAGTCTCCTTTCCGGGAACGATTACTTACCATGATCCGTGTCATCTTGGAAGACATGCAAATCTGTATGATGCACCACGAGAAATCCTTTCTCAATTTGATTTCGTAGAGATGGAACACTATCGAGAAAACTCTTTATGCTGTGGAGCTGGAGGAGGTGTTAAATCTGCCTTTCCAGAACTGGCTCTTTCAATGGCTAAAAGACGGGTTAAGGAAGCAAAAGATGCGAGGGCCGAATTTATTGTTACACCATGCCCTTTCTGTGCACGAAATCTGAGGGATGGTGGAGGTAATGTTCTTGATCTCTCTGAATTACTGGTTATGGCGATGCAAGAATAACTCTTATTGCCCATCTGTTACCCGGTGATCGAATCAGAGATATAGATTTAGTGGTAATGAGCTGTTATAGCTTTTTTCGGGCATATTTGCATACATAAACCACAGTTCAGACATTTTTTCGGATTTATTTTGGCTACATCATCTATCGTTATAGCAGTACAGTGACCAAATATGTTACATGCACCACAAGCATCACACAAATTCTCGTCGACTATGAAGGTAATATCAGCATATGTCACCTCTGTCGGTAATGTGAGATGATTTAATGCCAGACCTTGAAAATCTGATAAACTTTGATAACCCATTTTTTCCATGAATCCTTCAAGACCTGATATTATTCTCTCTATCTGATGAAATCCTTTAAGGATAAGGCTTGTGTTAACTTGGAAGCAATTTGCTCCCCACATAATCATCTCAGCAGCATCTCTCCACTCGTGGACACCTCCACAACCGGCTATTGGAATCTCTGTTTCTTGTGCAATAAGAGCTACACACCTGAGGGAGATGGGCTTGAGCCAGTATCCGGTCATACCTCCAAAAGAATGGGTGGTGAGACCGGGAAATACAGGTCTTCCCTGATTGAATATGTCTATAGGAGGTGCTGCTGGCATGGCATTGACTGCAGTGACTCCATCTGCTCCCCCCTTCTTACAAGCTTTTGCAATAGCAACGATATCGTCTGTTAATGGTGTGAGTTTGCAGATAACAGGTATGGATACGTTGTCAACCACTTCCCGGGTAACCGCCATGGTTGATATGGGGTCCTGACCAAGCAGGAGTTTATCATTCCCCTTTTCCTGAGGTATATTGGGACAGGAAAGGTTGAGTTCTAATATGTCTGTTCCAGCTTTTTCCATGGCTATTGCAAGGGATTTCCAGGATTCTAAAGTGTCTCCAAGTATATTGGAAATGATCACAAGATCTGTAGTTTTTTTTGCCTGTTTTGTAAGTAAAACAGCTTTTTTAAGTATAAGACGTTCGTCAGAAGGAGAAATAAGGCTTTTACTGGTTAACCAGGCTCTCATTCTAGTGGACATGGGTTTTATAATTGCCATTTTTGTGCTTATCCCAGCTGCTCCATACTTTTCAGCAAGGCGAATTTTCTCAATGGTTGATGTGAGAGGACCTGAGGCTACAATTAATGGATTTTTGAGGTTAAAATCTACAAATTTCACGGATAAATCCACATCCATATCTTCACCCGTAAAGATTGCTGTAACTCAAAGATCTCTCTCCATCATATACTTTAAGAAGAGCAATCTCCCACTCAGCCCTCCCAAAAGGACATTTTTGATAAAATGAACATCCTGATGAATCTATTTTTTTCTCAGGGAGCATTATAGGTTTCCACTTCCGTCTGAAATCTGGAATAGAGGCCATCAGAACCGTTGCCTTATTATTGAGTATGTCCTCTCTTAAGAGCTTCAATAACTTCCTGAGATGTTAATACTTTACCAAATACACGTCTGATAATCCTTAAAGAAGCCTCCTGATCCTCTTTCGAATCAAACGCTGCTGTACAATCACTTAATACGATTACATCAAAATTCCTGGCATGAGCATCACGAGCTGTAGATTCAACACAAACATTTGTTGCGCATCCAGTTAAGATCAGTGTATCAACATCAAGGCTACGTAATATCATCTCCAAAATCGTTCCATAGAAGGCGCTATAACGCTGTTTTTCGATTATGATATCTCCCTCTTTTGGTCTCAACTCATCCACGATTTCAACTCCCCATGAACCTTTTTTAGTTGCTCCAAGTTCCCTGCTAAGTTCGTGTTTGGGGGCATCCAGATAGTCCGAACGATAAGCTACCTGAGTGTAAATGATATGAGCTTTAACTTCACGGGCTGCTTCAAGAAGTCTTTTGGTAGGCTCGATAGTAGCTCCTGCGTTATAACATCTCAGCTTACCTTTTTCATGCACAAACTCATTTTGCATATCAATTACAAGAATAGCGGTCTTTTTTGGATCAATCTTCAGCTCATTATGTTGTTTCATGTTTAATCGCTATCAATTATTTTATTTAAGCTTTTTGAGGCTGTTATTGTGCAGACTTATGTGTTGAAAGGTTTGTTCTTAGAGAACTTTCTTAATTTTTTAGAGGTCTTTACTATTTGAAAACTTTCCTGCTTTTTAACTCATGGCCTGTTTACAAGCATCGTTTATTTATGGCGCTCACAATTCTATACTCAACTAAACACAATCCAATTTTTTTATATAAATACACGATGAAATATTTGGGATAATAGACCTCTCTCAATTAAGAGAGGATTGTTCTCAAATTCATACAATCTGAGAATTTTTGTCCCCTTCCACATTTTACCCATAGAGATGACATGCAACTTTATGCCCCTTTTCAATTTCTCTTAATTCTGGAACAACATTGCCACATTCAGCCCTCCCAAAAGGACATTTTTGATAAAATGAACATCCTGATGAATCTATTTTTTTCTCAGGGAGCATTATAGGTTTCCACTTCCGTCTGAAATCTGG
>Ga0180887_138_pt1 | contig 41273 bp, 58 predicted proteins | sample Deesub1362A_J573_FD_124184 | JGI IMG/M metagenome (GOLD analysis project Ga0180887, IMG submission 124184) | Archaeoglobi archaeon JdFR-42 | reverse complement strand
ACCTCCAACACCTATGGCGTTTATGTCTACAACTTCTCCACCTTGACGAACGTCACCGTCAAGAACCTCACCGTAACTGATTGGTATTATGGTATATACTATTTAAATGCTCAAAATGGATTTGTAGAAAACAATACCGCAACTAACAACACCTATGGAATCTACCTCTATTCTTCCACCAACAACACCCTTACCAACAATACCGCAACCTTAAATGGTGATGGAATCTCCCTCGCCAATTACAGCAACAACAACACCATAGCCAACAACAATGCAACTTCAAACTACTATGGAATCTACCTCAGGTATTCTAGCAACAACACCCTAGCCAGAAACATTGTTAGCTCCAATACTAATGATGGAATCCTTCTTTGGATGCATAGTAACTCCAATACAATAGTGAATAATATTGTTGCCTCTAACAAATATGGAATCCACCCAGACTATAGTGATTATAACACCATAGAAAACAATACAGTAATCTCAAACACCTATTATGGAATATATCTCGACCTCTCTTGTGACAACAACACCGTAGTAAAGAACATTGTTACTTCAAACTACTATGGAATCTACCTCTATTCTTCCAGTAACTACAACACCATAGCCAACAACAATGCAACTTTAAATGGTGTTGGAATTTACTTGGACTATTCCAGCCATAACACAATCTCAAATAACAACGCATTGAATAATAGTTATTCTGGAATCCATCTTGGAGGTTCTTACCACAATAATATTATAGGCAATAATGTAACTTTGAACGGTGGTAATGGAATATTTCTAAGCTCTTCTTACTATAACAACCTCACAAATAATATAGCAAGCTCAAACAATTTGGGAATTCACCTCTATGAGTCTGGCAATAACACCATAACCAACAACTCAGCAGCCTTGAATATTTGGGATGGAGTTTACCTTGAGTATTCCAGCAACAATACGTTGGTTGATAACACGTTTTTGAATAACAATCTTGGAGTCTATGTTGAAGAATCTACAAACAACACCTTAACCAGTAACAATATAAGCTTCAACTATTACGGGATATACTTCTACTATCCTGGCAATAATACCATAGTAAACAATACTATCATGTCCAATACTGGATATGGAATATATCTTGATGATTCTGGCTATAACTTGATCTACAACAACTACCTTAATAATACCAACAACACAGGATTTACAGGAACCATCTACTTCAACACCTGGAACACTTCCAAAACCTTAGCAACAAACATCATAAATGGCCCTTACCTGGGAGGCAACTACTGGGCCTCTCCCAGTGGCCATGGTTTTAGCGAGACATGCACCGACGCGGATGCAGATGGCATCTGCGACTCCCCCTACACTCTAACCACCAACAATATCGACTACCTCCCCCTCACCATACCAATCCTGGACACAACCCCACCCAACGTTACCATAATCTCCCCACAAAATACCACCTACAACACTACATCCATCCAGATAAACGTTTCAGCCACGGATCCGAGTGGTATAGATACGGTAATAGCCCAGGTAGACGGAACTACCAACATAACCCTAACCCTGAGCAATAATTACTATGTGGGGAATGTGATCCTGCCCTATGGAAATCACTGGATCAGGATTTATGCCAACGACACCATCGGCAACATGAACTCAAGTCAGGTGGTTTATTTCTTCGTTAATGCAACTCCCCCTGCAATAACCTTCGTCCCTCCAACTCCAGCCAACAACTCGATCATCAACATCACCTACGTGAACGTCAGCGTAACCTCCAGTAGATCTTTAACCACTGCTGTGCTTAACTGGAACGGAACCAACTACACCATGCTTGGCTCCGGATTAAACTGGAGTTACAATGTAACTGGATTGGCAGATGGTAGTTATTCCTACCTGGTGTTGGGTCAAGATCTCTCGGGGATGTGGAATCGAACGGAGGTTAGGTATGTAACCGTAGACACCCATCCTCCATCCATTACCATTACCTTCCCGGAGAACAACACCATAATCGGCCAGATATTTAACTTCACCTACGGTAGCATCCAGGACATAAACGACTTAATTGCAACACTCTTCCTCAACGGAACCCCTGTCTATACCTGGACTGACAGAGGATACTTCTGGAGGGCTTTGAACTATTCCATAGGCTGGAGCTGGATAAACATCACTGCTGTAGATGAGGCATACAACTCCAATACCACATCCATCCATGTGAATGTAACCAGATCAGAAATCAATCAATCTGTAAACATAACTGCCCACAACGCCACTACCATAGATGGAAGAAGTGAAACTGGAGTTGTTATAGAAATCACCACCAACAAAGATGTTAATCCCCAGATCAACATAACCGCCACCACCAATCCAGGAGCCTTCAACGCAAGTTCAGTAGGGGCCAACGATGTGGGGCTGTATTTCTCCATAAATGCCTCCAACATTAACAAGAGCGACATCCTTCATGTGTTGATTAAGGTGTACTACGACGAAAGCATGCTGGACAAGAACCACAATGGTGCCCTCAACGATAGCGTGGACATCAACGAGAGCTCCTTGCGGTTGTATAGGCTGACCAATGGAAGCTGGGTTAGATTGGACTGTGGAGGTTCATGCCCCATCAATCTCAGCGATGGAACTGTGTTGTATGGAGCAGGGGTTAACACATCTGAGAATTATGTCTGGGCCAATCTTTCAGGCTTATCAGTGTATGGAGTGGGCGGAGAAGGTGAAAAGGCTATTACCCCAGTGGTGGTACATATATTGCCCTTCATGACCCCAAGCAAATACTTCAGAGCCGAACAAGAGGGTCTAAGGCAGAGGGTATCTGTAAACAGCACAGCTACTTTTGGTATCTGGCTCAAAAACCTAGACGATGAACCGAATACCATACAATTAGAATATAACTTGGATCCACTCACTCTTGGAAATGTAGATGTGGATGTCCCAGAGTCAATAATCCTGGATACATTGGAAGAAAAGGAAATAGATGTGATCGTCAGAGCAATGGAGAGAGGTTCTTATATAATTCACTTCACTGTCACTTCTCAGGGAGCACAACATATCACATACGAGTTTGTGTTTGTGGTGGATGCTTATTAAAATCCACCCTGTTTTTTTACTGACGTGATTCTTTCAGCTCAAGCACCTTTTACTTTTACGACCACCTTTTTCTCGTTATTGCTCCCTCGAGTTCTTTATCGGACCATTTAGTAATCCTTAATTGCCCAGTGTTTTCCATTCTGGTAGCTTTAATTCTAGAAGCAAAACACCTTCTGAAAGGAAAATCAACTTGACATCCTTTCCATTTCTGAACTCCTGATTCTATCTTCAGTATTTTCCAATCTTTTCGTACTCATACGTCATAGACTTGTAAAACTCATGATTCTCCTTGTAATCCTATAAAAAGTAACCCCTCATATGTAGAAGTTCATAAGAAGTTCATAAGAAAGAAGGAGGTCGGGAATAACCCGATCCGAAAGCGCCGCCGACAGAACCAATAATAAGTGGTTCGGAACTCCCGGAGCTTTATATATCACTCAAGATCCTCCACTATCAGATCAACTTTTTTTATGAGCTTGAATTCATCCGGTCTTCGAGCATGCCGTATGTATTCTACAATCTTACCATCCACCATCATTTGCAGATGATGCTTAATCCTCACGTATTCCTGAAAAATATTGTATTTCTCCATTAATTCATGCCTGATCTCAGTTACAGTTAATGCTTTGCCTTTGTTCTTGAGCAAAATCTCGTAAATTGCTATCCTTGTAGGGTGTGAAAATGCCCTGTGAATCAGGGCTCTTTCATCGTGGATCTCTTTGTGTTCCATAATTAGTTCTGTGGTATTCTAATTATTAAATTCTTTCCATAAACACAGTCTAATAAAAAATAAATTCTCGAATACCAAATTTGGTAGTATAGAAAATAGTAATGTTTTTATGAAAAGAGTGGCAACATGACATCGGGAGGGATGAAAGGTGGATTTTGAGTCATATCTCATGAGCTTAAATCTCGAAGAAGAGTTCAGAGAATGGCTGAAAACACATCCTCAGGCTCTCAAGGAATCCCCAATGGTTTCTGTGGTTGTTTTCATGCATGAGCTCTTCTTAAAGTGGAAGAACGACTGGGAAAGCCTGAATAACCTTGCAGAACAGTTCAGACACGGAGGGAGGGGCTCTGCAAGGGTTGCCTCTGACGTGGCATACATGTAAGTCTTTCTTTTGCATTTACTACTATTTTCAGTATTTTAGTATTGAAATTTTAGAAGTTAGGAGGTATCTTCTTGAGCCATGATCTTTCTGATATTGAAGACTGGGAGGATATTTGCAGGGAGTGTCGAAGGCTTGAGGATGAAGAAGACCCTTGCTCCACCTGTGCAGTTAATCATATTATAAATGGCAATCCCTACGTTCATAGTTCTGTCACAGGTGTGAAAAATGCTGGTAGGGGTGCACCAGGGTGTGAAATAAAAACAGATCTGAGAGCTTTTTTAAACGAAAACGGCAATGAAAATAAAGATTCAACCAAGTGTGAAATAGGGGTGCACCCCTCCTTAAAAAATTTCACACCCTCAGCAGGTATACCCAAAGAGAAAAATGCATATCAAGAGACTCCTCTCGATTGGAATATTTTAATTGCCCAGATTGATTCTGGAAGAGATCTGGTTACTCCATTAATTTTAGAATTTATTGAGAGACATTCTTTAGTTGGTATCACACAATCTATGATAGCAGACTTTGTTTCGTCAAGATTGGGAAAGAGAATCCACAGAACTACTATAACAAAAAGGATCAAACACCTTAGAGAAATTAAGATCATTACTGGAGTTAAAAACGGTATTTACAGGATAAATGAAACTTTCAAAAGGATTTATAAAAAATCACAAATAGCCAGATGTGAAAATGCTACACCGGGGGGTGCAACTCTCCTCTCAGACTGGCGTGTCCGCATCCACGGCTTCCAGAGGGCTTATTTCATTGTGAAAACCAGGAGAAATGAGGTGAACGGAAATAAAGAGCGTGTGAACCTCCATGAACTTCTCATCCCTGAAGTGATTGAATGGCTCAAGAAAGAAGGTTGGAGTCTCGTGAGAAAAATCAAAAGAAATGGAAGCAACGCCAGCTATGTGTTCAAATACCACAGAGAACCACGTGTTCAGCTTGAAGTCTATAAATGGAAAGTACTCGTAGAACCCTCTGGAAGGTTCAACTACGAAGTGTCATTGGAAGAATTTCTATCAAACTATGGCTCGATTTACTTCACACCATCAGGTGATCATACCGGTGCACCGGGCAATGGAAATTCACAGACAGTTGTCCTTAATGCAGAACTGATTGAGCAAGACATCACTTCTGTTTGCACATCTCTCATAGAGAAGTTTGTTGATTCTCTCTGCCACCTCATAGGTGACATTTACTCATATCGTGATTTAGGCTGGACAGGTGAGAGAAAAGCCAGAATGGGTAAAATATCCAAAGAAGGAGTAAATAGACCACATATAGCTTTTTACGATGTAGGGAGATCTAATCAGGTTTACCAGATCGTAGAAAAATACGGAAAAATAAGCATACCAGAACTCGGAATGTCAATTGATTGTTCTCCAGGCACTACGACAGCAGAAATTGAATTCAAGAACACAGAAAGTAAAACCTCAGCTGAAAATGCCTCTATTTTTGTGAGTGGAATATCAAGATTGCTAAATACAGATGTTGCCTCAGGTCTTGCTATATTAGGCAGATCGGCAAAATTAAATGGGCAGCCGAATCTTGAGCCACTTATTCACGGTGGAGTATCCTTCAACCAGACCTTACAAAATGAGCTCATAAAAACTCTTGAAAAACTGGAAAAGCTTGAAGAAGAACTGGAAAAATCAAAGGAAAGAGAAAACGAACTTAAAAAAGAGCTTGAAAAGTATCGAAGGGAGATAAAAGAGATAAGAGATGAGATCAAAGAGATAAAAGACGTTATGGTGAAGTTAAGCAAGGTTATGCATGATGTGGTAACTAAACTCGTAGAGAAACTCTCTGACAAACATATAATTGAAATGACACAGCTCATGAATTTTGTTGCTACTTTGAACAGCAAGGTGACGTCACTCGAAGAAAAGCTGACAAGACTGAGAGTGAACAGAAATGGTGGTGGTTAGAAAATAATATTGAAAAGGGGAAAGAAGAAATAAAATTAATGTTTTCCTAATTTTAATTTTGCATATTCAAAATACCTGTAGTTCACTATATAATTTACAGAGTCTAAAGAAGCTATAAATCCCTGTTCTTCAAGTCTTTTAATCCTATTGTTCATATCTTCTTTTGATATCTCTAATTCTTTATGGATTTCCCAAAGATTTTTACCTGTGAGGATATGCTCCATTATTTTGACATCAGTTTCATCAAAACTGAGATTGTATTTAAGATATCTGGAAGCTGGAATCTCTATTGGAGACAGGAACGCCTTTAGCATTTTTTGCGTCTTTTCGTCGTTTACGAATGGCATGATAAAAATAGGAAAGGCCATTTCAATAAGTCTTTCGAGGTTAGAGATCCGAATTGAGAGCACTTTTATAATCTCTGCCACTTCCTTTTCAAAAGAACTTAAGTCCTTTAAAGCATTGCTAACGCTTACGATTGCTTTTTCCAACTCTTGAAATTTATCTCGATCACTCATTATTACATACCTCCTTTCCTCATTAAAGAAGACAATAAAAAAATATTTCAACTATTCTCTATTTCAATCTCCAGCTCCCCATTGCATCCGTTAATGAAGATCCTCAGACCATCTCTATCTGCTTTCACATGAATACCAGTTACATCCACCTTTACTTCCCCCTCAAAACCACCATCTATCAGGAACCTGACCCTTGCCTGCCCTGTTATCCTTTTCTGCATTTCTTTCTCCAGCAACTGCTGGAGGACATCATTGATGCTCCGATTCTCCTTAACTGCCACTTCTTCTAAAACCTTATGGACTTTTATCATGCTCATATTATCACCTGATTATGCCTTAATTAGCACTTAATTATCCGATACAAAAAGTATTTAAGTATTGTGCTAATTAGGTGCTAATATGCCTGATCCAAGATACAAGGGTAAAAGGATAACAGTTACAGTTCCAGAAGGAACATGGGAAGTCATAGAAACAAACCTCAAAGGAGTAATGGGAGACAAAGACGCCGAGATTTTAAGAAATATCATAATCTCGTGGCTGGTTGAACATGGATTCATAAAAAAGAAAGAAGTTGGAAAAGAAGAAAAGAATAATTAAAGTTAAATATGGATGTGAATTGGTCAAATCTCCTATCGGGTTCAATTGGAGGTTTATTGGTCTGGATTCTCACTGTATCGTATTCTATATTGAAAGAACGAAGAAATAAACCATATTTGGAAATTGACTTTTACAAGCGTGATGATGGAGAAAAGTATATCCATGTGAGAGATATCCCCCAAAGAGAAGGGAGATTAAAAGGGATTGCTGTTGGTCAACCATCAAAAGAATATCAATGCAAAACCCGGCAGTTATCTCTGATAGTAAAGAATATAGGAAAGGTTCATGCAAAAAATTGTATTGCTAAACTCACAATACTCAAAGCTCAAAATTCCCACCTGAAAGAAGAACCTTTGCAGGTTATCTTAGGGTGGAGGAGGAATTATTTGATAGGAAGGGATATGGAGACCCCAGTTACAATCTATAAAGGCGATGAGGAGGAACTACACTTATTGGGAATATATTACTTTGTTACTCCTGATGGGGAAGAAATAAAACTCGGAACAAAAGTGGAGAAGTGTCCTGTATATTTATTTTCGGACTTTCCAGATTTAAGAGACATTAAGTTTGGTCTTGTTACTCCTTACATATTTCACTACAACTTCCAGCCCAATACTAAGTATATCCTTAAAGTGACTGTTTATCCAGAAAATGGAGACCCCACATCAGAAACTTTTGAGCTATACTGGAATGGAGGAATCACAGAAGAAGACCTGAAAAAAGCTGTAAAATTAAAGAAGAAAGTAAAGTGAAAAGGGGGGAGAATAACGGGAGTAATTGAATGGCTTGGCAGTGTCCCAACAACTCATCAAATTAACCAGCTTTACTACATAGTCATGGAACAGCAAAAGAAGTTCATGGAGCACCAGAAACAGCTTATGGAACTTGTCAAGGCAGTTATGGAGAGCATGAACAACGGAAACGGGAATGGCAGTAATCAATTTTCATGTGAAAATTTAAGAGATTAATCTATTCTGGAAGTGGATAAAGAAGGGGATGGTTAATTGACAATGACTTATGCATGGTTAAAAGGGTAGGAAAATATTATGTATCTTGAGTAGTTAATCACAATTCATGTCAGATCTTCTAAAATTACTAAAAAAATTTTCTGATTTTATGAATGAAATAGATAAGGTATTGGACAATATTAAAAAAGTAACCAATCCGTCTGGAACTCTGATTTACAAATCAAGAGATCTATGGGTTGTAGTAAAACCAGAGGAAGACATTCCTGGGGGTGTGAAACGAGAAATTCTTATCGTCAGTAATCCAGAAAGATTTGTAACAGACATGAATAAGTTTAAAGAGTTGGCTAAAGAATTTCAAGATATTAAAAAACAAATGGAAGAAATTGTAAACAAACTTGAGGATATGGGAGAACCGGGCACAGAGATAATGAGAAAACTTATCGACCATTATCGTGATCCAATTCCATAAAGCTGAATGCGAAGATCATAGATAATTTGAATGCCTTTGAATAAACTCCTCTATCTTGGGCTCAACTTCTGATATAAGGGTCTTAAGGTCTTGTCGTACAGTCTCTCTAAACTCCCCACCATATGCTGAACGATATAATAGATTAAGTTTGGTCTCTTCGTAATATTCAATATACCTGTTTATAGCCTCAAATAATTTATAAATACCCATTAAAAATTCTTTATCTCTCATATCTAATCTCATCAGATATCCTTCGAGGATGAAATGATTGAAAGTGAACGTTTCCAATTCCACAAGGGGAAAACGAAACTCTTCATTATTTGTTGCTTTCTTCTCTCCTTCTTCAAGAGTCATCTTTATGAGTTTGAGGGTCAATAAATTGTAGTCCAGTTCTGCAAGCACACCTTTAAAATTCGATTTGAATTTATTCCTTTGATAAATAAGGTGAGAAATTCCAACAGATGTTAGGGCTATAGCCAAGCTTACAAGGATACTTAGAAAGTCATTCATAACTGACCATTTTCTATTCAAATATCCTTATCTATTTTTCGATTCACTTTTTTAAAATCTAATTCGAACGCTATCGACCGCCTCAAAGAAGCTCAACTCCTAAAAGACCATCCAAGAATTGATATCTATTTAACACCTTGGACAATCAATTTCTTAAAGAGGCTAACAGCAAAATGGAAGGGATTAAATAAGAAAAGACGGTGTAATCTCCAATTTTTTATTATTTTAACTAAACTGGTTTCCAATTGCGTATGCAATCCCTTTCGTCTCTTCTATAATTTATTGTGCCTTTAGCTGGGTAAAAGTGATTTTTAAATTCAGATTTGTTACTAATAGTTTGCATAGCAGCAAATGCAGTTATCCCGACATTTGAAAAAGCTTCTTTAAGTCGCCAAGCAGCCCCCATAAATGTGTGACCCCTCGTCACAATATCGTCTACAAATATTAATTTCTTCGAGCCCAGTTCCACCATTTTATTAATTCCCATGCTTTCGTAGTGGTCTATTGGTTTGGGTCTCTGCTTTGGTGAAGCTAATGAGGACTTTAAAACGGGTTTTGTTCTTACTAATACAGGTCTAACGACCCCAAGCCCCTCATTTTCCATCGCCTTTGCTATCTGAAATGATGGCCAAAGTTGACTTTTTTTAATTGGCGTAGCTCTAGGCATGGGAATTAGGATTGTATCTTCTTGGAAGAAATCTGAGAAATAACCTCCATTCACTAGTTTTTTTAATACTTCTGCAACATATTGCGATGCAGACAGTTCTTTCTCAACTGTCACTCCCCCATTTTTTATAAAGACTGTCCTCTTGATTTTTATCATTGTATCATTTTTTATATGATTCATGAGCCTTTTTGCTAATAATCCCTCATCAGAATTATCTCTAGGGCAATAGGAAAAGATAGAGCAAAATTCGAGTTCATTTATTATTACGTTTTCATTTTCGATGGACATAGGAAATTAAACAACGTCTGTTAGCCCCAGCTCTGTTACAGAAAGCACTTCAGAAGGCTTTTCAGCAGGTGGTGGTATCAGCTCTCTTATAGCACGCCTCAAGTCATTGATATTTTTAAAGACATTGGCACCGTAATTAATCATTTCTTTTACCCATTTTATATCTTTTTCAGCAAGTAACTTCCAGAAGAAGAGCGGTCTACCAAGTCTTAGAGTTTCCCATCCTTGAGAAACTACACCGCTACTTTCTCCAGCTTCAACAATAATACTTGCGTTGGAAATCAACGCCATCGTTCTATTTCGGAGAACAAAGTGCTTTGGCTTGGTAATATAACCTACAGGATACTGACTAACTGCTAAATGCTCTCTCATTATCAACTCCTGCAAAGATCTGTTTTCACGAGGATAAAATCCATTGAGAGGAGTTCCCAAAACAGCAATTGTTTTTCCTCCACATTTTATTGCTGTCTCGTGTGCGACAGTGTCAATACCCCTTGCAAGGCCACTAACAACAATAACCTTATTTTTAACAAGTTCTTTCGTTATTTTAGATGCTGCTTTAATTCCATCAGAGGATGGTTTTCTTGTTCCAATGACTGCCACACGGGGCTCAGGTAGTGGTATTTTCATCGATCCAGCGACGTATAATACAGGGGGAGCATATTTTCTCTCAAATTCGTTTAACTTACGACCTAAAAGCTCAATTGGAGCTATCTCTTTTATCTCCACACTCATGTCATCTCCTCATATATTTCTTTTTCAATTCACATCTATAAACTTTTCATTTTATTGATCCATTGGTCTAACAATTCAACAAACAAAAATTAACAAAATATGAGACAAGACAATTATCCGAAGTTAAGTATTACTAAGTCCTCGGACTTATTATTTTATGAAGTATCTACACAAAGACAAACTGAAGGGATAGTATAACAATCAACGGTTTACCAAAAACTATTTATGGAATTCTAAAAATAGTAGTGAGAGATGAGTCCCTCCCAGAGCTCAGCTCCCGGAGCTCTTTTCCCCTCCTTTTTTACTTATTGCTGACAAAACCAGGATTCACCCTCTTAAACACATCAAGGGGAATTATAGGCTCAAAACTCCCCTTTACGAGCTTGCCGTTATGGCTGAAGTATCCAGCATAAACAGGATTTCTCAGGATTTTCTTAACGGTTGAATATGGCATGTTATGCTTCCTTGCCACTGCCCTTATGCTCCCTATTTCCAAGTAGTCTCTGAAAATCTGCCTGATCTTCTCAGCCTCATCTTCCACAATCCATACTTTATCTTTCTTTTTTCTGTAACCTCTTGGCATCCTTGTTATAGGAATCCCGTTCCTCACAGCCTTCAGCTTTCCCCTCTCTATCCTTGCCTGCCTTCTCAGGGTTTCATACTCTGCAAATGCTTCAATCAACCGGTTAAAGAACTGATCCTCAGGTGTCTGGATCTCCCTCTTGTTCAGCTCTATGAGATCAACCCCAGAATGCATCAGGTTAATCTTTATCCATCCCTTTAGGTCGAGATCTCTGCTTATCCTGTCTGCTTCGGTTACAACCACCACATCAAAAAGACCCTTCTCCGCATCATCGAGCATCTGCAACAGTGCTTCCCTCTCAAGGAGCTTACCTGATGTTGAATCTCTGTAAACCTTCACGAGTTCGTAAGAGTTCTCTTCACACCACTTCCTGATCTGGTCTTCCTGAGCTTCAAGGCTGAACCCTTCAGCCTGATCTGCTGTGCTCACCCTCACATACCCTGCAACCTTCATAAGATCCTCACCTGCCTACTCTCTCAAGAATACCTCACACTGTTTGCACCAATAGCCGATTTTAACGAGCTTCCTGTTAAGTCCATGTCCTTCCCTAACGAGGGCGACATTGACCACTCCTAAACAATGAGGGCATCTCGGTCTGTGGTTTGCTTTTCTGCCTTTTGGATCGAATCCAGGGATCACTTCTCCTCTTTTCATCGCTATTTTCCGAAGGGTATCTCCTTGGAATATGCTCTCCCTCATAAGATCCTCACCTTGAAGGTATTCTTACCCTCGATCATCCACTCAAGTTTTGACCCCTTCTCCAGACCCATTGCTTCAGCCAGACCACGTGGTATTGTGGTCTGATACTGTCCCTCCTTGTTCCTGTAAACTGTTGTTACATTCCCCTTTCCCATGCCATCACCTATTAACAGTTATACTAACAGTTATTTAAATGTTGATATAGGGTGGGCATAACTTAAAAGTTTGTGCCCACTTCAACACATTTCTATTTTCATGTGAAAAGAAATACTTAAATACTAATTCTAAAATTAGTATTACCGTAATTAGTAGATTAGTAGTAATGTCTCCGGGAGCTGGGACTCAGAGCCTGAGAGGGTTCACCTGCAAAACCCTCCAGGTGGCGACACCAAGACCTTAATTCTGAGCCTTCCCGGAGGAAGCAAGCCCATTCCAGGAAAGCAACCTGGGTGTATGAGCCTGGGGGATTCAATGAGGGAGTGGACATGCAGGCTCTGTCCACGATGATCCCTCAATAGGGCAGGGATGCGACATGCAATCCTCCCCGGACACCTCAGGTTGCCCAAGGTGGATGCTCATAACCTTTCCCTCAATTTTTTAAATCCGTGTCCTCATTCTGGCTGAAAAATGCCAGGGAGGGCTCAATTTTAAGGGAGGGGTGCAATATGAGAGAATGTGATGACTGCCTTTATTTTAAGAGAACTGGATTGAGCAAAGGCTACTGTTCCGCAAAGAACCTGGACATCTTCCTGTTTTTCGTGAATCCTGCCTGGGATTGCTCCTTCTTTACAGGGGTGATCTGATGAACTGGGAGGAGGAGCTCAAAACCCTTATTCGAGCCAGATACCCGATAATCTGGCTCACAAGTTCAGAAGAGCAGAGAGTCATCCAAAAGCTGTCAGAGATCACTACTGATCTTGAAAAGACCTTTTACGTATGGTCTGCCACGAAGGGCATCCAGAAGCTGACAGCAGATCTGGAAGATGTTGATCCTGGAGCAGTGAGCATTGATTCTTCCCTGATGGCTTTTACAGAACTGATTAACCAGGAAAAGGCAGTAATGCTGATGAAAGACATCCACCCGTTTATCCAGGAGCCTTTGACCATAAGGATGTTTAAAGACATCTACTTTGAGCTCAAAAACAGCTATTCAACCCTGATACTCCTTGCTCCAATCACTGACATTCCCATAGACCTTCAGAAATACGTTACAGTGATCGACATACCCCTACCTGAAAAGGAAGAGCTCAGGAAGATCCTTGAAGTAATGGTCAAGGATGTCAATGAAGCCCTGAATCTCAACATCGAGCTTAACGGCAATACAGACACGATCCTGAATGCAGGTCTTGGATTAACTCTTGATGAATTTGAAAATGTCCTGGCAAAATCCATAGTGGCAAAGAGAAACCTTGATCCATCCACAATCATAACGGAAAAGGAGCAGATCATCAAGAAGACCGGCATACTGGAATACTACCACTCAATGGAGAGTATGGAGGACATAGGAGGTCTTGAAAACCTAAAATCCTGGTTAATGAGAAGGAAAAAGGCATTCAGCAGGGAAGCAAGGGAATTCGGGTTAAGACCACCCAAAGGAATATTGATGGTAGGAGCTCCAGGGACCGGAAAATCCCTGACTGCAAAGGCAACTGCAAAGCTCTTCGGGATGCCACTGCTTAAGCTGGACATGTCAAAGGTTTTCGGTAGCCTTGTAGGAGAATCGGAAAAGAACATGGCAGAAGCCCTGAAAATAGCTGAGTCAATTGCTCCCTGTATCTTATTCGTGGATGAAATCGAAAAGGCTTTTGCAGGTATATCAAGCTCAGGAGAGACCGACAGTGGAGTAACAGCAAGAGTTATCGGACAACTCCTTACCTGGATGCAGGAAAGGCAGAAACCTGTTTTCGTGGTGGCTACCTGTAATGATCCCTTCAAACTTCCACCAGAGATGACACGAGCTGGCAGATTCGATGACATATTCCACGTGGATCTCCCCTCACGAAGTGAGAGGGAAGAGATCTTCAGGATTCATCTGAATAAAATAGGAAGAGATCCGGGAAACTTCGACATATCAGAATTCGCAAGGCTCACAGAGGGTTACAGTGGTGCTGAAATTGAACAAATCATAACTGAAGCCCTGTATAGGGCATTTGATGAAGGTCTGGAGCTTGACAACCAGCACATCATCGAGGAGATACAGGGATATATGCCGTTGAGTAAGAAGAGGAAAGATGAGATCGAGAGGATAAGGAAGTGGGCTGAGATCTACTGCAAGCCTGCAAGCATCAGGGATTCAGAATCTGGCTCGAAGGCAAGAAGAATTGAGCTCTGATTTTTTCCATTTTCATGTGAAAGTTGAAGGAGGTATAATCAATGTCTGAATTAACAGAATTTCAGACTGAAATCAACATGAGGGATAAACAGCTAATCATGGAAGCAGTAAGAAGGATCAACTCAGAAAATCAGTTTTATGACTGGACAATTCAGGAAAACGGAGTGGTAAGAGACTGGCATGGAAAAACAGAGAACGTGGATCTACTGGTTAAAATAGGAAAATTAGACGGATACGGAATAGGCTTCAAATGGGAGCACGGCATGGTAAGGGTGATCTGCGATTCTATGATGTTACATCATGCAGAATATCTCAAGGAGAAATATGCAGAAGTTGCAATCGAGAGAATTCTCAGAAAGAGAGGATACATAGTCCAGAAACACAACATAAAGGACAGAAAATTTGCATTCGTGGGGAGGAGAGCATGAAAACGATCAGGGTGGAGATGCTGGAAGATGGAAAGCTGATCGTGGATCATTCAGGCTTCCTGGGAGGGGAATGCATGGATGATCTTGAAGCTATTGTAAGAGACCTGAAACAACTGGGGATCGAAGTTAGGATCTTAAAACAGCAGAAGAAGGGGGAATTCTATGCAAGAACTGGTAATCACATTCGAAGAAGGTAGGATCACGATCAACCCGTTCATGGACAGTCAGACAGGAGAGGAAGAGGTAAGAGAGATCCTGAAAGAACTGAAATCACTCGGAATAGAACCTAAAAACCTTAAAAGAGTTTTTTGTGGCTGATTTTTTCCCTTTTCGTGTGAAAAATTAAAGGGGGTGAGAACCTGTTATACATAGTTAAGCTTAGCATGAGCTCCGAGAATCGACAGCAAAACAGAGAGGAACTCAATGAGAAAGAGGTCAAGATCAAATACGTTTTCGACAAAAAAACACGTGATAAAATAGCAAACATACGCATGACGGCCAGATGGAACATCCAGAAACTGGTCTTCGATTTCTACGGTTTATGGGTTGTCAAAGAATCACAGATCCCAGAGTTGCAGGGTATAGTAAAAGAGACATCACAGAAGCTGTCTGAAATCGACCCATCCCTGAAAGCCCACCTGATAGCCATTCCCCTTGACGAAGAGGGAATCAGGCAGGGGGAGCTATATCACCAGATGCTCTATGCTCTCAAACACCAGGTTATTACAAAGATCCTGGAGAGAATTGAGAACATCCAGGGAAAAATACACAAAAATAGCAAGACAGGTCTGTTAAGGCTCATTGACAGGCTTCATGAACTAAACATATTCGATGACCAGGACATCACAGACAGGCTGAACGTGATCAAAGAGCGAGTCATTGAGGAAGAAATAGAGACATTGAAAGAAGAGCTGAACGAAGAGCTATACCAGCTTAAAAAGAGCAGATTCGCATATTTGGAGATCTGATTTTTTCCAATTTTCACGTGAAAATAAAATGGGGGTGAGAACTTGCAGTATAGGTTATCGATAGATCTGTTTTTTGAGAGAAAATTGAGCCGAAGAGAGACTGCCCTGTTATTGGATAGGATAGACAGAGTGGCTAAAGGGCTATTTCCGAGAGATTGCGATGGATTTGGACTGCCTTTCTGCAATAAAAGATGAAAGGAGGGAACGACCCTATGAACAGGACTAAAATCGAATGGACTGACTACACTTGGAACCCTGTTGTGGGCTGCTCTAATGGCTGCTCATACTGCTATGCCAGGAAAATGGCAAAGAGGTTCAGGCATAGATGTGAGAAATGCTACACCTTTGAACCTCACCTTCACGAAGAAAGACTCATGGAGCCCTTCGAGGTCAGAAAACAATCGAAGATATTTGTTTGCTCGATGGGGGATCTGTTTGACAGAAATGTCAGAGGGGGATGGATAGAACAGGTATTGCTAACCATCCGGAAGTCATATCACATATATCAGATATTGACAAAGAACCCATCCAGGGCTATTTACTACAATTTCCCAAGGAATTCATGGCTGGGAACTACGGCTGAGAGTAATAAATTCATTCCACGGATTAACCAGCTTAAAAAGACCAATGCATCATGCAAGTTTGTGAGCTTTGAACCTTTGCTAACCGATATGAAAGATCCATTCTACGGAGATTACCAAGCCATCAGATATGCCCTTGATGGAATTGACTGGATCATAATAGGATCACAAACAAACCCATACAGACCACCTAATCCAGAATGGGTTGAAAAACTCATAGAAATTGCCAGAGAGCTCGGAATAGCTGTTTTTCTGAAAGATAATCTGAAGTGGCCTGAAACAATCCAGGAATTCCCATTAAAAAAATCAGGAGGGTGGTAATATGGAAAAATTGAATGAAAAGGAGATTAGAAGAAGAATTGAGGAATTGTATAGCCTACTTAAATTAAAGTTTGAAAAGGAAATCAATGGAACGGTATTAAAATACCTATTTTATCTAACTGAACCCTACCTAATCATAGAATTACATCGAGCCTCTGGTGAAATAATGAAAAATTCTATGATCCTCGTTCCACGAGAATTCTTGCCTAAAGTCATTGAATGGCTCATTGATCTCGAAGCTATTGAACTTCCAGTAAAACCACAGAGAGAGTCAAAGAACAATGGACATAACCAGAAAAAAGCAGGAGAGAAGATTTCACAGAGCGAAGAAGAGCTAATGAAGAGGATAAAAAAGATTCTGAAAGAAGAGCCACATACAGTTAATCAATTGCACAATAAGTTGAGAATATTCAAGAAATATAAGATACGACAGGCATTAAACAAAATGGAACTTGCAGGAATTGTCGAAAGATCGGTTGGCAGAAGGGGGGAACATATTTTCAGACTTGCTATCGAAAAGAGGTTCAGACTGGTGGAAAAAATAATTCCAGTGAAGAAAGACCTCGAAATTCACGAGTATAAAGAGGGAGACCGGATAATTCTGAAAGTTTACAGCTTAAGAACCACTGCCTACCTTGAGGACATGACAGTGGAATTTGAGTCAATCGATGAAATTTATGACCTGTATGAAACTCTGAGGGAAAATGCAAAGAGTTCTGAAATGGCATACCATCATACTATTGCTATTCTGAAAAATCACTGGAGCAAATACAGCAATTCAGCACATTTCGAGGCCAGAGTGGGATTGCTCATAAACTACATTGCAGAGAATGTAAACTTCCCGGTAAAATTCGAAGCTGAAAACAAACATGACTTCACCACGTGGAAGATCGTTTTCGATGATATAGACATGAAGAGGAGCCTTCAGGAAGAAATGAAGGTTATGAATGGAGTAATAAGGTAAAGGGGGTGGTATTTTGAAGGAAACTTTGAAGGAAACATACAATAGAGAGGAAATCCTGAAACCAAAAACCATCGTAAAGTCATTTTTGAAAGACATTGCCAGACATACCCTGAAAGGACTCAAAATAGGAGTTCCAATGGGATTCGGGGTTTTCATAGGATTTCTGATAGGAGTAACACTCGGATACTACGCTCTGACGTTAGCAGTTGAGATAATTAGAGGGCTGATGTGATATGAGAGAGTTGGGAGGAATTCCAGATCCAGATCTGCCCATTTTCATAAACGACCTGGTGATTACAGGAACAAGGAAGTTCAAGGCCGAAAAGACAGAAGAGGGATGGAGACTCATTTTATTTGACTAAATACTGAATTCTAAATTCTTTTTCTATTTTATTGAATGTCTCCCGATCCTGAAACACGGTGAGGGGGGCTTAAAAACCCTAAAAACCTGTGGAGGTGAGATATTGGAAAGATTTGCCCTATCCAACAAAAAAGTGGTTAGGAGCGAAAGCGAGTCTGAGGATGGAATAAAGGAGGAATTCAAGGCAGTTCTGAAGGGGAAAAAGTCTTTCGATGGATACAGTGTTGAAATCCAGTTGCAGGTAAAGACAGAGAACTATGATGTCTTGGAAGAGCTGGTAGGAACCATAGGTTCAGAGAGATACGTAGTGATTAAACAGGCCAACAAGAGCCTGGATGAGTTTTAAGGTGATATAATGGCGATGGCAGAGACTCTCAATATGGAGACATACGGAAAAGGCATGCATAAAATAAGGCTGTGTGAGACATGCGGAAAGCCTCTACCCAGGGACAAAATCAGATACTGCAATAACAAATGCAGGTACCCCAATCCAAGGAGAAGATATGTCGGTCTTTCAGACAAGGTAAACGTGGGAATTAGGACTTTAAAGGATCAGAATGTGAAGAAAATCTCTCTCACTGAATTTATGCAGAGATTCAGCATCAGAGACAGATCAGCAGCAATACAGCATCTCAGCAAACTTGTGGATAGAGGAGAGGTTAAAATAAATTTACCCTCTAAAGGAGTTGCTCATGAAAAGACATAAAGAGTGGAGAGTAAGAGCTACAATCTACCATATTTTTTATGTGCCATCTCAATGGTCATGAGATCTAGTATTTTTACTTCGTTACCACGTATCCTGTAAAATACCGTAAAAGTTCTGGCGATATGCATTCTATAAAGCTCATAATCTGGCAAGGTTAATTTTTCTTTATCCCCCCTCTTGCTAGGGTATGGATCTTCCTGTAGAATTTTGAGCTTATTTCTTACAATTCGCTGACTTTTTTCAGGAAGGGAGTTAAGAAATTTAAGAGCTTTTTTACTTATCAACACTTTGTAAGTCAAAGTTCCAGCTCCACGAACTCCTCTTCCTCCTCTATTCTCTTCATGTCCTGGATGAGCCTGTATTTCTTTTCTCTTTCTATGATCTCACTGAGGAGCTGGTCAAAAGTCTGTCCAGGTTGTTTAAGCTCTGATAGTTCTCTCCAGATTGGTTCTGATACTGGAATTCGTTTAGTTGCTGTCATTACAATATTGTAAATGTTGTAAATATTTAACTCTTGTGGGTGGGACAATAATTTACTTTCATTCCACTCTCAACCTTTAAACATTCTCCAACATTTTGATAGTGGGGATCACTCATGCAAGTGAGAGTAGCAAAGACTATCGGTAAAATAATGGAAAAGGAAAAGGCAATCTTTTCCATAATTTGCCTGAGCTCCAATGGTGATGAACTCTACTCTCTCATTGGATATTTTCCGAAAAGTAGAGTGTTTGATCATTTTGGTAATTTTAACTCGATTAGAGATGCTGAGAGCTACCTGGAATCTCTTTTATCCGGTGCATAGTCTTTAATTTTCACATGAAAACTGTAAATAGTCGGTTGCTTTACTAAATAGAATTCGGAATTCTAACAAAAGAATTATATACTTCTATTCCAAAATATATAGTAACCCCTCTCACGGGGCATGGGACATGGTGGGGATGCGAAGTCACGTAGGAACGGCGAAGACAGGTAGGAATTTCCCTACCTTCTTTTCTTCAGTTATTCCAGAGTTTCAGAAGTTTCAGGGCTCATTTTAGGATATTTACAGGAAAAAAAGCGAGGTGATAGGCAGACATGGCTAAAAGAGTTATGAAAATTCCTGGATACAAAAAGGGAGACTTCTACTTTGCCAAAGATGGCTATCTGTATGTAAAGCCAAGGAGTGAGATGCAGAAATCGAAGAGGAAGGTAGGAGGGAATAGGAAGAAGAGCAAGAAAGTAGGAAAGAAGAAGTTTTTGGGAATTTTTTGAGGAGGTTTGATAAATGCGAGGAAATGTAGGTAGGAGAAGTTTGGTAGGTTCGAAAATAGTGATGGTTTCAGTGGTGCTGATGCTGGCGATACTGACTATTTCTCCAGCCCTGGGAGCCACAGACACCATTCTGACCAAGCAGGCCAGATTGACCATCATAACCCCTGACAAGCCCAGCGAGAACGGTTTTAACCAGATCATCCTGACAGTGGAAAAAACGAGCAGCTATCCCGTGGATGCCCACATCACAATAGTTCCATCGAGCTTCAGCTATCAGAAGGAGTGGGTTTACGGCGATGCTAAAGTCTTCAAGACCGGTTCTGGAATCAGAATAGACATAGATAAGGTGAACCAGGATACGGTAAGGATTCTGGTTCCCGGCAATGCCATAAACGTGGGCAAGGGCTTTACCTGGTTCAAGCAGATCCAGTTCACGACAAGCCCTGATGCTTCTGCCGTTACTCAGGGAATGACTGTGAAGAGCAACTATGAGACTGCCTCAATAACCTCACAGGCCACCGCCGGCTGGTGGGATTCTCTGCCACTGCCCTGGTGGTTGTGGATGATCCTGCTGGGACTGCTGGCAGCTCTGATAGCAGTGGAGGTGAAGGGCTGATGGAAGCAAGGACAGCAGCAATATTCGTTCTTACGGCAGTGGTTATAGGCAGTGTGGGCTATGCCTGGTATGGTGGGTATCTTGACGACATACCCTTCTTCCAGGACACCGGGACACTGAAAGTATACACCTATCAGAACACCACCATCAACAACTCAACAACTACAAGCCCGCTCAAGGGAGTGTCGGTCTCGATTCTCGGAACTGAATTTACAGGGCAAACAGCTATAACCACTGAAAATGGCCAGAATGTGTCGGTTATAACCTTCAACAAGGTTCCTGTCGGGAGCTATGACGTGATAGCAGACTATAACGGCACAATCCTGAGCAAGACTAACGTAACCATCACCAAGGACACAACAACAACCGAGAAGTTCTACTTCACCGGCTCGTAAGAGCCAGGGAGGTCTTACAATGACTTCCAGAACTCTCTTTTTTTCTTTGATTCTACTCACTGCCTTGATAGCCTCTATTACTACAGCTTCAGCATCGGTTGCGTTATACGATGACTTCTCCACAGATCCTACAACTAACGGAAACTGGGTCAATGTGACCAACATAACCTGGAGCTCTGCGAGTCAGCTCGTTCAAAACAGCCTTGGAGATACCCTGAAAACGGTTACCGGTGGGAGTGACGGGGGATACTGGACTATATACCCTCCGGAGGGGTATGTCTACGTAACCCAGTTACAGTTACAGCAGGCCAATTTGCCCTCCTACACCTTCACAATCAAATACAGGGATGCAGATGGAGTCATGCAGACATTCGGGCAGGTAACGGTCTCCAATACCGAGTCCCCGAAGGTCGTGATGCTGAACAAGATCACGGATTTCATAGAGGTATCGGGGGCTTATGAGCAGTACTACTGGACACACAAGGCATACTACAAGGAGATCTTAACGGGAACCCTCCTTTCAAGGGACATAACGATCGAGGACATAAACAGCAAGGGCAACATGCTCTCTTATTCGGGCTCTCCGAATCCCCGAATAGACATTTTAGATAAAAACGGAACGGTGTGGGTCTCCAACGTGGCAAGTGGATACGATTTGAGCCAGCTTACCTCAATGCCCGATAAGTTCCCGATCAAGCTAAAAGTGACCCTCTACGATCCACGGTTAGAGGTTCTGGATTACCTGCAAGTAATTCCAAACAAATACTTCGGGTATGTCTATGACCAGGGAGGGAAAGCGGTTTATAAAGCAAATCTGAAGATCCAGCATCTGATTAGCTATTCTGCTCCATCCTATTCAGGGAATACAACCTCAGGAGTGGGCAATATAACCCTGGTCGTGTATAAGGATGGACAACCCCTCTCCAATGCTCTAATCAAGGTAACCAACCCCTGGGGAATGAACTACATATCATCATCAGCCACAGATGCCAATGGAGTTATAAACATCACAGGGCTCGATTCTCAATCGGGATGGACACCCACATCAAATTACACCTTCCAAGTGTTTGACCTGAATGCCAATCCAGTCTATGACTCTATGGGGAATGAGCTCAAGGTTACAATTCCGTTCATCGACGGCCTACCTCAGACCAATCCTGGGATAATCTACAACTCCATAGGACAGGACGAAGAGACCACCATAAACACCGATCTGGACGGTTACTTTGAGATCACAACTTTAAACACGAGCTTAACATACCATGTAACAATCACAGACAGCAATGGAAACCTGCTCTACGAGGATGACGTGAGCCCACCCTTTTACAAGGTGTATGGGACTCCAGCTAATGGTGGAGGGAACAATGGAGGAACAGGAAATAACACCACAGAACCAGTCTATGGAGATCCTAACAGCAAGTATTACGTGGAGCTCTCCTCTAACTCAATCAATGAGGGAGACACCGTAAAAATATACGTAAGAGAGAAGAAGAGCTGGTGGTTTGACAGCTACGTTACAGGAGCGGAGATCTACCTTGACGGACAGCCCACCGGCAAGACCACACAGAAGCACTCTTTCTGGTCTTTCCTCTGGTGGCTCCCATTCGTGGATACAGAGCCCTACGCAGAATTACAGATCACTTCTTCTGGCACACACTACATCCATGCGGTGTATAACTCAGTAAAGAGCCAGCAGGCCAGCATAGAAGTTTTAGGCAATGCAACTCCCGTTCAGGGAGGAACCAATGAAACAGGTAATTACCCGGGAACACAACCCATTACGGATCCGAACACTGGCCAGAGCTATCAGTATAAGCTATTTGCTGACAAAACCACGTTATATCAGGGAGGATCGGTCACCTTCAAGGTCTACAAGCTCTCTGGAGGGCAGATTGTCGACACGGTAAGCGATGCCATGATCTACATCGATGGCAACTACGCAGGCACGACAGGAGGATGGTTCAACCCGGCCTTCAAGTATTCCTTCAACCAGCCAGGACAGCACAAGATCTATGCAGTAGTTCAGGGTCAGCAAACAGGAGAACTGCTAATTACAGTCTTGCAGAGCCTCAAGGACAAGCAGCCAACCGACAATGGCAATCTAAACCTCACGGTAAAGGTTCAGAACCCGCAGGGAACTGCCTTATCAGGTATTGCAGTCATCAGGGACAATAACGGGGTAACGGTTGAACAGAAGATCACCAACTCAGATGGGGAAGCGATCCTGGTAGTTCCATCCGGCACACATCACATAGTCATAGCTGATCCTTCGAATAAATACCTCCCATTGAGCAAATACGTGAATGTAACGGCAGATACCTCCTTAACAGTAGTTCTCAAGCCCGCAGGAGACCTGAACGACAACAACCAGACAGACACCAAGGAGCCCACTGTAACCTCAATAACCGTCAGAGTGGATGGGTATGATGCGGATAACATAGAACTATACAAGGGCAAGCACAACATAGAGGTAGTAGACAGCTCCGGAACCCTGCTTTCAGGAGCGAGCATAACCCTTGACGATCAGCCCATAGGAGAGACATCGGGCTGGTTCTTCCCCAAACTCACGTATGACTTCCAGCAGCCAGGGCAACACACAATCATAGCAGAGTGGAACGGAATGGCCGACACCATAACCATAACGATCAAGGATGCGGTGGATCCGAACAACCCGAATGCAATAGTCCTTTTGGCAAGACCGGCCATATCAGAGGGCAAGCTCACTGGAACGAGATACGCGGACAGCTTCGTCATCGGCAACATCACCGTCAAAAAGAATCAGAAAGTGGAGTTTGAGGTAGCCAGACAGGATTCAGTGGCCAGTATATGGGACTGGAACAGGTTTTCAGGAGCTCAGATCTTCGTCAATGGAACTCCTGTCGGGGTTACAGCTAAAATCGGTGGCATATTGGGAACTGGTTTGTTCGGAAGGATCGGATACGTGCACACCTTCGAACAGAATGGAACCTTCTCTGTCTATGCTGAGACCACAGAAGGCACAACTCAGACCATCTACGTAACGGTGGGCAATGAGACCTTTACAGGAGACACTGGATCTGGCAGTCTGTTAGACAGGATTCCGATCATAGGAGGAATTCTCGGAGACATAGCAGGCTCTTTAGCAGAGAGCTATCCACTTCTGGGCATATCAACCGTGGACACACTGATCTACGCAATAGCCATCGTTCTCATAGCTCTGGCAGTGATCGTGGGCATTCTGCGGTGGATCTTCTGATCCCTCCTTTCTTTTTTCATGTGAGGGAATGGAATGGAGCCAGTGACGATCTTTTTTGGGATCGTGATCGGATATGTAGGCCAGTTCATATACAAGATAGCCCAGGGAATCGGTCTATCAACTCCAGTAGTCCTGATATGGCTGGTTATAGAGTTCTTCGTGGTGAGATGGGCATTCAGGTCTCTTTCTCTGATTTCCACGGTTGCCACTCTCGTATTTGGAACTGCAATCAATTTCCTGCTCTGCTACTACTTCATCAATCCCGCATGGATCTGGTTAGTCAGTCAGTATCCCTGGTTTGGGGTCATCAGCAACAAGATAGCCAGTCTCGGAGGTAGGGTATGAGCGACAGAGTGATAGCAGGGATCATAATCGTCAGCTTAACACTGGCAGGATTTCTCTATTTTACTCAAATTAATCCCGTTTTCAGCATCAAAACCCCTGATCCCAACACAATCCCGGTTGGGAATCCCAAGGTGGATAAGACCCTGGCATGGAAGGCAACCATACAACCATACAAGAAGTTCAGAACGGTAATTCTGCTCAACAACACCACAGAAGCATGGTTGAGAGAGAACAACATCCCTTACCAGAGAAAAGGAGAGGTAATCCCCTACGTTGTTGCAGAGCTAAACTTCTCCCAGATCCAGGAAATCAGCCAGAAGCCCATTGAATTCATAGAAGAGGACAGAGAGGTTTACCTGATTGAGAATTCTGAAATACAGCTTCCTAACATCAGATATAGACTCCAGGAAGCAGGATATACAGAAGCACAAAGGCAGATCAGCCTTCCAATTGTCCACTACAACAACATTACCGGTGAAGGAGTTGTTGTTGCCATCCTGGATACGGGAGTCAATTACAAGCTCCCAGATCTCGATGACAACTATTTGGGTGGTTATGATTTTGCCTACGATGATCTGGATCCGAATGATTTAGAAGGCCACGGAACCACAGTGGCAGCCTTACTGGCAGGAGAGGGAGATGACCAGTTCCAGGGCATAGCTCCCAATGCCAGCTACTATGCAGTAAAGGTGCTGGATGACTCTGGAGCAGGGAAACTATCGGATGTTTTAGATGGACTGGACTGGGCAGTCCAGCACAATGTTTCCATTGTGAGCATGAGTTATGGACAACCTGTCTACTCTCCAGCAGAACACACAGCAATCCAGACTTTATACAACAAAGGGGTTATACTGGTGGCAGCAGCAGGAAACGAGGGCTACGACAAGCTCATTTACCCAGCCGGTTACCCTGAAGTAGTAAGTGTGGGAGCAGTAAACAGGTATGGAGAGGTAGCATCCTGGAGCAACAAGGGAGCCTTTTTAGCTGCTCCAGGGGTTGAAATAACCATCTTAACCAGATTTGGAACCACAACCACAGGATCTGGGACATCCTATGCCACTCCCATCGTTTCTGGTGTTGTTGCATTAATGAAGCAGGTCAATCCCAATCTAAACTCTGCTAACGTTAAGGATGCTTTAGCCAACAGCACAGACCCGATCAAAGATCCCGATAACAGGGTTGTCCACGGCATGATCAATGCCTCGAAAGCAGTGGTAGAAGCTGGAAATGTCCAGCTCAAGGAGCCACAGGCTCCAGGCATAAGCATAGACCTGAAATATGCTCTTCCAATAGCTGGATTGACTCTTCTGGTTTACCTGATCAGGAGGGGAGAGTATGGAGCTTAAATTGAGATATTTAATTGCCATACTGGTTGTTATCGCATCAATAGGAACAGCATCGGCCTGGACAGACTCAGATGGGAACGTATACACCAGACACCTGAAAATAACCATTTCGAATCCACCAGCAGAACATGCTCAGTATAGAGTGGTGATAAATGGTCAAACCATTGAAGTTTACAATGTTACAAATAATCTGAAGATTTCCGGCAGTTCAGGGCAGTTCTGGAGTCTGGTTCAATCTACAGGAGATGACATCAGAGTTTTCAACGATTCCGGATCAGAGATGCATTTCTGGCTAAAAAACTGGGATTATGTAAACCAAACAGCCACAATCGAAGTAAATCTAACGGATGGGAGCAGAGAATTGAACATCGCATACGGCAACACCAAGGCAGCAAAATCCACATACAACAACCCAGAAAAGACCCTTGAGTGGTATGATAACTTCGACACGGATACAACAAGCAGATATACCCTTTATGGTGGAGGAAGCCCGTGGGTTTGGAATTCAGGAGAGGGAGTCCTTCAGATTTCTGGAAATCCACAAAGAGCAAAAGCCATCCTGCCAGTAAACCTGACTGACTTCATAGCAGAAGTGGATGTGCTAACTACGGGTGACTTCGGATCAAGTGGCATTCTGGGGAGATATGATGATGTAAACAAGAACTATTACACCTTTGTTGCCGGATTTTACGGAAACAACATAGCCATTCAAAAATCGGCATCGGATTCCCCCGCAGATCTAATCACTTCTGGAAAAACCATCAATCCAAACACTTGGTATCACATTACTGCCAAGATCAAGGGCTCAAAACTTGAGTTAGATATAGGAGGGACTTCTGTAACCGTAACGGATACCAGCTATGCATCTGGCTCTCTGGGGTTGTATACAACCAGGAACTCGGATGATCTGGCAAAATTCGACAATCTAAGGGTCTACAAGTATTCAGACCCTGCTAACTTTGCATCCATCACGGATGTGGATGAGACGATCAACAACAACAATGAGGCAAACATTACGGTCTCAAGCTATTTTACTCCAGTCAGAAAACCGTTCTTGATAATCTTCGATCTACCGTTTATCAAGCAGAAGAGAGCAGAGCTCCTGCTTCCAACTGTCACACAAGGCTATGACATATACAACTTCAACCTGAACAACACCACAGACAAGGAAGAGCTGTATGCCATTCTCTACGAGGTCAACTCAACCAATACCAAAGCTCAATCAATACTGAAACACCAGGAGAATACCACCTATGGCCAGTTCTACATTGAAAACTACCTGGGAGAGAGCAAATCAAAGATAGTCTTCATACCTGGAACGATCGGAGTACAGAAATTCAGAATTCTCCTGATCAGCCATCCAGTCTGGTGGGAGAAAATAGCCTGGAAGCTCGGATTCTTACCGAAATTAACCCAGAACACCTACTCCATGAATAATTTTTCACATGAAAAGAGAATGGAGGTGATAGCCTGAACTGTCGTAATTGCAGGTTTAAGGAACTCGCAATAGAGGAAATGAGGAAGATTAGGGAAGCAGTAGAGGAGCTCAAGGAGAGAGACAGCCCAGGGATCATCGACATAAACACCGGCAGGAGGATTCTATGAAGTGGAAGGCCTGGTTGTTGTTAGTGTTGATCTACACGATTCTCCTTGCCTTTGTCGGATTTATGGCAATGGCAACGGTAAACGGCCAGGAGAACCAAATCAAATACTCATTTAACGGAACATACACTGGTAGTTTGTTCATAGGTGGCCATATCTACTTTCCAAAATCGATGGCAGACAGGATAAAGGTAACAGGAGGGCTCATAGTTGGAGAGACACCACAGGAATGGATCATCAGAGTTACGGATCCACAGGTAAGGATAGACTACCTGACTCTAACAGAAAACAGCTTCGATTACGGCACAAAAACCTTTCAGGCCAAGGAATACAGGGCTGATGTCTATGAGCCAATGAAACCCGATGAAATCAGACAGCAGGTCAAGGTGACCAATAACAGATTACAGTCTTTGCAGGAGCAGGTATCGGCAATAGGAGCTGATGTTCAGGATTTAAAGAACAGACCAACATCAGTAGACCAGATAAAGGCTTTTCTGAAGGAAAATCCCGCAATGAAGCTGGTTTACCTTGTTGTGGGCTTTCTGGTATTTGTAACTATTCTGGGGTGGTTCTATGGTAGGGTTTAATCTAAAAAGAAGAAATGAGGAAAGAAATGAGGAAAAGGTAAGCGATAAAGAGCCTTTCGCAGTCATGGCCATTTTCCTGATCAATGCTTTGGTAATGATGCTGATAGCAGGGCAGATCTACCACGCAGTGGGAATCTCGCAGAGCTATTCAGAGAGGATCCAGGCCATCAACCCTGAATACCTGAATCTGGTGGCACAGGGCAACACGATAGCAGCCTTCCTGATGGTCTTTTCATTGGTGGATGTGTTTCTGGCTGCCTACTTCTACCTGGAGTGGAAGGCCATAAGGATTGTTAAGATCAAGCTGGAGGGAACGTAGTGGCATTAGTGGGGTTAGATATCTCAAGAGATGCGGTTACAACCATCTTCACATTTTTAGTTGTTATTGCCATATCTCTGACTGTATATCTGATAGCAAAAAGGAGCAAGCAGAGGGAAAAGAAGATCCAGGAAGCTGAAAAGGTTGCAGAGGAATACGGAGTTCAAATGAGCAAATCTGAATTGAAGAAGCTTATCGACATGGAGGTCAAGAAATCGGTGGAGGAAGAGTTAAGAGAGGCAATCAAGGAAGAGGAAGTAAAGAGATTAAAGAAGAACTACAAGGGATTAACCAAATTAAAGAAAACTCTAATTCTCTGGACAGATGAAAGAACCGGAATGGGTAGCAATGTAACAGTTCTGGGTAAAACAGACAGCTACGACAGATTGAGCCTTGACGGACACAAGGGCTTCTATGTCTTCTACTACTATCCAAGGCATAACTCCATTCTCGTAAACGGAATGCAGGCTCTTGCAAAGGCTTTCAAAAGAGGGAAACACCGCATAGAAGTCCCGGAGGAACTCATTACAGTGGGAGAGCAGCACATCATAATCCATGCTCACACTCTCATGTCGGTGGATGCTCACACCTTCAGAGTGATCCCACCAGATCGGGTTGAATTGACTATCGAGGAAAACAGGGCTTACAGACACGCTTTCCAGAAGATGCGAGACCTGAACATCGAGCTTTTGAGAATGACGGAGAATCTGGTTAGGGTGGCCAGCAAATCCAATCCATACAGGATCTATCCGGATAGAAGAGACTACATTCCCCCTCTGGGTTTAGGGATGGGGATGGAGAGGGATGATTTCATTCCCAGGGAAGCCCAGGAAGTTCACGAGGACAAAATAAGGAATGCCATCAACAAATTAAGGCAGAGAACCTATGAGGTGGAAGAATGAGCAAATTCATCAAGATTCCTATTGAAAAGATAGAGATCCTGATCTCAAGATCGATGGAACTGAGGAACAACCAGCTAATCAGGGCATTAAAGGAGCTGGAAAAGGAATACATCGACAAGGAGTATCTTGCAGAGGTATTGACGAAGGCAATTGAAGCAATGGATGAAGTGGACAAGAGCTTCATGGCCGTTCTGACAATGCTGAAGGATGCAGAGACTGTCGAAGAGAGGGATAACTCTCCCATCATAATCGAGGAAGAGGAAGATGACGAGGAAGAAGAGCTATTCGAAGGTGAAAATGAGATCATCAAGAAAATAGAGCAGTTGCAGGAGAGCAATCCGGCCACCTACGATTATCTCACTTTTGTTTTCGAGAAGGGAGGCAAAGGCTTCACATCAGACTTCAAAGATGAGCTGGGAAAAAACCTCCAATCAATCTACGATCATGAGAGGATTTTAGAGGAAAATGGTTTGCTAAAAATCTCCAAGAGAATTAAAGGGTCAGGAAAAAGAAGATTACGCTATGTAACCATTCCAGAGGAGGTTTTCATAGTTCTGGAGAGCCTTCACAGTGTGAAGGCTGGAATGAAGGCTACGTCGGAATATAATATAGGCCAGGAAGGGTGTGTGGGTGATGGGGATCTTTGACTACACTCCTTCAATTTCTTTCCAGGAGTATGAACCATCCATCAGGCTCTTCGATGAAGAGGAAGAGCTCCCCATCCATATTAAGCACAAAAGGAGAGGAAGCGATTATTCAGTCAGATTGGGCTATAAAATCTCTCCTAAACGGTTCTGGACTCAACCCTACTACTACAACCCCCGCAGGAGGGGGGTAGAGGAAGGAAAAGTGGTTTTAGTGGTGGCAGGAAAGGGCATAGGCAAAACTAACACCCTCAGAAACTTTGTACAGGCTCACTATCGAACCACGAGGGATGATTCCATCGTGGTATTCCAGGAAAAGAGAGGGGATCTCGATTTCCTGAGACATCCCTCTCCTGAAAGACTGGTGGAAATGAACGTGGAGCCGGTGAGGTTGAGATCCAATGGTAAGCCAGTTCAGAGATATTTGGTTCCAGGAAGGAACTTCAAGATTCCTTTGCAGGAACTGGAATACTCAGCCCTGATGGCCTATATCGGTAAGAAGATGGGTCAATCTATTGCTGATAGAATAATTGAAAGAGCATGGAGGGATGTAAGATCAAGAAGGGACATACGGAGGTTCAGGATAAAGCTCAATGAAATCTTGCAGAACTACGAAGAAGATCCCTATTTCAGAACCATGCAGGCCAGTGTAGAGAGGTTCTGCGAGCTTTTAGAATACGACAGCCTCATCGAGACTGAAAGGGATAACACGTTTCTGGATTACATAGATCGGGAGATCATCAACATCATCGATCTGTCGGATATAGGAGACTACGAGATAAAGCAGTTCATAGTCTCCCAAGTTCTGACCATGATGGAACGGCATTTTAAGAGAACCCGGAGCTTCATAGGGATTACCGAAGCCCATACCTACTGCCCTGAGGAGGGCATGAACCCAGCTAAACAGGCCATAATCAGGGCAGTAACAGTTCTGGCAAGATCATACGGATGGACAGTCTTTTTGGAGACTCAATCCCCTCATTCGATGGAGAAAGTGGTGATAGAAAACGTGGATGAAGTGTTTATCCTGGGCTACATTCCTGATTCGAAGCTCAATAAGCTCCTGAAAACTCTCTCTGTCAATCTCTACGATCTTGTGAGCTTCTACTACCTTGCCGATGACATAGGGAAGGGAGAGGGCATCTATGGAAATGTTCTGGAGCCCACAAGGCCCTACATCATCAAAATAGGACTCTCTCCAGTTGGATAAATGTGTCCTTCTCTGGTTGAAATAAGCCAGGAAGGGCTGAATTTGAAGAAGACCTGTAGGGAGGTGAAGAAGTGTTGGGAATTGAGAAAGAAAGAGGAAAGAACTGCATTTCAGCGATTTCTGAGGAGGGATCACAGTGAAAGGGATTGTTGTCAAGGAAATGAACGGAACTGGCTATCTGATTCCGGTGAAAACAAAGGCTGAAGCAGAGAGGGTAAAAAACTCGGTGTCGAAGAAACCGGATGTTAAAAAAGTGATCGTCAGAAGGCTCGGAAAGAGGATTTACAGGGATTATGGAGTTACTCTGGATAAGAAATGGGGTGTATGGGTTTACTCAAGGAGGGGATACCGTGGTTAAGCTGCAATTAATGAAAAGACCTCCAAAAGCCCTTCAGAGATACCAGAAGAGAGGTTACAGGATCTACGTGGGTGAGTTCACACCAGCTTACAGTGAAGCGACCAGATTTGCAGGAGTGGCAGGGAAGAGGAAGAGATGGTATGTTTTGAGGGCAGGAAAAGGATTCGAGCTCTACGACAAGAGAGGGAAATACTACGGATTCTTCGGGAAAGCAGAGCTCTTTGGGGACAAGGTGGAGTTTGTGAGGTAGATTTTTGAAGATAGGTAGGTGGTAGGTATGGCGAAGACTGGTAGGAAGAACGAGATATTCGTCTCTTCTTATTCGACGGCACCGGGAACGAGAGTCTTCGATGTATCAAGGAATGGAAAAACAGTGAGAGTCATTGCCCAGAAAGAGGGAACAACAAATGGAGGGAACGTGAGATACAGGCTATGGCTCTATCCATCGAAGAGACCTGAGAGGATGGTATATATCTCTCCGAGAGACAGGAGAGGGTTAAAGGAGTCTGTTCTCAATTTCGTGAGAGATTTCAAGCTTCTGAGGTGATTTCATGGCAAGAAAGACCGGGAAATACTGGAGGATTCCTACAAAGAACTACTACGTTACCATGACCGACGAGTTCATGAGTGGTTGGGGAAAAGCCAAGGGAAAGATAAACAAGGTCGTTATCGGCTGCGACACGAAATCAGAGGCTGAAGTGATAGCCAAGAATGCAAAGAAAAGGCAGGAGATGAAGAACGTGAGAATAGCCACATCAAAGCCGAGATACAGCAGGAAAGACTACGTTGTCTCATACTACGATTTCAAGGAGCTCGGAGCGGTGTGGAAGAGACAGTAGGAGGAAGAAACATGGTAGCTGAGCGAAAGTTAAGGTATCTGCGATTGACAACAGGTGGACTCGGTAAAGTAGTGATCCTCGATGGCTTTGTCAGACAGGTTTTGGCAATTAAAAAGACCAAGAAAGGGGCTCAATCACTTGCTGAGAAATGGAGAAAACAGAAATGGAGGGGATACTGGTGGAACTTCAGGGTAGTTAAGACGGATAAAGGCTATGCAGTAGTTGGGATACCAAAACGGATCTCGAAAGAACAGGACATTAAATACAACAGTGTCGAAGCACTGAAGCACAGGCTGGTGGATAACCCATGAGCCAGTAAACCCTCTTTTCTTTTTCACATGAAAATAGAAGGAGGGGATGGATGTGGTTAGGGTAAGGAGGAGAACTCGACCACAAAGAGAACCCACAACAATAAGATTCAAAAAACAGGCAAGGTTCGAAGGGGAAGACTACGTAACCTACGGTAAAAAAGGAACCGGAATCAGAACCATCTTCCCAGATCCAAGAAAACATAAGGCTTTTGCGATAGCTCCCTTTGGAGCTACCTTCTTTGTAACATGGAATGGCAGGAAATACAGGGCTACCAAAGAAGCAAGATACCAGGAGAATGGAGCGAAGGTTCCATGTCTTGTGTGGGAAGTATAAGACATAGCCCCACCGATGGACATGAATTTTGTTACACGTTAAAATGCGATAGAGATATCTTCTGCAGGATGTCTGAGCCATGCCTCAAGCTTGTCATAGATGCAGTCAGAACGATGGTTCCAAGAAAGGAACATAAGGGGAGGGGAAGAAAACCCTATGACCCCGTATTTCTTACAGCTTTAACCTACTTCATGGTGAGGAACGGAATGAGCTTAAGGGAGATGGAAAAGTGGTGCATGGAGAACATGGAGCTTTTAAGAACTCTCGGATACGAAAGGGAATATCCTCCTTCATGGATGACATTAAAGAGAACTCTCGATACTATGACTGCAAGGGATATTCAGAAGATTACTGCTAAGATTAAGTATCTCAGAGGGGAGATAAGGATACTGTGGTTCTGATGAGGTGATAGAATCAGAAGAAGACGTAGAAAGCTCGATAAAGTGGTTGTAATAGGACACTGGATAATAAGATGGAATCACATAATCGAACTTCACATGAGGAAGCATAATGTTTCAATCAATGAGGTAATTGAAGCTCTGATAAACAAGCATCTTAGAATCTATCTTGGGAAAAACAACTATAAAATTCTGGCAAGAAACCCTTACAGTGGTCGCTATCTTACAATCTTTCTCAAAAGGTCATGGGGTAACAATTACAGATTGAAAACTGCAAGAGATTCTACCGATGCTGAAAAAAGGTTATATAACAAGAAAATAAGAGGATGAGATAATGGTTACAACCAGAGAACTGAAAGAATTGGAAAAGCTGGAACGTGAAATAGAGGAACTGGAAAGGCTCGGTGAAAAGGCAGTTATAGAGGAGCTTAGAGCATTGAGCAAGGGAAAACAGGGTAAAAGTGTTGTAGTTATACCGAAGGTAACCACGTTCATCAGGGAAGACGAGAATGGAAAGCCCATGAAAGTTCTTACTCTCAAGAACCCACTTATTAAAATGAAGAGAGAATAGGTTACTTTTTCCTCATTTCCTCCAGAATCATCTTCAACTCTTGCATTTCTTTTGCCATGTTCATTATAGCTTTCCCGAAAGTAGAATTCATCACATAGGCAGTAAGAGCTTCCTCCTTCTTCTTTTCCCAATACCACTCATCCACCGCATCAACAAGAGGAATCCCACAACGCATGCAGACCTGGGCATCTTTTGGATTGATAGCCTTGCATCTATCGCATTTCACAACTTCCATCTTGGGCTTTTCCATCTCCCTGTTTTCAATGCCATACATACTCAGAATTGCATCATCCACATCTCTTCCTGAAAGATGCACGTATATCCTGGGCATATCTGAGCCCTGAACCCATCCAAAGAACTCGCACATCTGGGCTTCAGTAAGCCATTTAGCTAAATGAGTGGCTCTTGAATGTCTGAACAGGTGGGGATATATCCTTTTCTCAATCCCTGCTCTCTTCGCTATCTTCTTTAACTGCATCCTTAAAGCATCATACTCCATTGGTTTATTCCCATTCCTCTCTATATTCAGGTTCCTCTGCAAAGAGAGCCATACAAAGGCATTCCTGTTATGCTTCAGTGGATGGGCATCCAGCCACTGAGCAAGATAAGGAACAGAAGCAACCAGCCTGATCCTTCTATCTCCTGTCTTGCCTGTTACCTGAATCACAGCTCCCTTATTGTCAAAAACAATATCTCTGATCTTCATTTTCAGGAACTCTCCAACCCTTGTTCCGCTCTCATACAGCACTGCAACCATGGCTTTATCTCTCAGGTTCTCACAAGCATCCACCATCTTCTGGATCTCCTCTTCTGTCAGGATCTCATCGGGAAGCTTGTTTTTTGATGGAATTGTTAGAACAATCCATTCTACAATCTCCTTTTTTCCCAGCCAGGTAAAGAATGTCTTGATCGTCCTCTTGTAATCGTATTTTGTCCAGTCTGACAGGGCATTAGCCCTCTCCAGCCTTGCCAGGATTTTCTCAATATCCTCTTTTGTTGTATCTTCGAAGCTCTTTCCGAGCCATTTGGCAATCCTGCTCAGATTGTCTAAATGCTTCTCTATCCTGGGAGCCTTTATCCCTGATGCAAAACATGCATCCCTGAACTGGAAAATTAATTTAATAACACTACTATTTTCTAACTTCTTAATTCTATTTTCAGTATAGGACAGCTTCTTTTCATACCTGTGCACATCATAGACCTGCAAAACAATTCACCCCTCCCTATTTTGTTTTCATGTGAAAGTAAAAAGAGGTTCGGATCTACCCTCTTTCTGTCGAGGATAACCCGAACCTCCATTAAATACGCCGCCGACAGGATTCGAACCTGTGACCACGTGGTTAACAGCCACGCGCTCTACCAGCTAAGCTACGGCGGCATCAGCATGGCACTTACTCTCCACAGATAAAAATTTTTGGGTTCTTAAACTTTGCCCTTCTTAACAAAGGTTATATCCTATATTCATTCTATCTGAATGCATGCTTCTTGGACATCTGTTGAAGCTGAATGAAATCCAGGAAATCGGGGAAAATCTAAGATCTCTTGAAGAGGTTGAACCCGATTTTGTCGAAATAAAGCTTAACAGGGATTTTAAAGATTATGCTTCGAAAAAGCTGGATGATATACTTCAGAGTTTCAGCAATCCTCCGATCGTTCATGCTCCAGAGATCGAGCTTACCAGCCCCTTTTCTGTTTTATATGAGGCACATCTTAGACTCTTCACTCAGGCAATAGATTTTGCCAGAAAAATTGATGCATCGAAGATGGTACTCCATCCAGTTATCTCCAGAACCTTTAATCTATCCGATGAGGCTTTATTTCAGATGAAGGTGGAAATGCTGGAAAAGTTAAGAGAGATGGGGGAATCCAGATCCATCATGATCTGCCTTGAGAATACAGCCGAGAGTCATGAAGAGATGATGCGGTATTTTAATGCCGTCGATGGGCTGTATCTCTGTCTGGATGTAGGCCATGCCAATCTCATGGGGATGGAGAACCGGGCCATGGAGTTCATAAACAATCTGGGTAGCTATATCAGACATCTACATTTAAGCGATAATTACGGTGGTTTCAGTCATTTCTGGGATCTGCATCTTCCTGTTGGAGCCGGAAATATAGATTTCAGGAGCATTCTTGGGGAGGTTAGAAAGATTTATAACGATACTATAACTCTGGAGGTCTATGGCGATGTGGATTATCTCCTCATAGGGATGGGGAAGATCAGGGATATATTGAGGGATATAGAAGATGAGAGACAGAGACATTAAAATGGGTAGGGAAACTCTGCAATTCATCCTTGAGGTGAGTAAGGAATCCTATCCGGATGAATTTGCTGGGGTTCTACGCCAGAGAGATGGAATAATTTCTGAGGTGTTGTTCCTCCCGGGGCATTTTGGCGATCGCAGTGCTTTAATGCACCTTCACATGCTCCCCATCGACCTGTCTGTGGTGGGTACTGTTCACAGCCATCCTTCATCCAGTCCTGAGCCATCCAGCCAAGATCTTGTACTGTTCTCATCCTTTGGCAAGTTACACATCATAACCTACTATCCTTTTGAAGATGATTGTTGGGTGTGCTATACCAGACGTGGAGAACCTATACCCGTGGAAGTGGTGGATGACCCAGAAGAAGGAGAGTGGGAATTATGAAGGTGAAGAGGGTGATGGCTACCGGAACCTTTGATATAATCCACCCGGGTCATCTTGCCTATCTGAAGAAGGCGAAGGAGCTGGGAGATGAGCTTATAGTGGTGATTGCAAGAGACTCCAATGTAAAGCACAAACCAAAACCCTTCATACCGGAACATCAGCGGCTGGAGGTAATCAAAGCCATAAAATGGGTGGATAAGGTAGTTCTGGGAGATAAAAAGGATATTTTCAAGCCGGTTATGGAGTTTAGGCCAGATATAATTGCCCTTGGATATGACCAGCATTTCAATGAAGAGGAATTGGAAAAGAAATTGAGGGAGAGAGGTATCCAGGCAAAAGTGGTTCGAATAACCCACAGGGAGGAGTGTGAGCTCTGTAGCACTGCAAAGATTGTAAGAAAAATTCTGGATGAGGCGAAGGTAAAATATGGCACTTCTGTAGAAAAGTAATAGAAATAGTTTAAACATCTATAGATAGCACATGCTACCATTGGTGTGGTGAAATCATCCCTGATTGTCTGTAATGAATCCCATGAATATTGAATTTTTGAACAGGTAACATTAACTTTAAATATTCCCTCTGATGTAAAAATGCCCGGAGGCTTAAAAGTGGATGAATTGCTAATGATACCTGGACCGGTCCCTCTCCATTCCAGAGTCCTCAAAGCGATGGTTAAACCCATGATTAACCACCGTGGAGATGAATTTGGAGAAATAATGGATTACTGTATTGCCCAGCTTAAAGATATTTTTGCCACGAAAAACGATCTGTTTCTGATATCTGGATCAGGAACTGCTGGAATGGAAGCAGCCATAGCCAATTTCGTTGATGGAAAGATTGTGACCATCAATAACGGGAAGTTTGGAGCCAGGCTTGGTCTCATAGCCGAGCGATACTGCGAAACAGAGAAACTGGAATTTGAATGGGGCTCTTCCATTGATTTGGAGATGGTGGAAAAGGCACTGGCCAATGGAGCTGAGGCTGTGGCTTTAGTTCACAATGAAACCTCCACGGGCATATTAAATCCTGCAAAAGAGATTGCAGAGCTTGCGAGAAAGTATGATGCTCTCACAATTATGGATGGTATAACCTCCATTGGAGGCGATGATGTTCAGGTCGATGCATGGGGCGTAGATGTGGCCATTGTTGGCTCTCAGAAGTGTCTTGGAGCACCTCCAGGACTCGCTGCTGTATCAGTCAGCGAAAGAGCCTGGGATCGCTATACCGGCAAATCTCCCTATTACCTCGACCTAAATGCTTACAGAAAGAGTGTTGGAAAAACTCCAACCCAGACACCCTATACTCCCGCAATACCTCTCTTTTATGCCATGTACGAGGCTCTAAAGATCATTGAAGAAGAAGGACTGGAAAACAGAATTGCAAGGCACAGGAGGCTCTCTGAAGGGTGCAGAGCAGCTATGGAGGCCATGGGTCTTGATCTGTTTCCTGAATTGAATGAGTACAGCCAGTATTCCAATACCATAACAGCCGTTAAAATGCCCGATGGTGTATCAGATGGGGATCTGAGAGGAAAAGTTCGGAAAATGTTCGGTATTACCATTGCAGGAGGACAGGATCACCTTAAAGGGAAGATTTTCAGAATCGGAAATATGGGGAATGTGAGTTATAAAGAATTGCTCAACACCATTGCAGCAGTTGAGTTTGTATTATATAAGTTGAGGGCTATAAGTGGATATGGAGACGGGGTAAAAGCTGCTCTGGAGGTATATGAAAGGTAAAGCCAGAATTGGGGTGTGTGACACCACTTTCGCAAGGGTTGACATGGGAAAGATAGCAGAGGACGAGCTCCGGCGTTGGGGATTCAGGGCTATACGATATACAGTCCCGGGTATAAAGGATTTGCCAGTGGGGAGCAAAAAGTTAATTGAAGAGAGGCAATGTGATGTGGTCATCGCTCTGGGTATGCCCGGCGGTGAACCTATAGATAAACAGTGTGCACACGAAGCCTCTCTCGGGCTGATCATGGCCCAGTTAATGACCAACACCCATATAATCGAAGTATTCGTTTATGAGGATGAAGTTGAACAGGAAAAAGAATTGCTGAAAGTGGTTGAAAACAGAGTGAGAGAGCATGTTCAAAATGCCATAAAACTTATTACGTCTCCCGATAAACTACTCAAGGAGGCAGGAACCGGGCAGAGGCAGGGATTTGCCGATGTCGGCCCTATATTGAGGTGATAAGATGGTAAAACTTGGGTTTGTCGTGGCTGAATTTAATCGAGATATAACATATCAGATGGAAATTTTGGGGAAAGAACATGCAGAATTTCTTGGAGCAGAAGTCGCTGAAGTTGTTAGAGTCCCGGGGGTTTTCGATATCCCTATTGCAGTAAAGAAAATGCTGGACAAGGGGAATGTGGATGCTGTTGTCACTCTGGGGTGTGTTATTGAGGGCGCAACTGAGCATGATGAGGTTGTAGCTCAACATGCCGCAAGGAAGATAATGGATCTCTCCCTTGAGTTCAGCAAACCTGTCACCCTTGGCATCTCTGGCCCAGGGATGGGAAGGCTGGAAGCCCATGAACGGATTGATTATGCAAAGCGGGCTGTTGAAGCGGCTGTAAAACTGGTACAGAGGCTTGGAAAATATGATGGTGGCAGATAGACTTGAGAAAATAGAAGAATCGGCAACCCTGAAAATCTCGGATCTTGCAGCAAAGTTAAAAAGAGAAGGAAAGGATATCATCAGCCTGAGTGTCGGAGAGCCGGATTTTCCAACTCCCCAGCACATCATTCAGGCAGCTATTAAAGCCATGGAAGACGGCCACACTCACTATACTCCAAGCAAAGGGATCCCTGAGCTGAGGGAGGCAATTTCAGATAAACTCAGAGTTGAGAATGGAATCGAATACAGTCCGGAAGAGATCCTTGTAACGCCGGGAGCGAAGCATGCCATCTTTGAAGCAGTAATGGCCACGGTAAACAGGGGAGATGAGGTAATCCTCCTCGAACCATCTTGGGTTACTTATGAAGCCTGTGTGATGATGGCCGAAGCACAGGTTGTGTGGTGTCCTTTGAATGAGAATTTCGAAGCCCCTGACCTGCAGGAATATGTGAGTGATAAAACAAAGATGATCATCGTTAACTCTCCTAACAACCCTCTTGGAGTGGTTTTCCGAAAGGAATTCTTGAAAGAAATCCGGGATATTGCGGTAGATCATGATCTCCTTGTTATATCCGATGAGATCTATGAGAAGATCATTTATGATGGTGTCCATTACAGTCTTGCTTCTTTTGATGGGATGTGGGAAAGGGTCATCACGGTTAACGGTTTTTCCAAATCTTATGCCATGACTGGCTGGAGGCTGGGATATGCAGCAGCCCCTAGGAATATTATCGACTCTATGCTTAAGGTTCAGCAGCATTCGGTGAGTTGTGCTACATCCTTTGTCCAGTATGCGGGAATTGCCGCCCTGAAGGGAGATCAGCAATTTCTTGCTGGTATGGTAGAAGAATTTGAAAAGAGGCGCGACCTACTGGTGAATGGGTTGAAGGAAATGGGAATTTCATATGCACCACCTGATGGGGCCTTCTACCTTTTCGCTGATGTAAGTTCCTTTGGTACTGGTGTGGAGGTCTCTGAACAATTGCTCCAGGAGGCATACGTGGCAGTAACTCCAGGAGAGGCTTTTGGAAAGAGCTGGAGAGGATGGGTGAGGATTTCATATGCAACGTCTCGGGAAAACCTTATGGAGGCTCTAAAGAGAATTAAGGATGTATTAATATGAGCTATATTGGCGTCATGGGTGCACTGGATGCACTGGTCGGCATTTATCTTTTATTCATAATTACAAATCTGGCTGAGGAAGATAAAGAGAGAATCAATCTGTATTGGAAATCCACCACTCTCATCATGGTTGCATCCTTGGTTGTATTTCTGGCGTGGGCCATACTTGAAGTTGGAAAGGCTTTGTTCTCTCTTCCCGAATGGGTATATGTCATAGAGCGGGTGGTAATTCCTCAGTTCTTTCTGATCATAATTCTGTATTTTATCTACGTTTTTGCAAAAATGGATGTATCCCACTTGCTACCTAAGATAGTCCCGGATCGATTTGTGGTTACCCTCCTTGCCATATGTGTCTACTGGATCTTTTCGCTTCGACTGGTCCAAGATTTTCCTGTAATTTCGGGGATTTTATTTAAGTCAATGGATGTGGTATTCGCCATTTCAATAGTTGTGCTTTTATACATTCTTTATGTAACACTCTCGAAGTATCTTCCCTATCTAAAAGGCGGAATTATCATTGTTCCCATAAATCTGGTTGATATCATAAACGGCTTTACCCTGGCCTTTGTGCTGTATGGTTTTTCTCTTATCAATATTGACCTTGTGATGGTCGGAAGTTATAAATTTATGGAAATCGCAGCTTTGATTGTGTTTGCTTACAATGGAAATAATTATTTACGAGAACTGGTAAAAATGGTTGGAGGATAGTGAATTGGGAGCTAACTTATTAATCAAAGGGGAACCAGGAACTGGAAAAACAAGGCTTATTCACCATCTTATTAAGGGTT
>Ga0180887_128_pt1 | contig 41353 bp, 40 predicted proteins | sample Deesub1362A_J573_FD_124184 | JGI IMG/M metagenome (GOLD analysis project Ga0180887, IMG submission 124184) | Archaeoglobi archaeon JdFR-42 | reverse complement strand
TGCTTGACGTTCTCGTCGATGAGAATCTCACTTATGTTCATTCTTTCTGGAATTTCTACATTCACTTCTTCTCCTTTTTCGTGGACCATGGAGATCACATCCTTTTAAAAAGGTGTTTAATTTTATCAAGCTCCTTTAATCTCACATTTATTAAAACTTCTGGCAGATTTCACTCTATCTTTGAGCTGAAGTTCAAAATTATTGTCAGTCCCTTGCTGACAATTTGTAAATCTGTGATTTACAACATCCTCACTATAAACCATAGTGCTCACCAATAAAAACATGGACATACACTACGAGCGCTTTGAGTAATACACATAGGTGGCAACCTTGTCAAATATCGATGCTATACCTTCCCGGAAGATGAGAATTAACACTACCAGCAGTCCACCAAAAAACGTCATAGTTAGCTGTCCAAGCCCCCGTGTGAGTTCTTGAATCAAGATTATGAATACAGCACCTACTATGGGCCCTATAGGCGCACCAAAACCACCCAGAATCAACATTAAAAATATGGTGATGTCCATCAAAGGAGAGAATACTCCCGGTGAAGCCATCCCTTGGTAGTACGCATAAAGACTCCCACCCATACCAAGTATCGAAGAACCTAAAGCAACTGCCATAACCTGATGTTTGGTTACGTCTATACCAATGACTTCGGCCGATACATTATCACTCCTGATTGCTTTTAACGCCATACCAAACTTGGAGTGAATAAGCATAAAATATATTAAAGCCACTATAGCTGAATACGCGAGAATTACATAATAACTCGCTAACCTTCGACCGAACAACCCTTCCAGAGGCCACCACAATGTTGGAACAACAAGACCTGTCTCTCCCATTGTTATGGATCGCAAACCAAGGATAGTGTTCTCAAAAATTAGCGTAAAAGCAAGCGTGACAATTGCAACGAAAATCACTCCAAGTCCGCGTGATACTGAAACATAGCTCAATAAAGATCCTACTGCTGTAGAAAAAGCAATACCTATGAGTATGGTCAACCATGGATTAAGTCCCAGTTCTATGGATAGTATAGCCGAAGTATAAGCTGCAATACCTGAGATGGCGCTCATACACAGAAAGAGTTGCCTGCTCTCTCCAAATATTATGTTGGCTGCATAAGTAAATGCGATAAAAATAGCAATAATGGTTAAAACCCTTAACTGATAGGGATTTTTTAACAGGGAAGGTATTATCGCCAAAATTACAAAAACTATTAATAGAACAACTGGAGAGGAGCTCAGGCGTGATCCTGGTCTTTTTAACTTCCACATAGTTAAACACTCCTTGCAAATAACCCTGAGGGTTTGAAAAGTACCACACCGATAACTACAACCAGCAGTATTATCAGCGCCAAGTATGTTCCCACAAGATAACTAACAACAGCATTAACTATGCCCAGCAGAAGTCCTGCTATAATTGCACCATAAACACTTCTCACTCCACCAACGACACTGACAATTAATGCTAACGAGGTGAGTTCCAATCCTGCACCTGGATCCACAGATGAACTCAATCCCTGTGCAACACCTGCGAGACCTGCCATTATTCCACCCAAGAGAAAAACCAAGGTTCTTATATTATCAACGTTGATACCACAAAGCCTCGCTCCTGTCTGATTTTGCAGAATGGCCCTAATTGCTTTCCCAGTTGTGGTATTTCTCAGAAAGAACAGGAGAAGTAACAGTGATATAACAGCTACAAGTCCAGCAATCAGGCTGGATGGTCTGAAGGCCAATCCAAAAAAGCTGATGGCCTCAACAGGTACGTTGATAGAAAAATGTAACCCGGGGAAGAGATATGCTATAACGCCATCAATTGCAGCTGCCAGTCCCAGTGTCAGGAATAACCCTACCAGAATTTCCATCTCACCACTCAACTTATACACCGGGCGTAAAAGAGTCCTGTCCATTGCCACTCCTGCAACTCCAGCTAGCAAGACTCCTGTCGTTATTGAGATTAGTATATTTACACCAAGTGAGGAGAGCATACCAGCCGTTATACCGGTGATTATAACAAATTCCCCATGCGCCAAGTTCAATACTCCACCCAATCCAAATATGAGCACCAATCCGACAGCAAGCAAGGCCAGCTGAAGTCCAAATAAAATCCCGTCAATTAATACCTCGATCATTCACTCACTCCAAAATATGCAGATTTTATTAAACTGTCCTCTGAAAGCTCCGAAGGTTTACCACTAGCAACTGTCCTGCCATTCTCAAGAATATAAATTCGATCAGATATAGCAAATGCCTGGTGAACATTTTGTTCAGCGATGAGGATGGATAACTCGGATGTGAGCTCCTTTAATTTTTCATAGATGCTGAGCGTTACTATAGGAGCAAGGCCAGTCGAAGGTTCGTCGAGTAAAAGTAACCTCGGTGCTGACATTAGAGCCCTTGCTATAGCAAGCATTTGCTGTTCACCACCACTCAGAGTTCCTGCTAACTGATCTTTTCTCTCTTTAAGCCTAGGAAAAAACTCAAAGACCTGTTCAAGCAAATTATCCTTGTTATTTCTCGCTCTTTTAGTATAAGCTCCTAGCTCTAGGTTTTCTTCCACTGTTAACTCTGGAAATAACTCTCTCTCACTGGGGACATATGTCAGTCCAATATCAACTCGTTTGTGGGGTTTTAAGTCATTTATACGCACTCCATTAAACTTAATTTCACCTTCTTTTGATTCTATCAACCCGAAAATAGCTTTAAGAAGAGTTGTCTTTCCAGCTCCATTTGGCCCTATTACAGAAACTACCTCTCTCTCTTTCACCTCAATATCGACATCCCACAGTATATTTAGTCCCCTGTAACCAGCTTGTAGTCTCTCGACAGATAGTATAGCTTCCAATATACATCAACCTCCCAGGATCTGTTAACCACCTAAGTAAGCCTCTATAACTTTCTTGTGTTTTACAATTTCACTTGGCTTTCCTTCTGCTATCTTGACTCCATGGTCAAGAACGATGACTCTATCAGCTAATCCCATAATAGCATGCATTACATGCTCAACCCATAGGATTGTGATTCCCAGCTCCTCTTTTACCCTCTTGAAAAGTTTTAATGCATCTTTGACTTCGCTTGGATTCAGACCCGCCATATATTCATCTGCCAGAATCAACCGTGGATTTGTGGCTAATGCCCTTGCCATTTCCAGTCTCCTCTTATCCTGTAAGGTTATGGCATCTGGAGTCGCAGAAGGATCAGTAATACCGACAAATTCCAGCAACTCAATAGCCTTTTCTTCGACTGAATGCTTGCTGTGTGTTATGTTGAAGAGCAATGCTGTTACAACATTCTCAACACAGCTCATTTCAAAAAAAGGTCTGGGGATCTGGAATACTCTACCTATGCCCAGCTTGCAGACATTATGGGGTTTTTTCCCATTTATGACGTGTCCATTGAATACAATTTTACCCTTGGTCGGCTTTAGAACGCCATTGATAAGGTTAAGGAGGGTGGTCTTACCGGCCCCATTGGGACCGATAAGCCCGACTATTTCGCCTCCATAGACTTCAATGTTCACACCTCTTAAAGCGTCGAAACCTCCGAACGATTTCCATACATCAATGCACTTCAATAGTGAGTCCATCTATCCCAGACCCCTGTAATTTATCAGTTTACGACTCTGGTTCAGGCGGAGTGAGGGGTGGTGTTATGTATTCAACCTCGAAATGAGAGATTGCTTTCGGATTGTATGGTGGCGGACCAGGTTTGAATGTCACAATTACCTCCCTCGCCTCCTTTAGATCGCCCCATTCTACGTAAGATAGTGGATAGGCAAACAGGGGAGTTTTATATGTTCCATTCCTTATTTTATTGGCGATGTCCTGGGGATTAGCTGATCCGGCTTGTTCCATAGCCCAAGCCAAATGATATATGTTTACATAGCCCGTCGTACCCGCGAAGTCCAGTTCTTCTCCATACTTTTCATAATACTTCTCTGCCAGCTTTATAAACTCTTGACTCTCATAATCTACAGCGCTGAAATCAAGCATACCCTGCGTGACCTTATCACCAAGGGCTGATTCCCATATTTTCTTCGGGAAATTCGGTCCGATATAATTAGCTTTCAATCCAAGCTCTAGACCTTGCTTGGCAATTTTTGCAGTACCAGGTGGATGACTTGTTGCAATAATCAACTCTGGATCCAGATCGCTCATTTTCCTTAGATAGGGTGTGAAGTCTGCTTCTTTTACTGGAGCAACTTCAATTTGCACATTAACATCTGGCAGGGTGGCAATATACTTCTCAATACCTCTTTTTACTGCGTGTCCCCATCCATAGTCGGCTACTACCGCTCCAATCCTGGTATAGCCTTTGGTTTTTATGTACTCTGCCAGAGCCTGCATAAGCACTGGAGCTGGTGAAAGAGCTGTTCTGAAGGTATATCTACTATCCTTTGTAAGTATCTTCTCACTTCCAGCCATATGCAGGAAGAGGGGAACTTTCAATTCATCCGCTTTTCTTGATGTGGCCATCCCAACATCACTCGATACGGGACCTATAACAGCAACAACTTTCTCCTGGTAAACCAGCTCCTCAAATGAGGTTGTCGATTCACTCGGATTGTTTTTAGTATCTCTAACCACCAGTTCTATGGGTCTGCCCAGTACTCCACCATTAGCATTTATTTCTTCAACTGCCATCTGAGCTCCTTTCAAGTGTGGGTCTCCCCAAGGCGTAAAGGGCCCGCTCAATGGCCCGAGAACTCCTATTTTGATCGGTTCTTTTGGTGGTGTTGGTGTCGGCTTGGGGGTTTCAGCTGGCTTTGGTGTTGGAGTAGGTTCTGGTTTTTTCTCAGCACATCCAAGGAGAGAGGATCCTACCAGAATAGACCCGCCTACTGCGACTCCTTTCACGAAATCCCTTCTTGTGACTTTTTTATCTCCCAGCATACATATCTCCTCTTTTACAGGCCAATCAGGCCTTTTTGCAATGATAAACCTTGACAAACATGGGAGGTTTAAATACTTATATCTTTCGGAAAATAGATCGAAAGAGTATAAAACCTATCATGAACAGCGTCTTTTTTGTATAAGCTGTGCCATAATACTGACTGCTATTTCCTGGGGTGTTTCTGAGCAAATGTCCAGCCCTACAGGAGCTATCACTCTGTCGATATCTTTCTCATCTACTCCTTTTTTCTTCAAATTGCTGAAGATCGTAAATATCTTTCTCCTGCTTCCTATCAACCCTATATATCCGGCATGGGACTGAAGGATCTTTTCCAGTATGAACTCATCCAGTTCATGACTCCTAGTTTGAATAACCACATATGTGTTTTGGTTAATTTTAATTTCAGAAAGAGTCTTTTCAAAATCCTTAACATGGATTGTATCTGCACCAGGAAATCTCTCGCGATTTGCATATTCAGGGCGATCATCTGCCACCTCTACCTTAAATCCACTCATAGATGCTATTTCAGCAAGATATTTGCTGATGTGACCGGCTCCAAAAAGTACTAGACGAGGGACTGGCATTAAAGGAACTAAAAATATCTTTGTGTCTATTTCAAGAGTTGTTTTCTCCTTTTTCTTCAGAGATTCAATAGATTGCTTGATAATTGTGTCTCGCTTATCAACTGGTATCCATCCAAGACCTTCTATATCCCCTTTTTCAGAGATTACTCCAAATCCTCTGGATTCAGGAGATATTACAACACAAACCCCTTTATCCTTCTCTTCAACCTGTTCCAGGATTTTTTTCACGATTTTAATCTCATATGAGTCTGGAAGAATAGGAATTGCAACAAAAGATACATTTCCTCCACATATCAAGCCCGTTTCCTCTCCTTCCCGCAAATTATATTTTAACAACACTGGCCTAAATAACTCCAAGGCTTTCAGTGCTTCCGAGATAACCAGTGCTTCAAGCTTACCCCCTCCCACAGTTCCAGCTATCTCGTCCTTTGAAACTACCATCATAGCATCATCCGGGGTGGGAGCGGAGCCGAGTTTTTCCACCAGTATAACCAAAACGAAATTTTCCCGTCTTTCCATCATCTTTTTCAGTGGGGTGTATATCATCAACAGGGTTATTTACTCTAACCGATATATATACCATCTGGATTGATATGAGCTGTATCGATAACACCCATGTTGTGATAAGAGGAGCAGGAGACCTTGCCACAGGAGTAGCATGGAGGTTACACAGATGTGGATTCACGGTATGTATGACAGAAATTGCTCAACCCACAGCTATTCGGAGAGAAGTTGCTTTTTCAGAGGCTGTGTATGAGGGTGTCAAAGAAGTGGAAGGAGTTAAAGCTGTGTTGGCTGAGAAGTCTCAAGATATCACATCTATATGGGAACAGGGAAATATTGCTGTAATGGTTGATCCACAGGGTAAAATCATACAATCAATGAGACCAAAAATAGTCGTAGACGCTATAATGGCAAAAAGAAACACCGGGACCTCTATAGAGGATGCTCCTATCGTGATTGCTCTGGGACCGGGTTTCACTGCCGGAATTGATGCTCATGCTGTTATTGAGACCAATCGTGGCCATAACCTTGGGAGGGTTATTCTAGAGGGGCAAGCAGAGAAAAATACAGGTATACCTGGAAACATTTCTGGATATACAGTTGAGAGAGTGATGAGGGCACCTTGTGAAGGATTGTTCACAACCAAGCGAAATATTGGGGATGTAGTTAAAAAGGGTGATGTTGTGGGATATGTGGAGTTCCAACCTGTTTTCACCGCTATCAGCGGTGTTATCCGGGGACTGATTCGAGATGGAATAGCGGTAAAAAAAGGAATGAAAATAGGAGATGTTGATCCGAGAGGTAAGGTGGAGAACTGCTATACCATTTCAGACAAAGCGAGGGCCATTGCTGGAGGGGTTCTAGAAGCTATTTTCTATCTTGGACGGCAGAGGGGTATGTTCTGATTTTGGCATGTTTCTTTCAGGATTTTCCCAGATAATGAATTGTGGTTACACCATAAAACTTTTAAACATACACTTTGGCCATATTATGGTAGAATCTTGCCATTACGATGCTCTGATAGATTTCATAGATTGTCGGATGATCTATTTGCCCTCTTATAAACCATTTTCATTACAAGATATGATACTAGAATGAAAGCATGGAGATGTTATCGGTGAAATCCATTCAATTGAGCAACCACAGAAATAAAAAGGGGCTTTGTTTCTCAATTAAGAGTAACGCATTTCTCTAAAGGCTCGGCCTGTATCAGTTTTGCCAAAATCCAGTTCTAGAAGTTTCTTATGGCCAGTAACATTGGTCAATATGATGACCACCTCAGATGCCAATATCACTGTAAACCAGATACTTATAGCCAAGAGGGGCATTCCATCAACATTGGAAAGGAAAGCGTAGATCAAGATTAGGAGTACTACCAGCAGGGATGATGCAATTCCTGATAGGTGCATAATTGCTCTTGCAGGAGCTGATGCCAGAAGGTAGGTGGAGTAGTCCACCTTTATGTTTGGCTCCATTTTCAACGGGCCGTTGAAGAACATATGGGTAAAGTTGATCCCACAGACCCTCCCCATTAGATAGTGAGCGAAGGGATGTATGGTAAAGTAGAGAATGATGGCAGACAGTATGATGGACAAGCCTCCCAGAAAGACCATATTTATGCTGATGATCGATACTATCAGGAGAGATATCAATCCAAGTTTGATAGAGAAGGTAGGCACTGTCTTTTCGAAGACCAAACGATCTATCTCTCCTAAACGATCTGCATATTGTAATGCTATATCTCTATTCTTCTTTGCTTCATTAACTATGTGCCAGAATCCTAAAGCCTTAAGATTGAGATTTCCTTCTTTCACTTCTCGTTCTATTCTCTCCAGTTTTTCTTTAAAATCCTTCATATGGCGTATTTATACATGCTATGGTTTTTAGCTCTTATGTATGGGTTTACAGTATGTGGGTATCCGGCTCTGTTCATTTAATAATCAACCAGTTTATTATGCCACCAATAATGAGTGTGGCAGCTTTTGTCATCGCAGATGTTTTAGGAATTACTTATGCTAAGGTAATGATTGAGAGCCTAATCCCTGCTTTGCTTTTTTACATGTATACTGCTATCTCAGTGGATTTCTATCTAAAAAGAAATGGATGGATAAGTCTAGAGAAAACCAAAAACCATTTGATAGAGCTCTCTTGCTGGAAGGATCAAGATTCATCGTATCTCTGGGTGTACTTGCTTACACCCTCGTATTCTGGAGATTTGATCCAATGATGGGGACCCTATCATCGATACTTAGTTTGCTGGTAATAGAAGTCCCATATAAGCTATTTTACAAAAAAATTTCAATACTTTCTTTTCTTCAGCAAAAACTTCATTTTTTCAAGATCTTCAGGGAGATCAACATCAAAAACCACACCGGGATCGTTCACTTCACATATCAGTATATCTTCTAGGTTATTTGCTATAATGCTTCTCCCTCCTTCATCCCCCTTCAATTTTTTGAGTTTTTCAAAATACTTTTTCTTAAAAATCCTGGGATGACCTAGTTTTCCATTATAACTGGGTAAAACAATTCCTTTTGACGTGAGAGTTGCTTCCTTCACCAGATGTCGAATTGTTTCTGGTAACACCAGTGGCATGTCACCCAGATGTATTAAAACCCCATCAGATCCTTTAGGCAGTTTCTCTATTCCGAGTTTCAAAGAAAGACTCATTTTCCAATTAACCATGGAAATCTGGGAAGGAGGTATTACAACATCCACTTCATAATTACGGCATTTGGCTGCCACACTCTTATCGGCTACTACGATTACTCTATCAAGTCCAGCCTGATTAATTGATTCAATGGAGAACTCTATCAAGTGTTTTTTTCCAATCNCCTCGAGCAACTTGTTCCTGCCATATCTGGTTGAAGTTCCTGCGGCAAGAAGTATACCACATATCATTTTTGCAAATCTACGATTTACAATTTCATTATACTTTAAGATCTCTCCGTCTGATTTTTCCAGTGGGTGTTTTGGGTAATTCATCAACAAACTCTATAACCCTAGGATACTTATAAGGAGCAAGGGTCGTTTTACAGAAATTTTTCAGTTCCTTCTCAAGTTCTTCATGTGGTTCAAAACCATCAGAGAGTACTATGCAGGCCTTAACCACCTGGCCCCTTGTCTCGTCAGGCACTCCAATCACTGCCACTTCTTTGACTGCTTCATGTTCTACCAATACTTTTTCCACTTCAGGTGCGGCAATTCTATAACCCGATGAGATTATTATATCATCCACTCTTGCCACATAATGAACATATCCTTCATCATCCATCCATGCCATGTCTCCAATGTATGTCCATCCTTGCCGGACATACTTCCTCTGTTCCTCTTCCTTAAACCAGTATCTTGCACCGGTAGGCCCTCTAACTGTCAACCGACCAATTGTGCCTCTTTCTACCTCTTTAAAGCTATCATCCACAATCCTGATCTCATATCCTGGGACAGGCCTACCACATGTACCGGGACGTATCTCATCTACCGTGTTGGATACAAAACTGGCCAAGGTTTCTGTTGTTCCAAGATTATCAACTACAGGTACATGGAATCGATCCATCCACTCTTTCAGTATTTTCGGTGGCAAGGGTTCTCCAGCACTTGAAACCGCTCTAAGGGCGGATAAATCATACTCCTTTTCAGCTTTTTCAACTCTCAGCATCATGTTCAGGGCTGTCGGAACACTGAAAAAAATGGTTGCTCTGGTCGCTTCGAGGGTTTCAAACATTTTTTCTGGAGTAAAATCTTCAATCAGAGAAGTAGTGGCACCATACCTGAAAGGATATGACATGAGGCCGCCATAGCAGTATGCAAAAGCAATAGGTGGATGTCCAGAATACACATCACTTTCCACTGGTTTAAAAGCATATCTATTGAAGGTATCTGCTGAACTCACTATAGACTCATGGGTGTGGATAACTCCCTTAGGAGTGCCTGTTGTTCCAGAAGTATACAAGATGAGGGCAATATCATCCCGTTCTGTTGAAGCAGCGTCCAGTTTTTTAGAGCCATCCACATCTCCAAAAGATATGCTCCCCTCAGAATCCGAAAATTCTACCACATGTTTTATTTCGATCTCAGATTCTATATTTCTGACCTCTCTTATAAGGGAGTCTTGAACAATAACTGCCTTTGCTCTCGAATCTTTCAGAATGTACTTCAATTCCTTCTCCCTGAAAAGATGCATTGTGGGAACAGCAATGGCCCCAATTTTCTGGATTGCCAGAATGGATATGATTAACTCCGGCCGATTTTTGGATCTTAACAGAACTCTATCTCCTAGAGAAATGCCAAGCTCTTTAAGGCCATTACCAAGCCTGTTAACCATTTCCTGCAATTCTCCATAAGTAATGGCAAGATTTTCGAAATATATGGCGGTCTTTTCCTTTTTTCCTTTTTTAACATTTGCATCAACAAGCTTTTCTGCCACATTCATACATGGTGGGTAATGGATATGGGGAAGGGTAAAGACCAAAGTTGGTCGTGCATCATCCGGAATTACATCATCTATTTTCATAACGTTCTCTCCATTATTTCCTCAAGAGCTCTTTTAATCAGGATTCTTGCCACATCAACCTTGTATTCGTTTTTTGAAAGAGGTTTAGCCTTTTCAACTGCTTTATGAGCTGCCTCCTCTATCAGCTCTTTGGTGAGCTCGTTTCCTGTCAGAGCCTTTTCACTCTCCACTGCTCGATATGGCGTGCCTGCCACTGCACCCAGAACCACTGATGCTTTCTCCACCAGTCCATTCTGGATTTTTAAAACAACACCTACATTGACTAGAGCAAAATCTATGGACTGTCTGATTCGGAATTTCAGAAAAGCATCCAGAGTATTGTCCATGTTTTCAGAAGATACAACAACCTCTTTCAGAATTTCTCCTTTCTCAATGTCAAATTCTCCTGGACCAAGATAAAAATCTTCAAGAAATATTTCTCGTACTCCTTCCTTACTTTCAAGGATTACTTTTGAATCGTAGGCGACTAATATGGTAGCGAGATCTGAGGGGTTCACAGCAAAACATCTTTTTGCTCCAAATATGGAATGAAGGTAATTGTCTCCTCCAACTGCAAAACACTTCTTTCCTCCACGCTTGTGACATGGAAAATCTTGACGGAAATACGGACACCTGAGATTTTGACAAAGGTTTCCACCCACTGTTCCAACATTTCGTATTTGAGGTGAGGCAATAGACTTTGCTGCCTTGCCTATACTTGGACATTTCTCGAGAATGGAAGGATGAGTTGCGAGAGATGCTAGAGTAGTAAGAGCTCCAATGGACATGTATGCCTTATCAAAGGAGATGCCATCCATTCCTGGTATTTTCTTTAGATTGACCACCACTTTAGGAGTAACAAGCTTTTCTTTGAACATTGGTACCAGATCAGTTCCACCAGCAAACACTACAGCATCTCTTTCTATTATCTCTCGAGATGCTTCTGAAATACTGGAGGGACTAACATATTCAAATTCCCCAGGTATTATCACTGTCTCTCCTCCTTCATCCGTTTCTCCTTCAATCCCTTCAGTATGACATCTGGAGTTATAGGTAGGGTATGAAATCGTACACCTGTAGCGTCATATATCGCGTTAGCTATTGCTGCTACTACTCCCGCAATTACACCCTCTCCCACTTCCTTTCCACCAAATGGACCATTTGGATCACGAGTCTCAATATGTATGGTTTCCATTTCTGGTATATCAAGGGCAGTGGGCATCTTATATTCCAGAAAATCAGAGTTTAAAATAACACCATCGTGTTCCACAATGTTTTCCATCAATACCTGGGCCATGCCCATATAACCCTGTCCTTCAGCCTGTCCCTCAACTAGTATAGGATTGATGGGATATCCACAGTCGTGAGCATTAATGATTTTCAATACCCTAACAACTCCTGTGTCCATATCCACCTCTACTTCTGCTACACTGGCAGAGAAAGAATATGCTCCTGTGAATTTCCCTTTACCTGTTCTTAGGCTCGGATACCAGTATGCTCCCTCTACAGGAGTTGCATGTCCCACTCCTACTATCTGTTTACCCCTGCTTTTATGAATGGCATATTTTATTACTCCCTCATGGGATATTTTCTTAGATGGATCTTTGACAGAAAATATCTCCCCATCTCTGACATCAAGTTCTTCTTTTGAAACTCCAAGTATCTGGGACGCATAGCTCAGTAACTGTTCTTTTGCATTTCTTGCAGCAAGCTGAACCGCCCTTCCATTAACGAATGTACCCCCACTTAGCCAGTTATCCAAGGCTATAGGACACAGCTCAGAATCAGCCGACAAAATGCTTACCTTACCTATATCGATTCCAAGCTCTTCTGCCACGATCTGACACATCATAGTATCTGAACCTTGGCCGAACTCCACTGCACCTGAAAAAATGGTCGCACTCCCATCATCATGGAGAAGTACAACCCCCGTGGCACCGAATGGATAAAACTGAGCCCCACTGAACATGCTCGTTAAACCAATCCCTATACCTCTTCCCTTACCTCTGTTTTTACCGTATTTTTTCATAAAATCGCTTCTTTCGGCCGATCTCTCTATGCATTCTCTCAAACCGCAACTGTTGAGGATGTCTCCATTGGGTAGCACCTCACCCTGTTCTCTAACGTTTATGAGCCTGATGTCAATTGGGCTCATGCCAATATCCTCAGCGATCATATCCAGTTGCTGCTCCATGGCAAATCTCGCTTGTGGAGCTCCATGCCCCCTCATAGCAACTCTAACCGGATTGTTAGTATATACTGCATAACCCTTATAATTGACATTTGGAATTCTGTAAAGGGGTATTGAGAAAGCGTGAGCAAGATAAACAACAACAGGGCCAGTACCTCTATAAGCTCCTGTGTCGTCAATAGCCGTGACATCTAAAGCGGTTATCTTTCCATTCCTCTTTACACCCGTCTTGACATAAAACACCATGGGATGACGCAACCTAGTTGATTGAAACACTTCCTTTCGAGTGAGAACTATCCTAACAGGTCTCCCAGTTATTTTTGATAAATAGCTTGCAATAAACTCATAGTCGAACAGGTCTATTTTTCCCCCAAAAGCCCCACCGATATAGGCATGATGTACCCTTACTTTGCTATCAGGCAAACCCATAGTGCGAGCAAGCCAGTATCGTTTCATATATGGCCCCATATGAGAGAGCCAAACATCCAGCTTATCCCTGGTGTATCTTGCCACGACTCCATGAGGTTCAAGAGCTCCATGAGCGGTAACATTAGTCTCAAACCTGTCTTCCCTGATATAATCTGCTTTTGCAAATCCCTCCTCAATATCTCCAATTTCCACATGTATTTCACTGCATATATTCCTCTCCACCTTCTGTGGTGTGCTTTCTCTTTCAACTCCCCATTGTTGCCAGAAAGACGGGCCAGTTGCTGGAATAATATCATGGATTTTAGGGGCTTCCGGTTCCATTGCTTTCTCTGGATGAAATACTGCCGGTAAAGGTTTGTATTCAACCTCTATTAAATCAAGGGCCTTTACAGCGATTCGTTCAGAGGTGGCAGCGACTGCTGCAACGGCTTCTCCCACATATCTTACCTTATCCTCAGCAAGAGGGGGCATATCTGCTGGCATATGAGGAGTTTCAACAAAACCAAACCTGATACCCTGTGTATCCTTCCCTGTTATCACTGCTTTCACTCCGGGAAGAGCTTCAGCCCTGGAGGTGTCTATACTTTTGATCAGGGCATGAGGTACTGGACTTCTTAGAATTTTTCCATGAAGCATACCAGGGAGATCCACATCCACTGTATAGACAGCTTTTCCGGTTACTTTTTTATAGCCATCTACCCTCGGAACGCCTTTTCCTACATAGACATATTCTTCCTTTTCTTTTGTTACAGTTTCCTGCATTACATCACCTGAAAGAGTATCTTTCCGATGCGGCCTCAATGGCCTTTATAATCCGCACATATCCTGTACAACGACATAAATTCCCAGAAATTGCCTCTTTAATCTCATCCACAGTTGGTCTTGAGTTATTGTCAAGGAGGTGTTTTGCGGACATTATCATTCCAGGGGTGCAAAAACCACATTGCACAGCTCCATGTTCTATAAACGACTCCTGAATCGGATTAAGCTCATCCCCCCTAGCCAGACCTTCTATGGTGGTTATTTCCATCCCATCAACATCCACTGCAAGAATTAAACAGGCATTAACGGGAATTCCATTGATCAAAACTGTGCATGCACCACATTCTCCTTTTCCACATCCTTCCTTAACACCTTTTAATCCTAGATTATCCCTCAGCACTTCAAGTAAAGTAGCATTGGAGGGGACATCTAGAGTATGAGCCTCTCCATTAACATTGATGTCTATCCGATACATATTTTATCATGATGAAGATTCTTTAGAAATATAACTTTCCATATTTGAAAAGGATGCCATGAGTAATAAAGATAGGAGTAATTTTCATATCCATATTGTAAAGGAAGAATGTGGGAAAATGGATTTCTGGCGCACGTTTACTGTATATGTAACGAGGGAGGGTAGAGATTTTTCATCTATTTTTGGAATTGTTCACTGAGAATTGTGAGATACACGGAAAAGATAGATTTTTATAATGTAGATTATAGACCTACAATTTGTCAACGTAACGTATGTAAAAGTATTAAATAATAGTCATTGTTGAGTATCCCAAAGCTGAGGAGTGTATACCATGTCCATACTGGAGACGAAAGATGTTACGAAAAGATTTGGTGGATTAACCGCTGTTGATAGTGTGGATTTCTCTGTAAATGAGGGAGAGTTGAGGGCGTTGATAGGCCCAAATGGTGCCGGAAAAACTACATTCCTTGCCATGTTGTCAGGGCGTCTTAAACCCACTGAAGGGGAGATCTTTTTCAGAGGAGAGGACATAACCAACCAGCCACCCTATGTGATTTCTCAGAAAGGGATTGCTACTACTTTTCAGATCACCAACATCTTTCAGGGGCTCACGGTTTATGAAAATATATGGGTGGCAGCCAATTCCAGAAAAAAGAAGCTTAATCCTTTTGTACATTTTTCCAGGTTAAAAGATGTAGCGGAAAGAACAGAAGAGATTCTTGAGCTTGTACGAATAAAAGATAAAGCAAATGAGATTGCTGCAAATCTGTCCCATGGAGATCAACGATTACTGGAAATTGCCATTGCCCTTGCAACTGATCCTCAATTACTACTGCTTGATGAGCCCGTTGCTGGCCTCAGTCCCAAAGAGACGGGTGAGATGTCGAAAGTTATTAAGGATCTATCAAAGGAACATACCATAATACTGGTAGAACATGATATGGACGTTGTGATGAATCTTGCTGAAACTATTACAGTATTTGACAGTGGTAAGGTTATAGCTGAGGGAACACCCAAAGAGATATCAGAACATAAAGAAGTTATCAGGGCATATTTGGGGGAGAGATAATGTTGAAACTGGAGAATGTCCATACCTATTATGGAAAGTCCCACGTACTCCATGGAGTGAGCATGGAAGTTAAAGAGGGTGAAGTAGTGGGTATTCTAGGGAGAAATGGTGTGGGAAAAACCACTACCATGAGGACTATCATGGGACTTACTCCCCCCAAGGAGGGCGTTATAGAATTGAATGGCGTTAACATAGCAGGGATGCCTGCTTATAAAATCGCTCGCCTCGGTATTGGATATGTTCCCCAGGGAAGGCATGTATTTCCAGAGCTCACAGTGATGGAGAACCTCAAAATTGGCATGCGAGAAGAAAGACCCGAGCTTTTCGAGGATGTCTTTTCTCTCTTCCCAAGACTGGAAGAGCGAAAGGATCAACTGGCTGGAACTATGAGTGGTGGAGAACAGCAGATGCTGGCCATTGCCAGAGCTCTTATGGTAGAGCCTAAAATCATTCTGATGGACGAACCCACGGAAGGTTTGATGCCCATTATGGTCTCCAAGATTATGGAAGTGATCCATGAGATTAACGAGAAGGGGGTCAGCATATTACTAGTAGAACAAAACGCCAAGATGGCTCTTGATACAGTAGAGCGGGTATATATTATGGAGAAGGGTACTATAAAACATGAATCCACATCAGAAAAGCTCAAAGAGAATTCAGAAGTTCTTGTCAGGTATCTGGGAGTGAAGACTTGATTATAGATAGTTGAATTTAATAAATAGCAGATTTTGATATCATACAAAAGTGATTATACAGTAGGACGTATATAGCAGCTTTTGTTGGACTACTATCTCGCCTATAATATCACTTGGAAATTCTAGACTCACTCACGTATTATGAAATAGAGGGAGAATCATAAAAACCCTCCTAAGAGTAGTAAAACATAATAATAGTAGAGTCAAAATGATGATCAGATGAAATTCATTCTGGATAGAATGCTTGGAAAAATGCGCATCTGGCTCCGGCTGTATGGGTTTGATACTCTTTATGTGGGTGAGTTGAATGTTGAAGGTGACGAGGATAGATTCCTTCTTGAGTATTTCTCCGATAGGATTCTTCTAACTAGAGATGAAGAACTATACACCAGAGCAGTTAAACAGAACAGGAAGGTAATTTTCATATCTTCTAATGGAGTGAGAGACCAGCTTGGCGAGCTAAAAGATATGTTAAACCTAAATTTTGCACCTGTGATGGATAGATGCAGTCTCTGCAACACCCTTCTCAGAAAGCCAACCGGTGAAGAGACCGATAGAGCATTGAAAAAAGATAAACTTCCGGATAGTGTGAAAAAATACACTCTATATTACTGCCCCAATTGTGTTAAGCTATACTGGACTGGCAAACACTGGGTCAATATATCCGATTTCACTTCCAGATTAAATTCCGACCAGTTCTTTTAGTTTCATCCCTGGGTTTTTTGCCTTAACAACACCGGATGCAAGAAGGACTCCTTTAGCTCCCAGATCGAGAGCGGCAACAAAATCTTCATATTCACTTATTCCGGCTCCACATAATACCATAATATTTCCATCTACTTTCTGTACAGCCTTCACTGCTCCTTCCACAATACCGGGATCCGCCTTCGAAACAGGTATACCCGTGCCAATTAATTCAGGAGGCTCAATAGCAATGAAATCAGGAGTTAGAGCTGCCACTGCCTTGGAAACAGGGATATTGTTGGTACATACCACCGAAGTTAACTCTAATTCCCTGAATGCACTAATAAGAAACTCAATATCAGAAAGGATTAAAGGTCTTTCAGAATGATTGATTAAACTACCTGTTGCACCAGAGGCCTTCACCATTTCTGGAGTTATCCTCCCCGTATTGCTTCCTGGATTAACTGCATCTGTGTGCTGAGCAAATACTGGAGCGAATTCTACCAGAGATTTCAGTTGAATAAAATCTGGAGCTATGGCAACAAATACTTCTCCATTTTCGTTTATTTCTCTGGCAGCTCGGGCTATTTCCTCCCCTTTCTTTATACCCTCTGAATAAGCTTTGAAGTTCACAATCACAACGGGTTGATCCACCCCATCACCTTCAAAAGTCCGTCATGATTCTGAACTGATCCACATCTTCTTTTCTCATAGCCTTCAGAAATTGTCTTGCTGCCCCTTCAACGTCTCTGGCATTGGTGATGGCTCTGCCAACTACCAGTATGTCAGCACCAGCCTGTATAGCTTCCATGACATTTTCAGGGCGAATCCCACCTGCCACAGCCACCAGAATGTTCTCAACATTTTCCTTGATCTCTTTCACAGTATTCCATGCTTGGTCCATATGTCCTTCCATATCGATGGCTCTATGTATTTCCACCACATCAGGTTTCAGCTCAAAGGATGCCAATCTCTTATAGGGGTCAGGAACGTTGAGCATATCCACAATGGAATATATTCCCGTTTTCTTTGCCTCTTTTATGGCCTTATCAATGGTTGTTCTGGGAGCCAGTCCAGAGATAACAACGGCATTGGCCGTTGCATCAGCAGCCATTCTCGCCTCAAGGTTACCTGTATCGAGGGTTTTCAGATCAGCCACGATGAAGGCTTCATGCCTGATTTCCCTCAATTTATGGATAACTTCAACTCCATATCTTTTTATCAGGGGTGTTCCTGCCTCAAGAATTAAATGATCATTCTCAGGCAAGGCAGCAACAACTTCCAACGTCTTTTTAAGATCGGGGAAATCCAAGGCTACCTGGAGATATGGTGGATCCCATAAATTGATCAGTTTCTTCCCTATCATAGGATGACCTGCCCTGTCTTTCTCATATAGCAGGGTATCCACATCCGGAAAGTTATCCATAGCTCTCTGAAGGGCAAGCTTGGTTGCACCATAATTGTAATGGTAGACCTTATCTTTATCTTTTGCTTCAGGATGTATGAACACACTTACAATAACAACATAGTCCTCAACTTCATCTTTAGGGATTATCCCTTCCTCAACTGCATCTGCCACCGCTTTGGCTACTGCAGCCTGAGCTGGACCAAAAATCAACCCAGCCTGTTCCATATTCTTAACAGTCACTTTGGGAATGATGACAGTGGCGGGCTTTGTCATGAGATTGGGTCTAACTACGGCCAGCAACGGCGTGTGACCCCATGATAACTGCGATAAAGCGTTGGCAAAAGCAATTCCTGCAGGACTATCCTTTCGACCTATAATTAGATCAATATGGGCCAGTTCATCCCCTTCTCCAATAAGAGCTTCCCCGATCTGATACAAGATAACACCTCATTAGACAATAACATCATACATTTAAAACTTTTCTTTACCCTTTTGGTTTTTCTATTACCCTTTCCTTACCAATCTTTGGTATAACCTTCCATCATTGAGATGATTCGCCAGTGTATCATCTCTCAAGTTTTAGTTAATCCTCTCAGTATATTTACAAATCCGAACAGAGTGTTTGAGCTGTTCATATTTTCATTTTAATCTCTTGTCTGATTCGTTACCATTAGCACAACAGTTTTTTAAAAAAGAAGTAAAAAAGTGGTGGATTTACCCTATCGGAATCTGAAAATGGATACTGATATGTTTAGATTCGTTATTTGACAAGCACTCCAGACATCATGCCTGAATGTTCTTTCAAAGGATCTCCAAGAATGATGCCCTCTCCAGATTTCATGTCGAGAATTCGGATGGTTTGTTCATGTTCTCCGAATCGATTCTTTATAACAGCAAGAGCTTTCACAAGTTCTCCCTCTAGCTCCACATGCCTGCCTAGGATGATGTAGTCGGCAAAATAACTCACTCCACCGGTAAATTGAAACACGTCTGCAGCATCCGCCACCTCATAGGTCTGAATTAGCGTTATACCTTGATTTTTGAGCTGATCACACAAAATCAACATGGCTCGAATCAGCTCATTATTTGAAAAAGTCATCCGCTCCAGAGCGTTAACTGGATCTATCACAACAACGGTTGGAGAAAGTTCACTCACATCTCTTATGAGCATGTTGTAAAATTCTCCGATATTCATCCCGTATGGTGAGACTTCTCTTACAACAATCTTTGAGGGTTTATAATCAAAAAGTTCTTTATACCTTCTGTCTATCTCTTCTTCCCGCTCCTCAAAAGAGTACATTACACCCGTGTTACCCCTTATATCATTGTCCTTTAGAATTAACAGGCTCAGGTTTGTCTTCCCTACTCCACTTTTTCCCGATATGAAAACTTCTGCCCCTTCGACTATACCTCCACCGAGCATGGCATCGAATTCACCATTTCCAGTTGAGATTAAATTCCTTTCATTTTTCCTTACTTTTGCCACTGGTATTATAGGGTACACCACAATTCCATCCCGCGTAATTTTAAAATAATGTTTTCCCAGATGCACATGCCCGCTCCTATATTTCACCACATCCACAGTTCTAAATACTTCTCCGTCTTCTCTTTCCTTCCGCTCTAAAACAAACTCACCACTGGTGAGGTAACTTATAACCTCTTTTCCAATCTCACCCATATGCTCATCAGATATCAGCAATGTTACGCCCTTATCAGTGAGAAAGTGGATTATAGAAGAAGTTATACGCCTGTGTATGGATGGATTTCTCGCTGCATCTCTTATAACACCAATACCATCAATGAACACCCTCTCAGCATCTTTCAGTTCCTCTGCTCTTGTTATAGAAAGAACGAAGTCTTGAATTTCATTCACTGAATCAAAATCAAAGAAAAACATGTCAGAGCTGAGAACATCCATTTCAAGGGATTTATCAATGAAATGAAAATTTTCATCCTCAAGATTCCAGCCAAAGGACTTGGCCTGTTCTACGACTTCTTTTTCATGCTGGTCAAAAGAGACATATACACCTTTTTCACCCATTTCAAGCCCTTTCATAAGGAATTGAAGACCGAATATTGTTTTCCCACTTCCAGGGCCTCCCTTCACCAAGTATGACCGGCCTTTCTCAAGTCCTCCATTCAGCACTTCATCGAAACCCGGTATACCAGAAGGGATTTTCATGGGCTGATAAAACGTCAACAACCTATTTATAATTTTTCGGGTTTAAAGTAGAAATTTTTCATTTTTGATACTTTAATTCAATAATTTTTCCCTCTCAACTGAGTATGCCGATAGTGTTAAATAGTATTGATTATAAACAAGAAATTATAAATTGGGGGGATTTCAGGTATGTTGCCAATCTAATTAGACTGTTGTACTTACAGTAGATGACTAGATGTCACTAATGTTAATACGTTAATATTCCGGGCGATGACCCGTTTATACCCTATCAGGAGGTTTCATGGAAGGGAAATTTATGAGATATGGCATGTTTATCAATGGCATGTGGGTTGATTCTCACTCAGACAGGACAGAGGAAATCATCCATCCAGGTACAGGAGAGTCCATCGGTGTGGTGCCTTCAGGAAATGAAGAGGATGTTAAAGCTGCTGTAGATGCTGCAGCAGATGCATTTGGTACCTGGAGTTCCCTGGCAAGTCGTGAAAGACGGTCGTTTTTGATAAGAATGGCTGAATTGATCGATGAATATGGAGAGATTCTTGCTGAACTTGAGGCCATGGACCATGGAACTCCGTTAAAGAGAGCTCTTGACTTCGATGTACCTCTGGCATCCAACCTGTTTAGATATCTCGCTGATAAATGTACTGACCGGATGAGTGGAACTCTGATAACAGAGAACATTATAGAGGTTTGTTTAAGAGAGCCAGTAGGAGTTGCCGGAATTATAATACCTTGGGATGCCCCTCTTCTAAACTTTGCTCTCCATACTGCAGTGGCCATTGGGATGGGTAACACTGCTGTCGTTATTCCACCATGGCATGCTCCTCTGACTGCTCTTGCAATGGCAAAGATCTTTGAAAGGGCTAATCTACCCCCCGGAGTGATTAATATAGTAACTGGAAAAGACTCTGGAGCCATCCTGAATCAAAACTCCAGAGTGGATCTGTTAATTCAGGGGATTCTATATCCAAGGGACAGGAATGAAAAGAAATATGATAACAGCACCATGATAATTCTCGATGATGCTAACATATCTGAAGCGATTAAAGGAGCGATATATGCAAGCTTTTTTAACACTGGTCAGAGTCCGTGTTCTGTCAAAAGAATATATGTCCAAAGCAGTATTTTTGATGAGTTCATGGATAATTTTGTGGAGAGATCCCGTACTCTGGTTGTTGGCGATCCCCTAGATCTTGAAACTGAATTGGGGCCAATAGCCCGCGAAGATATTTATGAGAGTCTAAAACTACAGATTGCTTCAGCCATAGAAAATGGGGCCAAACTGGTCACAGGAGGTAAGAGGCCTAACAAGAAAAACTGCCAGCATGGTTATTTCCTTGAGCCCACACTACTGATGATAACTGAAGATACGGCATTACCTAAAGAAGATCTCATGGGGCCAGTAGTGTATTGTATGGAGTACGAAGACATAGATTCTATAGAGCCCGCTTACAGACCATCTGTGTCTATATCAATATGGACCAGAGATACGAGAAAAGGTATTTCTCTTGCTCCTGTGTTGAAGGCTCCTGTAATCTTGATTAACGACCACATACCCCTATTCTACCCATATATTTTCAAGGATGATATGAAAGACATGCATCCAATTGGAATGATCGAGGAATTCATTAAAAGATATAGCAGGACCAAGCATATATATTCAGATCTGTCTGGATTGTCTGATAAACCATGGTATCGATTTCTTCATTCTTAACTAAAACATTGTAAACATACGCTTACAGTTTGTAAATCAAAAATTTACAACATCCAATATATTACGCAAAAATTCTTGCAAATTCCAGAGATTGTTGGATCTGACTTTTAACATCACCCGTGGTTACTTCATCATGTCCTGGGTACAGTACTTCTACATCCAATTTCACCAACTTTTCGATGGACTCCACAAGTAGCAATGAATTTCCTCCAGGAAGATCAGTTCTTCCGATATTTCCATGTGGGAAGACTGTATCTCCAGAAAAGAGCCATTTATATTTCCCTTCATAAAGGCATATTCCACCAGGAGTGTGTCCCGGAGTATATATGACCTCAAGAGTTATACTCCCCAAGGAGAACTTCTCTCCACCCTTCAGAAGACGAAAAGGTTTCACAGGAGTGAAAGATCTACCAAACAACCTTGAACCATTTCGCATGGGATCATTGAGGATTGGCAGTTCCTCCTTATGGAAAAGTAGCTTTGCATCTGTGGCGTCAACAACCTTTCCAGCCGCTCCAGCATGATCAAAATGACCGTGGGTCAGAAAAACATATTCAAGTTCTTCGGGCTGGATATACCGTTTTAGCTTTGATAAGAGAAACTCAGCATCTCCACCTACATCAACTAGAGCTTTTACTTCATCCACAATCAGGTAAGCATTACCCTGGATTGGAGGGGTGACAATTCTGTATATCTCAGCCATTTATATCCTGCTCACATCAATAACCTGTACGCTTTCTACTGCTGGCAGAGCGGAAATGGTTTCTTCTACTTTGTCTGTACCTCCTTCTGCATCATCCACCATCACCAAGAGTATTAAAGCTTTTATCCCAAAAGCTATGGGCTCTTCTTTGAAGTCTTTAACGTCAGCTATCCCTCTCAACTTTGCCTGTATCTCCTCTCTTAATTTCTCCAAGTCTACTTCTGGACTTTCCGGCATTATTTTCAGTTTAGCTGCCACATCCATTCTCTCACCTCTGCTCATGGTCCTTCAAACCCGCATTTTTCGCATACATATGAATTTCCAAGTTTTCTGCATTTAAAGCAACGATAGATTTCCGACTCGCACTCTGGACACGGAAACATCACATATCCAGTACCAAGAAGATTTGCTCCACATGTACTGCAGATTTTCACTTCCATTTATCGACCTCCTCTTACGAGAGTTCCTAATACCTTCTTACCTAATATATAATCTTTTACTCTTTTCTCATGGTTTCCATTGACAACAAAACAATCCAGTCCAGTGTTAACCAGTATCTCAGGGGTAAGGGGATCAAGGCACGTTTTTTTCCCTATAAGATCTTTAGCACTGACCACAGGTAAAAGAGTACCTTCAAAAATTATCCCATCCACATCTGTCACCTTGACGAATCTGGCCTCATACTTGTAAGATATCCAGGCCGCAATGGCATCAGAAGTGGTATTCCAGTTCCTAGGTAATGGATCCGTCTCACGCAACAATCGATAGGGTAAAAGGACTGTTAGCCCTTTCTTAAAATCGATTTCATAGGTTGTTTTGTATTTATTTCTGGCAAGAAAATAGCCGTACTGATCCATGGCAAGAATAGCCATCCAGTGGCCTGTTTCTTCGTCAAGCCCATACACTTCATATACCATTCCTACCAGATCTGAAAAGATACCTCCTCCTGGTATTATCAGTATTTCTTCTTCCTCTTCTTTCAGTTCTGAAAGAGCATCCATAATTGTGGAAGCGTTGTGCATCACACTTCCACCAATCTTGATCACCCATCTCATTATAAAGCCTCAATCAGTTTTGCTACTGCAAAAGCGGGGAATACTTTTGAGACTTCTCTTCCATATCGTCTCGCCATTGAGATGTATCTTAAATTGGCTGTCTCTACAACTTTTTCTATCAGAAACTCACCTATACCCATTCCAATAACGGTATTGAGGTTGTATTGATTAGTCATTTTGGTTAAAGCTTTCACTAGAGTGTTCTCCATCTGTTGTTCAGCTTGCCTAGCAATTTCAATGGCAACATCTTCTCCAATCTCATCAAGGTCACTGCACACAACCCGGGCTATCCTCCTCAAACAGTCTTCTCTTGTTTTTCCTCTCCCATCTGGAGTCTCACAAATATACTCTTTTTCGTCAATCCTGCCCAAAGAAAGGAAGGCATCAGCCATAATGGAAAAATACTCCGGAGAGGTTGGGATAGTATGACTATTTCTCAGATGTACCTCTGGAAGAACCCAAGAAAGGCTAGTCCGTAGTATTCCAAAGTATATTAATTCCCCTTTTTTCAATCGATCAAAATCACTCTTTCCCGCTACAATTTTACCACCTACTACTGGAATTATATCCGTGGTGGTTGAGCCCATATCTACCAATATAGCATCAGGATACTCTAGAGCTAAGAATTTTGCACTCGCTACAAAATTAGCAGCGGCAAAATTCATTGGAGGATTGACATTTTCATGAAAATCACCATAAATATCCATAAACATAGGATTATTAAAAACTCTCTTAACCCACCTAGCTATCTCAAGAATTCCCTCTTCCTTGCTGGCAAATCGATCTGATAGCTCACCGGTTATTACAACTCCAACTGTATCAGGAACGAATTTTTTTCGTATTTTCTCAAAAATTCCGTATATTTCATCCCCCTTCCATAAAGGGGAATATTCTATAAGGGTATTTCCATCACTATCACAGGCTTTGGTATTAGCCCCACCAATATCAATCCCTATTATCTTCATCGAAAATGAACTCCTGCATGTCTTTTCCCACTGGATATACAGCAGCAGCTTCATAATGTGGTGGATAAAAATGACTCAGATGGGAGAACACAACTTTTCTGGCATTGAGGGACTTTGCCAGCCTATATGCTTCCCCAGCGTTCATGTGTTTTTTAAGGTTGAATCCCTCTGGGGCTATAGCATCCACAATCATTAGATCTGCATTCTTCATAATTTCCAGACTTTTTTCAGGGATTGCAGTATTAGTATCACCGGTAATTACCACTTTAGTATGCTCGTTTTGAATTGAAAGCCCCAATGACCGCTCAAGAGGTGGATGATTTACATCGAACAGAGTTATGTTAAGCCCAAAAAGCTGAAAGGGTTTATATGCTTCCTTTTCAACAGGTTTATAGCTCATAAAATACAGAAACCCGTTAATATAATGAAGTACCTCGCTAACACTATAGACTTTTACACCCTTTTGGACACGGTAAAAATCTCCAAATCCGGCAAAATGATCATAATGACCGTGGGTCCATATAACAGCATCAACTTTGCCAACTCCAGCTGATAAGAGTTGATATCTCATATCCGGGCTGGTATCAATCAGGATGTTTTTGCCTCGGTTCTGAACAAGAATGGAGAAACGTGTCCTTTGCCAGCCTTCTTCCCTAGCATTCATACAGGTTTTACAGCGACATCCAATTTTGGGGGTGCCAGTGGCATCTCCAGTACCCAGCAGTATAATTTTCATAAAGCACCCTGCCTGTTAGGATTCTTTGAGAGAGAGTCTCTTCCTGAATTCCTCAACTGAATTTAGAAGGTCCAACTGGGTGATATACCTCCGTCCATCGAGAAGGGATTTCAGAACTGCCTCTCTGACAACCAGTCTAAGATCTGCTCCGGTGAATCCTTCTGTTTTATGGGCTATTTCCCTAAGGTCAAAATCCCCCTTCACTTTAGAGAGGATGATGTTGAGAATTCTCTCTCTGAGTTCAGGCCCAGGGTATGGAAACTCTACAATGTTGTCAAATCTCCTCCATGCCGCCTGATCCAGAAGTTGAGGATGATTTGTTGCTGCTATCAACAATACACCATCCTCTACTAGGTTAATCTCATCAATGGCCTTTAAAAGGGTATTTACTGCTCGTTTCACAGCAGCATGCTCATCTGAGGTTCTGGTTTTGGCAACGTAGTCAAACTCATCTATGAATAAGATACATGGATTTATCCTTTTTGCAAGCTCAAATACCTTCTCGATATTTTTAGAAGTCTCACCCAAATACTGACTGGTTATCATGGATAACCGGACTTCTACCAGAGGAATTGCAAGCTTGGAGCATAATGCTCTTGCAGTAGATGTTTTACCTGTCCCGGGGGGGCCAATAAACAGCAACTTCCCAATATCGTAAAGGCCTATCTCCTTCAGAAATTCCCGATTTTTTATAGCTGTCTCTATTTTATGAACTTCCTCCATCTGTGCGGAGGTCAGGGCAATGTCCTCAAAAGATGTTCTCACATCTTCGGGAGAGATTATTTTTACTAATTTAAGCATGTCAGATGTTTCTTCATCTTCCTCAAGTCTTGAAATGAGGCCAGTGAGCCACTCCCTGTCACTTTCTTTTGGTAGATTCTGTTCTCTGGCCTTTTCGTATGAAACGCCCACGGAATCATAATTCTCGAAGTAATATGCAATTACAGGGTTCTGTTCCATCCGTTCCTTGTTAGCATTTTTTATATACCATTTGGCACCAAGGTCCAGCACAGTTAGCTTACATTGATTATTGAAGGGGTTTACATCAATAAAAGGTAATTCTCTAAGCAGATGTTCAGCATTCACTCCACCAAGATACTTTTCAATGTCCTCAATAGTAACTACAAGGGGGCGATGGATTCTTCCTGCTCCTGAATCCCAGAATATTTTTCTAATGGGTTTGGGAAGGTCATCTTCCGTCAGATTTTCATGATTGTTATATATCTCTGCAGTTAACAGCAATTCGACAACATCTAGAGCTTTCATGGAAAACCTCCTTTTCACTGAAATATCTTCGTAGTGTTGGAAAGTAATACTTAATAAATTTTTCTTAAAAATTTTCAAATGAATTTCATGTGTATGGAAAAATAGAAAAAAGATGGCTAGGTATATTTATTCCCTTAAATTTCTCCGCAAATACTTGCCATTCCCTTTCTTAACTAAGACCTGATTGTCTTCCACAGCTATTTCCCCACTTTTAATGGTCATCACTGGCCATCCCTTGAGAATTCTCCCGTCCAACAAAGAGAAGTCAGAATAGGAATGAAGTTCCTCATGATTTACTTTCCGTTCCTTATCCAAATCTACAATAACCAGATCTGCGTCAGAACCAACCGCGATGGTGCCCTTGTTGGGATAAAGGCCAAATATCCTGGCAGGATCTCTTGTAGCCTTTTCCACCAAAGCGGTAAGCTCAATATTTCTTCTATGAAAACCTTCATGAAGCAACACAGGCAAATGTGTTCCAAGAAATGGATAACCCGGCATAGTATTCCACATTCCTTGTTCGGCATTCTTAACCTCTCGTGTCATAGATACATTATCTGTACCAAAAGAGTCAATTATACCTCTCCTGACACAATCCCATAATGCCTCAACACTCTCATTTTCCCTGAAAGGGGGTACCATCAACCCCATAAGGCCAATATCATCAAACTTTGTAATGGACAGGTAAGGAGAGGTAGTCTCCACGAAGATGTTATCATATTTACTTTTGGCCATTTCTGCAGCCATTACTCCCTCCTTTGTGGATAGATGAACTACATACAACCTTGCTCCAGCCAGGCCAGCTATAAAAGAAATTCTGGTGACAGCCTCTTCCTCTGCATAATTGGGATGGCTTTCGGCCCAATCCTCAAGAGTTCCATTTTCTTTGGCCTTGCGTAATTCTTCAAGGGCCAAATCTACTAGAGCAGCGTTCTCTGCATGAACACAGCCTATGGCTGGATATCCCATGTCTGCGATTTTTCTGAAAGCTTTAAGGAGGAACCCATCGTTAACGGGTTCGATAATCCCCGGAATTCCACACATGTAAAATTTGAAGGATGTTACTCCAAGATCTCTGGCATACTGTTCCATTTCTTCAATTTGCTGATCAGTTCCTATGACAAGATGGAAAAAAATGTCTGTATAAATATAGGACTCAGCCGTTTTAACAACCTGATCAAAAACTTCCTTGTATGAGTCTGGCCCTCCGTAAAAGCATCCTACTGTTGTGACGCCTCCAGCCAAAGCAGATTTAGTCTCAAATTCACATTCCTTCTCAAAAGGAGCAAAAATGCCCAGGTGTATATGAGGATCTATAACACCCGGGATTACATACTTCCCTCCTGCATCCACTTTCTGATCCGCATTTCCAGTAATTCTGGCTATTTCCACGATTTTTCCATTCTCGATTCCAATGTTAGCCTGAACAACTCCGACACCCGGGATTACAACTTTTCCGTTTTCTATTACAAGATCCATACCACCTCACCTCGCAAGGGATTTTAACATATCATACCTTTCATCTACAAGTTTCTGTATTTCTTCTATTTCTTCTTCTGTTAAATGTGAATACTTTCCAACTACCTTCAAATACTCTTTCACCGGCTTTTTGAACCATATTTTCTTGGTAAATCTAATTTTTCCATATTTTGCTTCCCATAGAGGGAAAAAATTGGTTTCAACTGCCAGTCGGGATATTTCAATGGTTTTATCTGTGGAAAACCTCCATCCAGTGGGACATGGTGTGAAAAGGTGTATATATGATAGACCATCTTCAACCTTTGCAGCTTTTTTCAGTTTCGTCGCATAATCTTCTAAATACGCTATGCTGGCCGTTGCTACATATGGAACTTCATGCATGGCCATAATCAGGGGCATATTCTTGCTAACCTGAGGTTTCCCACGTCTTGATTCTCCTACTGGAGTCGTGGTAGTCCATGCTTTATAGGGTGTCGTGCCACTCCTCTGAATCCCAGTATTCATGTACCCTTCATTGTCATAGCAGATGTAAATAATGTTCTCGTCTCTTTCCGCGGCTCCGGAAAGACACTGAAAACCAACATCTGCTGTGCCACCATCTCCTGCGTACGCAAGGACATACACTTTCTCGCCCTTTCTATTGAACTGCCTTTTGATACCCGCCAGCATGGAGGCTATATTGTCCAGTAAGGGAAAAAACACTGGAACTTTCGCACCTGTTGTAAGGCCATAACCTACCACACCTACACCACCCATACATCCAGGGGGTATGGCTAGGATGGTGTTTTTACCAAAGATCTTTAACGCTATTCTCAGACCTACCTCAGCACCACATCCCAGGCATGTTGAAACGCCTGGAGATAGTAGGTCTTCTATATCACGGATCTCTTCTTCAAGGGCTTTGTTGGCATATTTATCTGTTAACAACCATTTTATCTTGTCAATGGTTTCTCCCATATTTCTTCCTCCAAATCCATCCATATTACTTCTTTTTCAACTCGTTTGGTCTGTTGAATTTTTTCCAAGAACCTTATTACTGTCCCCACATGTCCTTTAGTTATGTCCATTCCTCCCAGTCCAGCTATGAAACTGGCCATCAGTGGTTCGTGATGTCCCATAAGAGCAGATTTGAGTTCATAAAATACTGTTCCTGAAGAAAAACCAAAAGAAACATTTCGATCAATTACTCCAACCACATCAATCCCCTCAAGGAGTTCTCTGAACTCTTCTTTCGGGAAAGGTCTGAACATCTTGAGTTTAAGAAAGCCCACCTTTACACCTCTTTCTCTTGCCTTATCCACCATCACTCTGGCTGTTCCACTCATGCTACCCATAGTAACCAGAGCGATTTCAGCATCGTCCATCCTGTATGGTTCAATCTTCCCATGATAATATCTCCCAAAAATCTCACCAAAATCTCGATCCACAGCCTCAAAAACTTCTTTGGCATTTTCAAGACCTTCCATATGCTTTTTTCTGTAGTGGGTGAGCAATCCACCAGGGGTTAGTGGGTCTACAGATATGGGTTCTTTTGGGTCAAGCTTAATGTAATCCATTTTCAGAGGGGGTAGAAAACGATCCACATCATCCTGCTCTGGAATCTCCACTTTTTCTGCCATATGGGAGAGGTAAAAGCCATCCAGGCATACATTAACTGGTAGCATTACTTTCTTATCTTCGGCCAACCTGTAGGCCTGAATAACAGTATCCAGCACTTCCTGATTATTCTCTACATATAACTGAATCCATCCCGCATCTCTGACAGTTACTGCATCTTGCTGTCCACCCCATACGGACTGAGGTGATATCATTTCTCTGGTGACAATACACATCACTACTGGTAGTCTTAGAGTAGACGTTCTAAAATAGGGTTCATACATGAGGGAGAGACCTTGACTCGATGTGGCTGTAAAAGTTCTCGCTCCCGCCAGAGCTGCACCATGGAGAACGCTCAGAGCTGAATGCTCTGATTCCACCTCCACCATTTCTGCATCAAGTTCCCCTCTGGCCACCATGGTTGCCACATATTCCACAAGAGGGGTTTGAGGAGTTATAGGGTATGCAGCAATTACATCCGGTTTTGAAAGTTTGGCTCCAAAAGCCGCCGCCTGATTCCCATCAACGACCTTAATCATTCCCTGACCTCCTCTACCATTATAATCGCATCAGCTCTGCATTCTCTAGCACAAATTCCACATCCTTTGCAGTATTCATAGTCGGTTTCATATCGCTCGTCCTCCACATATATGGACCCAGTAGGACAGAATATGAGGCAGGTACCACATTTCTTGCATTTTTCATGATCTCTCTCTGGTTTTTGGTATCTCCACTCTCCAGTCCGGATAACGTAGAGATCCTTTCCTATGGGGGCGATCCAATCAAGGTACTCCTCCATTTCAATCCCTTCCTTTATATTCAACTATAACAGCTTCTTTGTAACCTACTTCAGCTGCATGAATGTTCTTTTCCAGCATTTCATCTTTCATACCTTCCATTATCTCAGAAATTCCGTGTTTTATAGAGTCAAGGGATATCAGACCAGTAACTTTTGCAAAAGCGCCGAGCATACAGGTATTTACCATGGGCATCCCGAACAAAGGAATAGTGATTTTGTTTGCATCCACATAGCCGATGGTTTTTACTTTCTCTGGAACGTCTCCAGGAAGTTTTGGATAGTTAATCACGAGAGTACAGTTATCAGCTATTCCTTCGTAGTAATCAACAGCCGTTTTGATGCTAGGGTCGAGAACGATCAGAAACTCAGGAGTATACACCTGAGTTTTTTCCCGTATATACTGGTCGTCTATTTTTACAAAAGCTTTGACAGGGGCGCCTCTCCGTTCAAAGGTAAAATCTGGAATTGCGCTCCCATGTTTGCCTTCCAGTACTGCTGCCGATACCAGAATTTTTGAGGCCATCACGGCTCCCTGACCTCCTCTTCCATGAATTCGTATCTCAATCATAGCTATTCCCTCAACCAACACTTTTTATCTAAATTCATAAGGATAATTCATGTTCATATCTTCTATGTGTACGCACAGATAAAAAAATAATTGCGCAAATTTGCGTAATAATGTATTTATCAATGCGTATAAATTACTATCGCTAACTATCATTAACAATGTGATGAAAGAATTTTGGTTCAGGGGGAACATAAAAATGGTACGATGGGGTATGACAATAGATTTGAAAAGGTGTGTGGGCTGTAACGCCTGCACTGCTGCCTGTAAAGCTAAAAACCAGACTCCACCCGGTGTTTTTTTTACAAGGGTTTTAATTCACGAGGATGGAGAATATCCCAATGTCTCTCGAATTTTCATTCCGGTGCAATGCAACCACTGCAGTGAACCTCCCTGTGTCAGGGTATGCCCGACTGGAGCATCAGAGCAAAGAGATGATGGTATTGTTATCGTGGACCAAACCAAGTGTATCGGTTGTAGAGCATGTTATGTGGCATGCCCATATAACAACAGATTCTATCTGGACCGAAATTTCATAGAGGAGGGATATTTTCCCGACGTAGTAACCCCTCCTGAAAAACTCAAGCGAGAGGAATTTCCGGGTGGGAAAGGAGGAGTTGTAGCAAAATGCGACTTTTGTTATGACAGAATAGAGGAAGGGAGAGATCCTGCCTGCGTAAGAACGTGTCCTGCAGATGCAAGGAAATTTGGAGACCTAGAAGATCCGGAGAGTGAGGTTCAGAAGCTTATAAGACAGAGACACGGAAAACAACCAATTCCTGAAGCAGGAACTGATCCTTCCATATTCTATCTGGAGTGAGGGGATGAATATGGTATTGCCATTTGTGGATGAAAGAAAGGAATTTGTTGTGGGTTTCAGGGCTCAAACTGAATGGAAATGGCTGATTGCTGCTGCTTTTTTCATGGGAGAGATTGGTGCTGGTATGTATGTGGTCTCTGCTCTCAACAACTATATGAGTGGTGCACTGGTAGGACTTCTTGTAGTGCTGGTGGGGAAAACTGCAGCCCATCTACTTTATCTCGGGCGGCCTGAGCGATTCTGGAGGATATTTGCAAAACCATCTACATCATGGATAAGTAGAGGTTTATATGCCATGGTGATTTTTGCCATTTTCGGGGCGTTATATATTGCACCTAGTTTTGATGCCTTTTCATGGGTGCCTATTGATCAGGCTTCTTCAGGAGGACAGGCAATTCTTGGAATCTCATTGCTTGCGGCCGTTGTGGTAATGATTTATGATGGATTTGTAATGTCCTATTCTCCCGCTTTGCCTTTCTGGAACACCACTCTTCTTCCAGTGCTGTTCCTATCCTACTCTCTTCTTGGTGGAGCTACATTGACACTGGTTATGATGTATGGCAGTTCTTTTAGCAATACCATTATACAGATAGTAGAGAGGCTTGAACTCTGGTTGATAATAATTAACTTTCTGGTTATAGCCGTATATCTCTACACTCAGTATTACTCCAATGTAACTGCGAGAAAATCAGTGATGATGCTGCTAAAAGAGGAATATTCTGTCCCATTCATTGTAGGAGTGGTGATTATTGGCTTGGTAATAACTCTAATTATGGCTTTGAGCTTCACCCAGGCAAGACTTGGCTTTATCCTCGTAGGACTGGCCATTTCGGAGCTTATCGGAGATTTTCTGCTCAGATTCTTGATGTTGAGAGTGGGTATATATCCCCCGGTCGTATTCTGAGAGGTGGTAATTGTGATGGAAACAGAAGAAAAATGGGTAAAATCTGCCTGTGATATGTGCCTCCACCACTGTGGAATAATGGTGAGGGTGAAAAACGGAGTGGTGGTAGAAATCGAAGGAGACGAAACGAATGCTGATAATATGGGGAAGCTTTGCCCAAAAGGTCATGCAGGAATCATGAAGTTGTATGACCCATACCGATTCAAACATCCTGTTCAGAGAACCAATCCAAAAAAGGGATTAAATGAGAATCCAGAATGGGAAAAGATCAGTTGGAAAGAGGCTTTTGATATCATCGGGGAGCGACTCCGAAAATTAAGAGAAGAGGATCCAAGAAAACTCCTTCCTAGTATAGGTGATTTTCAGAGGCTGTATAACTGGGCCTGGCCGGCTGCTTTTGGTTCACCCAACATGTTTACTACTGTCGGGCTATATTGTGGAGGGGCATACCATCCCATAAACGGGATAACTCATTCGGCTTTCGCAGCGATCAATGACTATAATTACTGTAATTACTGGATTCAGATAGGAAGTGGAGATGGATTTTCCTCTCACCTTCATCTGGCCGGATCGATAAAACGAATGGCTGATGCCAGAATGAGGGGCATGAAACTGGTGGTAGTTGAACCTAGGCTATCTCCAGCCGCTGCCAAGGCTGATGAGTGGATACCCATCCGCCCAGGAACCGACAGAGCCTTCGTCCTCGCTATGGCTTATGTTCTGATTCACGAACTTGGTCAGTATGATGCTGAATTTTTGAAGCGAAAAACTAACGCTCCATATTTGGTAGGCTCTGACGGATACTTTGTAAGAGACGAGAACTCCTGCACACTGATATATGACCCTGTGGACAAGAAGATCAAGCCATATAATGACCCATCCATCAAGGATTACGCATTAGAAGGTGTATATAAATTCAATGGAGCGGATGTTAAACCTGCATTTCAGGTGTTGAAAGATAAAATCGCCGAATACACTCCTGAATGGGCAGAGAAAATAACCACTGTGCCTTCAGAGACCATTCGGAGAATTGCAAAAGAATTTGTTACCGAAGCGAGGATTGGCAGCACCATTGTCTTGAACGGTAAACAATATCCGTACAGGCCAGCAGCCGTCAATTATTATAGAGGTGCTCAGTCACATCTTCACGGCACTATGGACAACCAAGCTTATAAACTCATTAACATGCTTGTGGGAAACATCGATGTGCCAGGAGGTCATCTGGGTGTTCCTTTATATCACCACACAATAAAAGATCTGGTAAAACCTGGTCCAGATGGTTGTATCCAGCCTGAGCCACATCAACTACATCCTCCCTTCCCATTCAAATATCCTCCAGACAGTACCCAGCTAATGGAATGGTTTCCTATTGGAGTGGACCCAGGACACCTGAATACCGAGACCGTTCTTAACCCTGATAAATTCGGATTGAATTACATCCCTGATACCATGTTCCTATATCATACCAACCCCCTCTGGAACATGCCAGGTACGGATAAAGTTATACAGGTCTTTCAGAAAATGGACTTCATCTTTGCACTGGATATCTGGGAGAACGAGTCTACAAAATGGGCTGACATCATTCTCCCGGATCATACATATCTAGAAGGATGGACTCTAACAATAGTCGAGGCTCCTATGGTGACAGGACATGTGTTACGTCAGCCAGTCATAGAGCCTTTATACGATACCATGGATGCCACAGACATACTGATTGAGCTGGCAGATCGAGGAGAGTTCCTGGATGCATGGAATGAGACATTAAACTTCGTATTGGGGTTAATTGATAAACCCGAGTACATGCTTGAACCGGACAAGAAATACACTGCAGAGGAGATCTTCGATAGAGTGGCAAAAGCGCTGTATGGTGAGGATAGAGACCTTGAGTGGTTCAAGGAACATGGCAACACTATGAGAGAGATGACTCCTGAGGAACTGTACGATCCTTATGGGGATTTGAGACTTCATTTTTATATGGAGATTATCAAAAAAGAAGGGGATGAACTTAAATCCAATCTCGAAAAACATGGAGTGGACTGGTGGGATACCAGCTTTTACAGACCCCTGCCTGAATGGGTTGACTCGCCCTTACACACGGAGAAAGATTATGATCTATATGCCATTACCTATAAATCGACTCAGCAAATTTTCGCCATGAGCGCTGTTAATCCATGGCTTACCGATATCAGTGTTAAAGATCCCATGCAAGGAAACATCGTGATTAACAGACGAACAGGAGAGAGAAAAGGGCTTAAAGATGGAGACTGGGTTATTGTAAAATCACTTTTTGGAGAAGTACGTGGGCGGATTAAACTGATTGAGGGTATTCATCCTGAAGTCGTGGGCTTTCCAAATGATATCAGCAGATTTCTTGAGGGACATCCTATACTCGACCGTATTGAGTCAAAAGGGGCCCATTATAACAGGCTTCTCCCATCCAGTCTTGAGTGGACAGATAGGGCATCTGGGGTTTTCGAGACGGCGGTAAGAGTAAGTATAGAAAAAGCATGATTATGTAAGAGAAAGGCACAAATACTATTAATCTTTTATTTTTTTACTATAAGGTGAAAAAAGTGCCAAAAGTACGATTGTTTCTTATGGGTGAAGTCCGTAAAAAAGTTGGATGGTATTCTAAAGAAATGGAAGTAAATGGCAATACAATTGAGGATGTCTTAAAAGAGGTTAAAACAGTAAATGGGGATGGACTTGAAAAACTTATATGTTGTGGAGCAGATATAACTTCTGATCACTGGGTCTTGGTTAATGGAGATGAGATAAGACGGGGTAAAGGGCTGAGAACAGAGATTCATGAAGGAGATAAAATCATCATCATGCCCGTACTGCCCATAATGGCAGGAGGGTAATCAAAGGATTATATGGTCATATTGGACCTTCTGTAGAGAGAGATCGGGCTATTTTTTATTTTTGGGTTTTTCAATGTGCAGAACGAAACTGATGTTCTGAGTGTAGTACACTACCTTACATTTCAGTACGTTTTCGAAAAAATATTTGAAATATCGTGCACAGAAATCCGATACCCTCTTGTCCATGGTATGCCAGAACACCATCTGGATATGAGAATTGTCATCAGAGTGAGTGACATCAATACGTCTGAACACATTGGTTGCCTCATACACCACCTTTATGGCATCCACAATTTCATCAATAGTTGCTTCCTCAATGGGTTTTCCAAGATACCAACTAATCAGATATTGAGAGGCATTATCCACGAGGGCCTTTTCAACGTCTCCCCCCATAAGGTGGGTCAGCATTCGTTTACTTATTGCAACTTGATCCACACTCTCTTTGAGCTGGACCCATAGAACATCCTTGCTGGCGTTTAGCTGAGGATTTTTCATGGAATCAAAAACTTCCAGAGCCCTTTCTATTACAGCTTTCTGGGTTCCGAATTCCTTCCGATATTTTTCAAGAAGTTCATAACCTTTTCTGGAGATAGTTGTGTTAAGCCTTATATAATCATGCTTCACATTTTTCAGCATCCTTATTTATTTTTCCAAGATGACACATATAATCTTTGCGGGAATCGAAAAAGACTTCTTACACCTGCGTTTTCATGTAAAGATGGTATAACCGAATATATCTGTTTTTGAGATGTCTACGCATTATAGTACTCTTTATTTACGCAAATGTGCGCACAAATCTATATATCTTTACGTAAAATCATTATCATTTCGATTAATCGTTTGTTTAGGGGAGTGTAGTATATGGCAAAAAATGAAGTAGAAGAAATAGATGAGGAGTATACTCTTGATAGGGTTCCCCCCAACGTCGGCCTTTCCTATGTTGGCATTGCAGCTATCTTATTTGTCTGGGCCGTACAGCCTGCAACTCTCATCGGTGGAGGTATAATCGGTGCCAATGTCCCGATAATCGCAGCAATTATAGGAATCCTGCTTGGTGATCTGTTCCTCGGGATAATATCCATCCCTATTGGTTACATGGGACAGCGAGTAAGATATGCAACAGGAATGATTCTCAGATACATAATGGGCCATGTGGGTTCTATCGTCCCCTCTATCCTTGAAGCATCTGTTATGCTCGGATGGGCCACCTTCTGCTGGTGGATCTGGAGTAATGCTATCGGAGTGCTTGTAGCTAATGGAATACTGGGGCTTGCTCCCACTGATCCTGCATGGGGATCTATATTCAACACATGGTACGTGATAGGTCTCATACTGGCAACTGTCCTTGCCACACTGGCCATGTACAAGGGACTTCAGGGATTCCAGTGGATAAGCTATGTCGGGACTCCAGCCCTGCTGATACTGATGTTCTATATCACCTACAAAGTAGTGGCCAATGTAGGAGGGTGGTCAGCTCTCGTTGCAATGCCCCCACCAGCCGCAGCAGCAGGGGGAGTGGCAATGGGAGTGACGTTTGCCATGGTGATAGCTATTGGCTCTTGGATTAATGGAACGACGGTTATGTCTGACTTTACACGAATGGCCAAAACCAAATGGGGTGGTCTATTTGGTCCCTTCCCGGCTCTTGTTATCGGAGAGTCTCTCGTACTTATTCTAGCGGCAGTGTCCACTGCAGGATATGCTTCCGTGCTTGGAGAGAATGCATACAACACCCTGTTTGTAGCAATGACCCTCGGTAGAGGGGTGACTATCGTGACTGCCGTCCTGTTCATTTTGATGCTGTTCACCACAAATCCCACAACTACCTATTCAAGCTCTCTTCAGTGGTCTAATGTCTTTAAGACTAGATACTGGATTCCATTTATCCTCATGAATATAGCTTCAGCAGTACTGGCTGCTATCATCCAGTTCACAGTTGGAGCAATGGCTGCAATGATATTCTTCCTGAACACAATCGCCACATTTTTGCCAGCTCTAGGGGGTACAATGATTGCGGAATACTGGATAGTCAGACGAGGCAAATTCCCGGACACTCCCTGGGAGTGTATCAGAAAATTCAACATTCCAGCTTACATTGCATGGCTTATCGGTACAGGAGTGAACTGGTATTCCACTGCAAACAACATAGGCGCTCCTGGAGTTAATGGATTCCTTGCTGCTCTAGTAGTGTACTCCATTCTGGGAATTGCATTGAGGAGCTATATACCAATGACGAAAGATGAAGCTGCAAAATATGGAGCAGAAATGTAGGTGAGAACAATGACTGATGAGTGGACAGTAGAGAAGATACTCATTCCAAGTGATGGATCTGAACAAGCAGAATTGGCCATCAATCCTGCAATTGACATAGCGAAAAGCAAAGGGGCTGAATTAATTGCTCTGTATGTTATTCCAGACCTGATGTACTATGGAGTCATTCCGACTATCGACCGTTCTGAAACAGAGAAAGAATACGAAGAAAAACATGCAAGAGAAGTGCTCCGAAAAATACGGATTGCTGCAGAAGAAAAAGGCGTAAAAGTGAAAAAAGTAGTAAGGCGAGGAAGACCTGCTGATGAGATACTAACAGAGGCAGAGAAAGAAGGTGTAGACCTGATAGTGATGGGCACAAAAGGTAGATCCGGAACCAAACGAATCATAGGAAGCGTAGCAGATGCAGTGATTCGTGAGGCCCATTGTCCTGTGCTGGCCATACGAGAGCTAAGGAAAACTACCTGAAAAGATAATTTCTTTCTTTTATTATACTTTTTTATTTATTGCTAATTCCTATACAGGCATATATTAAGGAGACGCACTCATATAGAAGAACCATATGTCCTAGATAAAAAAAGAAAAAAGGTATTTTTATAAAGTCTGGTATTTCCCTTTTGTAATCGCTGATAAAACGATGTATACCACAAAAGTCAGGGGAAGAGCTACTATACTCGCTGACGGTGAAAGTCCCCCTTTCCACATTGCCAACCCAACTCCGACACCTATTATGAAAGCTGCAAAAGATAAGGGGTTTACTTCCTTGACTTTATTGAGCGTCTCCATCTCTATTACCTCACCTATGGGTATCTTTGAAATTTTTCGATAGGTTAGATCTGCAATCGAGACTGCAACCACACTCCCAAGCATTGCTCCTGTTACACCAGCCCATAGGCCTAAAGCCCCGAGTAATCCGGCTGCCAGTAAAATAAGTCCAAGTACGTTTACCACTATAACCCACAAGGCTCTCTTTCCGTGCCATTTGAAAATTACTTGGAAGAAGTTGGAGAGATTGACTGACGGCAGATATGCATTGATATACTGGATATTTAGCTGATACGTAAGTACGATGAAAGCTCCAAGCCATCCCATCGCTACAACAAACGGTATAGATGGTAGAAATGCCATTTGAGCTGCTTGCTCTGGTCCTACAATAGGAGTTAACTTAGCAACTAGTGGAAATACAATTAATATGCCGAGAATGGGGAAAAAGATGTGTGAAAAAAAGCCTTGCACCGGTCCTATTGCTAAGGCAGCCTTTTTTGATCGACAGAACCTGCCAAAATTTCCGGCAGTGACGCCCCATAAACCCACTGCCACTAAAGCCCAGTCAATGGCTGCACCAAATCCTCCGGGAATCAATGGTTTTGATGCTTGCTGAAACGTTGCGGATATGGCAAAACCTTCTATTCCATACCAGTGATACAACACATAAAAAGTTGCTATCAGTCCTATGGGAATGGCAATATAGTTCCAAGCTCCTATCGCTTTATGCCCTAGAAATGGAATTATGGTGAACAACGGAAATAGTGCAAGGTAGTAATACCATATGTTAATATCGTACATCTGCTTAAAAGCCGTAGCCATCCAGTGAGTTTCCAATGCCCAGAAAGACATGAAAAGAAACGTTGCAATTAACGAGGGTAAAAACGAGCCTATACTCCCCCAACCGAAGATCCGGCATAAAACATCCCATGAATACCCATATTTCCATGATAGATATCCGAATATCATTGCAAATATTATAAACACTATATATGCGATTATCGTTGCTGAAAGACCCAATCTGAGCCCAGCAAAAGCCACACCCAAACTTCCAATTGCTAAATAATACATGCACATAGGAATACCAAACATGGCAAAATGTGCTGTCAAAGAGTTTCTGTACCTTTCTGGGGGGGCTGACAATGCATAGTCTTCCATTAACTCATCTATGGTCTTCTCTTTCAACTTTTTCACCTCCTTAAGTTTTTTATGATCTTTCATGAAAGTACCATCCCTGCTAATAAGGTTTTCTCTTTTTTATAATAATTAATAATTAATTATTCTAAGCAATTGATCTGTTTTAAATTATTCATAACGATTAATCATTATTCAACGGTGGGAAATCTTTATGTGCTTATGTCAGATATCAACAACATGATAGATAATGAGATTTAGAGTGGGAATAGATGTTGGCGGTACATTCGTAGATTTACTGTTGGTTGATAAAAAAGCACAGATAACGGCTGCACATAAAGTTATAATAGGAGACAAGATTGCAGAATGTGTAGTTGAAGGCCTGTATGAGCTTGGAAGTAAAATTGGTTTGAGACTCAAAGACTTGTTAAAAAAAACTGAGCTGATCTTACATGGGACCACAACTACTACCAACGTTATAATCAACAGAAGTGGCTCGAGGACAGCACTAATTACCACAAAAGGATTTCGGGATTATATAGACATGCAAAAGGGAGTTAAAAAGTTGGAATTTGTTTTTGATTTAAAAAAGGGAAAAGAGAAGTCTATTGTTCCAAGATGTCTTGTGTTTTCTCTTGATGAGAGGATTGATGCATCTGGAGACGTACTTGAACCAATAAAAGTGGAGGATTTAAATCAGATAGAGAGTCTGATAATCAGCCACAGAGTGCAATCTGTTGGCATAACTCTAATGAACTCTTATGTAAATCCTCTCCATGAGATTATAGTTAAAGACCATCTCTCCAGCAGGTTTTCTGATCGATTTATTACAGCCTCCCATGAGATCTACCCTGAAATAGGGATATATGAGAGGACTAATACAACTGCTCTCAATGCTTATGTGGGCCCTGCTGTAGTTTTTTACATGATAAACCTAACCAACAAACTCTATGATCTGGGTTTTAAAGGAAAATTCTTAATCATGCAATCGGATGGAAGTTTAGCGAATTCAGAAATAGTTAAAAAATCACCAATTCAAACTATTCAATCTGGTCCTGCAGCAGGTGCGATTGCCACCAGATACATTGCAAGTCTTTATAGAATAGGTAATCTAATCTTTGCCGATATGGGCGGGGTTAGCTTTGATGTGAGCCTTATAGTCGACGGTAATTTATTTTTTTCTCCTGAAAAGGAAATACTGCATCATTACATCAGGATTCCTTCGATAGATGTCGTTTCTATCGGGGCTGGTGGAGGAAGTATCGCCTGGATTGATGCAGGAGGAATTTTGAGGGTTGGCCCGAAAAGTGCCGGAGCTGATCCTGGGCCGATATGCTACGGAAA